>Ga0134122_10002999_pt1 | contig 12460 bp, 6 predicted proteins | sample KB302_FD_96461 | JGI IMG/M metagenome (GOLD analysis project Ga0134122, IMG submission 96461) | Terrestrial soil microbial communities without Nitrogen fertilizer from Kellogg Biological Station, Michigan, USA - KB3-0-2 | ecosystem: Environmental > Terrestrial > Soil > Unclassified ...
ACCGGCCAGCGCGTGCCGCCGGCCGCCTGTTCACCGCGCGCGTCGGCCTCGAAGAGCACGAGCCACTCGGCCGGCGGCGCCGCGGAGAGGCGGACCGTCCACTCCTTGCCGTCGCCCGTCGAAGGCGGCCCAGCCCGTTGAATGTCCTGGAACGAAGCGGGACGGAATGACATGAGGCTCTCGCACTATACACCCGATACCACGCGTATACTGATCACGCCTCCGCCGCCGTTGTCGTGACCCCGGCGATCATGGCTGTTCGCAACCTGCCGCTCCACGGGGGCCACGATGAAGTGGGACGTCGAGTTCTTCCACGACCGCCGCCGTGAGCTCGCCCGCTACGAAGTCGAGGCGGTCACGCCGGCCGAGGCCACCCGGCTCGCCCGGGCGCTCCTCGTCGCCGCGCATCCCGCCGGAAAGCCGCGCCGACTCACCCTGTTCGACCGAGCGCAGCAGATCGGCGGCCTGCACGCCGACGGCTGGGGGCTCCATCGCGTAGTGAACCGCTGAGAAGCCAGGACACGACCGCGCTCGAGGAGCCGATCCGCGCCGAGTTGTTCGGCGTCGAGCGTCTCGAGCAGCACGCCGAGAGCCTGGCGGCCGCCCAGCTCGTCGCCGCCTCGCCGGGGACGGGCCGGACGCTGCTCGCGCGCGTCGAGGACAACGGCCGCGTGCTGCGCGAAGCCTATCGCGTGGTGGCGCGGGCGATCCGCGAGGAGCGCGCGATCGTGCCCGCCGCCGAGTGGCTCGCCGACAACTTCCACATCGTCGACGAGCAGCTCCGTGAGATCCGCGACGACCTGCCGCCCGGCTACTATCGCGAGCTGCCGAAGCTCGCCGGCGGTCCCTTCGCGGGCGCCCCCCGCGTCTACGGTCTGGCGTGGGCGTTCGTCGCCCACACCGACAGCCGGCTCGATCCCGAGATGCTCTGCCGGTTCGTGCGGGCCTACCAGCGCGTGCAGCCACTCACCATCGGCGAGCTCTGGGCCGTCGCCATCACGCTGCGCATCGTCCTCGTCGAGAACCTGCGGCGCCTGGCCGAGGCCATCGTGCGGGGCCGCCGGGCTCGCCAGACCGCCGACGCGGTGGCCGACGACCTGCTCGGCGTGCGCGGTCCGCCCGGCCGGCGGACGCTGACGGCCCTGGAGCCCTTCGAGGACGCTCCGCTGACCTCCGCCTTCGCGGTCCAGCTCGTGCAGCGGCTTCGCGATCAGGATCCCGCCGTGACTCCGGCGCTGCGCTGGCTCGACTGGCGCCTGTCCTTGCAGGGCACGACGGCCGATGACATCGTGCGCGTCGAGCACCAGCGCCAGGCGGCCATGAACGTGACCGTGCGCAACGTGATCACGAGCATGCGGCTCATGTCCTCGCTCGACTGGGCCGAGCTGTTCGAGAGCGTCAGCCTCGTGGACGAGACGCTGCGCGCCGGCGGCGCGTTCACGGCCATGGACTTCACGACCCGCGACGCCTACCGGCACGCGATCGAGGAGATCGCGCGCGGCGCCGGCCGCTCCGAGCTGGACGTGGCGCGGGCGGCGGTTGACCACGCCGCGGCCGCTGCCGATCTCGACCGCCGGCGGGCCGATCCCGGCTACTACCTCATCGGCGGCGGGCGCCTGGCGTTCGAGGCCGCGGTGGGATGCCGGCCGACTGCGGGGCGGCGGCTGCTGCGCGCCTACGTGGCGGCGGCGACGCCGGGGTACCTGGGCACACTGGGCACGCTGACCACCGCGATCGTCGCGCTCGTGCTGCTCACCGTCGCCGGGCCCATGCTCGGACCGGGGGCGCTGCTGCTCCTGGCGCTCGCCGCGCTCCTGCCGGCCTCGGATCTGGCGATGGCCTTGCTGAACCGCAGCGTCACGGCGCTGGTGGCGCCCGCCATGCTGCCACGCCTCGCGCTGCGCGAGGGCGTGCCGACGCGCCTGCGCACGATGGTCGTGGTGCCCACGCTGCTCACGGATCGCGCGGTCGTCGACGAGCAGGTCGAGCGCCTGGAAGTGCACTACCTGGCGAATCCCGACGGCGACGTGCGCTTCGCGCTGCTCTCGGACTGGCCCGACGCGCTCAGCGAGCGCCAGTCCGGCGACGAGGCGACGCTGGCCGCGGCGCGCGAGGGCATTGCCGTCCTCAACGAGCGGCACGGCGCCGCGCTCGGCGGCGGCGATCGGTTCCTCCTGCTCCACCGGGGACGACGCTGGAGCGAGGCCGAGGGCGTCTGGATGGGCTGGGAGCGCAAGCGCGGCAAACTGCACGAGCTGAATCAACTGCTGCGCGGGGCCACCGACACGACGTTCCTGGCGGCCGGCGGCGCGCCGCCCGCGGTGCCGCCCGGCGTGCGCTACGTCATCACGCTCGATGCCGACACGCGGCTGCCGCGCGGCGCCGTGGCGCGTCTGGTGGGGACGATGGCGCACCCGCTCAATCACCCGCGGATCGATCCGCGCGAGCGGCGGGTGGTCGAGGGCTACGGCGTGCTGCAGCCGCGCATCACACCGCCGCTGCCGGGGCGCGAGAGCTCCTTTTACCAGCGGATCTCCTCGGGCCCCTCGGGCATCGATCCCTACGCCGGCGCGACGTCCGACGTCTACCAGGATCTCTTCGGCGAGGGCTCTTATACCGGCAAGGGCATCTACGACGTGGACGCCTTCGAGGCCGTCCTGGCCGGGCGCGTCCCCGAGAGCCGGCTGCTCAGCCACGACCTGTTCGAGGGCGTGTTCGCGCGGGCCGGGCTGGTCACCGACATCGAGCTGTTCGAGCATGCGCCGTCGCACTACGGGGTCGCGGCGGCGCGCCAGCATCGCTGGGCGCGCGGCGACTGGCAGCTCTTGCCGTGGATCCTCCGCGGACGCGGGATGCCGACGATCGGCCGCTGGAAGATGCTCGACAACCTGCGGCGCACGGTGTCGGCGCCGGGCGTGCTGCTGGCCCTCGTCGCCGGCTGGATCCTGCCCTCCGGCGCCGCGCGCGCGACGTGGACCGCGTTCGTGCTGGCCACGATCGCCGTGCCGGCCCTGCTGCCCGTCTTCTCGGGCCTGGTGCCGCGGCGCCGTGACATCTCCAAGCGCAGCCACGTCCGCGCGGTCGCTCGCGACCTGCTGCTGGCCGTCTCGCAGACGGCGCTGACGCTGACGATGCTCGCGTACCAGGGCTGGCTCGCGGCGGACGCGATCACGCGCACGCTCGTGCGCGTGTACGGCACGCGCCGCCGGCTGCTCGAGTGGGTCACCGCCGCGCAGGCCACGGCCGGCCTGCGCCTGGACCTGCCCGGGTTCTATCGCCGGATGCTCGGCGCGCCCGCCGTCGCGGTGCTGGCGGCGGCGGTCGTCGCGGCGGCGCGGCCCGAGGCGTGGCCGATCGCGCTGCCGCTCTTGCTGCTCTGGGCGGGCTCGCCGGCCGTCGCGCGCTGGGTGAGCCTGCCGCGGGCCGCCACCCGCGCCGTCCCGCTGTCGCCGGCCGACGCGCGCGCGCTGCGCCTGGTGGGCCGCCGCACGTGGCGATTCTTCACGACGTTCGTCGGCGATGCGGACCACGCGCTGCCGCCCGACAATTTCCAGGAAGATCCGAGCCCGGTGGTCGCGCATCGGACGTCGCCGACGAACATGGGCCTGTACCTGCTATCCACGCTGGCGGCCCGCGAGTTCGGCTGGCTGGGGACGCTCGACGCCGTGGAGCGCCTCGAGGCCACGCTCGCCACCATGCAGCGCCTCGAGCGCTTCCGCGGCCACTTCTACAACTGGTACGGCACGAGCGACTGCCGTCCGCTGGAGCCGCGCTACGTGTCGTCGGTCGACAGCGGCAACCTCGCCGGCCATCTGATCGCGTTCGCGCACGCGTGTCGCGCGCTCGGCGAGCGCCCCGGCATCGGCCCGGCCGCGCTCGCCGGGATCGAGGACGCCGCCCTTCTCGTCGCCGAGTCCGCGCGCGAGCTGGACGAGCCGCGCCTGGACCTGGCACTCGCCGACGTCATGGCCGCAGTCGCGCCGCCGCCGGGCACGCCGGCCGAATGGGCGGCGCGGCTCGCGGCGCTCGCCGCCGGCGCCGGGGCGGTGACCGGCCTGGCGCGCGAGCTCGTCGAGGCGCACGGCGCGCGCGCCCGACAGGTGCTGGCCTGGGCGGAGGCGACGCACGCCGATGTCGCCAGCCATACCCGTGACCTCGCGTTGCAGTCGCCGGAGGCGCGCGCGGCGGTGCGGGCCCGCCTGGACCGGCTGGCGGCCATCGCCGACACGCTGATGACCGGCATGGACTTCCGCGGCCTGTTCGATACGCAGCGGCATCTCTTCTCGCTCGGCTATCGCGCCAGCGAGGGCACGCTCGACCCGGGCTGCTACGACCTGCTCGCCTCCGAGGCGTGCCTGACCAGCTTCGTCGCGATCGCCAAGGGCGACGCGCCCGTCTCGCACTGGTTCCGGCTGGGCCGCGCGCTGACGCCGGTCGCGCACGACTCCGTGCTCGTCTCCTGGTCGGGCTCGATGTTCGAGTACCTCATGCCCGGGCTCGTCATGCGGGCGCCCGCCGGGAGCCTGCTCGATCAGACGGCGCGGCTCGTCGTGCGCCGCCAGATCGCCTACGGCGGGGAGCGCGGCGTGCCGTGGGGCGTGTCGGAGTCCGCGTACAACGTGCGCGATCTCGAGATGACCTACCAGTACTCGAACTTCGGCGTGCCGGGCCTGGGCCTGCGGCGCGGGCTCGGCGAGGACGTCGTGGTGGCGCCCTATGCAACGGGCCTGGCGGCCATGGTGGATCCGGCGGCGGCCGTGCGGAACTTCGAGCGGCTCGAGGAGGCCGGCGGCCGCGGCGCCTACGGCTTCTACGAGGCGATCGACTACACGGGCGACCGGATTCCCGACGGGGAATCGCTGGTGGTCGTGCGCGCCTACATGGCGCACCACCAGGGCATGCTGCTGCTGGCGATCGCCAACGCCCTGCACGACGGTGTCGTGCGCGCGTGGTTTCACGCGGACGCGAGCGTGCGGGCGACCGAGCTGCTCCTGCAGGAGCGCACCCCGCGGGACGTCGCCGTGGCCCGCGTGCGCGCCGACGAAGTGGCGGCCGCCGCCGACGCCCGCGAGCTCGTGCCGCCCGCCATCCGGCGGTTCACGTCGCCGCACAGCGCGACGCCGCGCACGCACCTGCTGTCGAACGGGCGCTACGCGGTGATGCTGACGGCCGCGGGCTCGGGCTACAGCCGCTGGCGCGACCTGGCGGTCACGCGGTGGCGCGAGGACACCACACGGGATGCCGGGGGCACCTACGTCTTCCTGCGTGACGCGCAGAGCGGTGAGAGCTGGTCGGCCGGCTACCAGCCGAGCGCGCGCGAGCCCGACGACTACGAGGTGACGTTCTCGGAGGACCGCGCGCAGATCATCCGCCGCGACGGCGCCCTGACGGTCACGCTCGAGGTGATCGTCTCGCCGGAGGACGACGCGGAGATCCGCCGGGTGTCGATCAGCAACGGCGGCAGCCGCCGCCGCGACGTCGACGTCACGTCGTACGCCGAGGTGGTCCTGGCCGAGCAGGGTGCCGACGTCGCGCATCCCGCGTTCTCCAACCTGTTCGTGCAGACCGAGTGCGTCCCCGAGCTGGACCTGCTGCTGGCGACCCGCCGGCCGCGGGCGCCCGAGGAGCGCGCGCACTGGCTCGCTCACGTCGTCGTGGTCGAGGGCGAGACGCTCGGCGCGCTCGAGTGGGAGACCGACCGCGCCCGGTTCCTCGGGCGCGGCCGTGAGGTCGGCCGTGCGGCGGCGGTGAGCGAGGGCGGGCCGCTCAGCAACACCACCGGCGCGGTGCTCGATCCGATCGTCAGCCTGCGGCGGCGCGTGCGCGTCGAGCCGGGCACGACCGTCCGCGTTGCCTTCTCGACGCTGATCGCGCCGAGCCGTGAGGCGGCGGTCGACCTCGCCGACAAGTACCGCGATCCGGCCACCTTCGCGCGCGCGGCCACGCTGGCGTGGACGCAGGCCCAGGTCCAGCTCCACCACCTCGGCATCGGCGCCGACGAGGCGCATCTCTTCCAGAGCCTGGCGGGGCGCGTGCTCTTCTCCGACCGGGCGCTGCGGCCGCCCGCGGCCGTGCTGAGCCGGCAGTCCGGCGGACCGGCGGCGCTGTGGGCCCACGGCATCTCCGGCGACTTGCCGATCGTGCTCGTGCGCATCGACGAGCCGGAGGACCTCGGCATCGTCCGGCAGCTCCTGCGCGCGCACGAGTACTGGCGGATGAAGCGGCTCGCGGTCGACCTGGTGATCCTCAACGAGCGCGCGCCGTCCTATGTTCAAGACCTTCAAACCTTCCTGGAGACGGCGGTGCGGCGCAGCCAGTCGGCCGTGCCCGCCGAGGGCCCCGGCCCGCGTGGCAACGTGTTCATCGTCCGGGTCGACCGCGTGACGGCGCCGGAGCGTGACGTCCTCGAGGCCGCGGCGCGCGTCGTGCTGTCGAGCCGGCAAGGCACGCTGGCCGAGCAGCTCGCCCGGGCGCATCGCACGGAGCCGGCAGTGAGCGCGGCGCCGGCGCGGGCCGCCGTCAAGCCCGCGCCCGCCGCCGCCGGCCCGCGGCCCGACCTCGAGCTCTTCAACGGCCTCGGCGGCTTCGGCGATCATGGGCGCGAGTACGTCACGATTCTCGAGGAGGGCCGGCGCACGCCGGCGCCCTGGATCAACGTCGTGGCGAACCCGAGCTTCGGCTTTCAGGTGTCCGAGTCGGGCGCGGGCTACACGTGGTCGCTCAACAGCCGCGAGAACCAGCTCACCGCGTGGTCGAACGATCCCGTCAGCGACCCGTCCGGCGAGACGCTGTACGTGCGCGACGAGGAGAGCGGTGAGGTGTGGGGCCCGACTGCGTCGCCGATCCGCGTGGAGGGCGCCCGCTACGTCGCCAAGCACGGGCAGGGCTACAGCCGCTTCGAGCACGACTCGCACGGTATCCGCCTCGATCTGCTGCAGTTCGTGCCGCTCGAGGATCCCGTCAAGATCTCGCGCCTCGGGCTCACCAACCGCTCCGGGCGTCCGCGGCGGCTGTCGGTGACGGCCTATGTCGAGTGGGTGCTCGGCGCCTCACGCAGCGCGGCCGCGCCGTTCGTGGTGACCGAGATCGACGCGCAGACGGGCGCCCTGCTGGCGCGCAACACCTGGGGCCGCCACTTTGCCGGGCGCCTGGCCTTCGCCGACCTGGCCGGCGTGCAGACGACGTGGACCGCGGACCGCACGGAGTTCCTGGGGCGCCACGGCAGCCTCGAGCGCCCGGCCGCGCTCGAGCGGCGCGAGCCGCTGTCCGGCCGCGTCGGCGCCGGCTTCGATCCCTGCGCGGCGCTGCGAACGACCATCGAGCTGGCGCCGGGCGGCCACGCCGAGGTCGTCGTCCTGCTCGGCCAGGTGGCGACGCGCGAGGAGGCGAGCGCGCTGATCGCGCGGTATCGCGGCGAGGACCTCGACGGTACGCTGCGAGCGGTGAAGACACACTGGGACGCCCTGCTCGGCGCCGTGCAGGTCGCCACGCCCGATCGGCCGCTCGATCTGCTCCTCAACCGGTGGCTGCTCTACCAGACGCTGGCCTGCCGGCTCTGGGCGCGCTCGGCGTTCTACCAGGCCAGCGGCGCCTATGGCTTTCGCGATCAGCTGCAAGACGTCATGGCGCTCGCCGTGGCTCGCCCGGACCTCGCCCGCGCGCACGTGCTGCGCGCCGCGGCCCGGCAGTTCGTCGAGGGCGACGTGCAGCACTGGTGGCACCCGGCGGCCGGCCAGGGCGTGCGCACGCGCATCTCGGACGACCTGCTCTGGCTGCCGTACGTCGTCGCGCACCTGGTCGGTGTCAGCGGCGACACCGGACTCCTCGACGAGTCAGTGCCGTTTCTCGAGGGGCCGCCGCTGGCCGCCGGCCAGCATGAGTCGTACTTCGAGCCGCGCGTCTCCGAGGAGCAGGCCACCGTGTTCGAGCACTGCGCGCGGGCGCTCGATCGCAGCCTGGCCGTGGGCGCGCACGGCCTGCCACTCATGGGCACCGGCGACTGGAACGACGGCATGAACCGGGTGGGGGCGGGGGGCCAGGGCGAGAGCGTCTGGGTCGCGCAGTTCCTGCACGCGGTCCTCGGCACGTGGGCCCGCGTGGCGGAGACGCGCGGCGAGCAGCCGCGCGCGTCGCGCTGGCGGGATCACGGCGTCGCGTTGAAGGCGGCGATCGAGAGCGAGGGCTGGGACGGCGACTGGTACCGCCGCGCGTACTTCGACGACGGCACGCCGCTCGGCTCCAAGGGCAACGACGTCTGCCGGATCGACTCGATCGTGCAGTCGTGGAGCGTGATCTCCGGAGCCGCCGAGCCGGCGCGGGGGCGGCGCGCGATGAGCGCCGTCGACACGCACCTCGTGCGGCTCGACGCCGGACTGCTGTTGCTCCTGGCGCCGCCCTTCGACCACACGCTGCTGGAGCCGGGCTACATCAAAGGCTACCTGCCGGGGGTGCGCGAGAACGGCGGCCAGTACACTCACGCGGCCGCGTGGGCCGTCATCGCGTTCGCGGCCCTCGGTGACGGCGACCGCGCGGGGGAGCTGCTGGCCGCGCTCAACCCGATCAACCACGCGCGCACGCTCGCCGCGGTGGATCGCTACAAGGTCGAGCCCTACGTCGTGGCGGCCGACGTGTACGCCGAGCCGCCCCACACCGGCCGCGGCGGCTGGACCTGGTACACGGGCTCGGCGGGGTGGATGTATCGCGCGGGGCTGGAGTCGATGCTCGGCGTCCGCATGCGCGGCGAGCGCCTGGAGATCGACCCGTGCATTCCGCGCGCGTGGGAGGGCTTTCGCGTCACGCTGCGCCATCGCACCGCGCGGTACGAGATTCGCGTCGAGAACCCGCAGGGGGTGTCGCGCGGCGTGGCGGTGGCGACACTCGACGGCCGCGCGCTGGACCGGCCGGTCGCGGTCCCGCTCGTCGACGACGGCGCCGTGCACCAGGTGCATGTCGTGCTCGGCTGAGCATCGACGCAAATGTTCGTCACCGGAGGATCGTCATGACGTTGTGTACTGACTATTGGAGCGAGCTCGACGGCGAAGTGCTTCGCCTGCTCGAGGAACGCCCGCACGGCCTGTCGTTCGAGGAGCTCGGCCACAAGCTCGGCATGTCCCCGGACGCCGCGCGCTCGATCGTGACGATGCTGAGCCACGAGGGCCGAGCGCGTCTGCAGGGCGTGGCGACGCTATGACCAAGGAAGACACGCCGAAGCCAGAGAAGCGGCTGGATCCGCTCGGACGGGGCGCGGCCGTCGGTTACACGGGCGCGTACCACGAAGTGGGCACCGTCGAGCTGGAGGACGTGGTCGCGCACCAGAACGCGCGCGGACCGGAGTAGCGCTACGCCGGGGATTCTGCGGGGGCGGGGACCGGCGCCGGCTTGGTCACCAGCCCGCAGTCCACGATCTTGTAGAGCAGCGCCTTGTAGCTGATCCCCAGCATCCGCGCGGCCTTCGCGCGGTTCCAGTGCGTGCGCTCCAGCATGTCGGCGATGGCCAGGCGCTCGGCGTCGCGCGCGGCGCGCCGCGCGATCTGCTTGAGGCCGAGCAGTTCCGCCGCCGGCGCGGCGCGCGGCGGCGCGTGCGCCCCAGCCAGCAGGTCGTCGAGCGGCGCGACGCCGCCCAGCACGACCAGGCGCTTGACCACGTTCTGCAGCTCGCGGATGTTGCCCGGCCAGGAGTGCTCGAGCAGCTGCCGCCGGACCGTCGCCGGGATCTCGACGGTGCGCTCGTACTGCGCATTGGCCGCGGCCAGCAGCGCGTCGAGCAGCGCGGGAATCTCCTCGCGGCGCTCGCGCAGCGGCGGGACGTGGATCGCGATCACGTTGAGCCGGTAGTAGAGGTCCTCGCGGAAGCGTCCGGCCTCGATCTCGCGGACGAGGTCGCGGTTGGTCGCGGCCAGCACGCGCACGTCGGTCTGCAAGACGCGCTCGCCGCCCACGCGGGCGAACTCCCCGTCCTGCAGGACGTGCAGGAGCTTGGCCTGCAGCCGCAGCGGCACCTCGCCGATCTCGTCGAGCAGGATGGTGCCGTGCTGGGCCAGCTCGAACTTCCCCGGCTTGTCGCGGTGGGCGCCGGTGAACGCGCCCCGCTCGTGGCCGAACAGCTCGGACTCCAGCAGCTCGCCCGGCAGCGCCGCGCAGTTGACCTTCAGCAGCGAGTGCTGGGCCCGCGGCGAGGCCCGGTGGATCGCCCGCGCGACCACTTCCTTGCCCACGCCGCTCTCGCCCGTGAGCAGCACCGTGGCATTCGTGACCGCCACCTGCGCGACCAGCTCGCGCACGGCGCGCATGGCGGGCCCCGTGCACAGCTCCAGCTCGTTGATGACGCCCGAGTGCACCGCCACGCTACGGCCGGGCCAGCCGCATGGCGCGCAGGAATCCCAGGATCGTCTCGCCGCGGCGGGGCCCGACGACCGTGTCGTGCGGGAAGACGCCGAGGAAGCGCCGCGAGGCGTGCTTGCTGGCGTCCGCCTGGGCGTGCTTGAGACTGCGGACCCAGAAAGGCCCCCGTCGCATGCAAAAGGCGGAGCGGCAGGCCCACACCGCGGTGGGCGAGAGGTCGCCGGTCGCCCACGTGCCGTTGCTCGGGCCCTTCTCAGCCATGCGATCAACCTCCACCGCGCAGAAATGAGCGCCTCGGGGGAGCGCTAGATTACAGGAAGTCGCTGCCGGACGTACGACAGTGTTGGGGCAGTGGAGACATGCCGAAGGGTGTGTTATTAGGAATTCGCCATGACTACTCCCGAACGCCACGAATTCCAGACCGAGGTCCGCCAACTGCTGGATCTCATGATCCATTCCCTCTACTCCCACAAGGACATCTTCCTCAGGGAGCTCATCTCCAACGCCTCGGACGCCCTTGACAAGCTGCGTTTCGAGGCACTCACGCGCCCGGAGCTGTCGCCGGCCGGCGAGCTGGAGATCCGCCTGGAGGCGGACCCGGCCGCCCGCACGCTCGCCGTGTGGGACAACGGCATCGGCATGAGCCGCGAGGAGATCGTGCAGAACATCGGCACCATCGCCCGCTCGGGCACGCGCGAGTTCCTGGAGGCCGTGCGCGCCCAGAAGGGGCAGGTGGCGCCCGAGCTCATCGGTCAGTTCGGCGTGGGCTTCTACTCGAGCTTCATGGTGGCCGACCGGATCACGGTGGTCACCCGCAAGGCCGGTGAGGAAGGGGCCACGCGCTGGGAGTCGTCCGGCGACGGCTACGAGCTGGCCGAGGCCGAGCGCGAGAGCGCCGGCACCACCGTGACGCTGCACCTGAAACCCAAGGACGAGGAAGACGGCCTGCGCGACTACACCGACGCGCACGTGCTGCGCGACATCGTCAAGCAGTACTCCGACTTCGTCGGCTACCCCGTGCGCGTCAAGGGCGAGACGCTCAACTCCATGAAGGCCATCTGGGCGCGGCCGAAGGAAGAGGTGAGCGAGGAGCAGTACCGCGAATTCTACAAGCACCTCACCCACGACTGGAACGACCCGCTCGAGCACGTGCTGGTGCGCGTCGAGGGCACGGTGGAAGCGCGCGCGCTGCTCTACATCCCGTCCAAGGCCCCGCTGGACCTCTTCATGCGGGACGCGCGGCGCGGCGTGCAGCTCTACGTCAAGCGCGTGTTCATCATGGACGACTGGGAGGCGCTGCTGACGCCGTGGCTCCGCTTCGTGCGCGGCGTGGTGGCCTCCGACGATCTGTCGCTCAACGTCTCGCGCGAGATCTTGCAGAAGGACCGTCAGATCCAGGCCATCCGCAAGCACCTGGCGCGGCGGCTGCTGGGCGCGCTGAAGGAGCTGAAGGAGCAGCGCGTCGAGAAGTACCGCACGTTCTGGACGGAGTTCGGCGCGGTGCTGAAGGAAGGCCTCGTGGGGCTCGACGAGAACCAGGACCGGATCCTGGAGCTGGTGCTGGCGCCGTCCACGCAAGGTGAGCTGACGGCGCTGGCCGACTACGTGGGACGGATGAAGGAAGGCCAGGACGCCATCTACTACATGACCGCCGCCACCCAGAGCGCCGCCGAGCGCTCGCCGCATCTCGAGGCGTTTCGCGACAAGGGCTTCGAGGTCCTGTTCTTCACCGACCCGGTGGACGAGCTGTGGCTGCGCATGAGCCGCGACTTCCAGGGCAAGAAGCTGGTGTCGGTGGCCGCGGCCGGCGTGGCGCCGCCGGCGGGCGCCGAGGAGACCCCGGCGGCCGGCGAGCTCCAGCCGCTGCTCGACAAGCTGCGCGCGCTGCTGCAGGACCACGTGAAGGACGTGCGCGTGTCGTCGCGGCTGAAGGAATCGCCCGCGTGTCTGGTGGGCGACCCCGGCGATCTGTCGGCCCAGCTGCGCGAGCTGTTCAAGCGCTCGGGGCAGGAGGTGCCGGTCACCAAGCGCACGCTCGAGGTGAATCCCGGCCACCCCGTGCTCGCGCGCGTACGCGACATGCACGCGGCGGGCAAGGACGATCCGCGGCTGGCGCTCT
>Ga0134122_10003001_pt1 | contig 12452 bp, 10 predicted proteins | sample KB302_FD_96461 | JGI IMG/M metagenome (GOLD analysis project Ga0134122, IMG submission 96461) | Terrestrial soil microbial communities without Nitrogen fertilizer from Kellogg Biological Station, Michigan, USA - KB3-0-2 | ecosystem: Environmental > Terrestrial > Soil > Unclassified ...
CCGGGCGCGCCCGCTCTCGAGCTCGAGCCCGAAGCGCTCGAACTCGTAGTGCTGGTAGCCGCGGCCGAGCCCGATGTCGAGCCGGCCGGGGGCCAGGAGCGACAGCGTGGCGATCTCCTCCGCGACCACCAGCGGGTGGTGGAGCGGGACCACGATGACCGCGGTGCCCACCCGGATGCGCGTGGTGCGTCCCGCCAGGTAGGTGGCGAGCTGCAAAGGGCGGGAGAGGTAGCCGTAGGTCGAGAAGTGATGCTCGGCCAGCCACACGTTGCGGAACCCGAGCGTCTCGGCGGCCTGCGCCATCTCGACGCCGCGCGCGAAGATCTCCTGGGACGACCGCGCGGAGGGCGACTGCATCAGCAGGAAGGTCCCGAAGTTCACGATGATCTCCTCTGGCCGCCCAAGATCAGGTCTGACGCCGAACCTGTCAAGACCGGGCACGATCGCGGTATGCTCGCGGCATGAGCCGACCGGCCCCGCGCATCCACGAGCTCGAGCACCACGCCGCCGACCGCGTCACCACCCGCCCCGTCGTCTCCGGCACGCAGGGCCTCGTCGCCGCCGGCCATCCGCTGGTGGCCATGGCCGGCATGCGCATGCTGATGGCGGGCGGCAACGCCTTCGACGCCGCCGCCGCCGCAGGGTTCGCGGCCGCCGTCGTGGAGCCGACCGCGTCCTACACGCTGATGGGCGAGTGCGTGGCGCTGGTGCACGAGGCCCGCACGGGCCGCGCCCAGGTGCTCAGCGGGCAGGGCACCGCCCCGGCGCTGGCCACGATCGAGACGTTCCGCAAGCGCGGCCACGATCGCATCCCGACCGGCCCGGGCGCCGACGCGCACCTGTCGTTCACCGTGCCCGGCGCCGTGGACGCCTATCTCACCCTGCTCGAGACGCTGGGCACGCGGACGCTCGGCGCCGCGCTCGCGCCGGCGCGCGAATACGCCCGCGGCTTTCCGATGTACGAGTACATGCACCGCATGCTCGCCATTCCGGAGACGCGCTCGCAGTTTTCGATCTATCCGCCCGGCGGTGACGCCGTCTTCTATCCGGACGGCCGGGTGCCGGCGGTGGGCGAGCTGTTCGTGCAGAAGGCGCTCGGCAACACGCTGAAGCTCATCGCCGACGGCGCCCAGGGCGCGCGCAACCGTGTCGCGGGCATTCGAGCGGCCCGCAAGCGCTTCTACGCGGGCGACATCGCGAAGATGATCGGCGCGTTCTCCGAGCGGCTGGGCGGGCTGCTGCGGGCCAAGGACCTGGCCGGCTACCGGACGAGGATCGAGGCGCCGGCCCGCATCAGCTTCATGGGTCGCGAGATCCTGGCCCAGGGCGCGTGGACCCAGGGGCCGGTGCTGCTGCAGGCGCTCGGCATGCTCGCCGGCTTCGACCTGCGCGCGCTCGGCCATAACTCGCCCCGCTACATTCACGTGGTCAGCGAGGCGCTGAAGCTGGCGTTTGCCGACCGCGAGCGCTATTACGGCGACTCCGACAAGGTTCCGCTGGCCGCGCTGCTGGCGCCCGCGTACCTGAAGGAGCGCGCCGCCCTCATCGACCTCGCGCGCGCGAAGCCGGTGGCGCCCGAGCCCGGCGATCCCCGCCGTCGCCGCGGCACGCCCGGCGAGGCGCCGGTGGCGCGCGGCGAGGCCGTGTCGTCGGCCGCCGATGGCACCACGCACATCGCCGCCATCGACCGTGACGGCAACATGGTCTGCCTCACGCCGAGCGGCGGCGTCTTCCGCAAGTCGGCCTTCTCGCCCGAGCTCGGCTGCACGCTCAGCACGCGCAGTGAGATGTTCGTGCTGGACAAGGGCCATCCCAACGCGCTCGCGGGCGGCAAGCGCCCGCGCACCACGCTGGTGAGCTACATGATCGTGGAGAACGGCGTGCCCACCACGACCATCGGCTGCCCCGGCGGCGACGACCAGGCCCAGGGCGACCTCCAGCTCGTGCTCAACACGCTCGTCTTCGGCATGAATCCGCAGCAGGCCGTGGAGGCCCCACGCTTCTCGACCCAGACGCTGGTCAACTCCTTCTGGCCGCGCGCCTACAAGCCCGGCCAGCTCAACGTCGAGCCTCCGATCCCACAGTCCACGCGCGTCGAGCTGACCGCCCTCGGCCATACGGTGACCGAGATCGGCGCGTGCGGCATCGGCGCCATCGTCGCGCGGAGAGATCCCGCGAGCGGCGTGCTGTCGGCGGGGGCGGACCCGCGGCGCCCGACGTACGCGCTCGCGCTGTAGCGCTCACGCGCGCGGGCTAGTAGCCGCCGTTGGCGCGTGGGTGCATAACGCTGATTGCGTAGCCGAGGTTGAGACGCTCGCCGCTCCAGTTCGGCCGCAGCGTGTCGGCGCCAACGTGGACTTCCGCATGAGCACGCACCTCCGGCGCCACCGGCACCGCTGGGAGTACCCAACCGTTCGGGTGTCTGAACTCCAGCTCGCCGTCGGCCAGCCGCTCCACCTGGAACCCTTCCTCGTGGACCGCGCGATGATGGCGCCGACACAGCAACGCGAGGTTGGACAGCGTCGTGGGCCCGCCGTTCGCCCAGTGCTTGAGGTGATGGCCTTGCGTGAACCGCGACGCGCAGCCCGGGAAGCGACAACCGTGGTCTCGGTGCTGCAGTGCCCGGCGTAGCGCCGGCGGGATCGTGCGCGTTCGGGCGCCGACCTCCAGAATCCGTCCGTCGGCGTCGTGCGTCATGATCACGCGCCTGGCATCGCACGCCAGCCGCCGGGATTCTTCCGCGGAAGAATAACCGCCGTCCTCCAGCACCGACTGACCCGGCTGATCGGGATCGGCGAGCACGGGCGCATCGATGTGGACGACGACCTGGTACCGCTCGCCCGGCGCGCCCGGGTCGAGGTCGTGATGGAGCGCGGCCTCGGCGATGATCCCCAGCGCGTCGGCCTGCAACTGGCCCATGCTGGGAGCGATCATCCCGGGCGGCTCGTCCAGAGGCTTCACGAACATCCGATCGCAGGCTCCGGCGAGAGCCTGACGGACTACGGCGCCAACCTCGGGCGTGAGCCGCCCGCGGATGATGAACATGCCGTCTGCGTCTTGATACACATGGAGCGACCGGCTCTTGTGTCGCTGGGCGGCATCCTGGTTTTCGGCGTTGCGATCCACGCGGCGCCAACCACGGACGAGGCGCTCGACATGGGCGGCGGTGCCGCACCGGGCGAACTTCAGCAGGCGCTCTTCCGTCTGCGGCGTGGCGACCCGCGTCAGGGCCCGGACCTTGGAGAAGGAGATCTCGCCGCGGGCGAACGCCGTTCGGATGAGCTGGAGCTTCGGCAGGGCACGCGCCACGCGAACGCGCTCGTAGGCAGCGGAAAGATCCAGGCCGACGCGCCAGGAGAGCCATTCGGCGCATGACTTGAAGCCATTGGCCCAGCCGCCGCGGGCGTCGAACTCACCAATCAGATCAAGAAGCCGGGCGACGGCGACCTCGATGTGGGCGGAGAGCTCGGCGATCTCATCGCCGAGACGGTCGAGTGCTTCGGACGTATGAACCAGCATGTGAATCTCCTCGAGGAGACTCTAAGCCCTGGTTTCGGAGGGGCCTGGGAGGCTCGCCACGAGGCGATTCCGACGAACGCTGAGTCGTTGCAGAATGTCGCGACCGAAGTCGCGCCACGAGGCTGCTAGGGCCGTGAAGCCGCTATCCCACGACCACGTGCGATGCGCGCCGAGTGGCGGACGAAAATCCTGTCAAGAGTGCAAGAATAGATACGTCAGCCCGAGCGCTTCACCTCCGCCGCGATCGCCGCATACCCCGCCCGCAGCACGCCCGCATCCGACGAGTAGTTGATGATCGTCGCGCCCAGCGCGATCATCTCGCGCACACCTTCCACGCTGTCGGTCAGCATGGCCACGGCCTTCTTGTGCTTGCGCGCGGCCTCGGCCACGCGTGTGCGGTACTCGGCCAGCACGGACTTTTGCGACGGGGTGCCGAGCACGCCCAGGTTCTGGGCCAGGTCGGTGGGGCCGATGGTCAGCGCGTCGATGCCGGGGACCGAGGCGATCGCGTCGAGCCGCTCGAACGCCTCCTTGGTCTCCAGCATCGCGGTCACGTGGACGCGCGCGTTGGCCAGCGCCATGTGCTCGGCGGGCGGGCGCGCCACGTAGCCGGTGTGCGGGCCGAAGCCGTACATCCCGCGCTCGCCGAGCGGGTGGTAGTGCGAGGCGGCGGCGATGGCGGCGGCCTGCTCCGGCGTGTCCACCCCCGGCACGTGCAGGTTCCAGACGCCGGCGTCCAGCAGCCGCGTGATCCACTCGCGGTTGCCGTCGGGCGGGCGGACGACCAGCGGGAAGTTCAGCGCGCGGGCCAGCGTGGCCATGTCGGCCACCGTCTCCATGGAGAATGGCGAGTGCTCCATGTCCACGCGCGCGAAGTCGAGGCCGGCGGCCTGCAGCAGCGTGAGCACGGCCGGGGTGCGGATCATGGTGATCCAGGTGCCGAGCTGGACTTCGCCGCGCTCGGCGCGGGTACGATAGGCGTTGTCGTTCATGCCGGGACTATACTCCTGGGGCCATGGGATTTTCCTCGGACACGCTGCTGGACCGCGTCGCCATCGTCACCGGCGCCAGCCAGGGGATCGGCAAGGCGATCGCGATCGCGCTGGCGCGGGTCGGGGCCCACGTGGTCGTGTGCAGCCGGCGCGCGGAGGCGCTGGCGCCCGTCGCCGAGGCGGTGCGCGCCGAGGGGCGCCGTGCGCTCGCGCTGGCGTGCGACGTCGGCAACGCCGAGCAGGTGGACGCGGTCGTCGCGCGGACCGAGAGAGAGTTCGGGCGGATCGACGTGCTCGTGAACAACGCCGGCTACCGCATCCGCGCGCGCCTGGAGGACCTGCCGCGCAAGGAGTGGGACGCGATGGTGAGCACGAACCTCACCGGCGTGTTCCTGTTCTGCCAGGCGGCCGGCCGTGTGATGATCCGCCAGCGGGCCGGCCGCATCGTGAACGTCACCACGGTGGCGGCCCGCTCGGGCTCGCGCGGCATGGCGGCCTACGCGGCGGCCAAGGCCGGCGCGACGGCGCTCACGCAGAGCCTCGGCGCGGAGTGGGCCAAGTACGGCATCACCGTCAACGCGGTGGCGCCGGGACCGGTCGAGACGGAAGGGGTGCTGGAGGTCTGGAAGACGCCGGCGATGATCGCCAACGCCGCGCGCGAGATCCCGCTGCAGCGTCTGGGACGGCCGGAGGAGATCGCCCACGCGGTGATCTTCGCCGCCTCCGACGAGGCGGGGTTCATGACCGGCGAGACCGTGTACGTCAGCGGTGGCCCGCGCACCGCGAACCGGGAGGATTGAGGAGACCATGCCCAAGGGATTGACCGTGGTGCTGAACCAGCCGGGCCGGCCGCTCGAGCTCGAGACGCTGCCGACGCCGGAGGTCGAGCCGGGCGGGATGCTGATCAAGAACACGGCGGCCGCCATCTGCGGCTCCGACCTGCACTACTGGCGCAACGACAACAACTACTCCGGGCCCGACATGCGCCGCGTGCCCGGCCACGAGTTCACCGGCGTCGTGCACACGCTCGGCAAAGGCATCACCACCGACTCGCTGCGCCGCCCGCTCAAGGAAGGCGACCGCGTGGCCTTTCCGTTCTTCAACCCGTGCAACCGCTGCTACTGGTGCGTGCGCGGTGAGCACCACGCCTGCCCGCACCGTCACCGCAAGAGCCAGCAGTTCACGCTGAAGGAATACCCGTACTGCGACGGCGGCTACGCCGAGTACTACTACCTGCCGCCCGGCCACTACGCCTTCAAGGTGCCGGACGTGCTGCCCGACGAGGCCATCCCGCCGGTGAACTGCGCCCTCTGCCAGGTCCTGCACGGCATCGAGGAGTCGCGCATGAAGTTCGGCGACACCGTCGTGATCCAGGGCGCGGGCGGCCTCGGGATCTACGCCGCTGCCGTCGCGGCCGACAAGGGCGCCTCCAAGATCATCTCGGTCGATCGTCAGCCGGCGCGCCTCGAGATGGCGCGCAAGTGCGGCGCCACCGACGTCATCGACATCAACGAACTGTCGACGCCCGAGGCGCGCGTGCAGCGCGTGAAGGATCTGACCGACGGGCGTGGGGCCGACGTGGTGGTGGAGGTCGTCGGTATCGCGTCCGCGACGGTCGAGGGGCTCGACATGGTGCGGTTCAACGGCACCTTCATCGACATCGGCAACATCGTGCCGCAGCCGGTGTCGTTCCCGGCCACCAAGGTGATCACCCAGCAGATCAACTGGCGCGGCCTCATGCACTACAACCCGTGGATCATGCCGGTCGCGCTCGACTTTCTCGTGCGTACGAAGGACCGCTATCCGCTGTCGAAGGTGGTCTCGCACAGCTTCCCGCTCTCGGACGTGAACAAGGCGTTCGCGTTCGCGGAGTGGCAGGGCAAGAATACGGGCAGCGCCGCCACACGGGTGATCTTGAAGCCCTGATGACGATCTGACGCCGGATGGCGTTGCCACGCTGACCCGGCACGCCGTCCGGCGCGATCTATCCTCCTGATCTTGCTCGCCGCCCGGCGTGGCATCCGGGGTGCTTCCCTCACGCCGGATGAACTGGCCTGTCCTGCGTGTCTGGATCGTCATCGCGGCGGCCCTCGCCTCTTTCGTGGCCCAGCGCGACCTTTCGCGCATGGACCCGCTCTTTTTCCGTCTCTCCGTGCCGGGCGCGAAAGGACTGCTGTCCTATCTCGCCGGTCGCTACGAGCCCGCCGTCGCGGCCTACCGCGAGCACTGGCGCGCCGCGATCGGCGCCGGCGCCACGACGGGCGACGTGGGGACCGATCTGATCCTCGCCGGCGATCTGACGGGCGCGGAACGGCTGGCTCACCAGGACGCCGGCCGCGGGCCCGCGTCGCTTCGCGCGAAGCTCCTGCTGGCGGAGGTGGCGCTCGAGCGCGATCTGCCGGCGACGGCGTCGCGGCTCGCCGCGGAGGTGCTCGCCACGGTGCCGGACGACGTCGACGCCGAGGTCCTGCTCGCGGTGGGGCGGACCCGGGAGGGCGCGGCCCCCGACGCCATCGCCGCGCTCGGCCGCGCGGTGCGCTCCGGGCGGTCGGGCGGGCGCCTCGTCACCCTCTACCAAGCGCTCGCCACCACCGACGCGCTGGCGGCGAAGCCGGAGCGCGGGCGCTCGGCGTGTCTGCTGGCGCACTATCACCTGTACCTGCGCGCCTTCGATCAGGCGCAGGCCCGGCCGGCCGCGCGCGCGGCGCGGAGGGCCATCGCGGCCGGTGATCGGCCCGCCGACGCCCACGTCGTGCTCGGCGTGCTGCACGAGCGCGCCGGCCGTCTGGACGAGGCGCTCGCGGCCTTCGAGGCCGCGCGCCAGGCCGATCCGCGCCACGCCGAGGCCCACCGGTGGGCGGCCGTGATGTACGGCCAGCGCGGCGATCTCCTCAACGAGTACCGCGCGATCACCATGGCGCTCGAGATCTCGGGCGATCTGTACTACGCCGACCATTTCTTCGAGGTCGCCGTCAACAAGATCGGGGATCCCGCCCGGGCGGCCGCGCTCCTCGAGCCGCTGGTGGCGCGCGCGCCGGACGACGCGCGCCTGCGCGAGCGGCTCGGCCGCGTGTGGGCGCTGCTGGGCGATGCCACGCGAGCGCTGGAGCACTACGAGCGTGCGGCCGCCCTCGCGCCCGGCAATCCCGAGCTCCCGAACGCCATCGGCACGGCGCTGAGCCGGCTCGGCCGGCAGGACGACGCCGTGGCGGCGCTGCGCCGGGCGGTGGAGCTGGCGCCCCGCTGGTCCGAGCCGCACCGGCGGCTGGCCTCGATCCACTACCTGCGCAATCGCTATCCCGACGCGATCGCCGAGGCCGAGCTGGCCCAGCGACTCGGCGACCAGGACGTGCAGCTCCGCGTCCTGCTGCGGGAAGCGGGGCTCCGCGCGCCGTGATCCGCCGGGCGATCGGCCTCGCCTGGGGCGCCTGGGGCGGGCACGCGGCGCTCATCGCGGGCTCGCTGCTCGCGCTGCAGATCCACGCGGCCTACCGCGTGCCGGCGGCGGCGTTCGTCACGATGCTGCCCTGGCTCGGCGTGGTGATCACGGTGACGACGATCCTCATGCTGACGGTGAACCTGCTGCCGAAGCCGCGCGCCGGGCGCGCGGGCGCCGTGCGTATCTACACCTGGCGGCGGATCGTCGGGCTCGCGCTGATCGTGCTCGCCACGACGACGGCGGGTGTGCTCGCGGGGCTGTCGTCGCCGGCGGCCGTGCTGCTCGGTCTCGCCCTGGCCGCCACGGTGGCCAGCGTGGCCACCCTCGCCGGCCGGCTGCGGGCGGAGGGCGGCGCGGCGTTCACCCTTCGCTGGCTGTATCGCGCGTCGCTCGCCGGTCTCGCAGCCTTCCTGTTGTGGACCGCGGTCGTGCTCGTCAACGGGGCGCTCGATCGCGCCGCCGCCACCGAGCAGCCGTCGGAGGTCTTCAGCGTCGTCACCGCGCCGATCGATCCCGGCATCGGCGGCCTCATCCCGTACGCGCACGTCGACCTCCGGTCGTGGCGCGACGGCGGCGGCCTCGAGCGCCTCGTGCTCTCGCCGCGCGAGCGGCAGCGCACCTGGGTCGGGCAGCCCGTCACCGTCGCGGTGCGGCCCGGCTTCCTCGGCATTCCGTGGGTCGGAGCGCTGAAGCTGGACGAGGCGCGCCATCTGCGGCAGGTGCTGGTGGCCTCGCCCCGCGCGTTCCACGCCATGCAGCGCCTGATCGCCATCCATCTCGAGCGCCAGCAGTGGGACGAGGCCATGGAGCTCACGCGGCGCTATGCGGAGGCCTATCCCGACGACGTGGCCGTGGTGGAGCAGGTGGCCGAGGCGCTCGGCGCCGCCGGCCGCTACCGCGAGCAGGGCGAGCTCGTCCAGGGGCTCATCGTGCGCAGCGCGCAGCGCAGCGGCGGAAGCTAGGCCAGCAGCCAGTCCAGGATCTTCGGGTTCTCGTCGCGCGGGTAGGTGTGGGAGAGATCGGCGATCTCGCGATAGACGAGCCGCGCGCCCGCCTCCTGAAGCAGATCGCGGCCCAGGTGCGCCGTGGCGATCGGGAACATCCAGTCGAGCGCGCCGTGCACGTGGTAGACGGGCCGATCCCGCAGCCGCTCGAGGCCGCCGTCGGCGATCAGCATCGGATGGACGACGCCGCACAGCAGCGCGAGATGCGTGAACGGCGTGTCGGCGCGGCCGCCGCAGCGCAGGGCGTAGGTGGCCCCGTCGGACATCCCGGTCAGGAGCATCCGCGTGCGGTCGACCGGGTAGCGCTCGGCGACGTGCGCGACGATGCCGTGCAGCGGCTCGGCGTCGACGTCCTCGCCCATCAGCGACCACGTGCGATCGAGGGAGGTCGGTGCGAGGACCAGGGCTCCGCGTGATCGGCCGTCGCGCAGCCAGGTCCACAGGAAGTCTCGCCCGTGGCCGTGGCCGCCGTGCAGCGCCACGATGAGCGGCAGCGCCGTGCGCCCATCCCACGTCTCCGGCACGTACAGCGAGCAGCCCCCGCGCTCGTCGCGCTCGTTGTCGGCGTGGAGCACGCCGACCCGCGCCGGCTCGTCGCGCATGGCGCCGTCGCGCAGCCGCTGCACGAGCGCGTCGTCGAAGCGCCGGTCAGGCTCGAGGAACCAGCGGCTGACCGCGTCCACCACGGGCGCCAGCGGGTAGAGCGCCTCCTGGATCCGCGCGAAGCGGCGCAGCGCGCGGTAGAGATCGAACGGATCGCCGGCGCTCCGCGCCGCCTCGACGAACGCGTTCACCAGCTCCACCGCCTGGCCGGTCACCTGGACCAAGCGCTCGCGCAGGAATTCCAGCTCGTCGTCGGCGTGCTCGGCCTTCAGCGCGGCCAGCGGCGGCTCGAGCGTGGCCGCGCACGGCGCCAGCGCCTCGGCCAGCCGGTCGGCCACCATGGGGTCGAGGTGACGCTGCACCCAGGTGATGCGCTCGAGCGTGGTGAGCAGCGGCGGCACCAGCGCGTTGATCGCGTCTATCATGGCGCCGTGCCCGTGGACTTCGAGCGGCTGGTGGACGAGCTGGAGGAGCGCCTGGCGCGCAGCACGTGGTCGCTGTCGCGTGGACCCCACAGCGTCACGCTGTCCTCGGCCTGGGGGGCGGGAGCGGGCGGCTCCAAGGCGTGGTCGTCGACGACGCTCACGGCGAGCTACGAGGCCGCGACCGATGTCTGGATCGTCACGGAGACGCTGCACCAGGGCACGACGGAGACGGGCGATGACGGCGGCGAGCGGGTGGTGGGGCGGTTTCCGAGCGCGGCGGCCGCGATCCAGCTCCTGGCCGACCGCGCCGGCTCATGAGCCGCTGAGGACGAACGGCACCTTCGCGGCGGCGGCCACGGCGCGGAGCTGCGCCATCAGATCGTCGGGCACCGGCACGCCATCGCGCAGCCGCTCGGCGCGCGTGGCCATCTCCGGATCGCCCGCCACCAGCACCGGCTGCGCCGGATCCGCGGGCTTGGCCGCGTGCAGCGTGTCGATCACCGCGTCGAGGTCGTCCTCGAACTCGCCGGGCGCGCGGAAGGCGCGCGGGTCGATGGCCATGAAGAAGTGGCCGAGGTTGTGCGGGTCGCTCGGCTTCTGGGTCTTGATCCGTAGCGGCGAGAACGACGCGCCGCACAGCACACCGCCGAGGATGTGCACCATCACCGCCAGCCCGTAGCCCTTGTGGCCGCCCGCCGCCTTCGGGCCGCCGAGCGGCGTGATGCCGCCCTCGGGCTTCTCGAAGACGTGCTTGAACGCCTCCTCGGGGTCCGTCACGGGCTGGCCCTTGTCGTCCACGACCCAGCCCGGCGGCAGCGCCTCGTGGTTGAGCTTGTAGACCTTCACCTTGCCGGCGGCGACCGTGGTCGTGGCCATGTCGAGCTGGAAGGGCGGGTTCTTCTTCGCGGGCGCGGCGAAGGCCAGCGGATTGGTGCCCATCACGGGCTCGGCGCCGAAGGTCGGCACCATCGACACGCCGCGCGTGGCGGAGGTCACCATGCCGATCACACCGCGCTCGGCGGCGATGCGCGAGTAGCAGCCGGCGGCGCCGAAATGGTGCGAGTTGACGACGGACACCACGGCCACCGCGCTCGCGCGGCACTTGTCCACCGCGAGGTTCATGGCGTGCACGGAGACCGCGTGGCCCAGTGAGGCGTCGGCGTCGATCAGGGCCATCGAGGGGCCCTCGCGCAGGGTCTTGAACGTCGGCCGCATGTTGAGCCGGCCGGCCCGGAACTCGCGGTCGTAGGTCGGCAGCATCGAGATCCCGTGGGAGTCGACGCCGCGCAGATCGGTTTCGAGCATCATCCCCGCCGTGGTCTCGGCGTGGGCGTCGCTCATCCCCCACGCGCGGAGCACGCTGACGAGCTGCGCGCGGATCCGCTCGGCCGGGACGCGCACGTTACACGGCCGCGCCGGCCGGCCGCGCGGGCTCCGGGAAGTTGATGCCCACCGGCGCATTGGCCTCGAACGGGCTCCAGAGGCCGAGCTCCTTGCCCATCTCGCGCAGGGCCGGCAGCACCTCGGTGCCCAGCAGGCGAATGCACGTCCTGGTGTCCGCGTTCGACACGAAGCCGTCGGCGGCCCAGAAGCCGAGGATCGACGGACGCGTCTCCTCGAGCAGCCGCCGCAGCTTCGGGAGGACGGTCTTCGGCGTGCCGGCGATGATCTGCTGGTCGCGGAGCTGATCCTCGAGCGCCGCCGCACGGGGATTCGAGCGGCGTCCCACCGCGAACTCGACGAACGCCGTGCGGTTCGACGGTGAGAAGTAGCCCGACGGGCTCGACCACACCGGGTGCGCCAGCCCGGTGAACTCGCCCTGCATCCACATGAACTGGCGCGCGTTGGCCAGCGCCTTCTCCTCCGTCTCGGCGACGTGGAGGCGCTGCAGGTAGCCGCGGTACTCGGGGCCGCCGGCATAGCCGACCTCGGCCGCCACCTTGTCGTAGAGCTCCCAGATCTTCTTGGTGGCGTTGATCGCCGTGCTGAGCGCGATGTAGGGATAGCGCTGGCGCGCCGCCCAGATGATCGTCTCCTTGCTGAGCACGCCGGGAATCCACACGCGCGGGTGCGGCTTCTGCAGCGGCACCGCCCACGGGTTCACCACGCGGTGCTGGTAGTGCGTGCCCTCCCAGCGGAACGGCCCCGGCGTGGTCCACGCTTTCGTGATGAGCGCGTGCGCCTCCTCGAAGCGCTCGCGATTGTAGGCAGGGTTCACGCCGGTGGCGAGCTGCTCCTGGCCGCCGCCGCGCACGAAGCCGGAGACCAGCCGGCCCTTCGAGACCATGTCGATCATGGCCAGCTCCTCGGCGAGCCGCACCGGGTTGTCGGCCAGCGGCAGCGGATTGCCGAGCAGCACCAGCTTCACGCGCGAGGTGGTGGCGGCCAGGATCGAGGCGAAGACGTTGCACTTGGCCTGCATGCAGAACGGCGCGTTGTGATGCTCGTTCAGCATGATGCCGTCGAAGCC
>Ga0134122_10003002_pt1 | contig 12452 bp, 13 predicted proteins | sample KB302_FD_96461 | JGI IMG/M metagenome (GOLD analysis project Ga0134122, IMG submission 96461) | Terrestrial soil microbial communities without Nitrogen fertilizer from Kellogg Biological Station, Michigan, USA - KB3-0-2 | ecosystem: Environmental > Terrestrial > Soil > Unclassified ...
CACTCACATGTCGCTATTCGACGGCAGCCTCCAGGGCATCGAATTCACCGACAAGCCCGCGTTCGGCTTCCAGGGCCATCCGGAAGGAAGCCCGGGCCCGCACGACCTGGGGTTTCTGTTCGACCGCTTCACGCGGATGATGGAGCGGCACGCGGTCAAGGCAGTCAGCGCATGAGCGAGGCGAGAGCTTGAAGACCCGAAGGGCCGTCGCCGAGCGGGTGCGCGTAGGCCGATACGCAGGTGCCGCCCGTTCGCGGAGAGGCATGGAGGCCGGGGCATGAGAGCCCTCACGGAAGACGAGACCGCGCGCGTGGTGAATGCGGCACTGTCGGAAAGCGCCGACGCGCTGCAGGCATTGCGCGCCGACGCTACGGCGCTGGCGGCGATAGCGCGCGCCGCGGCGTTGATCGTCGACGCATTCGCCCGTGGCGGACGCGTGTTCAGTTGCGGCAACGGCGGCTCGATGTGCGATGCGATGCATCTGGCCGAAGAGCTGTCGGGCCGTTTTCGCGGAAACCGCAAGGGTTTGCCCGCGCAGGCGATCAGCGACGCCGGCTACCTTTCCTGCGTGGCCAACGACTTCGGCTACGACGCGGTGTTCGCCCGCTATCTCGAAAGCCACGCCCGCGCGGGCGACGTTCTGGTCGCGATCAGCACCAGCGGCACCAGCAAGAATGTGCTAGCGGCGGCGAACACCGCGGCAACCATAGGCATGCAGACGATCGTGCTGACCGGGCGCAGCGGATCGCCGCTTGCGGCAGCCGCCGACTGCGTTATATGCACGCCGGGCGGCCGCTATGCCGATCGCGTGCAGGAGCTTCATATCAAGGTGATACACATTCTGATCGAGCTGATCGAGCGCGATCTCTTTCCCGAGAATTACGCCGCCGCGCGCTGACTCTAAGGCCACGATGCCCAAGCGCACTGACATCGAGTCGATACTGATCATCGGCGCCGGTCCGATCATCATCGGTCAGGCGTGCGAGTTCGACTATTCGGGGGCCCAGGCGTGCAAGGCGCTGCGCGAGGAAGGCTACCGCGTGATCCTGGTCAACTCGAATCCGGCAACGATCATGACCGACCCGGACATGGCCGACGCGACCTACATCGAGCCGATCACCTGGACGATGGTCGCCAAGATCATCGAAAAGGAGCGGCCGGACGCGCTGCTGCCCACGATGGGCGGCCAGACGGCGCTCAATTGCGCGCTCGACCTTGCGCGCGAAGGCATCCTGACCCGGTTCGACGTCGAGCTGATCGGCGCGACCAAGAAGGCGATCGACAAGGCCGAGGACCGCGAAAAATTCAAGGCGGCGATGACGCGCATCGGCCTCGGCTCGGCGCGATCAGGCATCGCGCACGATCTCGAGCAGGCGCTGGAAGTGCAGGCCGACATCGGCTTCCCGGCGGTGATCCGGCCGTCGTTCACGCTGGGCGGCACCGGCGGCGGCATCGCCTACAACAAGGACGAATTCGTCGAAATGTGCAAGCGCGGGCTCGCCAGCTCGCCGACGCACGAGCTGCTGATCGAGGAATCGCTGCTCGGCTGGAAAGAGTTCGAGATGGAGGTCGTGCGCGACCGGAAGGACAACTGCATCATCGTCTGCTCGATCGAAAACGTCGACCCGATGGGCGTGCACACCGGCGACTCGATCACCGTTGCGCCGGCGCAGACCTTGACCGACAAGGAATACCAGATCATGCGCAACGCGTCGATCGCGGTGCTGCGCGAAATCGGCGTCGACACCGGTGGATCGAACGTGCAGTTCGCGATCAACCCCGACGACGGACGCATGATCGTCATCGAGATGAATCCGCGCGTGTCGCGCAGCTCGGCGCTGGCATCGAAGGCGACCGGCTTTCCGATCGCCAAGATCGCGGCCAAGCTCGCCGTCGGCTACACCCTCGACGAATTGAAGAACGATATCACCGGTGGACAGACCCCGGCGTCGTTCGAGCCGACGATCGATTACGTGGTCACCAAGGTGCCGCGCTTCGCATTCGAGAAATTCAAGCAGGCCGACGATCGGCTGACGACGCAGATGAAATCGGTCGGCGAGGTGATGGCAATTGGCCGCACGTTCCAGGAATCGCTTCAGAAGGCGCTGCGCGGGCTGGAAAGCGGCGTCGACGGCTTCAACCTCAAGACCGTCGATCCCGACACGATCGCAGATGAGCTGGCCTACCCCCGCGCCGAGCGTCTGTGGTATGTCGCCGATGCGCTGGCGATCGGCATGCCGCTGGAAGAGGTCTACTCGCACACCAAGATCGATCGCTGGTTCCTGTCGCAGATCAAGGAAATTGTCGACACCGAGCTCGCGATCGAAAAGCGCGCGCTTGACGATTTCGATGCTGACGAGTTCAGATCGCTGAAGCGAATGGGTTTTTCCGATCGCAGGCTCGCGCATCTGTGGAAGAAAAGCGAAGCCGAGGTGCGTGCGCGCCGGCACGGCTTCGGCATACGGCCGGTTTACAAGCGCGTCGATACCTGCGCCGCGGAGTTCTCGACGCGGACCGCCTACATGTACTCGACCTACGAAGACGAGTGCGAAGCGCATCCGACCGAGCGCCGCAAGGTGATCGTGCTGGGCGGCGGACCGAACCGGATTGGGCAGGGAATCGAATTCGACTATTGCTGCGTTCACGCGGCGCTGGCGCTGCGCGAAGACGGCTACGAGACGATCATGGTCAATTGCAACCCGGAGACCGTGTCCACCGACTACGACACGTCCGACCGGCTCTATTTCGAGCCGCTAACCCTGGAGGATGTGCTGGAGATCGTGCACGTCGAAAAGCCGCTCGGCGTGATCGTGCAATACGGCGGCCAGACGCCGCTCAAGCTCGCGCGCGATCTCGAGGCGAACGGCGTACCCATCATCGGCACGACGCCCGACATGATCGACATGGCCGAGGACCGCGAGCGGTTCCAGCAGATGCTGCATCGTCTGGGTTTGCGCCAGCCGCCGAACCGCACAGCGCGCACCGAGGCCGACGCGCTCAAGGCGGCCGAGGAAATCGGCTACCCGCTGGTCGTCCGGCCCTCGTACGTGCTCGGTGGCAGGGCGATGGAAATCGTGCACGAGCAGCGCGATCTCGAGCGTTACATGCGCGAGGCGGTCAAGGTGTCGAACGATTCACCGGTGCTGCTCGACCGATTCCTGAACGATGCGATCGAAATCGACGTCGACGCGCTGGTCGACGATAGCGGCAGCAAGGCGGTCGTTATCGGAGGCATCATGGAGCACGTCGAGCAGGCCGGCGTGCACTCGGGCGATTCGGCGTGCACGCTGCCGCCGTTCTCGCTCTCGCCCCAACTGCAGGACGAGCTGCGCCGGCAGACGGTCGCCATGGCGCATGGTCTCGAAGTCGTCGGGCTGATGAACATCCAGTTCGCGATCCAGTTTCCGCATGGCGGCGACGGCGAAGGCGTCGTCTACGTGCTCGAAGTCAACCCGCGTGCGTCGCGCACCGTCCCCTATGTGTCGAAGGCGACCGGACGGCCGCTGGCCAAGATTGCCGCCCGCTGCATGGTCGGCCAGTCGCTGGCGAGCCAGGGCATAACGCATGAAATCGTGCCGCCGTATTTTTCGGTCAAGGAGGCAGTGTTTCCGTTCATCAAATTTCCCGGCGTCGATACGATCCTCGGGCCGGAAATGAAATCGACCGGCGAAGTGATGGGCGTGGGCGAATCGTTCGCCGAGGCATTCGTCAAGTCGCAGCTCGCCGCCGGTGTGCGCCTGCCTCGGAGCGGCAAGGTGTTCGTCAGTGTGAGGAACCCGGACAAACCGCGCGCGATCGAAGTTGCGCGCATCCTGGCCGGCCTGGGCTTCACCCTGGTGGCGACGCGGGGCACGGCGGCGGCGCTTGCGGCCGCTGGCGTCCCGGTGTCCGCGGTCAACAAGGTCGCCGAAGGCAGGCCGCACATCGTAGACATGCTGCTCAACGACGAAATCGCGCTGGTGATCAATACGGTCGAGGAAAAGCGCAGCGCAATCCAGGACAGCTACGCGATACGGCGGGCGGCGCTCAACGATCAGATTCCGACTTATACGACGATGGCGGGCGCGCGCGCGGCGGCGCTGGGCATCCAGGAGATGCGGGAGCTCGTGCCCTACTCGATGCAGGCGCTGCAGCAGCGGCTGCACTAGAAACGAGAATGTCATCATGAGCAGGACACCACTGACGAGAACCGGCGCGGAAAAGCTCAAGGAGGAGCTGCGGCGCCTGAAGACTGTCGACCGGCCGGCGGCGATCGTTGCGATCGCCGAGGCGCGGTCGCATGGCGACCTGTCGGAGAATGCCGAGTACGACGCCGCCAAGGACCGGCAAGGCTTCCTGGAGGTGCGGATCAGGGATATCGAGACGATGCTGGCGCAGGCACAGATCGTCGACCCGGCCCAGATCGATGCCGACGGCCAAGTCGTGTTCGGCGCGACCGTCGACCTCGAGGACCACTCGTCCGGGGACCGCGTCTGCTATCAGATCGTCGGCGACGACGAGGCCGACATCAAGGCCGGCAAGATATCGGTCAATTCTCCGATCGCGCGCGCGCTGATCGGCAAGCACGCCGGCGATACCGCCGAGGTGAAGGCGCCCGCGGGCCTGCGCGAATACGAGGTGCTTGCCGTCCGCTACGTCTGACGGCGGGGCTAGGCGTACCGCTACGCGCCCTACTTGTTGCGGCCGGCTACCAACAGCACGACGCCGATGGCGATCGCGCCGACGCTGGCCCAGAGCGGGACGTTCACGGTTTCCTTATCCTTGACCGAGAGCGTCAGCGGCCCGACGTTGGCCGTGTGCGTTTCCTTGGTATAGGTAAAGGTTCCGTACGCCAGGCCGACTACGCCGGCAACGATCAGGATGATGGCGAGGATCTTGACGGGGCCCATGCGTACCTCCGGAGGTTGAAAGCGTCGGCGTCGACCGCCGTCGAGGCCGCCATTCTAGCAGTGAGCTCGCGACAAGGCCCACACGCGAACGCGGCAGCGGCAGTCCCGGCCGCGACGCCACGCACGGTTCCGGTTCAGCTGCTGCCGCGGCGACGCCGTGCGCGGTCGCCTGGAGGCTTCGCGGCAGGCGGCCGGGCGGCGCCGGCGGCGGGCGGCCGCGCGGTCGTGCGCGCAGTGGGCGTTCGCGGGCGGCGCGCTTGCGGAGTGGATTTGGCCATCGTTTTGTGGGCTGGACGTGCGGCGGGCCGTCGCTTGCCGCGCGCCTCACCCGGACCCGGCTCGCGAGCGCGTTGGGCACCGGCAGCGGGCGGCGCTTCCTTGGGCCGCGGCACCGTCGCTGCCGGCTTCTCGGGCCCCTGCCGCCACAGGACCAAGAGCTTGCCGATGTGCTGGACCGGCGTCGCGTCCAGAGCTGCGCAGATGCGCTGCAGCATCGCATCGCGCTCATCGCGCAGGTCACTGAACACCCGAACCTTGATTAGTTCGTGCGCGAGGAGATTGACGTCGAGCTCGTGCAGCACCGCCGGAGTCAACCCATGTTGCCCGATGCTCACCACCGGGTGCAGGTGGTGCGCCTTGGCGCGAAGCGCCCGGCGTCGGGCAGGAGCCAGCGTTTCCATCGGCGCATTCTATCCGATCGCCGCTGTAGTCGCGGCGCCGGCCGCAAGGCGACCGGCTTCGGGCCGCACTGCGCTTCTGCTCTAGCGGGCGCGCAGCAGCCGGGCGGCTTTGGCGACCGACTTCGGCTTTACCCAGAAGATCGCGCCGTATCGGCCCGCTCCCGCGGTAACCGCATCCATCGCAGTGACGTTGATCTTCGCCGCTGCCAACGTATCCAGCAACTTGGTCATCGCGCCGACGCGGTCGGCGCCTTGCACCAGGAAGCCGGTCTTCCTGGCGCTCAAGTCGAGACCGAGCTTTCGCGCGGCGCGGCGCAGCGCTGCGCTGCTTTCCGGAATCAGATCGAGCTGCCCTTTGCTGCCGTTGGGAAATCCGGAAAACGCCAGCAGGTTGACGCGCTCGGCGGCGAGACCCGCCAGCACTTGCGCGCCACGACCCGGCTTGTTGGGCACCATCACGTGAAAGTAATCGACTTTGCGCACACCTTGGCTCATGTTGACTCCTTTGCCTGCACGGCAGGCGATGAAACTCTGAATCTTCCGGCGCGCCGCGTCAACGAGACCGCACCGAACATTGCCAGCCTCTCCGAACCCTCATCGCGCCGGCGCGGCGTCGTTCGCAAGCAGGCGAACCCCGAGATATTTCGCCAGCCCGCGCCCTCCTTCGGCCATCACCTGGTGGTGATTCCAGCGAAAAGCCGGTTCCAGCAGCGGAGCCAGCGCGTTCATCCATCGCTTGGTCGTGAAGACGGTCCAATCGTAGCGGACGCGGGTCGTGCTGCCTTCGGCCGCGAGCCGCCAGCGGCCGTTGCCGGTGAGGTCGCCGACGGCCATACCTTCCAGGTAGGTCGGCCGCCTTACCGCCGTCACGCGCATCGCGAAGGTGAGCCGGTACGGCAGCTTGCTCGACCAGGTGTAGGTGCGCAGCGCGCCCAGACCTTCGGCGTCGCCCTTCTCCAGTTCCTCGACCGCATGCACGAAACGCCACCAGTGCGGCCACCTTTCCACGGTGACGATCGCATCCCAGACGCGATCTATCGCCGATTCGAGTTGCCACTGCGTGGTCAGGTCGAATTGCCGCATCGATCAGACGCCGGGCTTGCGGGCGGTGATCGTCCACGAGCTCGATTGCATGACTACCTCGCCGTTGCGCTGGCGATAGCGACCCAGCTCGGACGATAGCGCCGCTTCGATTTCTCGCTGCCGTCTCGTCGCTTGATCGCCGGCCTCGCGAAATATCTCGCCGGCGGGACCGAGCGCGAGCTGAAACTGCAGCGCCTGCTCGACCGTGCTGCCGATCATGACCGGTCCGTCGGTCGCCTGGAAGGCAATGTCCTCGAATCCTGCGGCCTTGAGCTGGGCTCCGACGATGTCGGTGTTCGCCATAGAGAATGGACCGGGGCCGCAGGTCTGCGCATCCTCGCCCGGAGGCGGCAGGAACTTGAGCACAACGGCCTTCGGCAGGCCTGCCCAGGGGTTGTGCTCGACGGACCGCCATGTCACGAACATCAGCCGTCCGCCGGGCTTCAGCGCCCGCGAAATATTGCGCATTGCCGCCACCGGATTGCTGAAGAACATCATGCCGAAGCGCGAAAAGCAGAAGTCGAATTCCGCCTTGAACGGGTAAGTCTGCACATCGGCCGCGACGAAGCGCACGTTGCGCAATCCAGCCTCGACGGCATCGCGGCGGCCTTTCTCGAGGAAAGCCGCGCAGCAGTCCAGCCCGAGGACCGAGCCTTGCGGGCCGACGATGCGCGCCAATTGCAGCGCCGTGTCGCCCCAGCCGCAGCCGACGTCGAGCGCAGCCGCGCCCGGTCGAAGGTCCAGCGTGCGCAGCGGGACGTCGCTGTGGTAGCTCAGGCCGTCGAGCAGGATATTGCGAAAGCGCTCGAACTTCGCGGCGAGGACATCGTTCCAGAAGGCAGTGAATTGGTCATTGCCGGTCGCGGTCTCGGTCATGGCGCTCCTTGCCTCGTCTGTCGGTTCCGATCCGATCTTGGTTCAGCGTGGTACGCCTCTGCGCATGTCGTCGATGATCCAGACCAAAAATCCGACGGCGACCGCGCCCCACAGCATCGCCATCAACGCGGACTCGGTATAGAACAGCCACATCGCGGCATTGATGAGGCAAAGCAGAATGACCATCAACTTCAGTGCACGGGTGCCCACGGGGAGATTCTAGCTTGCAAGCCCGCGAGCGCCTATCCGGCGGCTTACAGCGGCTCTGCCGGGCGGGAGCGTGCCGTGCGCCGTTGCTACCGCGCGCTTCCGTCCAGCGCCCAGGCCGTGAACAGGAAGATCGTCGCCATGCATGGCGCGATCAGCACGACGCCGATGAATACCGGCACGAAGATGCGTCGCGGCGTGGCGGCCGGATGCAGCACCAGCAACAGCGGCCACACCAGCCAGAGCCAGGCCAGTCCCAGCCAGACCTGTCCCGGAAGCAGCGACATTTTCGCGAACGAGTGCACGATCCACAGCAGAAGAACGATCAGCGCGTGCGCGATGCAAAGCAGCGCCATCACATCGAAGCTTTGCAGCGAAAAGCGCGAGCGGGACGTCAAAGGCTCGGTCATTCCGGACGCGGGTCCGTCGCTAACGGCGAACGCCGGCCGCTATCGCCTCTTGGCCGGGCGATACTTCTCTGCGCACGCGATCACCTGGAGCGCGGTTGGAAACTCCAGGCAGACACGCGCATCCGCATGTGCGGCGTCACGCGGACGGTCGCTCGGTGGAGGCGGCGCGGATACTGCCGGCGGCGTAGCAGCCGCCACCGGGGCCGCGGTGTTCGGCGCTTGAGCTTCGGCAATTGCCGACGAGCACGCGAGAAACAACCCTGCCAGTACCAACGACGGCGCACCAAGTTTCATGGAGCCTCCCCTTGCGGCGCGCGGTCGGGACGACGTCCCGGCATCGCTGCCCGTTGCCCTGTGTCGATGTGATTGTGGCACCAGAGCCCCCCGCTGGCCAGCGCCGGCCTGCGATCGGCGATCGGCGTCCGGCGCCCGGGGGCGAACGGGAATATCATTCACGTTGCCAGTGTTTGCTGCGGTCCGTGCTGCCCGCATTCGCTGGCAAAGCAGCAACAAACACACTTCGGAGGAATGGATGAAAAATAACGATCGCTTCCCAGCGGCCCCGATTGCGGCGCTTGCATTCGGGCTGGCCCTCGCCCTACCGGCCGGCGCGGCAGATATGAGCTTTTTCATCAGCAGTACCGGCGGCGGCAAAGGGGCCGACTTAGGCGGACTGGCGGGTGCGGACCGGCATTGCCAGGCGCTGGCCAGCGCAGCAGGAGCCGGCGCCCATACCTGGCACGCCTACCTCAGCACCAGCGCCGCACCGGGCCAGCCCGCGATCAACGCGCGTGACCGCATCGGCGCCGGGCCCTGGCAGAACGTAAAGGGCGTGGTCGTCGCCAAGAACCTCGCCGAACTCCATGGCGACAATAACATCAACAAGGAAACAGCGCTGACGGAAAAAGGCGACATCGTCAATGCCAGCGGCGACACGCCGAACAAGCATGACATCCTCACTGGGTCGCAGGCGGACGGCACCGCGTATCCGCCGGGCGACGACAAGACCTGCCACAACTGGACCAGCAGCAGCGAAGGCGCAGTTCAGGTCGGACATCACAATCGCAACGGCACTGGCCCCCCGCCGGCAACGTACTCGTGGAACTCGGCGCACGCGACGCCCGGCTGCAGCGACGAGGCCTTGCGCAAGACCGGCGGCGCGGGCCTGGTCTACTGCTTTGCGGTGAAGTAAGGCGCCGCCGGATCGGGATCGCGTGCGGCCTACTCGCCGTACGCGAGCCGGTCCATCATCTGGGCGAACTGCGACCAGTCGATGCGCTTGCTCTTTTGCTTGCGCCGCCCGTACCAGTACAGCGAGCCGCGGCCGATCTCCAGCTCGCCGATCTTTTCGCGGTCGGCGTAGATCTGCAGATTGAGCGACGAGCGCGCCTTGGCCAGTTCGAAGTTGGCGAGGTCGGCCTTGACCTCGTGCTTGCGCGGCTTGCGCGCGATGCGTCTGGATCGAGCGCCGGCCATAGCACGTCTCCTTTGCCGCGTATCCTTACAGGATGCGGTTGAACCATAGCAGCGACAGCAGGGCCGAAACCAGCGCCAGTGCCGCCGCGGCCGCGGCGAACAATGCGGTGATCTCGGTCGCCTTCTTCTCGAACACCAGGCGCGATGTCAACGCCTGATAGATGCTGGTGAGGTCGGTTGCCGTTTCGGCGTGGAAGTACTCGGCCTTGGTCGTCGTCGCGATGTTCTTGAGCGCCTCCTCGTCGAGCCGCACGCGCATCGACCAGCCTTCAGCGCCCAGCACCTCTCCGGCGAGCGTTCCCACGCCGACGGTAAAGACGCGCACGCCGCGTTCGGACGCCATCTTGGCCGATTCGAACGGATCCGGCCCCGCCGTAGTCTGGCCGTCGCTGAGCAGGACGATCGCGGCGGACTTGAACGAGCCCGGCGGAGGCTTTTCCGCCGAGGCCTTGCCGCCCGGCGCCGGGTCGAGTGAGGTTCCGCGCTGGGCCTCCCGCGCGCCGCCGGGCCGCGGGTTGGCCGAGCGCAGGTCGAATTCCACGTCGGGAAAGATGAGCTTCAGGGAAACGAGAATCGCGCTGCCGATCGCCGTGCCTTTCTGCAGCTGGATGCGGTCGAGCGCGGCGAGAATGTCGTCGCGATTCAACGTCGGGGTCTGCACGACCGACGCCGTCGCTGCGAACGCGACGACGCCGATCCGCGTATCGCGAGGCTGCGCGGCGATGAAATTCCTCGCCGCCGTCCGTGCCGCGGCGATGCGCGACGGCGCAACGTCGGTCGCGCGCATGCTGCCCGATGCGTCGATCGCGAGGATGACCGTTTCGTATTGGTACGGGAGGCTGATCACCGAGGCCGGGCGCGCGATCGCCACGACCATCAGCGCCAGGGCGAGCAGCATCAGAACGGGTGGCAAATGGCGCCGCAGCCGCGGCGCCGCGCCCTGTGCGTTCCTGACCAGCGCCAGACGGGCGTAGCGCAGCGCCTGCTTCTTCCGGCGACGCTGCATCAGCACGTAAGCGCCGGCCACCACGGGGATGAGCACCCCCAGCCACAGCATCGCCGGCCAGAGGAAGGTCATCGGTATTCGAGATGCGGTGGCAGCGCGCCGCCGGCAGCGAGCCTGCTGCGCCGCTTGCGCAAGTCGGCGAAGCGAAGGATCGCATCCATCAGATCGTCGTCGGTCGCGAGCTCCAGTGCGTCGATGCCGGCGTTGCGAAAAGCCGTGCGCAACTCGGCCTCTCGCTTCGCCGCGGCGGCCGCGAAGCGCCGGCGAAACGCGCGATCGCCAGTGTCGACGTGCATCTGCTCGCCGGTTTCGGAATCCTGTATGACGACCAGGCCGAGGTCGGGCAGGTCCATTTCCAGATTGTCGTACAGGCGCACGGCGATGACTTCGTGCCGCTGGGCAAGCTGCGCCAGAGGCTTCGCCCACCCCGGCCGGCTGATGAAATCGGACACGACAAAGACCAGCGAGCGCCGGGCGATGACCTGGTAGGCGGTGCGGAACAATTCGTCGAGCCGGGTCGCATCCGATTGCGCGACCTCGGGACGACCGAGCATCTTGTGCAGGATGTGCAGCACCTGCCGGCGTCCCGAGCGCGCCGGGATCATCGTGTCGACGGTGTCGCCGTAGAACAGCGCGCCGACGCGGTTGCCGTGCCGGGTAAGCATGCGCGCCAGAACGGTGACCAGTTGCGTCGCCACCGCGCGCTTGTTTACCGTTTGCGAGCCGAAGTCGATCGACGGGCTCAGGTCCAGCACGAACCAGGCGGTAATGTCGCGTTCCTCGTTGTAGACGCGCACGTAAGGCGTCTGCAGGCGCGCGGTGACGTTCCAGTCGATGTGGCGGACGTCATCGTGATATTCATACTCGCGCAGGTCGGCGAGATCGACGCCGAAGCCGCGGAACAACGTGCGATAGTCGCCGTGCAGCAGGCCGTCGAGCCGGCGGATCACCGTCCACTCGAGGCGGCGCAGGATCGCGTCAGGCGTTGGCGTCCACTCTGACATGGGTGTCGAGCGGCTTCTCGGGGGCAGGGATGTGCTTCATGATGCGCAGGATGATCTGGTCGGGTGTCAGCGCATCGGACAGCGCTTCATACGACAGCGAGAGCCGGTGGCGCAGCACGTCGGGCGCGATGTCGATCACATCCTGCGGCAGCACGTAGTTGCGATTGCGCAGGTAGGCAAGCGCCCGCGCGCCCTCGACCAGGTGTATCGTCGCGCGCGGGCTCGCGCCATAGGTGATGTATTTCGAAGTATTGGTGATGCCGTAGCGGTCGGGGTTGCGCGTTGCCGACACCAGGCGCACCGCGTACTGGACCAGCGCCGGATCGACATAGCCTTTGCGGCATTCGCGCTGCAACTCCGACAGCTGCTCGGTCGTCGCGACGGCGGTGACCACGGCCGGCGTTCCGGTGACGCGGTTGACGATGACGGTTTCTTCCGCCTCGCTCGGGTAGCCGACCAGGACCTTCATCATGAACCGGTCGACCTGCGCCTCGGGCAGCGGATAGGTGCCCTCGGTCTCGATCGGGTTCTGCGTCGCCATCACCAGGAACGGCTGCGGCACCGGATGGCTTTCGCCGGCGATCGTCACCTGGTATTCCTGCATGACTTCGAGCAGCGCGCTTTGCACCTTGGCCGGCGCGCGGTTGATTTCGTCGGCCAGCAGCAGGTTGGTGAACACCGGACCGAACGAGGTCGCGAACTCGCTCGTCTTCTGGTTGTAGACGCGGGTGCCCACCAGGTCGGCGGGCACCAGGTCGGGCGTGAACTGGATGCGGCGGAACGTGCCCCGGATGGTTCGGGCCAGCGTCTTGACCGTCAGC
>Ga0134122_10003004_pt1 | contig 12450 bp, 11 predicted proteins | sample KB302_FD_96461 | JGI IMG/M metagenome (GOLD analysis project Ga0134122, IMG submission 96461) | Terrestrial soil microbial communities without Nitrogen fertilizer from Kellogg Biological Station, Michigan, USA - KB3-0-2 | ecosystem: Environmental > Terrestrial > Soil > Unclassified ...
CCGGCGGACTACATCCGCAAGCAGACCCTGGTCAACGCCGAGCGCTACGTGACGCCGGAGATCAAGGAGCTGGAGGAGCAGATCCTCGCCGCCGAAGAGCGGCAGATCGAGCTGGAGCTGCGGTTCTTCCGCGAGCTCACCGTCAGGATCGCCGCCGACGCTCCGGGGTTGATGGCGCTCGCCGGAGCTCTCGGGGCCCTCGACGTCCTGGCTTCCTTCGCCGAGGTGGCGGCGCGCCAGCGCTACGTCCGGCCGCGGATGGAGCCGGCCGGCTCACCCCTCGCCATCCGCGAGGGGCGGCATCCCGTCGTCGAGCAGGCGAGCCGCGACGCCTTCGTCCCCAACGACGCCGAGCTGGATTCCGAGCGGTCGCAGATCGTCCTGCTGACCGGCCCCAACATGGGGGGCAAGTCGACCTACCTGCGGCAGGTGGCGCTGATCGTCCTGATGGCCCAGGCGGGGAGCTTCGTGCCGGCGGACGAAGCCGCGATCGGCGTCGTGGACCGCATCTTCACCCGCGTCGGCGCTTCGGACGACCTGGCGCGCGGCGAGTCCACCTTCATGGTGGAGATGATCGAGACCGCGAACATCCTCCGCCACGCCACGGCGAACAGCCTGGTGATCCTCGACGAGGTGGGGCGGGGGACCGCCACCTTCGACGGCCTGTCGCTCGCCTGGGCGATCGTCGAGCACCTCCACGAGCACCGGCGTCCGAAGACCCTCTTCGCCACCCATTATCACGAGCTCACGGAGCTGGCGTCGCTGCTGCCGCGGGTGGTGAACCGGACGATGGCGGTCAAGGAGTGGGACGAGCGGATCGTCTTCCTGCGCCGCGTGGTCCCCGGCAGCGCCGACAAGTCCTACGGGCTGCACGTGGCGCGCCTGGCCGGCCTCCCCGGCGCGGTGATCGACCGGGCGGGGGAGATCCTGGCCAACCTGGAGGCTCACGAGTACGACCCGAGCGGCAAGCCCCGTCTCGCCCGCGGCAGCGCTCCTGAAACCGCCGCGCCGGCCCAGCTCACCCTCTTTGCGCCGCCCGAGCAGGTGGTGGCGACCCTCCTGCGGAATGTCGACGTCGATCAGTTGACGCCGGTGGCGGCGCTGAATCTGCTGCATAGTTTGAAGTCGCGGTTGGAGTAGTAGGCGTCCCCCCGCCCGAGCCCTCACCCCCCGGCCCCCTCTCCCGCCCCCTCCCTTCCCACCACACCGGGAGAGGGGAAGAACAGCAGGTGATAGGAGGGGGTCTACGCTCTGGAGCCGCTTGGCTCACCCCTTCCTTTCTACCTCTTCGAAAGGACGGGAGCCGGAGGCGCCCTCCTGCTTGTCCTTGACTCTGGAGCGGAGCCAGTGGGGAGGCGCGATATGGGCGGCGTTGGAGATCTGCTTCAGGGCGGAATCGATGTCGCTGAGGACCTGCTCGTTGGGCAACCGAAGGACCACATAGTCTTGGCCTCTGAGATAGGCGTCACGCTGCTCATCGTATGCACGCTGTTGCTTCCCCGCGTGGACCTCTCCATCGAGCTCGACGATGAGCCTGCGATCACGGCAGCAGAAATCCACGACAAAGGGCCCGATGGGATGCTGCCGAAGGAACTTCAAATCATGGAGCTTCCTGCCTCGGAGCCTCTGCCAGAGGCTTCTTTCCGCGGGAGTCGCATTCCTCCGTAGCTCTCGCGCCTGGTATCGGTCTGCAGGCATTCCACACCTCCTTAGCCATCTGCCGCAGATATTCTCTTCGAATTCACCTGTCTTCTCCTCGGTGACGTCTCCGAGGCAGCCCTATCGCACGCAGTCTCCAGCCCTTGAGGGGGAGGAAGGTGGCCCAGACTAGCTTCCGCCGCACGCTGTTCTCCCCCTCTCCCGGTGTGGTGGGAAGGGAGGGGGCGGGAGAGGGGGTCGGGGGGTGAGGGCTCGGGCGGGGGCCCCCTCCTATAAGATTCCCCGCACCATGCACCCCGCAGAGCAGGTCTTCGTCGGCATTCCCGGCCCCGAGCTGGACGCCGAATCCGCCGGCCTGCTCGCCGCGCATCGGCCCGGCGGCGTCGTGCTGTTCAAACGCAATATCAAGGACGAGGAGCAGCTCAACGAGCTGGTGACGGCGCTCCGGCGATTGCTGCCGGAGGCGGTGCTGGCGATCGACGCCGAGGGTGGGCGGGTGGACCGGCTGAAGGAGGTGGTCGGACCGGCGCCGGGAGCAGCGCTCCTGGCCCGCCACGCGCCGAGCTACTCGCTCCAGGCGGGACATTGGGTGGCGCAGTCGCTGCGGCTCTTCGATATCGACGTCGATTTCGCGCCGGTGGTGGACCTCGACCGCGGGGCCACCGCCAACGCCCTCGACGACCGTTACCTCGGCTCGACTCCGGCGCAGGTGATCCCGCGCGCCCAGGCCTTCCTGCGCGGTCTGTACGGCGGCGGCGCCGGCGGCTGCCTCAAGCACTTTCCGGGCCTCGGCGGCGCCGGTGAGGACACGCACTTCCGGATGTCCGCCGTCTACCTGCCGGCCGAGGAGCTGCAGACCGACCTCGAGCCTTTCCGGGCCCTGGTCCGCCTGGCGGGAGCGGTGATGGTGGGCCATGCCCTCTACCCCGCGTACGATTCGTCGATGCGCCCGGCGACGCTGTCGCCGTCGATCATCGGCGGCGTGCTCCGCGGCCGGCTCGGCTTCGACGGCCTGGCCTTCAGCGACGACATGGAGATGCAGGCTCTCGACGAGTGGGGAGACCTCCCCGAGCGCTGCGAGAGCTGCTTCGCGGCGGGCTGCGACGTGCTCCTCGTCTGTCACACCCTGGCGGCTCTGCCGGACATCGTCGCCCGGCTGGCAAATCCTGGGCTTCAGGAGCGGGTCGCGGAAGCCAACCGGCGCCTCGACACCTATCGCCAGCGCCTCATGACCCTGCGCACGGCGCAGGACTACGTCAAGCTCATGCGCGAGACCAGCCGCGGCGAGCGGCTGGACCGCATCCGCCAGGCGCTGGAGCAGCTTCAGGAGAGCTCGGAGAGCTAACTCACCCGATCGGCGTCGGTGCTGCGGCGCAGTCGCAACGAGACCGTCTCATCCGTATCCCGTCCGATATCGGCCTCCGGGTCCGGCGTCTGCCGGGCGCGGGGCAGCGGACCGACGACGCGGTCCCGGCCTTGCGCTTTGGCCTCATAGAGGCGCTGGTCGGCGCAATTGAGGATCTCGGCGGGGGTCTCGCCGTCCTCGGGCCAGAGGGCGACGCCGATGCTGATGCTGACGCTCGCCGGCTTGGAGCGGCCGGGCAGGTGGATCGGTTTGACCGCCATCACCCGCCGGATGCGCTCCAGCAGGTCCGCGGCGCGGGCGCTCATCACCCCGGGCAGGATCAGGGCGAATTCCTCGCCGCCGTAGCGGGAGACCACGTCGGTGGCGCGGCAGGACTCGCGCAGGGTCTGGGCCACCAGGCGCAGGGCCAGGTCACCGCCGGCGTGGCCGAAGGTGTCGTTGAAGCGTTTGAAGTGGTCGATGTCGATCATCGCCACCGCGAAGCGGCCGTTCTCGCGGCGGGCGAAGGCCACCTCGCGCTCGAGCTGCTCGTTGAAGACGGCGCGGTTCAGCAAGCCGGTGAAACGGTCGCGCGTGGAGAGGAACCGCAGCTCCTTCGCCCGTACCACGATGGTCGCCGAGATCACGGTGGCTCCGGCGAGCTGCACCATCCGCCAGATCTGGGAGTCCCAGCGGAAAGGGCCGAAGGCGTCGCCGGTGAAGGCGGGGGAGCTCAGGTCCCACCGCCCATCGGCGTAGAGCACGATGGCGGCATACTGGGCCACGGCCAGGGCGCCGGTGATGAGGCAGATCCGTGCGTCGTACCGCAGGCTCGTGGCGGCGATGGCGAGGAAGTAGATGGGAAAGATCACCAGGTTGTTCGTCGCCTCCAGGGGCCGCCCCAGGACCAGGAAGACCGCCAGCATGGCGCTGACCAGACTGACGTCGAGGAGGCTGCTGGCGAAGCCGATCCAGGACCGCGCCCAGCGGCGATTGATCGCGGAGTAGACGGCGAGGGCGAAGGCGAGGCCGACCGTCGCGGTGGTCAGCAAGGCCAGCGGATCGTAACCGCCCGGCTGGCTGAGCAGCTTCCGCAACGGGAAGAAAAGGAGCGCGGTGAGCACCAGCAGCCGGACGCCCGCCACCAGCATCTCGCCCCCGAACCCGGCGCTGGAGATCTCGGACTCCGGCGGGGTCCAGACGCGACGCCAGACCGACGGCTCCGGCGCGGTGTCCCGATGGCTCATGCGCGAGCTCCCGACTCGGCAGAGACGGCCATCTCCTCGCTCCCTCTAAAACCGGGACGGATGCAGCCCGCCCTCGGTTTGCCTATGGACATGACTCAAAGTCAGTGGGATGACTTTAACACGGCGCGAGGTCGTAGCGGCGGCCCTACGTGGCCGCCGTATCTTTGCGCACCCACGGCGGCGGGCACGTAGGCCCGCCGCTACGGGCCGCTACGGCCTTTCTTTCTCTCAGAAGGGGATGTCGTCGTCCTCGGGCTCGCCGAAGCCGCCGCCGCCGCCCTCGTCGTACGACGGGGTGGCCGCCGAGGCGTGGGCCGACGGTGCCTCGAAGTCGCCGCCGCGTGATCCAAGCATCTGGAAGTTCTCGCAGACGATCTCGGTGCGGTACTTCTTTTCACCCGTCTGGCGGTCGTCCCAGGAGCGGGTCTGGAGCCGCCCTTCCAGGAAGATCTGCTTGCCCTTGGTCAGGTACTGGCCGGCGATCTCCGCCTGCTTGCCCCAGACGACGATCTGGTGCCACTCGGTCTGCTCCTGGCGCTGGCCGCTCTTGTCCTTCCAGCGGCGGTTGGTCGCCAGGGTGAAGCTCGCGACCGGCTGCCCGGAAGGCGTCGACCGCACCTCCGGGTCACGGCCGAGATTGCCGATCAGGATCACTTTGTTGACCATGCGTCCTTTCTCCTCTGGTCTTGAATCGGTTACGGTATCACACCGTCCCGGCGGCTCGGCCTGGAGCGCAAGGAGCGGTGGCGCGAAATTTTCTCCTCCCCTATATAAACGGAAAAAATGCGTCTCATCTTGCAGCGGGTTTGCTCGGCGTCGGTGAGAGTGGCCGGCGAGGTGGTCGGCGAGATCGGCCGCGGCCTCCTGGTCTTGGTGGGAATCGAGCGCGGGGACGACGCGGCAAAGGTGCGCACGGCGGCCGAGAAGCTGGCGGGGCTGCGGGTCTTCGAGGACGCGGCCGGCAAGATGAACCTGGACCTCACCGCGGTGGGCGGGTCCTTCCTGGTGGTGTCGCAGTTCACCCTGGCGGGCTCGATCGCCAAGGGGCGCCGGCCCTCCTTCGACCGCGCCGCGCCGCCCGAGGAGGCGCGGCCGCTGGTGGAAGCCCTGGTGGCGGATCTGAGGGAGCGGGGCTTCAGGGTGGAGACGGGCCGCTTCCGTGCCCATATGGAAGTGACCCTGGTCAACGACGGGCCGGTGACGCTGATCGCGGAATTCTGAGGGCTTACCGCACCGCGACGTCCTGAATCGGCACCGGCATGAAGGAGAGGGCGAGCATCGCGAGGGCGACCCAGGCCAGCACACGCCGCTTCCTGTCGAGGGGCTCGCTCTCGTCGTAGACCGGCGGGTGGTAGAGGCCGATCAGCAGCACGATGACGCACCACAGCAGCCAGCCGGTCCAGTAGACGCCCATCAACCCGAGCGCCAGCCAGAGAGGCAGGGCCAGCCGGCGCTGCAGACGGCCGGTCGTCGCGTAGAGGATGTGCCCGCCGTCGAGCTGCCCCAGCGGCAGCAGGTTGATGGCGGTGGCGAGCAATCCCAGCCAGGCGGCGAGGGCTACGGGGTGGAGGTCCAGCACCATGCCCGGCGCCAGCCGGCCGTGAAACAGCCAGGTCGCCAGCTCGATCGCCAGGCAGCGCCCGGGGAGGAGGATGAGGCCGTTGGCCTCCGCGGGGCTGGAGGCCGCGGCCAGGAGGGCGGGATGAGACTTTGCGATACCCCATAGCAGGAACGGCATCAGCGCTACGAAACCGGCGATCGGGCCGGCGATGCCCACGTCGAAGAGCTGCTTCTTGCCCTGGATCGGTGCCTTGATCTTGATGAAGGCGCCGAAGGTTCCGAAGTTGAACGGTACCGGCAGGAAATACGGCAGGGTGCAGGGCAGACGGTAGCGGCGGCAGGCGATGTAGTGACCCATCTCGTGAGCGAGCAGGATGAGGAGCGCCGGAATGGAGAAGGTGAGCCCCATGCGCAGCAGCTCGGGGTTCCGCCACACCTGAGCCACCACGCCGGGCGTCAGGAAAGGGCCGAGGAGCGTCAGCATGTCGGTGCGGCTGAGCTGGACCATCACCGGTCCGAGCGTCGTGGTGCAGAAGAAGGTGAGGCCGAAGAGCAGCAGAGCCAGGCCGTAGCGGGGGCGCTCGGCCCGCGGCGGAGCGGGCGCGAAGACATCGCCCGGCGCCGGCAACAGCTCGATCAACGGCGGCCGTTGCCGCCAGTCGCGGATGCCGTCGCTCATCGTGCTGGCGGAAGAGAGACCCGGAGGGTGAGGGGACGGCTCAGAGGTTCTTGAGGTCCTTGCCGGGTTTGAAGCGCACCGTCTTGCCGGGGGAGATCGCCACCTCGACACCCGTCTTGGGATTGCGGCCGACGCCCTTCTTGCGATCGCGCACCTGGAAGACTCCGAATCCGCGGAGCTCGATGCGTTTGCCGTCGCAGAGCGCGTCCTTCATCGCTTCGATGATGATGTCGACGGCTTGCGCCGCCTTCACCCTGGGCACGTCTGTGATTTCCGCGACGCGGTCGACGATGTCCGACTTGATCATTGCGGCTCCGAAACGGTAGCGAGTCTAACAACGGGTTTGAAGAGGTGTCAACAAATAGAGCGCCTACTGGGACTTAGCGTCTCCGCGCTTCTTCTGCAGGATGCAGCGCTCGACGGCGGCGGTGGCCAGCGCCTGCAAGCGCTGGATCAGCTGCAGCTCGATCGGGCCGCGGCTCGCGCCATCGGCGTAGATCACCACCACCAGCCGGTCCTTGATGCGCACCGGCAGCATGATGCAATCGCGCGGCAGGTCGCCCCCCCAGGTACGGGAGAGCTGCCGGTGAGCGGGCATGGGCGGCAGCGGTCCAAGGTAGATGCCGCTGCCCTGGCGCAGGTTGAGGAAGAGCGACGGCTGGTCGAAGCCGACGGAGAACGCGGCGAAGGCCTCGCGGTTCACTCCTGCGCCCTGCGCCTTCCAGCCGTTGATGCGGTCGCGAGACACCTGAAAGAGGGCCGCCCGCCGATGGTCGCGGGCGAGGAAACCGAGCAGGATCTCGCCCACCTCGTCGAGGTTCCTCGTCTGCGCCAGCGCCGCTCCCAGCTCGTCGAGACTGGTGGGAACCGGCGAGGAGCGGTCGGCAGCGGCGGGCTCGGCCCATGACGGCGCGCCCAGCTCGGCCCGCTCCTCGGGCGTGAGGGAGACGGTCAGCGGGCGAGGGGCCGCCACGGGCGCCGCCACCGGAGGGGAGGGAACCGCCGCCACCGCGGCGGCCGGCGCGGCCGCGCTGCGTGGCGGGGGCACGGCGGGAACCGCCGGCCGCGCCGCAGCCGGGCGCGACAGCTCGGGAAGCGGCGGCGGGAGCTTGAGCTTGGGCGGCGTCGCGAACGGGCTGTCGCGCTGTCTCCCGCCGGTTGCCGGCTCGCTGGCCTCGGCGGGCCTGTCCCACAGGAAGCGGGCGCGGTTGAGCCGGTCCAGGACCATGCTGAAGCGGGAAGGGCATTCGTCGCCGTAGTACTTCTCCAGGGCTTCGAGTATGCGGACCTCGTTGGCGACGTAGACCTTGACGCGCTTGCCGGAGGCGAAGGCGAACTCGTCCTGCGCGGAGAGGTTGCGGGGATCGATCAGCGCCAGGTCGAGCCGCCCCACCTCCAGCCGGAAGGGCACGGCGCGGAGACGGCGGGCGAGCTTGTCGGGGATGAGAGCCAGCACCTCCTCGGGGATACCGCGCAGATCGTCGATTGCCGCGGCGGGGACGCCGAGCTGCTCGGAGAGCCCCTTGAGCAGCAACTCCTCGCTGAGGGCATCCATCTCCAGCAGACAGGTGCCGAGCCGGCCGCCGGCCACCGTCTGATTCTTCAAAGCCCGCGTCAACTGCTGGACCGAGATCCAGCCGCGCGCCACGAGGAGCTGTCCGAGCTTTCCCATGCAGAGATTTGCCGCCGTGCTGATTCTACGTTGCCCGATCTGTCTTTTCCCCTAAGGGAGAAAGGGACCGGGGGAATGGGGGGCTAACTTATTCACTTTCCGGAACTTAAGCGTAAAGACGTCATTATAGAGGCCGTTCGATAGCCTTGTAAAGCGGCCCGTAGCGCTGGTATCCTGGAGCTTGTGAAGCCTTTCATCGCCGCGGTTTCTGCCGCATGCCTCGCCCTGCTGCCCAACCTCCTCGCCGCCGCGCCAACCGTCAGTCCGCCGGCGGCCTCGTATCAGTTCGCCCTGGGGAAGCTCCTGGCCACCGAAGGATCGGTCAACGACGCCCTCGCCGCCTTCGAGGAAGCGGAGAAGCTGGCTCCCGCATCACCGGAGACGGCCTACGTGCTGCTCGAGCACGCTCGGCTGCTGGCGCGCACGGCTCAGTTCGCGCGCAATCCGTCGGCGCGCGAAGAGTCCCTGCGTCATGCCGGGGAGAAGGTCTCCGAAGCCCGCCGCCTGGCCCCCGACAACCTCGACGTGCTGCGCGCCCTGGGGGATGTCTATCTCGATCTCGCCGCCAGCGATCCCGCCGCGATGACGACGGCGCGGGATGCCCTGGAGACCGTGCGCCGGCGCGCTCCGACCGACGTGCAAACCTCCATCACCCTGAGCCGGATCTACCTCGATCAGAATCAGCCGCAGAAGGCAGCCGAGGTCGTTCAAGAGCTGATCGACAAGGTCCCGCAGCAGCGCCTGGCCTATGCGCTGCTGGTGGAGTCGTTGATGCAGTCGCACCAGTTGGCGGAGGCCGAGAAGGCGCTCCGCGAGATCCTGATCTTCGATTCCGGATCCCTCGAGGCGCGCCTGACCCTGGCCGACCTCCAAGGCCGGCGGGGCGACTCCCAGGGCGTCCTCGAGACGCTGCGCGGAGCTCCCGAGGAGTCTCGCGACGACCCGCGGCTCAAGCGTCAGATCGCCTGGGCCCTCTATCAGAACGGGGACTTGGACGAGGCCCTGGCGACGGTGGACGCGCTCGCCGGCAGGGATCCGGACAGCAACGCTCTCGTCCTGCTCAAGGGGTTGATCGTGGCGGCGCAGGGCCGGAACGACGAGGCGATCGGCCTCCTCGGCAAGGTGCGCAAGGCCCAGCCCAAGGACGCGACGGTCGCGCTGACCTTGTCGCGGGTGCTGCAGCGCGCCGGGCGCCGCGATGAGGCGGCGGCGCTGCTGGCCGGCCTCGGCGATACCCTGGAGCGCGACGGCAAGACGCGGGAATCGCAGGAGATCCGGCTCGAGGCCGCGCAGGTGTACTTCGAGGGCAAGGAGTGGGAGAAGGGGGGAGAGGTGCTGCGGCCCCTGCTGGCGGCCGGGGACGAGGCGGTCCGCGGCCAGGCCGTGCTGCTCCAGGCCGACGCCCTCGCCAAGGCCAAGCGGTTCGACGAGGCGCTCGAGCTGCTGGGGGGCGAAAAGGAGAGCCCGGCCATCGCGAGCAAGCGGGCCGAGCTGCTGGCCCGCGCCGGCCGCGACGAGGAAGGCGGGCACCTGTTCGCCGAGCTGGCGGGCGGGAGCGAGACGTCGGCCCTGGCGGCGGCCCAAGCCTACCAGCGGCTCGAGCGGTACCAGGACTCCATCCCGATCCTGGAGAAGCTCGCCGCCGTTCACCCCGACCAGGCCGTCACCGGCTTCCTGCTCGGCGCGGCCTACGAGCGCACCGGGCAGCGCGACAAGGCGGTCACGGAGTTCCGCCGCGTGCTCCAGGTCGAGCCCGAATTCCACGCCGCGCTGAATTACCTCGGCTACACCTTCGCCGAGGCCGGAATCAATCTGGACGAGGCCCTGACGCTGGTGAGCCGGGCGGTGGCGCTCGATCCGGACAACGGCGCCTACGTCGACTCCCTGGGTTGGGCCTATTTCCGGCTCGGCCGACCGGAGCAGGCCCGCGGCTACCTCGAGCGGGCAGCCCGCCTGGAGCCCGAAGACGCGACGCTTCAAGAGCACCTGGGGGATGTCTATGCTGCGTTGGGGCAGACGGAGAGGGCACGGCAGGCCTACCAGCGGGCGCTCGAGCTCGAAGGCGGCAACAGGGAGCAGGTCCGGCGCAAGCTGGACGACCTCGACAAGTCTCAACGGCGCTAGCGCCGCGGCGCTCCTCATTCTCCTCGGAGCCGGGTGCGCGGGCGGGCCGGCTCCCCATCCGCCGCAGGTCACCTCCCTTGCCCCGTGGCAGATCCCCCAGGGAGCTTACGGCTCGCAGCGGCTCTACCGGGTGAGCTACTCGGGACCCGAGGGGGAAGGGTCCTTCCGGGTCACCCTCCGCCTCGCCTCGCCGGCGCGCTACCAGCTCCAGGCGGTCGATCCGGTCGGCCGCGCGCTGTGGAGCCTCGACGTTGCGAACGACGCCGGTCTGTGGCTGAACCACCGCGGCCGCACCTATTGCCTGTTCGAAGGCCGGTTCGACCTCTCCGGCGCCCCCCTCGGCCCCTTCCCTTTGCTGTCTCTCCCCTCGCTCCTGCTCGGCCGCGTGCCTGCCGAGCCGGCGGCCGGCTCGGCGACGCCGCCGTCGCGGAACGGGGAGTTCGACTTCCTGGACGATGCCCACCGGCGCTGGACCGGCGTGCTCGGCGCGGAGGGGAACGTACTGAGCTGGGCGGTAGCCGAAGAGAGCACGCCCAAGGCCTGGTGGATGCGCCGCGACGACTGGGCGATCCTCTCGGACCGGGAGCGGGGCGTGCAGGTGCGCTGGCGTGAGGTGCTGCGCGAGGACCTCGACCGGGAGCCGCCGCGGCTGGAGACCCCTGCCGGCTACCGCGAAGTCCCCTGCGGCGAGCAACAGGTGCCGGAGACATCGCCCGAGCCCTCACTCCCTCAACCCCCGGGGAGGGCCGGTGAGGGGAATTTGACAGCTCCGCTCGCCGCCCCATAGCATAGAAAGCCCCGCGCGGGGGATGAAGTCTACCCGCGCCGGCCGCCGGGGTGGTTGCAAAAGTGCGCCCGGTGCTCTCCGGAGGTTCCGCCAGTATATAATGCCTGGATTGATGCCGACGCGTGGATAGTGCAGCCCTTCTACTGCGGAGGACGGAGCCTCTCGTGGCACCGTCTTCCTGTCTGAGGGAGAGCCGCCGGCCGACTGGAGGGGGAGACTGCCCAGGGCTTCGTCAAGCCGGGGACAGCTCACCGGTCGCGCCGCCGTACACGCCGAGGAATGACCAGGGATGACCCGGAGAGGACGATGAAATGGAGATCACAGAGGTCAAGGTCTTTCCGATTCAGGAGGAGAAGCTGAAGGCATTCGTCTCGGTCGTTTTTGATCATTGTTTCATGATCAACGACATCAAGATCATTCAGGGGCGCGACGGGCTGTTCATCAGCATGCCCAGCCGGAAGAAGAAAAACGGCGAGTTCAAGGACGTCGCCCACCCGCTGAACAACGAGACGCGACGGATGATCGAGAGCCAGGTGCTGGCCGAGTACGATCGCGTCCTCGAGGAGCGAGGCGAGCCGCCTGCGGACCGGGGCGAGCGGGCCGTGCGTCCGCAACCGCTCGCCAGCGAGGTCGAGGAGCCCAGCTTGGCGGCGGCCCCGGAGAAGAGCCTGGAGGAGGTCGAGGAGATTCACCTCCGCGACTCCTTCTGGAGCGTGTAAGCTTCGGGTTCCCCGCGCCTGGGCTTTGCCGGCGCGGGTGCGATGGCGGGTGCGCCAGGCTGCCCGGGTGCCGGAGTCGTCGGAGGGGGAAGCACCCATACTGGGGCGTCGCCAAGTGGTAAGGCACCAGACTTTGGATCTGGCATCCGGAGGTTCGAATCCTCCCGCCCCAACCAGATCGAGCAGGAACGCAGCGAATCCACTCCGCCGCATCGTTCGCGCGAGGCCCGCTGCCGCGGCGGGGGCCCCGAGTGTCGTCCTTGTCAAAGGGGGAGTATGGCCGGTGAATTGAAAGTTTTCGGCGGACGCGCCCATCCGGCGTTGGTGCAGGAGATCTGCGAGTACCTGAACCTCGAGGCCGGCAAGGTCTCGGCGTTCAACTTCTCGGACGGCGAGACCTTCTGCCAGATCGAGGAGAACGTGCGGGGCTCGGACGTCTTCATCATCCAGCCGACCTGCGCCCCCGTCAACGAGAACCTGATGGAGCTGCTGATCATGCTGGACAGCTTCAAGCGCTCCTCGGCGTCGCGCGTCACCGCGGTCCTCCCGTACTATGGCTACGCGCGGCAGGACAAGAAGGACCGGCCGCGGGTGCCGATCACCGCCAAGCTGGTGGCGGACCTGATCTCGCGCGCCGGCGCCGACCGCGTGCTGACGA
>Ga0134122_10003006_pt1 | contig 12441 bp, 7 predicted proteins | sample KB302_FD_96461 | JGI IMG/M metagenome (GOLD analysis project Ga0134122, IMG submission 96461) | Terrestrial soil microbial communities without Nitrogen fertilizer from Kellogg Biological Station, Michigan, USA - KB3-0-2 | ecosystem: Environmental > Terrestrial > Soil > Unclassified ...
CGTTGTTCTTCCAGATGATCTCGACCAGGTTCTTGCCGATGTCGTGCACGTCGCCCTTGACGGTGGCGAGCACGATGCTGCCGCGGGTGGCGCTCTCGGTCCGCTCCATGAACTGCTCCAGGTGGCCCACCGCTGCCTTCATGGCCTCGGCGGACTGGAGCACCTCGGCCACGATGAGCTGATTGTCGTTGAAGAGGCGGCCGACCTCTTCCATGCCCTTCATGAGGGGGCCGTTGATGATGTCCAGCGGCGCCGTATCGCGCCGCTTGGTCTCCAGATCCTCCACCAGCCCGTCCCGGGAGCCCTCCACGATATAGCGGGCCAGGCGCTCGTCCAGGGGCAGCGCCGTGCCCGCCACCCGGGGCTCCTTCTTCTTGCCGCGAAAGTAGGCGGCAAAGGCGGCCACCGGATCGGCGCCGCGCATCCAGATGAGGTCCTCGGCCAGCCGGCGCTCCTCCTCGGGAATGGAGGCGTAGCGCTCCAGGCGCTCGGTATTCACGATGGCGTAGTCGAGGCCGGCCTTGGTGCAGTGGTAGAGGAAGACCGCGTTGAGCACCTCGCGGCCGGCGGCGGGGAGCCCGAAGGAGACGTTCGAGATGCCCAGGATGGTCCGGCATTCGGGGAATCGCTCCTTGATGGCGCGCAGCCCCTCGATGGTCTCCACCGCCGAGCCCACGTAGTTGACGTCGCCCGTGCCCACCGGGAACACCAGCGGGTCGAAGATGAGGTCGCGGGCGGGCAGCCCGTACTTGCCGGTGAGGAGCGTGAACGAGCGCTCCGCGACGGCGAGCTTGCGCTCGCGGGACACGGCCATCCCCTGCTGCTTGTCCTCGTCGATGCAGCCCACCACCACCGCGGCGCCGTAGCTCCGGAGCAGCGGCACCACCCGCTCGAAGCGCTCCTCGCCGTCCTCGAGGTTGATCGAGTTCACGATGGCCTTGCCCTGGCACATCCGGAGCGCGGCCTCGATCACCGCGGCGTCCGTGGAGTCGATCATGAGCGGCGCCTTGACCTTGCGCGTGAGCCGGTCCAGGAAGCGCAGCATGTCGGTGTTCTCGTCGCGGTCGGGATTGGCGAGGCAGACGTCGAGCACCTGGCCGCCGCCCCGCACCTGGGCGCGGCCCACCTCCGCCGCCTCCTCGAACTTGTCCTCCACGATCAGGTCCTTGAACTTCCGGGATCCGATCACATTGGTGCGCTCGCCCACCAGGAGGGGCCGGTTGTCGTCGCCGGGGTACACGACCTCGATGCCGCTCACCGCGGCGGCCAGGCGCTCCGCGGGCCGGCGCGGCGCCTTCCCCTGCACCAGCCGCGCCAGCGCCCGCGTGTGGGCGGGAGTGGTGCCGCAGCAGCCCCCGACAAGGTTCACCCAGCCCTCGTCCACGAAGCGCCGCATCTTGTGCGCGAGGCTGTCCGGCGTCTCCTCGTAGTGGCCGAGCTCGTCGGGCAGACCGGCATTCGGATAGACGCTGATCAGGCAGGTGGCCAGGCTCGAGAGCGTGCGCAGATGGTCGGTCATGAACTCGGGGCCGGTGGCGCAGTTGAGCCCGATGGAGAAGAGGTCGAGGTGCTCCACCGAGGCGTAGAGCGCGTCCACTCCCTGCCCCGCCAGCATGGTCCCCATGGGCTCGATGGTGCCGCTCACCATGAAGGGCAGGTCGAGGCCGGCTTCCGTGAGAGCGCGACGGACGCCGATGGCGGCCGCCTTCACATTGAGCGTGTCCTGGCAGGTCTCGAGCATCAGCGCGTCCGCGCCGCCCGCGATCAGGCCGCGGGCCTGGATCTCGTAGCCCTCCCGCACCTCATCGAAGGTGACATTGCCCGTCACCGTGATGGTCCGCGTGCCGGGGCCCATGGCGCCGAGCACGAAGCGGGGGCGCTCGGGCGTCGAGCGCCCGTCGGCGGCCGCGCGGGCGATCCGGGCGGCCGCGGTCGAGATCTCGAGCGCATGATCAGATAGACCATATTCTGCCAATACATATGGTGCACACCCGAAAGAATTGGTCGAGATCAGATCGGCGCCGGCGTCGAGATACGCTTCGTGGATGGCCTGGATCACGTCCGGGCGGGTCAGGTTCAGGTTCTCGTTGCAGCCCTCGAGGTGCGGGCCGCCGAAGTCCGCGGCGGTGAGGTTTCGCGCCTGGATCATGGTGCCCATGGCGCCGTCGAGCACGAGGATGCGCTCGCGAAGGGCCGCCATGAAGCGCGCGCTGCGTTCGGGAATCCGCGACATGTCAGTATCTTAGCATCCGGCTGCGGTATACTCCGTCACCGCGATGACCACGCCCTTCGGCCGTCCCGACCTCCGCAAGGAAGATCAGCGATTCATCACCGGCCGCGGCCGCTACGTGGACGACATGCGCGTCCCCGATTGCCTCCATGCGGCCTTCGTCCGGAGCCCGTACGCCCATGCCAGGGTGGAGCGGGTCGACGCCGACGCCGCGCGCGCCATGCCGGGCGTGGTCGCGATCTTCACCGCCGCCGACCTGCCCGAGTGCAAGCGGCCCATCCTGGCCGCCACCCCCTCACCCGCCTCCTTCCGCAGCGCGCCGCAGTCCGTCTTTGCGGACCCGATGGTCCGTCATACCGGCGAGGTCGTCGCGGTGGTGCTCGCCGAGGCGCCCTACCTCGCCGCCGATGCCGCGGAGGCGGTCACGGTGGACTACTCGCCTCTCCCGGTATCGGCGGGGCTCACCGCCGCGAGCGCGCCGGGCGCGTCGCGGGTGTTCGCCGAGTGGCCGGACAATATCGCCGGGCCGTCCACCGCGCAGGTGGGCGAGCCGGGCCCCGCGCTGGCCGAGTCCGAGGTGGTGGTGGAGGCGGAGCTGGACCTGGCGCGCGTTGTGGGCGCGCCGCTGGAGCCCCGCGGGCTGGTGGTGATGCCGGAGGGACCCGACGGCCGGCTCACCATCTGGATCCCGAGCCAGACGCCGTATGGGCTCCGCGGCGCCATCGCGGCCGCCCTCGATCTCCCCGAGGAGCGCGTGCGGATCGTCTGTACGGACTCGGGCGGCGGCTTCGGCATCAAGTGCCACACCTACGCCGAGGACGTCATCCTCGCCGCGGCGGCGCGACGGCTCGGACGTCCGCTCCGGTGGACGGAGTCGCGGCGGGAGCACTTCCTCAGCGGCTCCCCGGATCGCGGCCAGCGTCACCGGGCGCGCCTGGGCGTGAGCCGCGACGGGCGCATCGTGGCCATCGAGACGACCTTCGCGCGTGACCACGGCGCCTATCTCCCGCTCGGCGAGGTCATCACGCGCAACACCATCAACCATCTGCCCGGGCCCTATCGCGTGCCCCACATCGCCGCCTCCGGGCAGAACGTGGTCACCCACACGCTCTTCGGAGGCGCATACCGCGGCTCGGGCCGCCCGGAGGCGGCGTTCGTGATGGAGCGCCTCATGGACCGAGCCGCCCGGCGCCTGGGCCTGGATCCCGCGGAGATCCGCCGGCGCAACTTCGTCCGTCCCGACGAGATGCCATATCGCACCGGTCTCATCTATCGCGATGGCACCCCCATCTCCTATGACCCGGCGGATTTCCCGCCTCGTTCGAGCGGCTGCTGGAAGCCTTCGACTACGCGGGCTGGCGGAAGCGGCAGGCCGAGCGGCGGGGAAGCGTCACCCCCATCGGGGTCGGGCTCGGCTGCTATGTCCAGGGCACCGGCGTCGGACCCTTCGAGGGTGCCGACGTGCGCGTGGACGTGGCCGGCAATGTGCAGGTCATCATCGGCGTGTCCTCACAGGGACAGGCGCACGAGACCACCATGGCGCAGATCGCCGCCGCCGAGCTGGGCGTGGAGCTCGAACGGGTCACCGTGGCCGCCGGCGATACCGCGGCGCTTCCCTTCGGCAATGGCACCGGCGGCAGCCGGGTGGCCGCCAACGCGGGACCGGCGGTGGCCAAGTCATCGCGGGAGGTCGCCGAGAAGGCGCGGCGGGTCGCGGCCGAGATGCTCGAGTGCGCGCCCGCGGACGTGGTGCTGGCGGGAGGACGCGTGCACGTGGCGGGCGTGCCGCAGCGCGGCCTGCCGCTGGGGGACGTGGCGCGGGCGGCGGTGCGGAACAAGACCCTCGTGCGCGAGGGGCAGCCGGGGCTACAGGTGTGCGGGTACTTCTCGCCGGAGTCCGTGACCTTCGCGTTCGGCGCGCATGCCTGCGCGCTGGAGGTGGACACGGAGACCGGCAAGGTGCGCATCCTTCGCTACCTCGCGCTTCACGACTGCGGGCGGGCCATCAATCCCCTCGTGGTCGAGGGCCAGCTCCAGGGCGGGATCGCCCAGGGCATCGGCACCGCGCTGGGTGAAGAGCTGGTGCATGACGCGGAAGGGCAGCTCCTCACCGGCAGCTTCATGGACTACGCCATGCCCCTGGCCGCCGATCTCCCTCCCCTCGAGACCATGGCGATGTCCTTTCCCTCCATGCGGAACGAGCTCGGCATCAAGGGCGTGGGCGAGAGCGGTATCATCTCGCCGCCGGCCGCCATCGCGAACGCGGTGGAGGACGCGCTGGCCGACCGCGGGACGGAGATCACCCGGGTGCCCATCACGCCGGCCCGGCTGTGGGACGCGCTTCGCCGGAGCGCCTGAGGCTAGGTCCCCTGCACCGCCCCGGAAACGAGCCCGTGGGTGAGGTAGCGGCGGAAGATGTAGTAGAAGATCACTGGCGGGATGGAATAGATCACCGACAGCGCCATCAAGAGATTCCACGGCGCGTCGTCGGAGGTCAGGAAGTTCCCCATGCCCACCGGCAAGGTGATCATGCTCTCGCCCTGGAGCAGCAGCACCGCGTAGAGGTACTCGTTCCAGGCGAAGAAGAAGGCATAGGTGCCCACCGCGATCAGGGTGGGCGTGATGAGGGGCAGATAGATCCGGAAGAAGATGGAGAGGGCGCCGGCTCCGTCGATGGCCGCCGACTCGTCGATTTCCTGGGGAATGGTCTTGGCATAGTCCCAGAGCACCCAGAGGGCGTAGGGCGCCGCGAAGGTCGTCATCGCGAAGATGAGCGCCCAGTAGGTGTCGAGCAGGTTGTAGTCCCCCATGATCTTGAAGAAGGGGATGGAGAGGAAGGACGCGGGGATGATGTAGGTGAAGAGCGTCATTCCCGAGACGAGACGTCCCAGCCCGAATCGGATCCGGCCCAGCGCGAAGCTCCCCATGGCGGCCACCACGAGGACCGCCACCATCACCGCCCCGGAGACGAAGAGGCTGTTGGCGAGCCAGCGCCAGAAGTACTTCACGAACGGGCTCTGCTGGAAGAGCACGAACTTGAAGTTGTCCAGGGTGGGGTGGGTCACGAAGTAGACGGGCCGGAAGAGGTCGCTCCAGGGCGTGATGGCCAGGGAGACCATGTAGTAGATGGGGAAGAGCGTCCAGGCGGCCACGATGGCCAGCAGCACCCCGCGCACCACCGTGACCCCCAGGCGCTGGCCCGTCACTTGATCTTCCGGATGAGGATGAAGATGAAGAGGAGCGTGACCGGGAGGGCGGTGGCGAAGACGCCCACGCCCCAGTCGATCTTGCCCAGCCGGAAGGTGTATCGGTAGGCCAGCGTGGCGAGCACGTGAGTGGAGTCGCCCGGCGCCCCGCCCGTCATCAGCTGGACATTGGTGAAGTCGCCCAGGGTGAAGACCATGGAGAGCAGCGAGCAGATGAGGTAGATGCCCGCCAGCAGCGGGAACGAGATGTAGCGGAAGGTCTGGAACACCCCCGCCCCGTCGATGGCGGCCGCCTCGTAGAGCTGGCGCGGGATCCCGCGGCGGGCGGCGAGGATGATCACCGTCCAGAAGGGCAGGTACTTCCAGATGTGAAAGATGATGAGGGCGGTGATGGCGGTCCAGCGCGAGGCCAGCCAGTGGTGAGTGCCGAGGCCCAGGTCCTCGCTGATCAGGTTGAGGATGCCCCACTGGGACGACATCATCCATCGCACCGAGAGCACCCCCGGCAGCACCGGAATCGCCCACGGCAGGAGGAAGATGGCGGAGAGGAAGCGGGTGGCGCGCCCCTCCGACTCGAGGAGCCCGGACAGGAGGAGAGCCAGGAACAGCTTCACGTTGACGGCGATCCCCACGTAGACGAGGGTATTGATGATGGTCTGCACGTAGATGGGATCGTTGAACAGGACCTCGTAGGTGTAGCGGTCGAGGGCCTGGGTGACCTCGAAGTAGAGCGGATAGATCACGAAGGCCAGGAAGAGCAGGATGAGGGGCAGCGAGAACAGCAGCCCCTGCAGGTTGCGTGACCGCGGCGACAGCATCGCCGCCGTCGCGGTCACGCCCCGTGAGAAGATGCCGCCCGACTTGGCGGTCACCAGGGTACTGGGCACGCTCGGGCCTAGGACCTCACCGCCACTGCGCGACGATGGTCTTGATGCGCCCGATGGCCTCGTCGGCGGCCTTGTCCGGGCTCCACTTGTCCACGTTGGTGCGCGCCATCGCCTTGCCCCACACGTTCTCCGCGTAGATCTGCGAGTTCGCGGGGTTCTTGTAGTGCTCGAACACCCGGGTGGTGCGCTCGAGGTAGATGCGGGTCACGGTGGGGAGATGCGGGTCCACCGCCCCGCCCTTGCCCGCCTGCCCCTTGGAGAAGAAGGGGTCGGAGGCCACGTCCTTGAAGGCGGGGAACCAGCGGCCGTTGGCGCCCTTGATGTAGTCGGTGAAGCGCTTCGGCTCCAGGACGAACTTGATGAACTCCTTGGCGAGCGGGATGTCCTTGTTGGTGGAGTCCTTGGGAATGATGATGGTCTTGACCGCCACCATGTAGGTCGGCTTCCGGCCGTCGGGCCCGTCCGGCCACTCGATGGTCGCCGACTTGTTGAAGTAGTTGTCGGGATTGTTGAAGAAGTGATGGGCGGGGATGGAGACCGAGGGATTCGGCGTCATCACGATGGACTTGGAGTGGAAGTTGGCGTTGTTGTCGCCGTCCGACCAGTTCAGGGTATCGGGCGGCACATAGCCCGAGTTGAACATGTCCGCGAAGAACTTGAGGGTCTTGACGATGGCCTCGCGGTTCTTCGCGTCGTCCGCCACCACCTTGCCCTCCTCGGAGAACACGGTGCCGCCGAAGGACAGGAGCGCCATCTCGAAGTTGTAGATGGTGTCGGAGGCGCTGGACGACTCGGTCATTCCGATCCCGTACACTTTGCCGTACTTGGCGGGATCCTTCTTGCGCAGCGCCTCCTGGGCCTTCTTCCAGTAGTCCCAGTATCCGTTCCAGTCCATGGGAATCTTGGCGGGGTCGTCGTTCATTCCCGCTTCCTTCAGCAGGTCCCGCCAGTAGTGGATGTGCATGGTCTGGCACTCGATGGGGACGCCGTAGTAGGCGCGCTTCTTGGCCACGTTGTCGTACACGTTGGCCACCGGCAGGAACTTCTCGATGTAGCGGGGCTTGAGCTCGTTGATGACGTCGGTGGTCTCGACGAGCCTTCCTTCCCACGCGTACTTGGGGATCACCTCCCAGTCGTTGTAGAAGCAGAAGGCCACGTCGGGGCACCGGCGTGCCGTCATGGCGCTGATGATCTTCTTGAGGAGGTCTTCCTGGATGGTGAAGGAGATGTCGAGGTCGACGTTCTTCTCCTTGCGGAAGTCCTCGGCGATCTTCAGCATCGCCTCGTCCTCTTCCTTGTAGTAGCCGCGGTTCCACCACACCGTGAGCTTCTTCTGCTGGCCGCGCGTCACCATGGGGAACCCGAGGGTCCCCGCGGCGGCGCCGGCCCCGGCGGCGGTCTTGAGGAATGTCCGGCGGGTCTGCGACATGAGTCCTACCTCCTTTGGCAGGCTTGAGGGGCGCGCGCGCGGCGCGCGCGGTCGAGGCACTGAGCGGCGGCAGTATACCGCGAGGGTCTTCTCGATGTAAATTAGCGCCATGACACCCGACCGCATCACCGTGTCCGTGATCCAGCACCGGCTCGAGGCCATCGTCCAGGAAATGGGCGAGGCCATGCTCCGCACCGCCTACTCCCAGATCCTCAACTCCAGCCGCGACTTCTCGACCGCGATGTTCGACGGCCGGGGGCGGCTGGCCGCGCAGGCGGAGCATGTGCCCATCCACGTGGGGGCGCTCCCGTGGGCGGTGCAGTCGGTGGCGGAGTACTTCGCCGGGCGGATCCGCCCCGGCGACCTCTTCCTCTTGAACGATCCGTATCACGGGAACAATCACCTGCCCGACCTCACCGTCCTCCTGCCGGTGTTCTGGGAGGGGCAGCTGGTCTTCTGGTCCATCAACCGCGCGCATCAGCACGACATCGGCGGCGCCACTCACGGCACCTACAATCCCGGCGCCACCGAGATCTGGCAGGAAGGCGTGCGCATCCCGCCCCTCAAGCTCTACGACGCGGGCGCTCTGCGCGACGACGTGCTGGAGACGGTCGCGCTCAACGTGCGGCATCCGCGCGACTTCAAGGGCGACCTCAACGCCATGATCGGCTCCACGCGGGTGGGCGAGCGCCGCACCCTGCGCCTGATCGAGGAATACGGGCTTCCCACCGTGCTCGCCGCGGTGGGCGAGATCCTGGACGGGTCGGAGCGGCAGGCCCGCGCGTGCATCCGCGAGTGGAAGGACGGGGTCTTTCACGGCGAATCGGTGCTCGACGACGACGGGCACGGCATCGAGGACATCGCCATCCGCGCCACCGTGACGAAGAAAGGCGACTCCCTTCTGGTGGACCTGACGCGGAGCCACGACCAGGTGATCGGCTTCGTGAACTCGTCCTACCCGAACACGATCTCGGCCGTCCACATGGCGCTGGCCTATCTCATCGACCCCCGCACGCCCAAGAACGAGGGGACCTTCCGGCCGGTGACGATCAAGGCGCGGCAGGGCAGCGTGGTGTGGCCCTTCTCCCCCGCGCCGGTGACGCTGGCCACCAATCACTGCGCCCAGGAGATCGCCGAGGCGGTGATCAAGGCGCTGGCCAAGAGCTGTCCGGAGCGCGTGCTGGCCGGCTGGTCGCGGCGCTTCCGCATCGCCATCTCGGGGGTGAACCCGCGCACCAATCGTCCCTTCATCTGGCACCTCTTCCACGCCCGGGGCGGCGGCGGCGCCTGCGCGGTCGGCGACGGCTGGGAGACCGCCGGCGAGGGACAGGCCGCGGGCGGGATCAAGTTCGGAAGCGTGGAAGTCGCGGAGACGCGCTTTCCCCTTTTCTTCGCGCGCCATGAGTTTCGTCCCGACTCGCCCGGAGACGGGCGCCACCGCGGCGGGGTGGGGTCTCTTCTCACCCTGAAGGTCGAGACCACCGCGGAGGGGCGCGCCAATACCGCGGGCGACGGGGTGCGCCATCCCTCCTACGGCATCCTCGGCGGCAAGGACGGCCTTCCCCACCGGTATCGCATGGTCGCGCGCGGCCGCACCCGTTTCCTCAAGACCAAGGAGGTGGGCGTGCCCGTGCTCCCCGGCACGGTGTTCCTGGTGGAGTCCGCCGGGGGCGGCGGCTATGGCGACCCGCGCCGCCGGGATCCCGCCGCGCGCGCCCGCGACCGCGACAACGGCCTCGTCACGACGAAGAACGGGGGCACCTCGCGAAACCCGAAAGATGCGAAGCCACCCTATGAAGGTCGCCGCTCGCGGCGACCGTATATCAAATCAAGGGCACTGAAAATCAAATCGGCGGCATCGTCCGGCCGACGTGGGAAGGCGTGAGCATGGCCCTTCGCATCGGAATAGACGTCGGCGGAACATTCACCGATCTGGTCTCGGTGGACGAGCAGGGCCGCACCACGCTGGCGAAGTCCGCGTCCACGCCTTCCGATCCCTCCGTGGGCGTGCTCGACGGCCTCGGTCTCCTCGCCGCCGAGCTCGGCCTCGACGTGAGGGCCCTGCTGGCCCGCGCCGAGCTCATCGTGCACGGGACCACGGTGGCCACCAATGCGCTCCTCGAGCGCAAGGGCGCCACCGTGGGCATGCTCACCACCGCGGGACACCGGGACATCGTGGAGATGCGGGAGGGCCTGAAGGACGATCGCTACAACCTGCGCATGCCGCCCCCGGTCCCGCTGGTGCCGCGCGCGCGGCGGCTCGACGTGCGCGAGCGGATCCGCTTCGACGGCAAGGTCGAGACGCCCCTGGACAAGGGATCGGTCGAGTCGGCGGTGCGGAAGCTGGCCGCGGCCAAGGTCCAGTCCGTCGCGGTCTGCTATCTCCACTCCTACCGTGACGGACGACATGAGCAGGCCACCCGCCGGCTCCTCGCGCGGCTGCTCCCGGCGGCCTACGTATCGCTGTCCTCCGAGGTGCTCCCGCAGATCAAGGAGTACGAGCGCTTCGGGACCACGGTGGTGAACGCTTACGTGGGACCCGTGCTGGCGGGCTATCTCGGCCGGCTCGACACGCGGCTGAAGGAGGCCGGCTATACCGGCCGCGTGCTCATCATGCAATCGCATGGCGGCGTCGCCACCATCGAGGACTCCGTGCGCCTGGCCGCCGGCGCCGTGCTCTCCGGGCCGGCGGGCGGCATCGCCGGAAGCGGGCATTGCGCGCGGGTGATCGGCGAAGGGAATCTCATCACCTTCGACATGGGCGGCACCAGCACGGACATCGCGCTGCTGGAAGGCGGCGAGCCGCACCTGACCGGCGACAAGGCGGTGGGCGGCAGCAAGGTGGCGCTGCCCAGCATCGACATCCACACGCTGGGAGCGGGCGGCGGCTCCATCGCGACAGTGGATACGGGGGGAATCCTGCACGTGGGCCCCGAGAGCGCGGGCGCGGTGCCGGGCCCTGCCTGCTATGGGCGGGGCGGCACCGACGCCACCGTCACCGACGCCAACGTGGCGCTGGGGCTCCTCGATCCCGCCAACTTCCTGGGCGGGCGGACCCGGCTGGACGCGGCGGCCGCCGAGGCCGCGGTGGGCGCGATCGCGCGCGCGCTCGGCGTCAGCACCGTGGCGGCGGCGGAAGGCATCTGTCGCGTCGTCAACACCAATATGGCGGAGGGGATCCGGCTGGTTTCCGTTCGCCGGGGCGCGGATCCCCGGCGCTTTGCCCTCCTCTCGTTCGGCGGAGCGGCCGGGCTTCACATCACCGATGTGGCACGCATGCTGGAGGTCACCCGGGTGATCGTCCCGCGGGTGGCCTCCGTCCTGTCGGCCTGGGGCATGCTCGCCACCGATCTTCGCTACGAGATGGTGCGCACCCACGTGGGCGAGGCCCTCGAGATCGGGTCGGATCGCCTTCGGCGCCGTTTTTCAGAGCTGGAGGCCGAGGGCCGGAAGCGGCTGGGGAGCTTCGCGGGCGAGATCGCGGTGCGGCGCTCCGCGGACATGCGCTACGGCGAGCAGACCTTCGAGATCTCGGTGCCGCTGGACGGCGTGGACATGGATGCGCCCGATCTCATGGAGCAGGTGGTGGCGCGCTTCCACGCGCGCCACGAGGCGCTCTACACCTACAGCGCGCCCGGCCAGGAAGTGGTGCTCGTCAACGCGAGGCTGGCCGTGGTGGGCCGGCTGCCCGCTCTGCCCGCGGACGAGGCACGCGCCGCCGTCCCTCCGGCCACCGCGCCCCGCATCCGGCGGGCGTATCTGGGACGCTGGATGGAGGTGCCGGTGCACGACATGGACGCGCTGTCCCCCGGCCAGGAGATCAAGGGTCCGGCCATCTTCGAGTCGGCTACCACCACGGTGGTCATTCGCGCCGATGAGCGGGCGCTCGTGACCGCCCAGGGCTGGCTCGACATCACTATCGGCTAGCTCTCAGGCGGCTCCGCTTTCAGCTCCAGACCGCCCCACGCCTGGTTTCTGCCTTTCCGACCATCTTCGGGTCTCATTAGTTTTCTTGTTGACGCGATCTGGGAAGCCGCCTAGGTTGGAAGCATCCACTCTCGCAACCGCCGATCATTGAGGTACCCAATGGCTGACTCATTGGTAGAGGTTCCTGATTACTCGCGGATTGACGAAGTCCGATCCATCCCCCGCCTCCGCGACTGGTCCCGTCTCACATCCGAAGAATTCTCGACCAGCTACGCCGATCACCCGGTCGTCTTCGAAGGCTTGGCCAAGCAGTGGCCGGCGTACCGGAAATGGAACCGCGAGTACCTCGTCGACGTGATTGGCTTCGAAACCCAGGTGGAAGTCCGCCGGCCCCTCGCCCTCGGCAGCCAGCAGCATCAGTGGGAGGCCAAAGTGCCGCTCGGAGTCTTTGCGGAGGAGGTGCAGACCACCCGGGGCCTCTATCTCGCGGAGTGGTACCCGTATCCCCGCTACCCCACGCTGCTGGCCGACCTCGCGCCCGTGCCGGACTTCCTGGCCGATGACTGGCTGTCGTCGATCCCGATGGAGGGGTTCAACACCTTTCATCGGGCTCCGCTCTACTGGGGTGGAGCGGGCAGCGCTACTGACTGCCACTTCGACAATTCCAACACCGTGACCTGGAATGCCACCATCAAGGGCGCCAAGCGGTGGCTGCTATTCTCGGGACGGAAGTTCCCCGAGCCTACCTGGGAGCGAAAGCGC
>Ga0134122_10003007_pt1 | contig 12440 bp, 12 predicted proteins | sample KB302_FD_96461 | JGI IMG/M metagenome (GOLD analysis project Ga0134122, IMG submission 96461) | Terrestrial soil microbial communities without Nitrogen fertilizer from Kellogg Biological Station, Michigan, USA - KB3-0-2 | ecosystem: Environmental > Terrestrial > Soil > Unclassified ...
ATTGGGTCGTGATTGCGGGAACCGCCCGTGTCACCAGGGGCGATGAGGTGTTCGACCTGCAAGTCGGCCAAAGTACCGGCATTCCGGTGGAAACGCCCCATCGCTTAGAGAACCCAGGAGGCGAGACACTTCATATCATCGAAGTCCAGGATGGACCATATTTAGGCGAGGACGACATTGTCAGATTTCAGGATGACTATGGAAGAACAAAGAACTGACGCTCTCGGACCTTCAGCCTGATAGCTTCCCAGCTGAGTGAGAAAACTATGGGACTTTTTCGGGAGTATGACCTACGCGGCATCGTCGGACAAGAGCTGACCGAGTCGATTGCCGAGCAAGTTGGTCGGGCCTATTGCACCTATGTGAATAATCGTGGGGTCAAGAGGATCTCGGTCGGGCGAGATGGCCGATTGAGTTCACCGGGACTCCATAAGGCTCTAGTACGAGGACTCCTCGCCGGTGGATTGGATGTCGTGGATATCGGAATTTGTCCCTCGCCGCTCGTGTATTTTTCGCTGTTTCAGCTGCCGATTGATGGCGGCATCATGATCACCGGGAGCCACAATGCGGCTGAATATAATGGGTTCAAGATCTGCATCGGGAAAGAGGCGATTCATGGAGAAGAGATTCAGGCGCTTCGGGCTGTGATGGAAGCAGGGTCTTTTGTCTCTGGAACTGGGAGACTGTCAGAGCACCCTATCATTCCCGACTATCTGGCCTATATCAAGGAGAGCTTCGCCCACGTTGACGCAAAGCGCTTGCACATTGTCATCGACTGTGGAAATGGTGTGGCGGCTTTGGTCGCCAAACAGGCCCTGGAGCTCTTGGGTTGCACGGTCACAGGGCTCTATTGCGATCTCGACGGAAGATTTCCCAACCATCATCCCGATCCCACGGTCTTAGAAAATCTTGACGATCTGATTGCCGCAGTCAAAGAGCACAAAGCCGATGCCGGGATCGGCTATGATGGAGATGCCGATCGCATTGGGACTGTGGATGAGCAGGGGAATGTCCTGTGGGGCGATCGTCTGCTGGTGGTCTACGCTCGCGATATTCTGGCGGCAAAGCCAGGAGGCACCATCATCTCAGAGGTTAAATCGTCGCAGAATCTCTACGATGATATCGCGAAGCGGGGAGGGCGACCGATCATGTGGAAAACTGGCCACTCCTTGATCAAAACCAAGATGAAAAGTGAACAGGCGGTTCTGGCCGGTGAAATGTCCGGGCATATGTTTTTTGCCGACCGGTACTTCGGGTATGACGATGCGATCTATGCGTCGTGCCGGCTCGTGGAGATTTTGACTAAGACCACTCGTTCACTTTCTTCCTTGGTGGCGGATCTTCCGAAGACGACCGTCACTCCGGAGATCCGTGTTGACGTGGCAGATTCCATCAAATTCGAATTGGTCAGACATGTACAGGACCGGTTGGCCAACTGTGCGAAGACCCGACAGGAGCTTGGTCCGGCCAAGCTGGTGATCTGCGATCTCGTCACCATCGACGGAGTCCGTGCCATCTTCAACGACGGGTGGGGATTGATCAGAGCTTCGAATACCCAGCCGGCTCTCGTATTGCGGTTTGAAGCCTCCTCGCCGGAACGGTTGGCCGCCATCCGTGCAGTTATAGAGACTGAGCTGGCTGCAGCCCAGCAGGCTCTGGGTTGCGAGTAATGACATTTCCGGCCAGTCTCGCTTTTCTCGCCAGTCCCGCCAGTCCCGCATAACCTTGGGCGCGGCACCCCTCATGAGCCTGACCTTTCTCTCTCCCTTTCTATTGATCAGTGCGGTCTTTTGGGCGGTGCAAGGCACAACCGCTCTTGCGGAAGAGACTGCTTCCAAGCGGGCGATTCAGCCCGGGGAACAGCTGACCTACGATATTTCCTGGCTCAACATCACAGCCGGTACAGCTGTCATGGCTATAGGCGATGCCAGCACCGATGGAACTCGGCCTCTGGTGAAATTACTCACCACGGCACAATCGAGGCCCGCGATCACCAAATTCTTCCCCGTTGATAACCGTGTCGAGTCAGTCGTGAATCCTGCCACGCTGCTTCCGGAGCATTTGATTTTTAAGCGGCGAGAAGGCAAGAAAAAAGAGGACATCGAGTACAACTTTCATCAGCAAGAGGGCACTGTTACGGCTGTTAAAGGTGGAACTCCAGAAACCTTTGAGATCCCGCCGGGTACCCAAGATGTTATCTCTTGCCTCTATTATGCGCGCAGCGGGTTATCGCTGCAGCCAGGTTCATCCCTGACGATGAACGTATTTCACGATAAAAAGAACCGGAAGATAGAGGCGCGCGTAGAGGAAATTGAGATTCTCGGCGGCCCCTGGGGGAAAGTTGAAACAGCTCGTGTGTTGGTTATCATGCCGTTCCAAGGACTTTTTCTCAACCAGGGCAACATCAGAGTCTGGTTTACCACTGACGATCGGCGCATTCCGGTTCGCATGAAGGCCAAGATCATCATTGGATCGATTGTGGCCGACCTCGTCAGCGGGTGGCAGGCCGCTTCAGCAACCCAATAAAGGATTAGACCTTTCGTTGCCGGCCCTGGTCAAAACCGCTATACTCCTGTCTACCATGGGACAGTTTCCTCTTACTTTAGGCAGATTTATCGCTCTGGAGCAGGCAGATCATCCGAGAGCCACCGGGGAATTTTCGGGTCTTCTTTCCCAGATCGGCCTGGTTGGAAAACTTCTTGCGCAGGATCTCAGACGCGCCGGGCTCACCAATATTCTGGGGACGACCGGTGCGACCAATGTGCAGGGGGAAACCACTAAGAAACTCGATGAGATTGCGAACCAGACCTTCTTGAAGGTCTTTGCCCAGAGCGGGCTTGTCTGCGCACTGGCTTCGGAAGAGATGGAAAAGCCGGTTCTGTTTCCGGAGAATTGGCCTGAGGCCAAGTACATGCTGCTCTTCGATCCTCTGGATGGCTCATCGAACACAGATTGCAATATGCCGCTCGGCGCGATCTTTTCCGTGGTGAAGTCTGCATCCGAAGAGCGGATGCCCGCTGAAGATGACCTTATCCGGAAAGGGACTGAGCAGGTGGCAGCCGGCTACCTCCTTTTCGGGTCAAGTACCATGCTGGTCTATACGGTTGGACAGGGAGTCCATGGGTTTACATTGGAGCCCGACATCGGTGAGTATCTCCTATCTCATGAGCAGGTCCATATTCCCGTGCATGGCAAGGTTTACAGTGTGAATGAAGGCAACTCTCATAAATGGGCAGCTGGTACCAAACAATATGTGGATTACCTGAAAGTCCAAGATAAAGCCACAGGGCGACCCTATAGTGGACGCTATTCGGGCTGTCTGGTGGCCGACGTACACCGGATTCTTCTGGATGGAGGCATCTACATGTATCCCGGCGAGTTGAACAAGCCGGAGGGCAAGCTTCGGCTACTCTACGAAGCTAATCCATTGGCGTGGGTCGTGGAGCAGGCAGGAGGAAGAGCCAGCACCGGGACCCTGCGAATTATGGAGGTCGAACCAAAGAAGCTGCACCAGCGTGTGCCATTGCTGATCGGCAGTGCGGGTGACGTCAACGACGCAGAGGAATTTATTCAGGGGAAACGGTGAGGTAAATAGGCTGAAGGCATTTAGACTGAAGGCCGGAACTCCGAACACTTCAGCCTGCACCCCTTCAGCCTATCCACCTGAGTCGGCACTAACAATTCACGAATTACGAATTCACCGGAGGAAAAGATGGCTGATCGAGTACAAGAGATCCTGAGTTGGTACAGCAGCGACAATGCGGGGACGCAGACGAACATCGCCCGTTTGTTGCGCCATGGAAAGCTGGCGGGGATGGGCAAGCTGGTAATCCTACCTGTGGATCAAGGGTTTGAGCATGGCCCGGCCCGGAGCTTCGCCCCCAATCCTGGGGGCTACAATCCCCTCTATCATTTTCAGTTGGGGATCGATGCCGGCTGCAACGCCTATGCTGCGCCACTGGGATTTCTGGAGGCAGGGGCGAGTCATTATGCCGGACAAATCCCGCTCATTCTGAAACTCAATAGCCATGATACATTGCACGACGAAAAGGATCCGTTGCCTTCCGTGACAGGCAGCGTGAACGATGCGCTGCGATTAGGCTGTGCTGCTGTGGGATTCACAATCTATCCCGGTTCGTCGCACTGCAACACCATGTATGAGCAGTTGAGAGAGATTGCAGAAGAGGCCAAGGACTGCGGGTTGGCAGTTGTCGTGTGGTCGTATCCGCGCGGGTCGGATATCAGTAAGGAAGGGGAGACGGCCATCGATGTCGTGGCCTATGCGGCACAGATTGCAGCCCAGCTCGGCGCCCATATTATTAAAGTCAAACTCCCTACCGCACATCTTGAACAGGCTGCGGCGAAGAAGGTGTACGAATCGACCAAGATTCCGATTGCCACATTGGCGGAACGGGTTAGACATGTGGTGCAGAGTTCGTTCGATGGGCGCCGGATTGTTATCTTCTCCGGAGGGGCCAAGAGTGAGGACGCGAATGTCTTTGAGGAGGCTCGTGCCATTCGTGACGGAGGGGGGTTCGGCTCCATCATTGGGCGAAACTCGTTCCAGCGACCTAAAGCGGAGGCGTTGAAATTCCTCAATACAATCATGGGGATTTACTCTGGCGAGATCCTCTAATGCGTTGGAACAGGCTGTTTGTGTATGATATGAATAAATCGTGTGGGCAACAAGAGATGAACAGCAGGAATCACCTATGAAACTCGTGCGAGCATGGCTGGTGCCATTTACGTTAGTCACCGGGGGAATTGTCATCGGGGTTGTGATCGCATCCAACATGGGTTGGTTGCCGACCGGCAGCGCCGGGCCTGAACCGGTTCCAGCCCCGATCATTCGGCCAGTGGCAACCGCCCCACAGCCACCGATGGGAGGAGGAGACGCGAAGAATTTCGTTGAGATTGCAAAAATGGTGAAGCCGGCCGTCGTCAACATTGCGGCGACGCGAACGGGAAAGTCCGGAGACAATCCTCATGGCTCACCGCTCGATGACCCGTTTTTTCGCAAGTTTTTCGGCGATGAATTTTTGAAGCGCGATGCCCCTCATCGAGAGCCGAAAGAGCGGGGCCAAGGCTCCGGGGTCATTGTGGAAGCCAATGGTTTGATCATCACCAATAATCACGTCGTGAATAAGGCTGATGAGATTCGGGTCTTTTTGTCGGACAAGCGGGAGTTTAAGGGCAAGTTGATCGGCACCGATGCTAAAACCGATATCGCGATCGTGAAAATCGAGGCGACGGGGCTCCCGACTATTCCCTGGGCTGATTCAGACCAATTGGAGGTCGGGGAATATGTGTTGGCCGTAGGAAGCCCGTTCGGGCTCACCCAGACCGTGACGATGGGGATCGTCAGTGCAGTTGGACGCGCCAGTATGGGAATTGCCGAATACGAAGACTTCATTCAAACTGATGCAGCGATCAATCCGGGGAATTCCGGGGGCGCGCTCGTGAATGTGCGGGGCGAATTAGTCGGGATCAATACGGCGATTTTCAGCCAGAGCGGCGGAAGTATGGGAATCGGGTTTGCAGTCCCGAGCAATTTATCTCGCGCCGTCATGGACCAGTTGGTCAGGACAGGCAAGGTTGTTCGTGGCTGGCTCGGCGTCTCGATTCAAGATTTGACTCCCGAGTTGGCCAGCCAGTTCGGGATCATTGACACGAAGGGTGTACTTGTCAGCGATGTCCTGGCGGATAGTCCTGCGAAGAAGGCAGGGTTTGAGCGGGCTGATGTCATCGTTGAATATGACGGCAAGATCATGGATTCGCCGACGCATCTGAGGAATGCCGTTGCGCAGACTCCGATCGGGAAGAAGGTCTCGGTGAAGCTGATCCGGGACAAGAAGCCCAAAACGATTGAGGTTGCCATTGTGGAGCAGCCGAAGTCTTTGGGCCAGCCAGGCTCAGAGGAGAGCAGGGAATCAGCGGTGCCGACCGGGGTGCTCTCGGATCTCGATGTCCGAGAGATAAACGAAGAACTGGCTGCTCGATACGGGTTGAAAGGTATCGAACGTGGCGTGGTGGTGGTCAAAATCAAGCCGGGAAGCAATGCGGAGGAGATGGGTGTACGTGAAGGCGACGTTATTCTCGAAGTCAATCGCAAACCAGTCACATCATACAAGTCCTATGAACAAGCGGCATCTGTCTTAGCCAAGGACCATCCGGTTCTCCTGCTGCTCAAACGGAAAGGCCAAACGATCTATCTCACGCTGAAACCGTGAGAGACGATTGAGAAGGTTGAGGCCAAGGTTGGGGCTGAGATGAAAAAAATCAGGTCCTCGCTCAACCTCAACCTTGGCCCATTTTCCTCGCTGCGACCTTTATGACCAGGACTCGTGCGTCTCGCGTCGAACCCGTTCCTCCTAAAAGTTCTCTAGTAGTCGCGCTTGTGCCAGCCGCAGGCCGGGGGCTCCGAATGGGAGGCCCTGTTCCGAAACAATTCCTTTCGATCGGTGGTCAGCCGCTCATCGTGCAATGCTTGCGAGTGTTGCAGGCGGCTTCCGTGATCGACCAGATCATTCTGGCCGTCCCACCTGTAGACATCAAATATTGCCAGAATGAGATCGTGGCGCTGCATCGCTTCACTAAAGTGACAAAGATAGTTGCGGGTGGGGTGGAGAGACAGGATTCGGTGCGGAACGCGCTCGCGCAGGTACCCTCTGACACCGATATCGTGCTGATTCACGATGCGGTACGTCCATTTCTGACGCAACGGATGATCGAGGAGGTTGTGGCTCGTGCAAGGAAAGAGGGGGCGGCAATTATTGCACTTCCGATGCGTGATACCGTGAAGCATGTGCGGATTGACGGGATGATCGAACGGACGGTTGATCGCACGCCTCTGTGGCTTGCCCAGACGCCGCAGGCCTTCCGACGGGACTGGATCGAGTCTGCTCACAGCAAAGGGTTCACAGAAGGGGTGCGCGCGACCGATGATGCGTTCCTAGTTGAATGGCTGGGACATTCGGTCTCGGTGGTTGAGGGAAGCGGAGAGAATATTAAAGTCACGAGGCCGGAAGACATGGTGATCGGGGAAGCGATTCTGGCTTCGAGGATGAAGGAGCGTGGGGTCCGCGAGACACGCGGGAAACGCGTGAAAAGAAAGTCCCGTCTCTCGCGCTGAACGGGCAAATTCTCTGGAGAGCCTATGATAATGCGAATCGGTTGCGGCTATGACCTCCATCCTTTGGGACAGGGGCGAAAGCTTATTCTTGGCGGGGTCGAGGTGCCGCACAGCAAAGGCTTGTTGGGGCATTCCGATTCTGATGCCTTGGTGCACGCCCTTTGTGATGCCCTGCTTGGCGCAATGGGGGAAGGAGATTTGGGCCGGCACTATCCCAGTTCCGATCAGCGGTTTAAAGATATTTCGAGTTTGAAGCTGTTAGAGGATGTAGTCGGGAAGATGCGGGGGAAGGGTTATCGCATCGTGAACGTCGATACAGTCATAATCGCTCAGGCTCCACGGCTCAGTTCGTACTTGGCAGCCATGCAGAAACAAATGGCGCAGGTGCTCGGGGTCGATGCGGATCTTGTTAACGTGAAGGTGAAAAGCGGGGAGGGGATCGGCATGATCGGTCGTGAAGAAGGGATTGCCGCACAGGCGGTTTGTTTGATCGAACGATGCACGAGCTGATCTGTTCTGTTGCTACTCCGGGGAGAGGCGCCACCGTCCCCGGTGGGCCTGTCCCCGTACGAATCCTGCTTTGTTTTGTTTGTCTGGTTCCCTTGGTCTATTCACTCGTCTGTGCTGTCGCGCTCGCGCTAACTTGACAGGCAGGTGCTCATGAACGTCCTGCGTTGGTCGCCCTTGAGGCCCTTTTCGCCTGCTTCTTTATTGCAAGTTTTCATCTTGTTTTGCTGAGCCCCACCCGCCTTCACCGCCTTCGCCTGCTTTGCAGACATGCATTCTTTCATGAATGCCTTTCGCTCATCTCCTTTTCCTTCACCCAATCCTTTTTCGTTCGCTTGGACGTTGCAGGTCGCCATTTTGTTTTGCTGATCTGGTTCCGCGATGGCAAACGGTGCAACGCACAGTCCGGAAATAAAGAGGGATACTGCCACGATGCCGGGTGTCTTTCTCATATAGGTCTCCTTTCGTGAATGTGATGATAGAGTGGCGCGCACAAGATAGCATACCTATGCATGGGTGTCTCTAGCTATTTTGGTATCCTATGTTAAATGGTTGCATTACTATTAGCGGGCATTTTGACAGAGCCCTCCAGCAGCGTTTATCGCGTCGCGTAGAGGCTCAACTTTCACTGGAGTGTGTGCTTGGATGGAAGGAATCTGTCACGCAGGATGCTCAAAAAGGCTGACCAGCAAGACCGCAGCGAGTGAAGTAGGTTGAGGTCGAGGTTAAGGTTGAGTGAAGGTTCGATTCAACTTAACCTCAGCCTGAACCTTAACCTTCATAAGGCGCTGTCGGGCTTTATCAGTATCCTGCTACTCGTAGTCCACGCGGATCAGGAAGAGACCATGAGCGGGAGCAGTTAGGCCCGCTGCAGACCGATCCCTGGCTCGCAGGACCTCTGCAAGGCTGGCAGGAGCCCGCCTGCCTAGCCCGACTTCGACCACTGTTCCAACGATGGCACGGACCATATGTTTCAGAAACCGGTCGGCATAGGCCTCAATGAGGATCTGGTCGTCATGGCGAATGACGGTTAGTCGTTGCAGATGGCAGATGGGGTTATTGTTGCCTGTGAGGGCTCCTTCGAAGGAGGAAAAGTCCTGCAACCCGATCAGTGACGTCGCCGCTTGTTGCATGGCAACATCATCCAGCGACCTATAGATATGCCATACGAATGCGCGATCGACAGTGGGGCGGGTTGGACGATGAAGGATTCGATAGCGGTAGAGTTTGCCCCGTGCATCGTGCTGGGCATGAAAGCCTGGGTCGACCAGGGTCGTGGAACGAACGGCAATGTCTTCCGGCAGCACCGCATTGAGCGCCCGCATCCAACTAGACGCAGGCCAATCACGCTCAGTGTGAAAGCTCGCCACCTGCCCGAGTGCATGCACACCTGCATCCGTGCGGCCTGCACCGATAACGGATGTCACGCTCTGGCTGACCTGTTTGATGGCCTGTTCGATGGCCTCTTGGATCGTAGGATGATCTGGTTGCCGCTGCCAGCCTGCGTAACGGGTCCCGTCGTATTCCAAGACTAGTTTGACCGTAGGCATCGAAGGGGGGAATAAAACAGTCGGGACGTCATCGCGTAACAAACTTCGAAGAGGCAAGGAAGGTGTTGATCCCTTCCATAAGCCCTTCTGCCACATGCGTAGTGAAGAGACCTGTTCGTAGCAGGTCTTCTTCAGCAGAGTTCGAGATATATGCGATCTCAGCCAGAATGCTGGGCATACTGGTGAAGCGGAGCACATAGAAGGGCGCGGTTTTCACCCCATGATCCACCAGGGCGTAATGGCCGTTCAGATTACTGACGATGGCTTCTTTGGCGGTCCAGGCCAGTTCCAGGGATTCCTCGATCTTCTTCGCCGTCAAAAGATCGGCAACGAGATATTCCCATCCCACCCCGGTGCTGTTGAGCGGGGTCCCATTTTCACGAGCGGCTACTTCCAGCGCCCGTTGGTCCTTTGCCTGTCCAAAGTGGTAGATTTCAATTCCCTTAACAGAGCGCTGCGGGTGGGAATTCACATGGATCGAGACAAAGAGATCCGCCTCCTGCCCATTGGCAAACTTGGTCCGGTCTTCCAACTCCACAAACTGATCCTCTTCGCGTGTCATGAGAACGCGGACTCCAGGCTGTTTGCTCAAAAGGCTGCGCAGTTTCAATGCAACCTTGAGGGTAATATCTTTTTCCTCCGTCCCTCGCTGCCCACGTGCTCCGGGATCGCGCCCGCCATGTCCAGGGTCGATCACGATGGTCTTAATCGGCTTGGTTCGCGGCTGAGTCGGTTGTGGGGGAGTGGGGAGTGGAATTCCTCGGTCATTTGGTGCTTCACCCACTGGAGCTGTCAGAGGCTCATGGGCCGGTACCACATCGATGACTAGCCGATGCGGATTTAAAAGAGCGAGTAACTTATAGCTTTGAAAAGATCCGGTCGGGAGAGAAACCTCAACCAATCGTTCAGAGTTCTGCGTGATGATGAAGTGGCTAGGAACTTTACCGGCGGCAAGTTTTGCCCTGACGGATTGGCTCAAGGTGGTATTGGGAATTTCAATGGTTATTCCTTCGGCCTGGAGTTGGGGCTGTCTGGCGGGACGGGCTTTTGAGTCAAGATCGAGTACGAGCCTTGACCACCCCGGTGCACTGGCCGTCCGAACATTCTGGATTGTAGTCAGGCCAAGCCCGGTGGGAGACAGGCGCACAGGGGAGGTATGGGATCGCTTAGATTTTGTAAGAGGCTCTTGAGGTGCTGTACTCGTTGCCGCATATGCCTTGCCATTGTCAAATGGGTCGAGGGCATGCCCGTGGAGGTCGAACAGTCCGACCAAGAGGGCGAGGGTAAGGATGTGCCACAGGGCTGATCGCATGGGTCAGTACCGACTGTGATGGGATATGGAGTTTTTCTCAAATGCCAGTGCCATTGTCAAGAGGATTGGTCATACCGGTTGGCGTGGGTGCTCTGCGCGACTCTCGCCCCGCTCGCGCGTGCCGATTGACAGTGAGCCTTCTGCGCGGTAGTTTTTCTGGCATGGCACTTCATCTGATCGTTGATGGCTATAATCTTTTGGCTCAGACAAGCCGGATAGCGGGAGGACCGAGCCGTCATTCCGAAATGGCGCGCGAATCGTTGTTGCGAGATCTGGCCAGCTATCGTCAACGTAAATCCCATCCGATTACGGTGGTCTTTGACGGGTGGCAACAGGGATGGGGCACGGAACAGCGTGAGCATCGGCTCGGTCTTCAGATCATCTTCTCTCGACGGGGAGAAAAGGCCGATCAAGTGATACAACGTATGGTTGCCGAATTCGGACCCGCCTGCGCCGTGGTGAGTTCAGACCGTGAGATCATCGATTGTGCGAACGCGCGAGGGGCCTTTGTCATGAAGGCTCAGGAGTTTGCAGGGAAGCTTCGCGAGATGCCGGTGCCAGCCGGTCTGGTGCCGCACAAAGAACTGGACAGGGGGGAAGATCTCCGCCCGAAACGAGGACCGGAGAAACGTGGGAATCCGCGAAAGTTACCCAAGGCTATGCGGCAGCGCAACCGTCAGCTCAAGCGATTTTAGGAGGATGCTGAAACAGTCCGCCACCGCCTGGCTGAGGTTGAGTTGAATCGAATCTTCACTCAACCTTAACCTCGACCTCGACCTTCTTCAGACGTCCGCTGGCCTAGCGCAGCCTACTAAAGAGTTGTTTTGCGTTTCTCGTCGTGATTCTGCCGATAGTCTCGACTGACATCTCAGGCTCACCGGCTCGAATGGTGGCGAGTTGTTGCGCGACGTGGGTGACATAGGCCGGTTCATTCCGCTTGCCGCGGTGAGGCACCGGCGTGAGGTATGGGCAATCGGTTTCGATCAGCAACCGATCGAGTGGAACCGTCTTCGCAATGTCGCGCAGCATCGTCGCATTCTGAAAGGTAACAATCCCGGAAAACGAGAGATAGAACCCCAGATCCAGCGCATCCTTCGCCAGCCAGGCATCACCGGAAAAGCAGTGGAACACCCCGCCGATTTCTGAAGCATTCTCCTCTTTCAAGATCGCTATCGTATCCTCTTGGGCTTCCCGCGTGTGAATGATCACGGGAAGCGCCAGCTCGCGTGCGAGCTGGACTTGTTCGCGGAATCGTTCGCGCTGTTCCTTCGGTGACGAGTGGTTGTAATGATAGTCAAGGCCGATCTCGCCGTATGCGACGACCTTCTTGTTCTTGGCCAATAAGCGGAATTCGTCGTACCAGCCGTCGGCGATATGTTTCACTTCATGGGGATGGACGCCAATGGAGGCATAGACCGACGGATGTTGTTCCGCCAGTGCGACTGCCGCCTGACTGGTCGCCAGATCGCAGCCGATGGTGACGAAGGTGCCCACACCCGCTTCGTGGGCACGGGCAATCATCGCCTCGCGATCCTCGTTGTAGCGGGCATCGTCCAGATGTGTATGGGTGTCAAAAAGCATGGAGGTTTCCCGTTGGGGGGGTTAGGCTGAAGGCTGAAGCCTTTCCAGCAGGGTGCTCAAACAATCCGTCCAGCAAGGCCGCAGCGAGCGAAGGCCCGAGGCGTACCCTTGCGGTACGTTGAGGGTCTGAGCGATGCGAGAACGCCGCTAGCGGATTGTTTCAGCACCCTGCTAAACGGGTTTGGTCACGATCATGTCGGCCAGTTCGGACAGCAGAGATTCGGTCTCTTTCCAACCAAGGCAGGCATCGGTGATGGAAACCCCATGGGCGAGAGGCAGGCCTTGTTTCCAGGTCTGCTTGCCGGGATTTAGATTGCTTTCGAGCATAAACCCCATGATGGATCGGCGGCCCTCTCGG
>Ga0134122_10003009_pt1 | contig 12438 bp, 8 predicted proteins | sample KB302_FD_96461 | JGI IMG/M metagenome (GOLD analysis project Ga0134122, IMG submission 96461) | Terrestrial soil microbial communities without Nitrogen fertilizer from Kellogg Biological Station, Michigan, USA - KB3-0-2 | ecosystem: Environmental > Terrestrial > Soil > Unclassified ...
TCCAGCCGCGTTGCGACTTCGCCTGCACCGGCTGTTATCTGGGCAAGGAAGCCAACCACGTCCCGGCCCTGCCGACCGCGGCGATCCTCCGCCAGCTCGACGCGTTGCGCGTCCGGCTCGGCCCGAAGAGCAACATTCAGATCACCGACGGCGAGGTGACGCTCCGGCCGATGCCGGAGCTGATCGAGATCCTCCGCTACGCCCGCTCGATCGGCGGCGTGCCGATGGTGATGACCCACGGCGACAACCTGCGCCGCCAGCCGGGGATGCTCGAACGTCTAATGGTCGAAGGGGGCCTGACGGAGATCTCGATCCACATCGACATCACCCAGCGCGGCCGGGACGGGCACCACGTGCCGACCTTCGAGTTGGAGCTGATGGACCTGCGCGACGAATTCGCGGCGATGATCCGCGTGGCGAGGAAGTCGACGGGCCGGCCGCTGCGCGCGGCGACCACGCTCACCGTGAGCCGCGATAACCTGCCGCAAATTTCCGACGTCGTCCGCTGGACGGTGAAGAATCGCGACGCCTTCAGCCTGATCAGCTTCCAGCCGCTCGCCATGGTCGGCCGGACGCGAAAGAAGCTGCTGGGCGTCACCCCGGCCGAGCTGTGGGCCGAAGTGGCCAAGGCGACCGCCGATTACGGCCTTCAGCTCACGGAGGAAGGCTCGGCCGAGCCGCTCCATTTCGGTCATCCCGCCTGTACCCGTTTCGTGCCGCTGCTCGCGGTCGAACGCCCGGGCGAGGCACCGAAGCTGATCCAACTGATCCGACCGCTGCCGGAAGACGTGAAGATCGTCGAAAGGTTCTTCGCGAGCAAGATGGGCGGCGCGGCGTTCCGCGACGACACCGGAGTAGAAGCCGCGGCGCGGGCGATCGGCCTGGTGAGCAGCGCACCGGGCTGGTTCCTCGGGCCGGTCCGCCGCTGGCTCAAAGAAAGGGCGCGCGAAGAGCTGGGCACCACGCTCCTCGGCCTCGGCCTCGACCGCCTCCGCGGAGCGGTCCGGATCGATAGCCTCACCCTCACCAGCCATCACTTCATGGCCCCCGCCGAGCTGCAAACCGATCTCGGCAAACAGCGCCTGGCCGCCTGCGTCTTCCGCCTGCCCCACAAGGGAGACATGGTGCCGATGTGCCAGATGAACGCCGCGGGGCAGCGGGATACGTTCTATCAGGAGATCATCGAGGGCGGGGCGTAGGGGCTTGCCCCCGGCGGAGTCCGAAGAACCGACGCCGGGGGCGAGTCGGGAGGCTACTTGCGGACTTCGGCGATCTGTTCCACGTCGACGCTGACGCTGCCCCCGCAGAGTCCGTTGGCGGTATAAACGGCGGTGACGGTCAAGGGCACGTTGCTGTCGATCTCGAGGAAGCCGACCATCAGGGGGCCGTCGAGGCGGACCGGCTGGTGCAGCAGCTCGGCCAGGCGGCAACAATCGTCCATGGTGGCGGTCTGCGGCGGGAGAGCGATCTTGTCCTCTGCCAACATCTTGCCGAACTGCGGCTCTCGGCCGATGGCCGCGCCATCGAGCACGACCGGGGTCACGCGTTTGCGAATGACGGCTTCGGCACAGTGGCCGTTGTAGATGTTGATCTCGGTGGCGTAACGGCCGGGTCGCAAGGGATAGCAACCCTCTTCCACCTCGCGCACTACGCCGCAGACGAATTTCGCCACGTAGTGATAGCGACATTTGGGGATGGTGATCTTGGTCGGTTTCCTGGCCACGATCGCTCCGTCCATGACGACGCGGATCTCCCCTTCAAAGATCTGGTCGCGGAGCGCGCAGCTTTCGAAGCCGCGTTCGAAGACGACGTCGAAACCCAGTTTGTGGGTCTTGGTCGGGTCGAGGGGACCATATCCGCCGACGGGGGTGATCGAGGTGACGAAGGAAGCGATCGCGCCCGCGGGCACCAGGTTGACATTCTTGATCTGGACCACCTTGATCAAGGCGTCGAGGATCGCCTGGGCGACGTTCGTCGGGTTCACGCCGAGGGCGAGCGAACCGCCCGTGGCGCTGGTGATGCTGGTCGCCTGTCCGGTGAGCCCATTGCTGGGGCAACCCGGATAACCGTCGGTCGCGGGACCATCGAGTCCGTCGCTACCGCCGCTGTCGACCGAGATGGCCAATACGGCGATGCCGGTGGGCTGATCGAGGGCCACATTCGCGTTGAGCGCGGCGATCACCGTGGCGCGGGTGATGTCGAACGGGCCGCCCCAGATCGCCTTGCAGATCGGTTCATGACCGGGGTTGTCGCCGAACCAGACGATGAATTTGAGCGCGTCGCCGCGCCATTTGGGGACGGTCGGCTTGGCCACCTCCTGGAGCGCGAAGAGCTGCGCTTCGGGGGTATCGAAGCCGCCGCTCGCGAACCAGCCATTGATGGCGGCGAGCACGGCAGGCTGGCTGGGGGTCACGTCGAGCTGGTGCGTGAAGGCTTGGGGATCGGTGAAGTCGCGGTAGTTGCCGACGCCGTATTGAATGTCGAGACCGGTTCCGGCGAGAGTGTTGAGGATCGTCGCCGCCCCTGCCTTCACATTGGCGATCGCGCCGCCCATGCTGCCCGTGTTGTCGGCCAGGAAGTAGACGTCGATCTTTTGACGGATCGCCTGGGGCGGGACCGTGACCGTGATCCTCTCCCGGAACCCGCACTCGCTGAGCTGGAAGTCATTGACCTTGGGGTCGATCGTGACCAGCTTGGCGACCGTGGTCGCGGGTAGAGTGACTGTGGCCGCGGCGGGGAGGAAGAAATCCCTGCCTTCCGCCGCCGCGAGGCTCGCGAGATCGACCACCTCGCCGGCCTCGTCGAGCACGACTTCGTGGCGTGGACCGTTTGCCTCGTCGGACGCCCCGACGACGAAGCGGTAGATGGTCTTCTTGGCCGAGGGGATGGTTTCGCTCTCTTCGAGAACGATTTCGGCCTTCTTGCCTTCGAATTGCCGGGCGAGCGCCTCGAGGGCGTAGGTGCGGAGCTTGTCGTTGCTTTGGACTGCCATGTGATCTCCCTGGGCGGGCGGAAAAAAGGAAGCCGGGGAATCCAAGCTCCAGGGGAGTTGCCCGCCAAAAAGCACTTACTGAAGCGTAGATTTGCCAGCTCAGGGCAGAATCTGACGCGCGAGCCCGAGGGGTGTCGGGCTCGTAAGCGCATGGGAGAAGACGCGCTAACGGAAGAATGCGTTTAGTTTCGGATTATTTAAATATTTTGTCAGGCCGCTCGCGGGGCCGGCTCGCCCTCAACTCCCCCGCAAAAACGGAATCGTCAGCCGTAGCCCCTCATCCAACCCGCGCGGATGCCAATCCAGCTCCCGCTGCGCCTTCTCGTCCGAAAACGCCCAATGCCGCTCGAGGCTTTCGAGCTGGCCGCTGGTGAACGGCGCCTTCCGACCGCGCAGTCTCGCGAGGCCCCGTAGGAGCGGCAGGGCCGCGCGGGCGACCCCGAGCGGAAGCTCGAACCTGGGCGGCGGCGCTCCGCCTTGCGCCCGGATTTTCTCGAACAGGTCGCGGAGGGTGACGATCTCGCCGGCCAGAATGTAGCCGGCGCCCACCGCGCCGCGATTCATCGCCCGGACGATGCCGTCCACCAGGTCGTCGATGTAGACCCAGGTGGTCTTCCGGTCGCCGCCGACGATCGCGGGCATCCGACCGAGGAGGATCTGGCGGAGGATCGAATTCGCCCCTTCTTTCTTTCCCGGGGGGCCGTAGACCAGGGTGGGGTAGACGGTGGTGACGCGCAGGCCGCGCTTGGCCCACTCTTGGATCGCCTTTTCGCCCGCGAGCTTGGTCTCGCTGTAGATCGACGGGGCGCTCCGCGGTTTCATCGTTTCGTCCGCGGCCGAGCCGTCGTCCGGGCTGCCGCCGAACGAAGCGACGGAGGAGACCGAGAGGAACCGGCCGACGCCGAGCTTCGAGGCGAGCGAGGCGACGTTTTCGCTCCCTTGGACGTTCGAACCGAGGAAGGTCTCCGCCGAGCCCTCCATTGCCACCTCGGCCGCCGCGTGGATCACCCAGTCGGCGCCCGACATCCCCTCCCGCATCGTGATCCGGTCGCGGATGTCGCCCACGAACAGCGTGGCTCCGGCCTGTTCGAGCGGTTCCCGGTTGCTGGTCGCCCGGACGAGCGCGCGCACCTCGTGACCGTCCGCCACCAAGCGCTTCGCCAAGACTTTGCCGATGTAGCCGGTGCCGCCGGTCAGGAAGATCCGCATTCTCGGGCTCCGCTCACACAAAAAGCCCCGCACCAGGGAGGGAACCGATGCGGGGGGAGGAGAGGGAGCTGTAGGAGGTACCCGCGATGCGAACAACCACGTGAGCCGCGCCGCGTGGGGGCGAGCCCAGCTCCCGAATTACCCGCCCTTGGTGAGTGAAACAAAGGAGGAACGATCGAGATTCCTGCCCGTGGCAAACTGAGCATCGAAATTACAACTCCCACAGCCCCATCGACTTGTCGGCGTAGGCGGCGTCCTCGACCGTCCGATGTTCGCTCAAAAGCCGTAGCGGCGACCCGAGCGAGAACGGCGGCAGCCCGAGATGGATCGGCCGCCAGTCGCCCAAGGCGATGTCGGGATTCTCCCGCCGGTCGGAAAACGTGGTGGCGAGCAGGTAACGGGTGCCGCTCGCCCGGAGGTTGGCGAGAGCGGCGAGGATTTGCGCGTTCGGCAGATGGACCCAACAGTCGCGGCAGAACGCCAGATCCGCCCGCGGCGGCACCTCGGTCGCGATCTCCAGCGGGAGAAACTGCCGACGCGGCCCGCCGTACTTTTTCCGGTTGTCCTCGATCAGTTCGGCCACGACATCGACGCCGGTATAGCCGATTTCACCCAAATCGAGCGTCCGAAACCAGTTGAAATCGCCGCAGCCGACGTCGAGCACGGACCGGACGCCCAGCTCCGCGAACAGCTTCGGGATCTGCTCCCGCAGAGCCGCCGTCCGAGCCAACGTCGATCCCGGGCCGGAACGCGATTCCGGGTCTTCCCAAAGGTTGAGCAGGTAGGCACGGGTGAACGCGCTCTTGGCCTGCTCGCTCTCGCTGGCGTTCCGATCCGGAGCTTCGCGGAAGCGGCGGAGGAGGCGGCCTGCGGCTTGGCGGAGGCTAGGCATCACCCTTCCAGTCGGGTACGGAGCTGCGGCAGGTCGAATCGGAGGATCTGCCAAATGAGCTCAAGATCCAGTCCGAAATAGTCGTGAACGATCCGGTTACGCAGCCCGGCCATCTGATGCCAAGGTACGTCAGAAAACCGCGCAACGAAATCCTCTGGCAGCCGTCGAGCCGCCTCCCCTACGATTTCCAGGTTCCGCACAACGGCATCAATGGTCTTCGCGTCCTCTAGAAACTGCCATTCCTCCATGCCATCGGTGTACTGCTCGATCTTCCGGATGGCCGCGAGCATGTCCTCGACCAAGAGGTCGGCATCGCGCCTAGGCATCGACCAGCTCGGGTTCGATGCGTTCCCAGAACTCCTTCTTGATCGCGCGCCGAGAGACCAGATCTACCCGGCGCCCCAGTGCTTTTTCAAGCTCATCGCCCAGCTCGACGAAACGCAGCCCGATCGAGGGATCGACCTCCACCAGGATGTCTACATCACTGTCCTCCCGGGCATCGCCACGAGCCCAGGAACCGAACAGGGCCATGCGCTGGATTGGATACCGAAGACGGAGCGCCGCGTGGTGGTCGCGCAATGCCATGACGATGTCTTCCGTGGTTGCCATGGTTGCCTTCCGGGCTTCCGCCCTATGGTAGCAAAAGGTGGTTGATCGTCCGGTACCTCCTGGGTGCGCGGGCCTCCGGCCCGCCATGGCGGGCGAGACGCCCGTGTACCCAGGAAACAACGCGCCTAAGCATCAAGCCCCATCCTCACCCCTTGAGCAGCTGCCGCAGGACGTACTGCAAGATCCCGCCGTGGCGGTAGTAGTGGACCTCCTGCGGGGTGTCGAGGCGAAGCTTGGCGAAGAAGGGGACTTCGGTTCCGTCTTCTCGGCGGGCGGTGACTCCCATCATGCGGCCGTTTTCGAAGTTGTTTTCTACCCCGGCGGCGATTCCGGAGATCGAGAAGACTTCGCGGCCGGTGAGACCTAGGCTTTCGGCGTTTTCTCCGGGGAGGTATTCGAGCGGCGCGATGCCCATTCCGACGAGGTTGCTGCGGTGGATGCGCTCGAAGCTTTCGGCGATCACCGCGCGGACGCCTTGGAGGCGGGGGCCTTTGGCCGCCCAGTCGCGGGAGGAGCCGGTGCCGTACTCTTTGCCGGCGAGGACGATCGTCGGCACCCCTTCGGCCAGGTAGCGCTCGGCCGCGTCGTAGATCGCGAGCGGTTCGCCGGAGGGGAGGTGGACCGTGAATCCCCCTTCGATCTCGGGCGTCATCCGGTTGCGGATGCGGATGTTGGCGAACGTGCCGCGGACCATCACCTCGTGGTTGCCGCGGCGGGCGCCGTAGGAGTTGAAATCTCCGGCGGCGACGCCATGGTCGAGCAGGTATTTGCCGGCCGGACTGTTCGCCTTGATCGAGCCCGCGGGGGAGATGTGGTCGGTCGTGATGCTGTCGGCGAACGACGCCAGCACCCGAGCGTTCGCAACGTCCGTCACCGCTTGCGGCTCGCGCGGCATGCCCTGGAAGTAGGGGGGATGCCGGACGTAGGTCGAGGCGTCGTCCCAGGCGTAGGTATCCCCTTCCGGCACGGCGAGCCCGCGCCACTGCTCGTCTCCGGTGAAAACGTCGGCGTATTCCTTGACGAACATCGAGGAATGAAGCCCCTTGCGGATGGTCGCCGCGACCTCCTCGGCGGTCGGCCAGATGTCTTTCAGATAGACGGGGGCGCCGCTTTCCGAGACGCCGAGCGCCTCGGTGGTCAGATCGAGGTCGATCCGCCCGGCGAGCGCGTAGGCGACCACCAGCGGCGGCGAGGCGAGGTAGTTCGCCCGCACGTCCTGGTTCACCCGGCCCTCGAAGTTCCGGTTGCCCGACAGCACGGCGACGGCGACCAGGTCGCGCTCGTTGATCGCCTCCGAGATCGGCTCGGCCAGCGGTCCGCTGTTGCCGATGCAGGTGGTGCAGCCGTAGCCCACGAGCTGGAAGCCGAGCTGGTCGAGGTAGGGGGTGAGCCCCGCCTCGCGCAGGTATTCGGTCACCACCTTCGAGCCGGGCGCGAGACTGGTCTTCACCCACGGCTTCGCCTTCAAGCCTTTCTCGACCGCCTTCTTCGCCACCAGGCCGGCGGCGACCATGACCGACGGGTTCGAGGTGTTGGTGCAGCTGGTGATCGCCGCGATCACGACCGAGCCGTGCTTCAGCTCGCGCGCCGCGGCGTCGAGCGCGTGCTCGACCGGCGGCTCGGCGACCGCGAGACCTCCGCCCCCTTCCGCCACCATGCGCAGCGCTCCGGCCGCCGGCTTCTTCCGGGGTACGGCGAGCATTGCCGCAAGCTCCAGGGCGAACGAGGGGGCGACGGCGGAGAGTGTCACCCGGTCCTGGGGCCGGCGCGGCCCGGCGAGGCTCGGCTCGACGGTCGAAAGGTCGAGATCGAGCGTCGAGCTGTAGCGCGCCTCCTGGCTCTCCGCGGTGTGGAACAACCCCTGCTCCTTCATGTACACCTCGACCAGAGCCACCTGTTCGGCCGGCCGGCCGGAGAACGCGAGGTAGTCGAGGGCGACCTGATCGACGGGGAAAATGCCGCAGGTGGCGCCGTATTCGGGCGCCATGTTGGCGATCGTCGCGCGGTCGGCGAGCGGCAGTTTCGCGAGACCCGGGCCGAAGAACTCGACGAACTTGCCGACGACCCCCTTGGCGCGCAGCATCTCGGTCACCCGCAGCACCAGGTCCGTGGCGGTCGCCCCTTCGGGCAGCGCGCCCTCCAGGCGGAACCCGACCACCTGGGGAATCAGCATCGAGACCGGCTGGCCGAGCATCGCCGCCTCGGCCTCGATGCCGCCGACGCCCCAGCCCAGAACCCCCAGGCCGTTGATCATCGTCGTGTGGGAGTCGGTTCCGACCAGCGTGTCCGGATACGCCCAGGTCGCCCCGTTTTGCTCGCCGGTCATCACCACGCGGGCGAGATACTCGAGGTTCACCTGGTGGACGATGCCTGTATCCGGCGGCACGACGCGGAAATTGTCGAACGCGGTCTGCCCCCAGCGGAGGAAGGCGTAGCGCTCCTTGTTGCGCTCGAATTCCTTGCCGGCGTTGATCCGGAACGCGGCCTCGGTGCCGTATTCGTCCACCTGGACCGAGTGATCGATCACCAGCTCGACCGGCTGGAGCGGGTTGATCCGGGTCGGGTCGCCCCCCATCGCTTTCATCGCGTCACGCATCGCGGCCAAATCGACCACCGCGGGAACGCCGGTAAAGTCCTGAAGCAGCACGCGCGCCGGCATGAACGCGATTTCCGTCTCGGGCACGGCGTTCGGGTCCCAGCGGGCGAGCGTCTCGATCTCTTTGGCCGAAACGGTCACGCCGTCTTCGCGCCGCAGCAGGTTTTCGAGCAGGATGCGCAGCGCGAACGGCAGATGGTCGATGTCGTATCCGGTCTGACGTAGGGCATTCAGGCGGGCGATCCTGTACGTCTGGCCCGCGGCGACCAGGGTGCCGTGGCTGTTGAAACTATCGGTCATGGAAACGTCTCCTCGGAATCGGATCTGAAGCCGCGCGGGGGACGCATCGAAAACGAGCGTGAAGGTCCCGGGAGGGTGGCCCCTCGCGGTTTGGTCCCTCAAAGATAGCAGTTCGAGCGAATGAAGCGGGAGCCCCACCGGAAGAGCTTCCGGTGGGGCTGAGGCTAGACCTTACGGCTTCGGGGCGGCCATCGGCTCACCCCAACCCGGCGAGCGTTTGGCGGAAATCGCGCAGGAGCGCTTTGGCGACCTCGGACTCGCGGATCTCGCGTTGGCGCAGGGCCGGCGCCGAACCGAAGGAGGCCGGATCGGAATAGATCGCGATCAGCCGGTCCTGCGCCGCTTTGACCAGCGCCTGGAGATCCGGGTTCCCCAGCTCTCGGGCCAGAGACTCCATGATCTGGACCCCGAGATCCGCGGGAGCCTCTTCCGTCGCCGCGGGGTCCACCTCGCGCATCTGGCGGACGAACCAGGCGAGGGCGACCTCGGCGTCCCAGGTCTTGACGATCTCGTAGAGGGTGAGATCGGCGCGGTCGAGGCTCGGGCTCTTGCGCAACGCGCGGAGCAGACGGCCCCGCTGCTCTTCGGTGAGAAACGCGGCGATCATCGCGGACGACGGCTCGGATTCGAGACCCTTGCCCACGGCGAGGCGCCGGGCGACGTCCGAGCGGAGGTCGCTCGCCGTCTGTTCCTCCGAGGTTTTCCGCTCTCTCGCCAGCTCGGCCAGCGCATCGATCGCGGAGAGGATCTCGCTCGCGGCGGTTTTGCGGGTGAGCGGCTCTTCGGTGGTGGCGACCAGCCATTCGGCGAGGTCGTCGGGATGAAGCTGCGGATCGCGCGGGAGCCGCAGGAGGCTTTCGATCCGCTCGCGGTAGGCCGACGCCTCGGCGTCCACCAGGGCCTTCAAGCCGAAGGAGGAATCGACGGGTTCGTAGGTTCCGTCGGCGCGGGCTTTGAGGAACGCCAAAATCTGGGCGCCGGGCGCGAAGGGCCGGGCGGCCACGTCTTCCGCCGGGAGGTGGACGATGCGCAGTTCGCGGGCGGACTCTCGTCCTTTCAGAACCAGGTCCAGGCGCACATCGGTCGCCACTTCTCCCAGGTCGTCCGTTCCGGCCGCGATCGTGGTGCCTGCGGTCGCCAAAACGACCAGCTCGCTCTCCTCGAACAGCTGCCGAAGCGGTTCCGCACCCATGCCGAAATCGCCCGAGTCGAGCGGTTCCCAATCGCCGGGCTGCGCGTCGACCCCGATCTCAAGGCTTTCGCCGGAGCGCGCCAGGAGGCCCGGCCGCGGAGCGACGGTGAAACCGTCGAGCGTCGCCTCGAGGTCGTAGACCCCGGCGTCGAGATCGTCGAACGCGAAACCGCCATCCTCTCCGGAGATGGCCCGGTGGGCGGTCCCGTCCAAGGTATTGCGCACGATCACTTCGAAACCCGGCAGGGTTTGCCCCTGGGGATCGCGGACGATCCCGCGCATCGAGACGCCCCCGGCGGGCGGCGTTTTGGAAGCCGGCTGGGCGGACGCGGCTCCGAGCCCGAGGAAGGCCATCAGACAAACGACGAAGGCCGCGCCCAAGCTTCGGCGGCGATCAAAAACTTGCCGACGGCTCTGCACACAATGCCGGCGTACTGCTTCTTGCTTCTCGTCCTGCGGTGTCCGGCGGGGAGAGTTGCTCTCCGGCCGGCTCTTACTGCCCTTGCGAGCGCCCATTTTTTAATGCTCCCGATCCACAAATGAGGGGATCGGCATCGGGTCACTGCAAACTGCGGACCGGGGCAGAAAGCGGGCTTCCGAGCAGGGAAAAACGGCGGGATTCCCGGCCATCGCCGGGGGAGATCTTCAGAAAAAAGGCGGTGCGAAATTGCGGAGCCGTCCAAGATACCGGACGGCTCCGTGTCCGCCTCACCGCGGCGCGTCGAGCGCTTCCTGGAAGTTGCGGATCAGCTCCCGATCGACGGCGGCGTAGCGCGCGTCGCGCAGGCTCGCCTGATCCGGAGTCGGCTCGTCGGGCTGGACCGAATCGATCCCTTCCAAAGCCGTGCGCGCGGCGGCGACCAGGCTCTTGAGCTTCTCGCTGTCCAGCTCCGCGGCGAGCAGGTCCAGAGTCTCGATCGCGGAGTCGGCCGGGCTGGGCTTCAGCTCGCGCACCGTCCGGGTCAGCCAGGCGAGCGTGGCGTCCGGGTCCGCCGCCCTGGCGATCCGGTAGAGCTCGAAATCGGCCTCGGTGCGGGTATGGGTCGCGACCAGCGCCTCGACCAGCCGCTGCCGCTGCGCGTCCGTGAGAAACGCCGCGACCATCTCGGGCGCGGGCTCGTTTTCGAACGACTTTCCCTCGGCCACGAAGTGCGTGACGACGGCGCGAAGATCGTCCGCGGCGCGCTCGACCGAAAGGCTCTTGGCCTCGGCGAAGCGGCCGAGCGCCGCAAGATCGTCCGAGATCTCGGAGGTCGCGATCTTGCGGGTCAGCGGCTCCTCGGCGGTCGCCACCAGCCACTCCGCGAGGTCGGCGGGGTGGGGCTGCCCGGCGTCCGAGAGGCGCGCGAGCCGGAGGAGGCGCTCTCGATAGACCGGCAGCTCGGCCTCCGAGAGCGGCAGCAGACCGTAGAAATAGTCGGTGAATTCATACGCCGGTCCGGATTCGCCCTCGCGCGGATCGAGCAGCACGAGAACCTTGGTTCCTGGAGGGGTGGCGAGGCCCTCGCCCTCGGAGGGGGCGTAATGGTAGACGCGCACGCTCCGCGGCGCCCGACCCTTGAACGTCAGGTCGAGGGACAGCTCGGTCGCGACTTCGCCGGAATCGTCATGGAGCGCGCGGGTCTTTCCGACCGTTGCGAGCGCCACCAGCTCGCTCTCCCGGTAGATCTGGCGCAGCGGATCCTTCGTGATTGCGATCGCACCAAGGAGGAAGGAGCTTCGATCGACCTTCGGAGACACCGTGAGTCCGACCTGCCGGCTTTCCCCCGGCTGGAGCAGCACGTCCGCGACCGGCGGGGCGTTGAAGGTATCCGAGCTGACGTCGACGGCGTAGACCCCGGCGCCCAAGTTGTCGAACGCGAAGGCGCCGTCTTCGGTCGTCGTCGTCGAGTGCTGTTGGCCGTCCAGGGTGTTGACCGCGAGAACCTGGAAACCCACCTGGGGCGCGCCGCGCTCGTCGGCCACGACACCGTAAAGGAGAGCATGTCCGCCCCCGCCCTTCGCCTTGGCATCCGGCGCGGGGGCTCGGTCCCCGTCGGAGGAGCCAGCCGCCGCGGGCGGAGTTTGAGGCAACGGCTTCGCGCACGCCGCCCCGAGCCCTAAAAGAGTCGAAACGACAGCCGCCGCAACCGGCGAGGCTCGGTGCGCCGTCCAAGTCGAAGGAGCCGCGGACAAGAAAGGCGGTTCGAGCGTGAGCAGCCGGCCGTCGCTATCGCGGGTGAGGCCGGCGCACAGGTGCCCCCCGGTCGCCTGGAGGCGAGTCGTCATCTGGCGCGGGGTCATCTGCCGGAAATCGAATACCTGGCGGTCGCACTTCGCGCAGTGGCGCTCGGCGTCGCCGCCCGTCATCTCGTCCCAAGATTTCGTGCAGGGAGATTGGATCACCAACCGATTCAGCTTCTCGCTTCGCGTCGCCATCGGAAAACCCTCCGGGCAAACCATCCGAAGGGATTGGACTGCAAGGGATGCGCCCCGGTTCCCGGAGGACTGCATTCCCACCAGCGACGGTAGGGGCGGCCCCCCGTTGTCCGGCCTCAGGACATAGGTAACACCTCGACCTCAAGACATCGGTAACAGGTTGGGGCAGAGTTGGGGTCCAAGGAGGGCCGCGACGATGCCCTGGCGGGAGACCGATGCGATGGATCAGA
>Ga0134122_10003011_pt1 | contig 12435 bp, 12 predicted proteins | sample KB302_FD_96461 | JGI IMG/M metagenome (GOLD analysis project Ga0134122, IMG submission 96461) | Terrestrial soil microbial communities without Nitrogen fertilizer from Kellogg Biological Station, Michigan, USA - KB3-0-2 | ecosystem: Environmental > Terrestrial > Soil > Unclassified ...
GGGCACGGCGAGCACGGTCGCCTTCGCCTCGGACGTGTCATGCGTGACGCCGGAGATGATCGCTTTCTCGAGCACCAGGTCCTTCTCCTCGCTGATCCACGTGCCGTCGCTGTCGCTGAATGCAGAGCGCACGTGGATCGGCACACCGTACCTCCGCGCGATCTCGACCGACCTTGCCATCATCACGCGGGCGCCCGTCGCGGCCATCTCGAGCATCTCTTCGTAGGAGATCCTCGGCAACTTCAGCGCGTCGCCGACGATGCGGGGGTCGGCGGTGAACACGCCCTCCACGTCGGTGTAGATCTCGCACGCTCCTCCGAGTGCAGCCGCCAGTGCAACCGCAGTCGCATCGGAGCCACCGCGGCCGAGTGTCGTCACCTCAAGATCAGTGGACACACCCTGGAATCCTGCGACCAGCACGATTCGGTCCTTATCGAGCTCCGCGTGCAGGCGCCGCGCTCGCACCTCGACGATCTTCGCCTTGCCGTGGAAGGTGTCGGTGACGATCCCGGCCTGCGAGCCCGTGAGCGAGACAGCCTCGTTGCCGAGATCACGGATCGCCATCGCGCACAACGCGTTCGAGATGCGCTCCCCGACGGACACGAGCATGTCGTATTCACGCGGGTGGGGGTGAGGCGACATCTCGCTCGCGAGCCGGATCAGCTCATCAGTGGTGTCGCCCATCGCCGACAGCACGCCGACGACGCGGCGGCCGGCCTGGCGCGCGGCGACCAGCCGGCGGGCCACGCCCTTGATCTTTTCCGTGTCGCCTACCGAGGTTCCGCCGAACTTCATCACCAGGGTGTTCCCGGGCGACGCGACGGCGTCCCCTTCGACAGCCGGTACGGCCTCGTAGCCGACGGTTGTCATGCCATGTCCCGCCGGCCGGTGAGCGCGCGTCCGAGCGTGACCTCGTCCGCGTACTCGAGGTCGCCGCCGACCGGGAGACCGCTCGCGAGACGCGTGACGCGCACCCGGCCGCGCAGGCGGTCTGCGAGATAGGCCGCTGTCGCCTCGCCCGTCATGTTCGGGTTCGTCGCGAGGACGACCTCCTGGACGCCGTTCCGCTCGACGCGCCCGAGCAGCTCGTCGATTCGCAGATGCTCCGGCTCGACGCCGTCGAGCGGTGACAGAGCGCCGCCGAGCACGTGGTAGAGCCCGCGGTACTCGCTCGTCCGCTCGACGGAGATCAGGTCGACCGGTTGTTCGACGACGCAGATGAGCGTGTGGTCGCGCCGGGCGTCGCGGCAGATGGCGCAGACCTCTTCCTCGGTCAGGTTCCCGCACTCGTTGCAGAAGCGAACGCGTTCCTTCACGTCCTCGATCGCCGCAGACAGTGCGAGCGCTTCGTCCTTCGGCCGCTGCAGCAGGTGGAACGCGAGCCGGTGGGCCGTGCGCGTCCCCACGCCGGGTAGGCGGGAGAGTTGCGCGACGAGGTTTTCCACAGCCGGGCTGAGCACCAGCCTATTGTGCCGACATGCCCCGGATTGCCGGGGTGGCCGGCCTCAGGCCGAGAGGCCGCGGAGCTTGTCCGCGAGCCGTGGATCCTCGGCCAGGAGCCGCTCGATCTCAGGCCGCGCGATCGCGAGGCAGCGGACGTCGGTCTGCGCCCGTACTCGCGCCGTGCGCTCGATGTCGTCGCCCAGGAGCGAGCGCTCCCCGAAGATGTCTCCCGGCCCGATCTCGCGCCGGCCCTCCGGGGCTTCGACGATCGCCTGCCCCTGCTCGAGCACGAAGATTCCCGCGCCCGGCTTGCCGCGCTCGATCAGGGCCTGGCCGGCCGGGGCGTCGAACTCCGATGTCGCCGCGGCCAGCCGGTCGAGCTGCGCGTCGTCCAGGTCGGCGAAGAGCGGCAGTGCTCCCAGCCGGTCGCGCACTATCCGCCCAGTCCGGGGAGGCCGAGGCCGCCGAGCCCGCCCGCGAGCCCGCCGATTTTCGACTCCATCAAGCTGTGCGCAGAACGGACCGCCTCGTTGACCGCGGCGAGGACCATGTCCTCGAGCATCTCCGGATCGTCCGGGTCGATCGCCTTCGGATCGATCTTGATCTCCTTGATCTCGCCGGCACCGTTCGCGACGACGGTGACCATGCCACCGCCTGCGGTCGCCTGCACGGTTTCGTTCGCGAGCTCTTCCTGCGCCTTCTGCATCTCGCTTTGCATCTCGCCGACCTGTTGCAGCAACTTGTCCATGTCCATGCCCATCGTGTCAATCCTCTCGTTCGTGGGCGTCCAGGGTCTCTTTGACGAGCTCCAGAATCTTTTCCTCGCCGGCCGGCTCGTCGAGTTCGAGCTCGTCCTGCCGCGCCTCGCCTTCGGCGAACGCGAGGCCGAGATGCCGTCCCGTCACCTCGTAGAGCGCATCGGCGAGGAGCGTGGCGTTCTTCGGCTCCTCTGCGAGCTGCCGGTGGAACGAGGCGCTCGCGGGGAACTCGACGGTCAGCGTGTCCTCGGCGAGACCGGCCGGATGGGCCTCGCGCAGCACCGATGCTGCGGGGATCGAGCGTTCCTCGACGGCCGGGAGGATCGTGCGCAGCCAGGCTTCCTGGAGCTGCTCGAGCTCGAGCGACGGCGGCGTAGACATCGCCACGGCCTCGACAGGGGCCTCCTCCGGACCCGTCCCGGTGTCGGACATCGGGACTGGTGCGCTCGGGACGTGGCCCCTCGTCTCGAGCTGCTCGAGCCGGTAGGAGAGGGACTCGCGCGACAGGTCGCTACCGGGGCGGGTGACCTTCACGAGGGCGAGCTCGAGCGGCAGGCGCGGGTCGCCGCCCTGTCGCATGTCCTCAACGGCCACGGCCAGAAGGTCGACCAGTCGGATCACGGTCGCTTCGCCGAGCTGATTCGCCTGCGCGCGGAGCCGCTCGCGGGTCTCCTCGGTGACGGGCAGTGTGTCGGGCACCTCGCCCATGTGCTGCACGAGCATCAGATGACGCAGATGCTCGAGCAGGTCGACGACGAGGCGGCCGAGATCCTGTCCTTGCTCCGAGAGCTCCTCGACGAACGTCAGAGCGCCGGCGGTGTCCCGGTCGATGACGAGGTCGCAGAGCCGGAACAGGGCCTCCTCCTCCACGGCGCCGAGGAGCTGGAGCACCGACTGCACCGTGATCTCCTTCTCGGTCGCCGATGCGAGCTGGTCGAGCGTCGATACCGCGTCGCGGAACGATCCGCGTGCACCGCGCGCGACGAGCGCGAGGGCCTGATCCGGGACCTGGATCTCCTCGCCGTCGGCCACGCGGCGAAGCAGGCGGACGAGCTCGGGGAGCCGCGGGCGCGCGAACACGAACGTCTGGCAGCGTGAACGCACCGTCGGCAGCACCTTCGACAGGTCGGTCGTGCAGAAGACGAACACGAGGTGCGGCGGTGGCTCCTCGATCAGCTTCAGGAGCGCATTCCAGGCCGCATCCGTGAGCTGGTGCGCCTCGTCGAGGATGTAGACCTTGTACCGCCCCTCGGCAGGCTGGAGCACCACTCGCTCCCGGATCTCGCGGATATCGTCGATTCCCCGCTGCGACGCGGCATCCATCTCGATCACGTCGAGCGAGTTGCCGTTCGCGATCGTGACGCAGGGATTGCAGACCTTGTCGGGCGTCGGCGTCGGTCCCTGCACACAGTTCAGCCCTTTGGCCAGGATCCGTGCGAGGGAGGTCTTCCCGGTGCCGCGCGGTCCCGCGAAGAGGTAGGCCTGCCGCACCTGGTCGGAGGAGATCGCGTTCTTCAGCGTCCGGACGATCGCTTCCTGGCCGACGACCTCGTCGAAGTCCTGCGGGCGGTACTTCCGGTAGAGGGCGGCCACCGAGCGATCTTAGCGACCGAGGTTTCGGAGGCTAGATCGACCCGGTGAACGTGTCGCAAACGGCCGGTCGGCCCTGCTCGTAGCCCTTGGAGAACCAGCGCCGGCGCTGCTCGGAGGAGCCGTGCGTCCAGGTCTCGGGATTCACCTGGCCCTGGGTCTGCTGCTGGATCCGGTCGTCTCCGATCGCAGCGGCGGCGTCGAGGCCGTCGTTGATGTCCGCCTGCGTCAGCTGCTCCACGAGTTTCGTCTCGACGGCGTGAGCCGCCCAGACTCCGGCGTAGCAGTCGGCCTGGAGCTCGGTCCTGACGGAGAGGCTCTCCGGTCCCGTCTGGGTGCTGTTGCCCAGCTTGTCGAAGAGACCGAGCTGATCCTGGACATGATGGCCGTACTCGTGCGCGATCACGTAGGCCTGCACGAATGCCGAGCTGCCGACGCCGAAACGGGACTGCAGGTCGTCGAAGAACCCGAGGTCGATGTAGACGAGCTTGTCGCGTGGACAGTAGAACGGACCGACCTGGGAATCGGCGGTGCCGCATCCCGTGTCGATTTGACCTGTGAAGAAGACGGTGTCCGAGTACACGTACTGGCGGTTGCTCCGCTGGAACACCCCGTTCCAGAACTCCTGCACGCTGTTGACGACCGCCACGATGCGGCAGTCCGTCCGCTCGTTCGCGTCCTGACCCGTCTTGCACTTCAGGTCGATGTCGCCCGGCGTGTCATTGACGCCGACCCGCTGATCGGCGAGCGGCGCGAGTTGCGGAGGGAGCCCGGCGCCACCGCCTCCGTTCGAGAGAACGGAGATGAGGATGTAGATGATCAGCCCGACGAGGCCGAGCCCGCCGCCGCCGACTGCGACGCCGCCGGGGCCCATGCTGCGGCCTCGGGCATCGCGGACCTGCCCTGTGTCGAGGGGAGCGTTGCGGCGAAAGCGCATGTGCGGCTCTCTTGCCTAGTCGCGCGCATCGGCAAACTCGGTCGGGCGTGTGTGTCGAGCCGAATCGGCCGCTGCTACCATCGTCCGCGCCGCGGCGGTGGAAGTGTGTGAACCGCGTCAGAGCCGGGAGGCAGCAGCGCTAAGCATTCCTTCCAGGCGCCGCGGTTACTACCTCGACAAGTCCGGCTCGCTACGCGAGCCATAATGACTTGTCGAGGAGTTTCGGTCCGAGGCTCTTGTTTTCGATGCGTTGCCGTTGCGGCCACCGCCGGCAAAGCCGGCAGTGGCGTCGAAGGGGGTTGGGTATCCTCGGCTCTGCTCTCGGGCGCATAGCTCAGCGGGAGAGCGCCCGCTTCACACGCGGGAGGTCCCTGGTTCGATCCCAGGTGCGCCCATGACTCTGCAAGCGGCTCCGCGGCCTCTTGAGCGCCACGGAGAGACCCCGGTGGAAACGATTATGGAAACGACCGGCGGCGCAACCGGGCCGCCCGCGTTTACATCCTTGGGGTCAGTTCAGCCGCCGCGCGTCTGAGTGGAACGCGGACCCGTAGGCTTCGGAAGAGGTGGCAACGATTTCGCCATCGTCACAGCCGCCATCGAAGTAGACAACGCGAGTTAGGTCCCCGGCTCCGACAAGAATCGGCTCGCCGCGCATAAAGCCCCGATTGTGGGTGCATACGAGAAACGGGCCGCCAGCGTTCTCAAGAATCGCGACGACGTACTCTCCGGCCTTCGGGTCGTCATGGTCCGGAACGTAGTCCCACGTGAACGGGTGACCGTAGGCGTGGGACTGTCCGACCTCGGCCTCCATCTCCTTGCTGTTGTGCGTGTAGTCGAGGCGGAAGATGCGGTTATCAGTTACCGCGTTCCACCCGTGTTGCTCCTCCATGAACGACTTTGTCCCTTGCCACAGCTCCTCGGCCTGGGCGGGGTCATCGACAAAGGGAATAAAGAAGAGAGGCTGGAGACCCTCTTTCTCCGTTTCCACGCGACCGAGTCTAGGCCCTGGCGAACACCGTGGTGACACTTCCAGTGTCCCCTTGTGAACCCAGCTCCGGGGCTTCTACGATCGGATCGTCAGCTTGCCGGCCTACCGTATTGCGGAATGCCAGGGTCGACTGGGACGCGCTTCGGCTGCAGCCCTAAGGCGTCCCAGTCGTGGGGGAACCACATGGGTAGCCCTGTTGCGACCAGACAGCCACCCACGGGCTCTCCCTTAGCGTTGTCCGTTCGGCCGTTCGGATCACCAGGCAAAGGGTCGGATCGACCCAGCAATTAGTCCTGGCTTAGGCATTTGTTGGGGCTCAAGCACTCGGCGCCGAGATGTTCGTCCCCCGCGCCGGCCCTTAGGAACGCTCGGCCTTGTCCATGCGATGCCAGCGGATGAACCCGCACTCGTCGCAGGAATACGCGAGCGCTTCAAGCCCGCCTTCGAGGGCTTGGAGCGTGGAGTGACCGTCGAGAAGAATCCACTGAGTGTGCCCGCACATTGGGCACTTTCGATCATCGTTTGTAACTGCCTGGCCCACACCCCAAGTGTAGTTTCGCCCGTGACCTCGAAAGCTCTGCGCCGCCAAGGTCAGCGGGGGGCGAACGGCGTGAGGCGCTCGACGAGTGACTTGGGATGCATGGCTTCCCAGACGGTGAGGTAGCCCTCAAGCTCAACGTCGTGGTGAGGAGCAGCGAAAGACTGTGGCCTTGCTGTGGCGTCGATGATCCGGCCGTCGATGACCTCGACGAGGCACTCGCAACGTCGCAAGTAGTCAGCGAGGGAGGCGGCAGAGGCCGCTGTGTCGGTTCGTATTCGCATTTCGCCGCAGGGTGGTTCCGTTGGGCCCCGAATCCTCGTGAGCAGAGTCCGCCGCCCGGACCCCGCTCACAACGACTTGTTCCGCTGGCGTCAGAGAGGCTCCGCCGCATCGAGCCCCGGTGACGCTGTGTTTGAAGCATCGGTTGACGCAGCGGTTGATTCGTCCCTCAGGTGCGGTTGATTGCGGTGGTTCACTTCTCCCCACCTGGGGCAGGCGCCCCAGCTGCCCCTTCCGCGCCGACGACTAAGCTCGGCCAAGCCGTAGCCCCAGCGGCCATCAACCGATGACCAGCCAGGGCACAGCACACGGACGCTTCCAACGCGCCATCCATCGCCGTCACGTTCAGGCCGCGGAGATGGCTGCGCGGGAAATGGGCGGACTGTCACTCGCCGACGCACTCTCGCTCTGCGAGCTCCTGGCGAACGCCGATCCGGCGCGTTACGAACGCGCAGCGTTGCGCTGGCTGCAGCGGTTCATTGACGAGCGGTTGCCGCCACTCAGCGAGGTTGCGCTCGCTGCCTCCGCCCTTGCTGAGCTTCGGCACGGCCACCGCAACGTTGGCGTCGAGGCGCTCAAGCGCCTCCTACGTCACGGCTAGCCCCGTCTCCATCCCCCGATCGCGAGCGTCCAGGCCGCCCCTCCAACACGTCAAGAACGACGAACGGGACGACGGCGAGAAACATCACACCGAGTATTGGGCCAGACCCGATCAATACAAATGCGCCGAAGGCGAAGGCCGGGATCGCGAACACGGCCAGAACCATCCAAGCCTTCCAACCCCACAACTGCTCCTTCTCGCTCCGTTGGGACCCTGTTGCCCGGTCCTGCTTGTCCGACCTACCGGAGCCCTCGCTCGACAAGACGATCACCAATCCCAACAGACCGACGTAGCCGAAGATTCCCAGTCCTCGGAACGTCCAGGTCAGCCAGGGATGGCGAGGCCCAACCCGCCACCACCAAGTGAGGTCATGGACCGACCTTGCGGCTGCCAACACGGATCCCGACAACGCTCCGATCGTCCTCCCACAAGGCTCGCACTTCAAGGGGTCGGGCATCCTCGTTAGCCCGAGACTCGCTTCCCCGGGCCCGGTGGGATGTACCCCCAACGGGCCCGGGATCTTTCGCCCTTGCGCTCAGGAAAGTACGCGCTGGAGCGCCGCTCGATCCATCGGCTCGCCGTGCGCGGGCAGCACGAGCTCGACCGGCAGGTCGAGCAGCGGACGGAGCCGTCGCACGACATCGTCGCGCGTCACGTGCTTGCGACCGCCGAGCTGGATGTCCAGTCCTTCGCCGAAGTCGGAGAGCGAGTCGCCGGTGACGATCGCGTTGATCGACGGCAGCCAGAGAATGAGGTCGTTGTCCTCGCGGCCCGCGTACGCGGTGATACCGAACGGCCACGCTCCAGGACCGTGGAAGTGTCCTTCGCCTTCACCCGCGCGCAGCCACGCGAGATCTTCGCTCTCCATGCCGCGCACGCGGTCGGGATCGATGCCGAACTTCTCGACCCAGTCCCGCCACGTGTCCGCGGGCGGCGTGTGCACCGGGAGGCCAAGTCGGCGGGCGTCGCGGTCGTGGTAAGGCGCGGTCAGGACGACGGCGGTCGCGCGCTCGCGCAGCTCATCGGGAACGGAGAGCGGGTCGAACAGCAGGAGGTCGTCGCCGAGCTCGATTCCGTACGACGAAACGAGCTCGGGCCACCACTCCTCCTCGTTCCAGCCGGGATGCGGCGACTGCCAATGCCAGACACCGTGGCGCAGCTCACGCATAGGGCGCGATGCTAACTGCGCGAGGGTCGTATCAGTAACAACCGAGTCTGCGCCTGGCGAACGCTTACGGCGGGTAGCTTCCCCGATGCCGTGTCTGGGAAGCGAGAACGAGTCTCCGATTGCGAGCGGGAGCAGGCGGCCTTGGCGTTGGGCGACGATCTCGTGGCGGGCCGGTTGTCGCTGGAGGAGTTCTCAGATCGGATCGGCACAGCGTACGAGGCGACCTTCCGCGGCGAGCTGGCTGGTCTGCGCGAGGACTTGCCGGAGCATCAGTCGATGCCGTCTCGCCGCAGTCCGCTTCGCCTGAGCGCAGCCCTCTTCGGTCATCTGGTGAGGCGAGGTCGGCTGCCCTTGCGGCGCCGCACTCTCGCGATTTCCGCGTTCGCGGACCTCGACTTCGACGCGCGCGAGGCGTTCATCGAGTCGGAACATGTCGTTGTTCATGTCTGGGTGCTGGCTGGGAACGCCGACGTCTACGTCCCGGAAGGGGTGGACGTCGATGTCGGTGGAACGATCCTGTTCGGTCGTCGCCGCGACTGGGGTCGCGATGCGGCGGCACCCATAGGGCCACGGCTGACGGTTCGCGCCCATGGTGCGTTCGGCACCGTGGACGTCTGGCGGGTTCCGCGCGGAGTACACGGAACCTATGGTGAAATCACCGAGCAGATAGAAGCGCAACAGCGCGAGCTGCCGGCTTAGGCGCGTCGGGTGACATTCCCGAACGCTGGCCCAGACCAGCGTGTTACCGGCGTGGTTTGCGTGATCAAGTCAGAGGCAGCGGCGGCGTACGATCTTGCCCACCGCGATTGCAATGCATGGACTTTGGCGTCGATCTTTTGAGTTAGCGCGGGCTTCGCCTACCCTCGGAAGAACTCTTCGGGATGCGCCTCGATGTACGGCCCGACGAAGACTTCGGGGCTTTGCTTTGGGCTCTCGAGCAGCGCATAGAGCGCATCGTCCAGGCTCGCGAGGAACGCGATCTGTTCGTCTGTTGCCTGCTCGAGGATCTGCTGCCGCTGGTCCAGATCGCGCAGTGCTTCCTTAGACGGGAAGATGGATGTGGCGCGACGAATCACATTCGCGTACTCGCTGGCGCCGAGCAGTTCTGCGCCGGCGATCGCTTCCGGTGCGAGGTAACCGGTGGAGTTATAGAAGTATTGGTGGAAGCCGCCATTCGATACTTCCGAAATCGTCCAATGCAGCGCGTAGAGGGCGCATTGGCCGGGCGTTGCCACTGTTTGGAGCCGCTCGTCTGGTTCGTACGGGGTCTTCAGGGTGTTCCACATTGGCTCGATCACCTTCCAGGCGACCTCGGCCACGTCCGCGCCGTTGGCCACATCACTTCGGGCGATTCGAAAGTCAGCCACCTCAGCGCGAATGTATCGATTCGACATCGAGGAACATTCCCGAATTCGGGCGCCCGGGATGTTCGTCCCCCGCGCCCGGCCTAACGTATGGCCGACTGGGACGCCTTGGGGCCGCAGCCGAAAAGCGTCCCAGTCGTCGGGGAGCACAATGGGTAGCCGTTTTGCGACAGCCACCCACGCGCGTTCCTCAAGCGTTCTCCGTTTGTCCGATCGGATCACCAGGCAAAGGGACGGATCGACCTAGCAATTAGTCCTGGCTCGCCTGGAGGGGGTCACGTTTCCACGACCTGCGCCACGCTTACCTCGCTGACGCTGCGTCGAGTGAACTCGGCCAACGCGTCACGAGCCACGGGATCGCTACCGGGCCGACCAGTCCCGGTGTCTAGGTCCGTTTGACTGTCGCGAACCAGGCCGGTGCGCCGTCTTCGTGGTTTCTCGTCTGAACCCGGTCCGGTTCGATGGCGGTGACATTCCAGCCGTTGCTTCGGTTGAACGCTGCTCTCAGCTCGTCCTTACTGATCGGGTGCGGGCCAGTATCGGGACCATCGTCGCTGAAGCACAACACATACACGGTTCCACCTTGCTCGGTCACCGACGCCAGACTCGCCACGTATCGCGGCCGCTCGTCGGCATCGAAGGTGTGGAACAGCCCGCAGTCCAACACCGTCTCGAAGTTGCGCCTCAAACGCTCCAGCTGGAATGCGTCAGCCGCGGCAAACTCAACCTCGATCCCCCGGTCGGCGGCCTTGGCTCGGGCGATCGCCAGTGCCGTCTCGGCCACGTCAACGCCGAGGACAGACAATCCCAGCGAGGCGATGTGAAGAGCGTTCTCGCCGGTCCCGCAGCCAGCATCGAGCACCGCTCCGGCGAATCCGCCTTCGGATGCCACACGCACTGTTGCCGGCTGCGGGCGGCCAATGTCCCAAGGCGCAGTGCCGCCGTGGTACGACGCATCCCAGGGCACACCCGACATCCGTTCGTGACTGGTTGGGCGCCGACCGCTGAACGGATCGTCAGAGAAGGTTCCTGATTGCTCCGACAACTTCGCCCCCTTTCTGCAACTGATCTTGCCACCTCATCCTGGCATGCCAACCCAGCGCCATGCGATCGAGCCGCTTGACATGCTCGCGAGACGGGAGCATGGTGATCGCGATGCCGCGAGGGCTGTTTCCTCTGGCGCTGGGGCTCGCAATTGGTCTCGTGTTCTTGGTCTCGCCGGCCGGGTCCTCTGGCCGAGCCGGCGGAGTCGTGGACGGGTGCTCCACTGGTTCGGTTCCCGCATTCATTACCGGGAAGCACGTGTGCCTGAAGCAAGGCTCGCCGTGCAAGCGCTTAGTCGATATTCAGTACCGCCGATACGGCTTCGCGTGCAAGCGGGGACGTTTGACGCGTCTGCCGAACACGACGGTTTTCTCCGCCTTGGTGGACGTCGGTGGCTATCGGCTGGCGATGCTTTGCCGCGGTAGGGGTACTCCGACAGTCGTCACGGAGAGTGGCTTCGACAACTCGGGCTGGGAGTTTTCGCATGTCCAGACCAAGCTTGCTAAGACAGTGCGGTTCTGTTTCTACGACCGCGCCGGGCTTGGCGCAAGCGACTCGCGGAAGCCATCGGGGCCGGTGCCCGCGGTTCGCGTCGCGGAAGACTTGCACGCCTTGTTGGCCGGAGCGGGAATCAAACCGCCGTACGTGCTCGGCGGCTGGTCGATCGGCGGCTTCTTCGTCCGTCTCTACACGGAGCGGTATCCCGACGAGGTGGTCGGGCTCGTCACCTTGGACGGGACCCCATTCGGCGTACCACCCGGGCTTCCACCTGTCCCGCCGGGCGCCGATGTGATCCAGGGTCGGGAGTCTTTCCACCTGGCTGCCGCAGACGCGGAGCTTGCCGCATCGCCAAATCTCGGCCAGCGACCGCTCGTTGTCCTAATGCAAAACATCGAGCTTCCACCGCAGGATCCGGGCGAGGCCATGTGGCTGAAGCTGCAGAAGCAGGTCGCCCGCTTTTCGACCTCGTCGATCCTCGCCCGTGCCGACACGTCGGGTCATTCGATCGCGATCGACCAGCCGAATCTCACCGCCGAGGCGTTCCGTCAGGTCATCGCAGCGGTTCGTGCACACCGCGCCCTTCCAGCCTGCTCGCGAACGCGGCTACCGCACTTCCACGGCACTTGCATCGATCCAAACAGCCCCAAGTGAACCTCGCAGCTTCTAAGCGGAGCGCGGGTTAGAGGGACAGCGCCCGTTCGAGGTCGGCACGCTCGAAGGGGACGCCGTGCGTCGCGAGCATGTGTTCTACGGGCAGGTCGAGCAACGGACGCAAACCCTCGACGACCTGCTCGCGCGTCATGTCCGGGCCCAACCATCGCTGGTTGATCTCGAGCCCGTTACCGAAGTCGACGAGCGTGTCGCCGGCGATGACCGTGCGACGGCTCTCGCTCCAGAGCACCATGTCGTTCGGCTTCTGTCCAGGAAACGCTTCGACGCCAACGTCCAGTTGGTCACCCGCCGCGTACGGGCGCGCCTCGCCGATCCCCTGCTTGAGTAGCCAGACGACGTCGGGGCTGCCGTCGCCCACCTGCTCGGCCGTTAGGCCCCACTTCTCCATGATGTATTCGGCGGTATCGGGCAGAGGGGTGTACACAGGTAGGCCGAGCCGCTCCACGAGGTCTCGGGAGTCGCGCTCGTGCCACGGGTTCGTCAGCACGATCGCTCCCTCGCGGTCGGCCGCGAGTTCCTCGATCTCGCCGGGTACGGCCAGCGGATCGA
>Ga0134122_10003012_pt1 | contig 12433 bp, 7 predicted proteins | sample KB302_FD_96461 | JGI IMG/M metagenome (GOLD analysis project Ga0134122, IMG submission 96461) | Terrestrial soil microbial communities without Nitrogen fertilizer from Kellogg Biological Station, Michigan, USA - KB3-0-2 | ecosystem: Environmental > Terrestrial > Soil > Unclassified ...
CGGTGCCCGCGACGAAGGGCGTGCAGATCGACCTGCTGAGAAAAGTCGAACCGTTTCCCACCGCCGCGGTCGTTCCCTACGATCCGGGCTACGTCTCCGGTTGGGTGGTCGAGCAGTACCAGATCGATCTCGTAGCCGCGGCCGAAAACGCCCGGCGCGACATGGACCAACAGCTGCAGCAGCTCTGTGCCGCCCAGATTCCGGGCGACACCTATCGCAATCTACGGGTCCAAGCCGATTACTCGGGCCAGACCTTCAAACACCTCCTGGTGCCGCTCTGGCTCGTCTCCTACACCTACGGCGCCCGAGTGTTCCAGGTGCTGGTGAACGGCTTCACCGGAACCATCGCCGGCACCCGCCCCTGGAGCGCGGTGAAGATCTTCTTCGCGGTGGTGACGGTGCTGATTGCGATCTGGATTTTTGTGTCGCTGAAATCGTAGAGGAGAGGTACGAAGTAGATCTTCTGCCGTGGCCCTTCGTGGTTTTACGGATTATGAGTAATGATGTCCAGGAAAATTGTGGTCCGTGGGCATTTCTCCTGGTCACCGCAATCGGAAGCACTGGCGGAAAAGTTCGGGCTCTGAAGGATGACAGGAATGCTCTGGTAGTTGACGCTATTTGTGCTGATCGCCTTCACAGAGACGGGTTCATTGCGCTTGACGAGTAGGCAGACGAGGCCCTGGTTGTCAGTATAGCCTGTTGAGACCGAGCCGTAGTTCACGCCGGTTGCCTCAACCAGGCAGTTGGGCTCAGGGATGGTGCTCGGCATAGTGCTGTTAGGGCTCATTACCTGAAATGTCATGCACGTATTTTCCAAAGGATCGTCAGCGTTCCATGACCAATCGAACTGATTTATTTTGCCAGAGTAGATGAGTTCGTTCCGCACTAACATTCCTTCCTCATGCCAATACCCGTAATAGGGGTCAAAACTGAAGCTTCTGGTCCGCTCGGGTGCCCGATCGCCGAACGCGCGAGGAATAGGGATCTGAACGTCCGCTGTCTTACCGCGAGCGAGTTCGGCGCGCTGGCCGGACCCATCTGCCACGAAAATTTCAAAGACCCCGAACGACTCGAGGCGCTGCTCCGAGCCGTTCCGTAGCTTTGCTGTGAAATCACCAGGGACTGCGTTACGTTGGGCACGATCGGAGACGTCAAGATAGGTGACACTCACCTGCGCTGAACCAGTAAGTGGTCGCCCTTGATTGTCCACGAGGGCATTTGGAGGCAAGGTTACGGATCCGCCGTTCGCGAACGGGACTCGCCCACCGGCAACGGCATCAACAGTCATTGCCGTGGCGCGAGGCCAGATCACGATGACGTTCACGTTCATGACCTGGCCGGCTGCCACTGTCTGAAACACGCGAGTCGTCCTTACAAAGCCCGGCGCAGAAAAGCTGACGGCGAGCCGAGGCACAGCGGCAACCTTCACGAGTCGAAATTCACCGCGAACGTCTGTCGCTACCGATACCACACCCCTGGCCTCTACTCGTACTCCCGAAACCGGCTTTCCTGTTGGGTCCGAGACCTGCCCTACAAGGGACACCGATCCGACAGGCGGCTGAGTAGTAGGGTGCCAAAGGTGGCACGCATAAGTCTCGCCCGCGAACGTCATTACCAACAAGAGACTGAGTAGATTTGATCGCATTGATCCTCCGTGAAACAGATACCTGCGGAGTTCCGTGCCATCCTGCTAGTAGTCCGTTCAGTTTCGATTATTGCTGCAAGCATAGATATTAGCGTTTCATCTGTCAACGGCAAAAAATTTGGAAGAGGAGGATCGGGTACAAGCCGTTTCCCATCGCCTCGGTCGTACCCTACGATCTGGGCCACGTCTCGAACTGGGTCGCCGAGCAGTACCAGATCGATTTCACCGCCGTAGCCGAAAAGCCCGGAGCGCACACATGGACCAGCAGCTGCGGGGCCAGACCTTCAAACATCTCCTGGTGCCGCTGTGGCTCGTCTCCTACACCTATGGCGGACCGCGGGTGTTCCAGGTGCTGGTACGGCTTCACCGGATCGATTGCCGGCACCCGGCCCTGGAGCGCGATGAATGATCTTCTTCGCGGTGTTGGCGGTGCTGATCGCAATCTGGATCTTCGTGTCGCTGAAAGCGTAGAGGGAGAAGACGTTGGGGGCGATCGGATCGGCCTTCCGAGCTATCCGAAATGGTCCCAAGGAACCGCGGAAACTCCGTTCAAAAAACGCGATTTGACCTGCCTGAGAAATTCCGGCTTAAGTGCCTCGCGACGTCCCAGGTCGATCAACTCCTCGATTTCCTTGGGTCCGTCTAAAGAATAGCTTTCTGGCGGAGTGGTCGTATTGACCCGCAAAAATCGGGCGTCGCCTACCAGGTTTCGCGCCAGCTTCAGCGACGATTCCTGCTGCACGTTCATCAGGAGTTTTAAGAGCTTCCCTTTCCACAACCATTTGAACACGCCGGCATAGGTCTGTGCCCGCACGCTGAACGGCTCCTCCGTCGTTCCGACGCTCAACACGTCGACGCGCTCCAATGGAATTTGCAGGAAACACGAGGCCTCGATGATCGCGGCCATGGCGGGAGAGTTGGCCCAGACGCCGCCGTCGAAATAGCGGCTCTCCGCGATCTTACCGGCGATTCTGGCCGCGGCGAAAAATGTGGGCGCGGCGGCCGTGGCCAGTGCGGCATGGGCAAACTCGGTGTCCGCATCGGCGGTCAGGTCGGCCTGGTGCGGGGTCCGAAAGATATGAGACGCCCCCGCGACGGCGTGATACGTGGGGATGACCAGACGACAGAGAGAGGTCTTGAGGGTGGCCGGCGGGCCATTGCGGTGAAATGCCGATTCAAGCTCGCGCAACAGGATTTCTTGGGAATATTTCGGTCGAAACAGGTGTCGCAGAATGTGTTTCAACCGACGGCGGAGACTGGTGACCGGAAAAATCACCGGTCCGCGCTTTCGATAAAAATTGAGCATCTCTTGCGCCGAAAGGCCGAGCCCCAGTCCGAGAGCGAGGATTCCGCCGGTCGACGTCCCTGCCACGAGATCGAAATGGTCGATGATCCGAAGCTTGGTATGCTCCTCCCAGGTGGCCAACGCGGAGGCGGTAAACGCGCCTTTCAGGCCCCCACCGTCAAGCGCCAGGATGCGGAAAGAGACCCCATCCGAGCCTCGCCCGTGCACCAGTGGTAGCCGCTCCAGATGTTCGCACAACTCCTCTGCCAAGCTTCCGATGTCCGCCTTAGTGGAGAACTCGCGGTTCTCGGCTTCATCGAGGCCGTTCTTGAGGCGAGCAAAAATTTGCGGCTGTTCCTGGACGTAGGTCTGCGCGGCTCCGGCAAGCCCTCCCAGAAGAAAGCAAGGCAGGCCTCTTTCGATCGCCAGCTCAATTTCCAAAGGAACGCCGGAGCGTCCGCCGACCGACTTCCACCATTTGCCGCCGACGGCCACCTGCGCATCGCATCGCGATACCAGCCATTTCCGTAGAATTTCGAGACTTTCGTCGCGAGCCCGTTGCCCCGAGGCTTCGGGCGTCTCGAAAACAAGGGCCGCCTTACCCCAGTCATGGGTAGGAACGTCATCCGTATTCTTCGACCAGTAACGCGAGACCGCGAGCGTCAAACAATCCTTGGCGCCGCCTGCGTTTTGATGGCGGATCGCCTCTGCCATAAGCGTGGGGGTGAAACTTGGGTGACTGCCGTGAATGATGTGGCCACCGCGTTCGAAGACCCGGCGCGAGAATCGACGAACGAAATCAAGGATCGCTTCGCGTTGGGTATCCGTGGTGTCTTCCGTTTCCGGAAGCGCTCCAGAGAGCCAAATGCGCGCGCCCGCAAGGGAAGCGGGAGTCAAGTGCCGGCGCGAGAGGTCAGGCATAAAGGGGCAAGCCCCATTCTTCGCAAGCGTGATTGTGTTAGAAAGCTATCTTAGGTGTTCCGGGCGACTTCTGCAAGTCGGCACGGGCTGGATCCAACCGATTCTTGCTCTACCCGCCCCCGCCCCCGCCCTCCGCCGGAACCTTCGCGGGCTCGCCCTGGTCCTTCTTCGGCGCCTGGGTCGCTCCGCCTTTGCCGCGCTCGATGCTGTAGAGGATGTCCGCTCCCGTTGCGGTGCCGGATTGTTCGGCCTGGAGGGACCATTCGCGGCCGAGGAGGTAGCGGATTTTGAACGTGCTGACCGGCTCGAACAGCCCCAGGCCGTAGGTGACGTAGAGGCGCGGCGAGAGGTATTTGCCGACCACCACGGAGGCTTCTTTGAGGCCGCCGGTCGATTCGATCCGGGCCTCTTCGAGGCCGAAGCGGGCGGCGAGTTTCTTGGCGAGCAGGTTGCCGCCTTTGAGCCCCAGGCTGTTGGCTGCGTTGGCGAGCAGGTCGCCTTCCTCTCCGGTCGATTGGCCGAGCGGATGACCGAGGAGAAGGTAAGCGAGCGCCTCGCTTTCGCCCATCGGGGGCTCGGAGTAGAGGGTGGCCTGGGGCGAGCGGAGCGTGCCGCGGACGTTGATTCCCGCGATCGTTCCGTCGTCCGCCTTTCGGAACGCTTTGAGGTCGAGCCCGGGGTTGTCGATCGGGCCTCCGGCGAAGATCAGCCGGCCGCGTTCGAGCTTCAGATCCTGGCCGTAGGACTTGTAGACGCCGTCTTCTACCGTCAGCTCGCCGACCGCCGTGGTCGCCTTGCCCGGCTCCTCGATTACCAGCAGGCTGCCCTTCGGCTTGCCGGAAAAACCGAGCGCCTTGATCGAGACCTTGTCGCCCAGGATCAGGCGGACGCGGGCGTGGATTTCGGCGGGAGTTGCCTTCGCGGTGCGCACGACCTCCTCGGACGGCGGCAGGATCACCACGTCGGACGAGACCGGCACGGCGGCCGGTTTGCGCTTCTCCTGCTCGATCGTGGCCTCCGGAATCTCCACCTCGCCGGTCACGTCGATCCGCGATCCCTGCATGGCGATCTCGATTTTGGGCGAGACGACCGCTTTGATCTCCTTCGTGTTCGCGGCCTGGAAGCGGCTCCCTTCGATCGTCAGCCGGCTGGGAGTCCCGTCGAGCGCGGCGGTTCCGGAGAGGGTGACGTTTCCCTTCCCGGAGCGAGCGCCGCCGCGGATCGCGATCGGCCCTTCGCCCGCGCTGGTCGCGGCCAGCTCGATCTGGCGTAGCTCCAGGCCGTATTCCGGAACGTCCACCTGGCCGCGTTCGAGCTTCGCGGTGCCGCGGACGGTCGGTTTCGCCACCGTGCCCCCGAGCGTCAGGTCGGCGGTCAAGGCGCCGCGCGGGTCGCGCAGATCGGGGACAAACGCTTCGAGCAGGCCGAGGCTCGAAAAATCGGCGACGATGTGGCCTCCGAGCGTTTGGCTTTCGGGCGGCGCGCCGACGAGATTGAAGCGCGGCAGCTCCAGGTCGGCGCGGACGTTTCCGGTATCGACGAAGGTCAGCTCGGCATGACCGGTCAATCCCGCCGCGCCGGCCTGCGCTCGGACGATTCCCCGGTCGAAGCGGATCGTCGCCTTGTCGCCGTCCTCGGTCGGATAGCGGATTTCGCCCGGTCCCGGCGAAAGGTCGAGATCGGCGATGACGACGCCCGCCGATCCGGATCCTGAGAATTTGCCGGTCGTGGCGCCCACGATCTCCAAATCGGGCGGGAGGAACGGCTGAAACAGCGAGAACGGCAGGTCGGCGATCGTGCCCGACGCGGCCCATGGCCCGGCCTGCGACCAGTTCCCCTCGGCGCACAGGCGGGCCGCGCCGGAGGTCCAGCAGAAGTCCCGCAACGCGGCGCGAGTCGTCCCCGCGGTGAGCCGCGCCGGTTCGGCCAGGCCCCAGGCGCCGGTCTGATCGTTCTTCAAATCGAGCCGACGGATCGTTCCGTTCCATGTGGTGCTGCCATCGAGACCCCCCGCGAGCGCCACGTCGAGCGTTCCTTCGGGTGCCTTGACCGCAAGCTGGATCTCGTGCGCGCCGCGGGTTCCCCTGCCGTCGAGCGTCACGGTCTCGAAACGCTGCTCGCCCGAAGCGACTCCTGCCGTGTCGAGGTCGATCGAGATCCGGCCGTTGGTTCGCAGATCGACGTCCGCCGCGAGCTTCATCGATTCGACGCTCGACGTGGAAAGAACGAGTGAATTTCCTTCGGCCGTCGCACGGACGTGCGGGGTGCCCCAGGACCCGTCGACGTGCCCTTGGGCGACGAGGGAGCCGCCGCTTTGGGGCAGAGCCTCGGAGAGGTTCGGCGCGTCGAGCTTCCATTCAAGGTCGGCGACATCCGCGGTGAACGATCCGGCCGCCGTGAGCCGCGCGCTGCCGGAGCGCAGGTCGAGCCGCGGCAGGCGGTAGCGGTCGCCCGCCAATTCGAGATGGATGCGGCCGGCGAGCGGATTGCCGCGGATCTGGCCGCTCAAGGATTCGAGGTCCACCTTGCCGAACGGTCCGGCGTCGCGCATCGTGCCGGAGGAGGTGGCCGTAAAGTCGATCCGGCCCGAATAGTCCTTGGCGCTCGCGACGACGGTCGAGAAAGCCGACGGGTCCAGGCCTTTGCCGGTGGTCCGGATTTTCCAGGAGACCTGGGGCTGCCAGCCGATCGTGCCGGTCGCCGCGAGCCGTCCGCGCAGCAGGTCGGCGCGAAGAGACCGGATGTCCATCTTCTCCGTATTGCCCCGGCCCGCGACCACCCAACGGCCGGGGGGAACGTTCGGGCCGGCGACCTGGGCGTCCACGTCGAGAAGGTAATCTTTGAGGGTGCCTCGCAGGGTGCCCTTGCCCGTCCGGCTGACGACCACGGGAGCGCCCCCTTCGAGAGGAAACGCGAGACGCTGCCAGGTGGCCGCGAGGTCGAGCCGAGTGTCGTCCGAAGTCTGCAGGGCTACCGGGAGATTCACCGTGCCGTGGGCTTCGATCACGGCGTTCTTGTCGGTCGTCAGGCGCACCCGCTCGATCGCGATGGCGTCACCTTTCTTCGTCAGGCGGTAATCGACCGCGCCGGACGCGACATCCTCATAGGTACCGACCACCAGGCCGTTCGAAGCGAAGTCGTCGAGCCCGCCGCGGATCGCCACATCGGCCCGACGGATGTGGGCCGCCGGGTAGGTCTTGTCGATCACCCGAGGATCGAAATCCTCCACGTGCGCGGAAAGATCGAGGCCGACTTCGCGCATCGGGGTCGTCACGTCGCCCCGGACCTGGGCCGCAAACGGCTGCGAGAGCCGCGCGTCGATCCGAAGTTTTTCGAGCGTGCCGTCGAGGCGGCCGGCGACTTCGAACGGCGGATGCGCCGGGTCGTGCCAGTTCGCGCGGGTATCGAGCGCCACGGCGTAGTCGCCGACCGGAGTCAGGTCTCCTTGAGCGCGAAGATTGAAAGTCGGCCCATCGACCGACAGGCTCCGAACGTGGACCACGTCGCTCTGACGATCGGTCGTGGCATCGAGTGCGATCCGATCGAGACGGAACGGCGGAACGGGGGCGGGAGCCGGTCCCGAAGCGGGGGGAGGGCCGGGGGTCTGGACGATCTCGACGTCACGAATCAGCGCGTCGCGGACGATCAGATTGACCGGCAGGTGGATCGGCACCAGGCGCCCGTCCGAGGTCTCGTTGGGGACGGGCGGCGGCAGGACGACGCGGACGCCATCGATGTTGAGTTTCGCGATGTCGAGCTGCCGATCCCAAAGCTTGCCGGGGCTCCAGCTGAGATCGAGGGCGCGGATCTGGACTTTCATCCCCTCGTTTTCATACCGCACGTCGCGCAGGCCGAGCGGGCCGATCAGCGGGCCGGTCTGGCCGCCGAGCGTCAGCTTGCCGGGGATGAAGCCGGGGAGGCGGGCAAGCAGGAAGCGGGTGCCGCTCTCGGTGGAAACGCCATACCAGAGCAGGCCGGCGAGCAGGATCAGCCCGAACAATCCGAGAGCGAGCAGCCCCAGCAGCCAGCGTCGAAGCCGATGCTTCTTACGCGGCGGATCGGGCGGCGAGGCTTTCTCCTCCGCCTCGGCCGTTGGGATTTCCGGCTCGCTCACAGGTCCGGCCCGATGTTCAGATGAAAGCGAAGGGGGTGGCCGGGCTCGGTGAGCGCCCAGGCGACATCGGCGCGGATCGGTCCGATCGGCGAGAGCCAGCGGAGCCCTACGCCCGCGCCCTGCTCCAGCTCGCAGGAAAAGTCGTGGCAGGCGTTGCCCGCGTCATAGAACGCGGCAACGCCGAATTTTTCGAGGTTGAACTTGTTGAAGACGCGGATGTCGTTCAGACGAAATTCGTATTCGAGGCTGCCGATCAAAAGCGCTTCGCCGCCGATCACGTTGCCCGCCGTATCGAATTCGCCCAGCCCCTGGTAGGCATAGCCCCGGACGCTTCGATCGCCGCCCGCGAAGAATCGAAACCGAGGCGGCAGCTCGCGGAATTCGTCGGTCACCGTATATCCCACCTGAGCGCGGCCGATCAGACGGTTCCGTTCGCCGACCGTGCGGATCGCCTTGCCTTCGATCGACGCCTGGAGGAACGACGAATCGGAAAGGGCGCTCGCCGAGGCGCCTTGGAGCGAGCCGAACAGCCGGTAGCCGCGCGTGGTGAAGATCCGGTCGTCGGCCTTCACCCGCTCGTAGCTCACCCCCGGCACGACCAGGTTCGAGATTCCCTGGTCGAGGCCGACCGTGAAGTCCTCGCGCTGGAAGGTAAGCGAGATCGCTTCGCGCCAGCCGCCGCGCGTCTGGGTGCGCTGGGCGCCGATCAAACCGGTCTCGCTTTCGCTCGTATCGGTGATTTTTCGGGCGTACGCCGTGTTGAACGACAGGACGTCGGTTCGCGGGTAGGCGCCGGGCATCTGGTAGCTGGACTCGAAGCTCTGCTCGATCTCGGACGCCTTGATCGCCACCTCGCCGCGGTGGCCGTGGCGGTTGATCCGGCGCAGCTCCCAGGCGGCGCTCACGCGCGGTCCGGTATCCGTCCCATAGCCGGCTCCGCCGGAAAAGCGCATGGTTTTGGCCGGCACCAGGTTGACCTCGATCGGCACCTCCAGCCCCTTCGCCTCTTCCTGACGAGTCACCACTTCCACCCGGCTCCAGTAGGGACTGTCCGAGAGGGCGTTTTGCAGCTCCAGGACTTTGTTGACGTCGAGCGGTTCGCCGCGCTTCCAGGTCACGTAGCCGACCAGGAGGGCGGGATCGAGCACGTCTTGAAGGAAAGTCGCCTCGCCGAACAGGTAGCGCGGCCCGGTCTGGAAGTGGACCACGACGTCCGCCCGATAGCGTTCGAGATCGACCCGCACCTCGCTGGTTTCGAACTTGGCGTCGAGATAGCCCGCTTCAGCGGCCCGATCGACCAGCCCCTTCTTGCCTTGCTCGTAGTCGGGGTGGTACAGCACCGCGCCGCGCTTTACGGGAAAATTCTCGGCGAGCGCGCGGAAACCGGGGTCGCTCGTCCCCGCGCCATCGATCGAAAGATCGACGCTCGCGATCTTGATCGCCGGCCCCTCGTCCACCGTGTAATGGGCGACCCAGCGTTCGCCCTCCTGTTCGAGCGTGCTCCTCACCTGCGGCTTGTAGTAGCCGAACGGCTGGAGCGCCTCGCCGATCTCCGCCGGAGCCTTCGCATGCAAGCGGCGGATGCGCGCCTCGTCGAGCTTGTCGTCATCCTCTTGCGCCAGGCTGAGCAGCGAGCGGATGTCCCGTTCGAGATTCCTCTTCACGCCGTCGATCTCGATTTTGACTTTCGCCGCGTGGGCCGGACCGGCGAGAAAAGCGAGTCCCAGGATCAGGCCGCAGGCCAGCCGTGTCGCGTTGGGGCTCTTCGTCACTTTGAAGCCTCCAGAGGGACCTGGACCGTGACGACGCGCTGCGCGCCTGGCTCGGCGGGTGCGCGCCCCTCGCGATATTTGCGCGACTGGACGCGTGTCACCTCCGCGCCGAAAAGGAAGATCAGAGAGGAGTAGTAGATCCAGAACAGCATGGCGACCAAGGACCCCGCGGCGCCGTAGGTGGTGGTTACGCCGGTCTTACCCAGGTAGAGCCCGATGCCGTACTTGCCGAGCAGGAACAGTCCGGCGGTGAAAGTCGAACCCCACGCGACCTCGCGCCAGGACAACGCGACATCGGGCAGGATGCGGTAGATCATCGCGAGGAGCACGGTCATCAAAAGCCACGAGAGGAGCACGTCCGCCCAGCCGAGGAGGGTTGAGGCGCCGCTCTCGAATCGCGCTTCGAGAGCGGTCTGGATCTCGGAGACCCCGGCGCTCGCGGCGAGCGAGAACAGCACCAATCCTCCCGCGCCGACGATCAGCAAGAGACAGAGCAGGCGTTTCTTGAGCAGCCGGCGAATCCACAGCTTCGGCTTCGGCACGACCTCCCAGACGGTATTCAAGGCTTCCTGCAGCTGGGAAAGAGCGCCGGTCGCGGTGACGATCAGGGTGACCGCTCCAATCAGGGCGGTGGTCCAACCGGCGTTCGGCCGGGCGCTCGCTTTCACGATCTCCTGGACGATACCGGCAGTTTCTGCACCCACATAGAGGGCCAGCTCCTGCTGGACTTTCCCTTGTGCCGCCTCGCGGCCATAGAACAGACCCGAAAAAGCGATGACCAGAATCAGGAGCGGAGCGAGCGCGGTGAGGAAATAAAACGCCAGAGCCCCGCTCTGCGTCATTGCGCCATGGTGCTCCCAGTTGGTGGCGGCCTCTTTAAAGAGGTTCCAGATCTCTTGGCGTTTCGGGCGGCGCATGCGGTGTCTTGCCCCCGGGACGAACCGTAGGGTAAGGGGGTCGTGTGCAAGGGGTGGGCCACTCACGGCCTCCCGAGGTTTATACTCTGCCCAATGAGCGAGCCCGCATTCACCCCGGCCCTCACCTATGAGGACTACCTCGATCTGCCGGACGACGGCAGGCGCTACGAGCTGGTCGAAGGGGATCTCTTCGTGACAGCGGCACCGTTCATCCGGCACCAATCGGATTCCGGAAATCTCTATCTCCTCCTGGCTCCTTTCGTCCGGAAGCACCGCTTGGGGCAGGTGCTCTACGCCCCGACCGACGTCAAGTTCTCCGCCACAACCGTCGTCCAGCCCGACCTGATGTTCGTCGCCACCGAGCACCAGAGCCGCATCTTGGCTGCCTATATCGACGGTGCGCCGGATCTGGTCGTCGAGATCCTGTCCGAAAAGTCGCGCCGCTACGACGAGCGGACGAAGAAACAGCTCTACGAGAAGTTCGGGGTCCCCGAGTATTGGATCCTCGATTCCGATCTCGAGACGGTGAAGGTCTATCGATTGGGCCTGAGGGGGTACGGAGCGGCGACCGAGCTGGCGGCCGACAATGGCGACCGGCTCACCTCGCCGCTGTTTCCCGGGCTTGAGATCGAGGTGGCCGAAATCTTCGCGTAGCGGCCGGCGTCGCGAGGGTTTGAAAACCCTCGCTAAATTACATCGTCCCTGGCGGGACGAGTTGTTGGGTTCCACGAGACCGAACCGTTGGGAACGTCCCGCGAGGGACGTCTAACATAGCGAGTGATTTCAATCACTCGCGGGATTTCGTTCCAGCTCGTATCTCGCCGCCAGCTCGGCGCGGATCGCTTCGATTTCCTGCGGGTGGCTGGCCGCCACGTCCCTCCGGACGAAATCGCCGGAGCGCAGCGCCAGGCCCCTGGCCGCGGCGTAGGGATCGACCTCTTGCCACAGCGGCAGGTAGTCGCGGTCGAAGCGGGGATCGAGATCGAGCTTGGCGCGCAGGGTCCAGTACTGATGAGTGTGGAGGAAGGTCGGCCGCAGGGTTTCGAAGACGTAGTCGTGGAAGGCCTGATCGTTCTTGCCCAGGGTTTTGGCGATCGTGGGATCGCAGAGACCGACCAGGTCGAAGACCGTGAGACGGGAGCGCCAGAGCGTGCCGCCGATGTCGGGCAGCAGTATCGATCCGGCGCGGACGCCGAGCTGATCGGCGAAGCGGTTGTAATCCCGGCCGTATCTCTGTTCGACGACGGCAAATGGGACCGTGGGATCGACCGCGAAGCGGACCGAGCGCGGAATCGTCGAGGCGAGGGTTAAAAGGATCGCGCCGGCCGCGAAGACCGTGCCGGCCAGAGGCAGGCGATGAGCGGGAACGACGCTCCCCAGATCGGTCGCGAGCACGGCCAAGAACGCCAGGGCGATGGGAAAAAAGGGCGTGGCGAAGCGAAACTCGGGCATCCAATCGGGCGGGAGCACGAGGTAGGGGAGGGCGCCGAGCAGGGCGGCCGCGAGGAGTAGGAGCGTCTCGCGGCGGAGCTTGCGGCGACCCAGCAGGACGCCGATCGCCGCGAGCGCGCCCAGGGCGATCCAGCCGCCGGGTATGCCGAACGTCGCCCGCAGCAACCCGAGCGCCCGCCCGACCGGGGCGGCGTTGAACGTCACCAGGCCGACGAAGGTCCCGAGCGTCGGCCCCCCTTTGGCGTTGTACGTGTTCGGCAGCCACGCTCCGAACCAGGCGAGGCGCATCGCGAGGTGCAGCCCCACGGGCAGCGCAAAGGCCGCCAA
>Ga0134122_10003013_pt1 | contig 12433 bp, 10 predicted proteins | sample KB302_FD_96461 | JGI IMG/M metagenome (GOLD analysis project Ga0134122, IMG submission 96461) | Terrestrial soil microbial communities without Nitrogen fertilizer from Kellogg Biological Station, Michigan, USA - KB3-0-2 | ecosystem: Environmental > Terrestrial > Soil > Unclassified ...
GTGGAACGCGCCCGCAAGGCCTCTTCGCGTGCCGATTGATCGAGAAGCTCAAGACCCCGTTCGATCGCGTCCTTTGCGTCCGCGGCTTCCACCGCTCTCGCATAAGCTTGATTCGCAAAGGCGAGCCTGCCCTCGGCGTCATGTAACCAGACGGGTGCCGGAACCGCCTCGAGCAGCGCGCGTATATGCTCGATCTCGCGCTCAAATCGCCGCAGTCGATCACCGAGCGCCGCATACTCAAGCCGGGCTCCGGTGGTCTCTCGCAGCCTTAAAACAGCCGAAGCTCCGATCGGCCGTCCGTCCGCTTCGAGATGACGCCCCCTTGGCGTTACGAGTTGAAGCACAAAGGCCTCGCCGCGCTGCCGCAATCCCTCCACCGCCTGATCGAGCGCATGCGCCTCTTCGACGCCGAGCCAGGTGCCGAAAGCAAGAACTCTCCTTGCCGCCTCGACACCTGCAAAATTTGCGGCATCGCCTAATATCAGCGGATCACGATCCGCTTCTCGCCAGACGACGACCACTTGCGGCTCGGCCAATAGTAGTGTGGTGGCACGATCCGCTTCGTCGCGAAGACGCGCGATCTCGTTTTTTGCCATAGCGAGCCGGACTTCACCGCGCGAGCGGGTGCGCAGAAGCGCTATCGCGGTCGTTACCGCGAACACCAGAATTCCGAGCGTGAGTGTGAGCGAAACGATTTCGTGCCGGTCCAGGCTCCAGAGCGCGCGCGCCAAGGTTTCCAAATTGGCTGGGGTCGCAAGCGCACGATCGGGTAGAAGGGAAATTAAAGCCGACAATACAAACGATGAGGGCGACGCAAATCTTGCGCGTCTCACAGCGCGATTCTTCGCGCAGCCTATTCCGGCCCGTTCCGCCATTCCCCGATCCGCTCGTCGTTCCGCCGCCGCTCGGCGCTGAAGAGCCATCGCGACCAGCCGGCCGCGAATCACTTCACTCTACATCCGAGCGGAGTCAGGGCAGAAGGGGTGAAAGCGCGAAAAAAATGAAAAGATTAAAGGCCTTCGAACAAGGCTGTCGACAAGTAGCGCTCGGCGAAGGACGGCACAATCACCACGATATTCTTGCCAACGTACTCGGGACGGCTGCCGACCTCGAAAGAGGCCGCGATCGCCGCTCCAGAGGAGATGCCGACCGGAATGCCTTCATACTTGGCAACGGCACGGGCTGTTTCGAAAGCCGTTTGATTGCCGACTGTAATCACCTCGTCCACGATGGAGCGGTCGAGTACTTCAGGCACGAAACCAGCCCCAATGCCCTGTATTTTGTGTGGTCCCGGCTGACCGCCGGATAGAACCGGGCTGTCCTCGGGTTCGACCGCTATGATTTTGAGCGAAGGCCTGCGCGGCTTTAAAACCTGGCCGACGCCGGTAATCGTACCGCCGGTGCCGACGCCGCTGACGAAAGCGTCGATCGCGCCGCCAGTGTCATTCCAGATTTCCTCGGCGGTAGTGCGGCGGTGAATGTCGGGGTTGGCTTTATTCTTGAATTGCTGCGGGATCACAGCTTTGGGCAACTCGCGTTTCAATTCCTCGGCTTTGGCGACCGCACCCTTCATTCCTTTTGCGCCTTCGGTCAGAACCAGTTCGGCACCGAGCAGTGCGAGCATTTTACGGCGCTCAAGTGACATGGTTTCAGGCATCACAAGAATGAGACGATAGCCGCGCGCGGCGGCGACGAAGGCGAGAGCAATGCCGGTGTTTCCCGAGGTGGGCTCGACAATAACGGTGTCTTTGTCGAGAACGCCCGCGTGCTCCATTGCGTCGATCATCGAAACGCCGATGCGGTCCTTAACGCTGCCGATCGGATTGAAGAATTCGAGCTTGGCAAGAATATTTGCTCTGACGCCGTGCATCTCCGGCAGGCGCTTCAAGCGCACAATCGGGGTGTCGCCAATCGTATCGGTTATAGAGTCGAAGATACGACCGCGCCCTGGTTCCTTTTTCGGAGCAGCAGTGGGCTTACGCAACGGCTCGGCCATTCGAGGTCTCCTGACTTTAGAACGCGTCGGGTATCATATTCACGGATTGGTGTCGACTTTAGCAATAAATAACAAGTTTCAGATGTTGAAGTCGGAATGTGAACGCGTTTCTGCCACTCCCAGCTTTTCGGCGTTTCGGCACAATTCCTCGACGGTCACCGCAGAGAGTGCGACTTCGAATGCCTGTTCTGCGGAAGCGACCGCAGGCCGCACCACGCGTGCGACAAGAGGGGAGACTTTTTCTTCGCTCTCCGCTCCTGCTGCTTCGGCAACGCGCGCGATCTCTGCGACGGAGATGCGGCGGCGCTCACGCGCAAGTTCATAACCACCGCGTGGACCTCTCACGCCCTTCAGAATTCCTGCATGAACGAGAGCTTGCAGGACTGGTTCGAGATGGCGTGGCGGGAGGCCGTGACGCTCGGCGAGCGCCTTCGCAGCGACCGGTTGGCCGCGAGAATGAACCGCTACGTCAACTACGGCGGCAACTGCAAGCAGACTTTTTTCTGAGAGACGTGCCACGGATCACTCGGCCGGAATTTTACTGTCGAGACCGGTCGAACCGAAGCCGCCGTCTCCGCGAATAGTCATGCTGATCGATTTCACCGCACTAAGTGTCGCGCGGGCGACTGGAACAAAGACGAGTTGTGCGACGCGCATGCCGCGCGTGACTGAGAACGCCTCGGGTCCAAGATTGATGAGCAGTACCCGCACTTCGCCGCGATAATCGGAATCGATGGTACCCGGCGTGTTGAGCACAGTAACGGCGTGCCGAAGGGCGAGCCCGGACCGCGGACGCACCTCGCCCTGGTAGCCACGCGGGATTTCGAATGCGAGTCCTGTCGGGATCGCAGCCCAGCCTTTCGGCGCGATCACCATCGGTTCGGCCGCAGGCAAGGCGGCCACGAGGTCAAGACCTGCGGCTCCTTCGCTCGCGTAACTTGGCGGCGGCAGGCCTTCGGCGTGCGGCAGGCGCATGAAGGGGATGTTCAGCGCGCTCATGTCTTGGCATCCGTTCCAAGCGAGGCTGCAATCCGGCGCACGAGGCCATCAGCGACGGCTTCCTTCGATAGCATTGGCCAGCTTTCGACGCCGTCGGCAGTCACAACGTGAACCTGATTGTTCTTGCCGCCGAAGATACCAGTGCCGGAGGAAACGTCGTTCGCGACGATCCAATCGCATCCTTTGCGCTTCAGCTTCGCCCGCGCATGGTCGAGCAACTTCTCGGTCTCGGCGGCGAAACCGATGACAAGTCGCGGCCGTCGTTTGCTGTGCGAGATCGTGGCGAGTATGTCCGGATTTTCGACAAGCGATAAGACCGGGTTACGGCCGCCGCCTTTTTTGACTTTTTCGTTCGCAACTGCATCGACGCGCCAATCGGCGACGGCCGCGGCGCAGACTGCGACATCGACCGGTAATGCCGATTCCGCGGCTGACAGCATTTCGGCTGCCGTATCCACGTGAATGGTCCTTACGCCTGAGGGATCCGGTACTTCCGCTGGGCCGGAAACAAGTACGACTTCGGCGCCCGCAGCGGCAGCTGCCCGTGCGACCGCGTGGCCCTGACGGCCGGAGGAGCGGTTCGAAATGTAACGCACTGGATCGATCGGCTCGCGTGTAGGGCCCGATGTCACCAGCATGCGGCGGCCTTTCAACGCATCGGACGCAGGAATTTCGTCGAGCAGACTCTCGATCGCTGCGACGATTTCCAAAGGTTCAGCCATGCGACCAACGCCTGTTTCACCGCGCTCAGCCATCTCGCCGGCGTTTGGGCCGACGGAAACTACACCGTCGGCGGTGAGCTGCGAGAAATTCCGCCGCGTCGCGGGATGGCTCCACATGTATGGGTTCATTGCAGGCGCGATGAGTACGCGTTTGTCGCTCGCAATCAGAGCAGTGGAAGCAAGATCATTTGCGATCCCTTGTGCTAATTTCGCGATGAGATCGGCGGTCGCGGGGGCGACAACGACGAGATCGGCCTCGCGCGATAGCCGGATGTGACCGACATCAAACTCGTCCTGGTGCGAAAAGAGATCGGTGAAACAGCGCTCGCCCGAAATGCTCGCGGCAGAGAGTGGCGTGATGAATTCTGCGCCGCCTTTAGTGAGAATCGTGCGCACGCGCGCGCCGCGTTCCTTTAAGCGGCGGATTAAGTCCAAACTCTTATAGGCAGCGATGCCGCCACCGATCACGAGCAGGATATGCTTGCCTTGGAGGCGCATCTTGCGGGGGCTCGATCAGAAACCGGGGCCTACATGGGAATACAACATAAATACCAGAATAACACCGTTCAATTATCTCGGGATAGTTTTTTCAAAGTCTCCATTAACCATCGCAAAGCTGCGCCTTAGCGGAAAATCCAGACTGCGATGAGCCCGGCGATCACCCACAAGGCGAGCGTCGCCCAGCGCCAGCGGCGGCTTCCAGCTCGGCCAATCGCGTCGACCGTGCGCGGCGAGAGCACCAGGCCGTCGCGTGTCTGCTCGTCGAGCCGCTCGAATGTGCCCGCGGCGCGAGAGAGCAGCGAGGGAGCGGAACCGATCAGGCGGCCGAGGCCGCCGATTTCATGCGCCGCCTCTTCAATACGGCCGATGGGCCCCAAATTCCTCTCGATCCATTCGCGGACAACGGGTTCGGCGCTCGCCCACATGTCGAATTTTGGATCGAGCGAACGCGCGACGCCTTCTACGACGACCATCGTCTTTTGCAGAAGCAAAAGCTCCGGCCGCGTGCGCATGTCGAAAATCGCGGTTACCTCGAAGAGAAGTGTCAGCAATTTCGCCATCGAAATTTCATCGGCTGGCCGGTCGCGGATCGGCTCACCGATGGCACGGATCGCCTGCGCAAAGTCCTCGACCGAATGATGGGTCGGAACGTAACCGGCTTCGAAATGAACCTCGGCGGTGCGTTGCCAGTTCGCCGTGATGAAACCGTAGAGAATTTCGGCGAGAAAGCGACGCTCCTTGGGGCCCAGCCTCCCCATTATTCCGCAGTCGACCGCGACGAGATTCCCTTTCGCATCGACGAACAGATTTCCTGGATGCAGGTCGGCATGGAAAAATCCATCGCGCAAGGCCTGACGCAGGAACGATTGAACGAGGATGCGTGCCAAGCGAACTGGGTCGTGACCTGAGGCTGCGAGCTTTGCGCGGTCTGAAAACGAAATTCCCTCAACCCATTCAATGGTAAGTACTCGTCTTGCCGTTCGCTCCCAGTCAACTGCGGGAACGCGGAAGTCATTATCCCCTTTTGTGTTGTCGGCGAGCTCCGAAAACGCCGCAGCTTCCAGGCGCAAATCCATTTCTATCGCAACCGAGCGTGCAAGTGTGTCTACGGTAGAAATAAGACGCAGACGCTGCCCCTGGGCCGAGTGCCGCTCTACCAGACGGGCCACAAAGAAAAATGCGTCGAGATCGCGTTGAAAGCGGTGCTCGATTCCGGGCCGCAGCACTTTCACGGCAACCGAATGGTCACTGCCGCCGTTGTCGATCGTTTGGGCGCGATGAACTTGTGCGATTGAAGCGGCAGCCACAGCCGGACCGAAATTCGCAAACAGCACCGAGACGGGCTTACCAAGCCCTTCGCCGATCGCTACTTCCGCTTCAGTTTGCGAAAAAGGCGCCATTCGATCCTGAAGGGTTTCAAGATCCTTTGCGATCGCGGCGCCGACTACATCGGGTCGCGTCGCAAGAAACTGTCCGAGTTTCACATACGATGGTCCAAGCCGCGTCAGCGCGATCGCGAGGCGAGCCGCGCCGCTGCCCGCATTCTTGCGTTCGATCAATCTCGCGCAGCGCACAAGAAGGCGCGGCCCTGGAGGGAGCGCCTGTGGGTCCACAAGCGCGAACACGCCTTCGCGCGCCAGCACAAAACCGGCACGCGCAAGCCGCAAAAAATGAATTAGTCCCGAGAGCACGCCTGTCCTCAGAGCCGCCAACCGGAGTGAAGCGCCACGATGCCGCCGGTCATTGTGGTCCAGCCGACTCGTGCAAATCCAGCTTTTCGCATCATTTCCGCGAAATTTTCAGGCGCCGGAAAGCGGCGGATCGATTCGACGAGATAGCGATAAGGCTCCGCGTCGCCCGCCACAACCCGGCCAATTTCGGGAATCAGATGGAACGAATAGAGTTCGTAGAGTGCATCCAGCCCCGGCACATGTGTCGAGGAAAACTCGAGACAAAGGAAACGCCCGCCGGGCTTCAGCACTCGATAAATTTCACTCAATGCCGTTTCGATCCGCGGTACATTGCGGATTCCAAAAGCGATTGTCGCGGCATCGAAACTGTTGTTCGAAAAAAGCAAAGCCTCCGCATTCGCTTCCACGAATTCGACCTGTTCGCTTAGCCCGCGGTCAACTGCTCTCGCGCGGCCGACTTCAAGCATATCGCTGTTAATGTCGGCAACGGTCGTATGCACTCCATCGCCCCCCGCATTGACCACGCGAAAGGCAACGTCACCGGTACCGCCCGCCAGATCGAGCAGCCTGAACGGACGTGCATTCTTCGGCGGCCGCACCTTGGAGACCAGAGCTTCCTTCCATACCCGATGCAGACCGCCGGACATTAGATCGTTCATCAGATCGTAGCGCTGCGCGACCTTATGAAAGACGTCATCGACCAGCGCCTGCTTTTCTTCGAGCGGTACGCTGCGGAAGCCAAAATGAGTTGCGTCGGAACGGTTGGTGGACATCGTAAACCTTTGCTGGCGGACCATAGCGCGCGGCTGTTCCTGGCGCTATGACCGGCGGAAGATCAGTCTGGAAAGGTTAAAGTTGCCCGAGCTTCCCGAGGTTGAAACGGTCCGCCGCGGACTTGAACCCGCGATGCATGGCGCAAGCTTCGTAAAAGTCGAGGCTCGCCGCGCGGATCTGCGTTTTCCTTTTCCGAAAAATTTCGCGACGCGCCTGACGGGCGCGACCGTTATCGGACTTGGCCGCCGCGCGAAATACATGCTTGCCGATCTTTCTTCCGGCGAGGTCTTGATCATGCATCTTGGCATGTCCGGCTCGTTTCGGGTCGCGAAGTCGGGCGCGGTGCAAACTCCCGGAGAATTTCACCGCCAGCGCTCCAACGATGCAAAACACGATCATGTGGTGTTCGAAATGTCGTCGGGCTGGACAATTGTCTTTAACGATCCCCGACGTTTCGGTTTCATGAAGCTAATATCGCGGGCGGAACTGGACAGCAATTCGCTGATGCGTGCGATTGGACCCGAACCGCTGGGCAATCGCTTCGACGCGGACATCCTCGCGCGCGCCTGCAAAGGTAAGAAGACAAGTCTGAAGGCTGCGCTATCGGATCAAAAAATTGTCGCGGGTCTCGGCAACATATATGTGTGTGAAGCGTTGCATCGCGCACATCTCTCCCCCAAGCGCCTCGCGTCAGCGATCGCGACTAAGAAAGGCGAACCGATGGAAGCGGCATATCGGCTCGTTGATGCGATCAAGCTTGTGCTGAACGAGGCGATCAAGGCTGGCGGATCGTCGCTCCGCGATCATCGCCAGACGACCGGCGAGCTTGGCTATTTTCAACATTCCTTCCGCGTTTACGACCGCGAGAGGGAACACTGCCCGACGCCCGGCTGCAAAGGAAAAATCCGCCGCATCGTGCAGACGGGGCGCTCAACCTTTTATTGCCCGGTCTGCCAGCGCTGAGGGGTCGATTGCGGAGGATGCAAGCCTCCGCTAGCAATTCCTGAGGAGGAATTGCCATGGCATATGAGAATATCCGGGTCGAGACACGCGGACAGGTCGGGCTAATCACGCTCGACCGCCCCAAGGCGTTGAATGCGCTTAACGGTCCTCTGGTCACGGAGATGAACCGCGCGCTCGATGAATTCGAGGGAAATCCGGATATTAGCTGCCTCGTTCTGACCGGTTCCGACAAGGCGTTTGCTGCGGGCGCCGATATTAAGCAGATGCAATCGCTTACCTATCCGGAAACCTACATCGAGAATTTCGTAACTCCATGGGAGCGGATCGGAAGCTGCCGCAAACCGATCGTCGCTGCGGTTGCCGGTTATGCGCTGGGCGGCGGCTGTGAAATGGTGATGATGTGCGATCTCGTCATCGCGGCCGACAACGCCCAATTCGGCCAGCCTGAGATCAAGCTCGGGGTCATGCCGGGCATAGGCGGAACGCAACGGCTGCCTCGCTTCGTCGGCAAGGCCAAAGCGATGGACCTTTGCCTCACGGGTCGCATGATGAAAGCCGACGAGGCGGAACGTGCCGGTCTCGTCTCTCGCGTGGTTCCTGCCGCAAGGCTTCTCGAAGAAGCCATGCAGGTGGCCGAATCCATAGCCTCTATGTCGCTCCCGATCCTGATGATGACCAAAGAAAGCGTGAACCAGGCTTATGAGACGACGCTCTCGGCCGGCGTTCGGTTCGAACGCAGGCTATTCCAGTCCATGTTTGCCATTGGCGACCAAAAGGAGGGCATGAGCGCCTTCGTCGAGAAACGAGAGCCGAAGTTCAGGCATCGCTGAGCTGAATCTGCGTCGTTGACGGCCATGGGGTGCCCCACTATGGTCCGCCCGGTCGCTATGCCTTTGAGGTCGCGCGACACTTTAATCCTGCAACGACATCGAACTGGACGCAGCGAATGGCCAATACGACTTCGGCAAAGAAAGCTACACGTAAAATTGCGCGCAAGACAGAGATCAACAAAGCGCGGAGATCGCGCATGGGAACTTATGTACGCGCCGTCGAGGAGGCTATTAGGGCCGGCGATGGAAAAAAAGCGCGTGAGGCGTTTACGCTGGCGGAACCCGAGATCATGAGCGCCGCCCAGAAGGGCGTGCTCCATCTGAATACCGCTTCGCGGAAAGTGTCTCGTCTTTCCAGGGGCGTTCGCAAGCTCGGCGCCTGACGTTTCACCAGGTTGAATTGCTTATAACGGCGGCCTCGGGCCGCCGTTTTTGTTTTTTTCTCAGAAGGTGTGGCAAGAAGGACACGTAAAGTACATAAGTGGGCGTCGAAAGAGCACCAGAAGGCGCCTTTAACGTGTGCGGCGTGTCAATTTTCGAAGGCTACCTTCATTTCTTCGTCAAAAAAAATTCATACAGCGCAAAAACTTGCAAGCTAAGCGGCACTAGGGACTTCCAATTTTTCGATTTTGCGGAAGCAAAGCTGTCCTGACGAAGAAAATTTCAATTACCGCCATTTTTTTCTTTTTCGCGCGGCATGCGGGAGATTTCTCTTGATTCACAACAGGCTTACCCCGCTCTCGACCCGCTGCACCGCGTCTTCGACGAACTCTCGACCCGCTTTGAGCGTTCGCGCGTTGGATTTTTTTGAAATGAATCGTTGCGTGCCCATACCACGCTATGTATCGTCGATTTCAGCCGAGGGGCTTTCCGAGGCGCTCAGACAAGGTTTGAATTCTCGAACTCACGGTCAATGAGCTGAGCGCATTGGAATGGGGTTCGATTGGTCACCGGTTCAGTGATGAGTTTGGAACCGGACACCGTGTTGTCGTTTTCGTCGAGTTAGTTTGAGTGAATTTCGTCGATCCTTTGATGGGGAACTGACTAAATCTACAGAGCAGAATTTTACAACGCTGTTCGGACCTTTCCGGCGGTGAATGGGGCAGTCATGTTTCGGATGCAGCAACAAACGTCGTTACAGGTAACGGCAGCAGACAAAAATCGATTGGCGCACCGCGGTTCACGAACATCCCCAAAAATAGTTGGAATGATACGGGGAATACGACCTAGGCCTGCGGCGGAGGCACCGCCCCGTTAAGTCGGTCATAATCCTTCTCGCGTTTCACCGCGTTCCCGCTTCACTTCGTCAAAGCTTCATCTTCCGACGGTTCTTACAATCCGAATATCGCGGCGGATAAGGCATTAGAGTCTCCCATGGCAGCCCAAAAGCAGGAGCTTCCCGATAACAATGATGCGGTCCGTTGGGATCGCGTTCGACGTCGGCTGCGTGCTGAGGTCGGAGAGGATGTTTATTCGAGCTGGTTCGCTCGCATGGAGATCGAGGACTGCGGTACCGAAAGTGTGCGGCTCTCGGTTCCGACTCGCTTTCTGCGCAATTGGATTCAGTCCCATTACGCGGAGCGTTTGATTGTCCTCTGGCGCGGCGAGGCGCCTGCGCTCAAGAAAATCGATCTCGTAGTGCGCTCGGCAGTGGCGAGGACGGCACTCTCTAACTCCAATTCAAACACGATCGTTGCCAAACCCGGCATGACGCCGCGAGTGAACGGCATCATGAAGGCGCCCACCCAGGTCAGCGGCAGTGTATTGACCCGTTCGGATAGAACGGGAAGCTCTCCTCTAGATCCGCGATTGACCTTTTCGACGTTCCTGGTCGGCCGGTCCAATGCGCTGGCCCATGCGGCCGCGCGTCAGGTCGCGGACGCAGAGGCTGGGACAGTAGCGCGCTTCAATCCCTTATATGTCTACGCATCAGTGGGTCTCGGCAAAACCCATCTTCTGCAATCAATCGCCTGGGCCGGGGAAGCGAACGACCGGCGAGTGAGTTATCTCACGGCGGAAAAATTCATGTACGGTTTCGTTGCGGCGCTGAAAAATCAGTCGGCGATCGCTTTCAAGGAGGCGCTCCGCGGTATCGACGCCCTCGTTATCGACGATTTGCAATTCCTGCAGGGAAAAACGGTTCAGCAAGAGTTTTGCCACACGCTCAATGCCCTTATCGATGCCGGGCGGCAGGTTGTTGTAGCGGCTGATCGAGCGCCGCCCGAACTCGAGACCTTGGAAGAGCGCGTGCGCTCGCGGCTTGCAGGCGGATTGGTTGTCGAGATTGCAGCGCTCGAAGAACCGTTGCGTCTTAGCATCGTCGAAACGCGGGTTGCAGCGTTGAAAGCAGAGCATCCGGGTTTCGACGTTCCGCCCACCGTGATTTCGCATGTAGCGCGGCAGGTAACGCAAAACGGTCGCGATTTGGATGGCGCGGTCACACGTTTGCTCGCCCATAACCAGCTGAGTGGCCGCCCGGTCACCATCGATCTCGCTGACGAAGTGATCCGCGACCTCATCCGGCCTTCGGACCCGCGCCGTATCCGCGTCGAGGACATTCTACGGATAGTCGCGAAGCACTACGGCGTCACTCGCGCGGATCTGCTTTCCTCTCGCCGCACGGCGAATGTGGTACGACCTCGCCAAGTCGCGATGTATCTTGCGAAAACCCTGACGCTACGTTCGCTGCCCGAGATTGGCCGTCGCTTTGGCGGGCGGGATCACACGACCGTTCTGCATGCGGTACGCAAGATCGATGGGCTCGTTTCAGTCGATAAATCGCTCGCTGAGGAGATCGAGGTTCTGAAGCGTCTGCTGCAGGAAGCCTAAATTCTTTTTTCTGCACCTACGCACTTGCGAAAATCTCCGCGAAACGCCAATGTTTCAACCCGCCGCGAGCTTTACGTCCGCGACGGGCCTTTGAAATGAGAAAAAGCACGCGGGTCGCCAATCTATGAAGGTCACTGTCGAGCGCGCCGAGCTGCTGAGGTCGCTCTCCCATGTTCACCGCGTGGTCGAGCGAAGGAACACCATTCCAATTCTAGCCAATGTTTTGATCCGTGCGGGCAAGAACGGACTGGAGTTAAAAGCAACTGATCTTGACCTCGAAATCGTGGAGACGGTGCCCGCCGAAGTGAAGCAGGTGGGCTCGACTACTGTTCCTGCGCACATGATCCACGATATCGTCCGCAAGCTTCCCGAAGGCGCACAAGTCGAATTGCAGGCCGGCAGCGACCGGGGCTCAATCTCTATCCGTGCCGGACGCTCGCGGTTCACGTTGCAAACATTGCCGGAAAGCGATTTTCCGGATCTCGCTGCCGGCGATTTGCCGCATAAATTCTCACTCCCGGCTGCCGACCTAAAGCGGCTTGTAAACAAGACCCAGTTCGCGATCTCGACCGAAGAGACGCGCTACTATCTGAACGGCATTTATCTGCATGTCGTGGAAGAAAAACTCGCCAAGCTGCGTTCGGTCGCGACCGACGGCCATCGCCTGGCCCAAGTGGAAATTGCAGCGCCCAAGGGATCTTCCGGCATGCCCGGCGTTATCGTGCCGCGCAAAACCGTTGCCGAGATTCAAAAGCTGCTCGAGGACGGCGCCGAGGAAGTTGAAATCGAGCTTTCGCCGTCGAAAATCCGCTTCTCGCTCGGCAAGGTGACGCTTACATCAAAACTGATCGATGGCACTTTCCCCGATTACGGGCGAGTGATCCCGGCCGGTAACGACAAGACTCTCATCGTTGAGAAAGCGGAGTTCGCGGCCGCCGTCGATCGCGTCTCAACGGTATCGAGCGAGCGTGGTCGAGCAGTGAAGCTCTCGTTAAACGCTGGCAAACTTACGCTTTCGGTTACTAATCCGGATTCCGGCAGCGCCACCGAAGAGCTGGAAGTCGACTATAGCTCAGACGCGCTCGATATCGGTTTCAACAGCCGTTATCTCCTTGATATCACCGCGCA
>Ga0134122_10003014_pt1 | contig 12431 bp, 6 predicted proteins | sample KB302_FD_96461 | JGI IMG/M metagenome (GOLD analysis project Ga0134122, IMG submission 96461) | Terrestrial soil microbial communities without Nitrogen fertilizer from Kellogg Biological Station, Michigan, USA - KB3-0-2 | ecosystem: Environmental > Terrestrial > Soil > Unclassified ...
GGCGGATTGGCGGACCCTCCGGGTGGCCGTTCACGCCCATGGTACCGCCCATCGCCTGGGCGATCATGTCGAACGCCAAATAGTTCGCGTGCGGACTTTCCGGCGCAAAGCCCTTGACCTGGGCGAAGATCAAACGCGGATTGATTTCGCTGAGCCGCGGGTAGTCGAAGCCCAGGCGCGCAAACGTGCCTGGTGCCATGTTCTCCACCAGCACGTCCGCCTTGGCGATCATCCGCTTGAGTAGTGCTTTGCCTTCCTCGCTCTTGAGGTTCAGGGTGACGCTGCGCTTGTTGAGATTGTAAAAGATGAAGTAGTGGGAGTCGGCGTCGGGCCGATCGCTAAAGCCCCAGCGGCCCGGTTCGCCACGATTGGGCTCCTCAACCTTGACCACATCGGCGCCGAGCCAGGCCAGCGCTTCCGTACACGATGGGCCCGCTTCGAATTGGGTGAGGTCGAGAACCTTGATCCCCTGCAATGCCGGCACGGTTTCAGAACTGGTGTCGCCTTTGGCAGCCTTGTCTTGCATCGCGTTTCACTCCCACAACAGTCAACGAGCTCGTCAGGCACCACTTGGGGCACCTCTTGTCTGCCCAGTGGGTCAAGCCTTGCCCAAGGATGAGGTTGCGACGCCGAAGGGCGCAAGCGCCAGCTCGGGAGGCTTGCCGAGCACCAGGTCGGCGATCAGGGCCCCGGCGTAGGGACCCATGGTGAGGCCGCTGGGGCCGAGGCCATTGGCGACAAACAGGTTGTCCACCCCCGGCACCGGCCCAAGCTTCGGTCGGTTGTCGTGCGCGATCGGCCGGAAGCCGATGCGGATCTCGTGCAGCGTCCAGGCTGCGAGACCCGGCGCCACGGCAAGCGCCGCGTTCAGCACCTCGGCCACGCCGGCCGCGGTCAAGCGATAGTCGAAACCGGAATTGGCTTCGCGGGTAGCGCCGACGACGACGCGGGCATCCTCGAAGGCCAGGAGATAGTAGCTCGAGAGCGGCAGCAGCACGGGCCAGCGCGCCGTGTCGGTGCCGGCCAAGCGCAAATGCACGATCTGGCCCCGTTGCGGTGCCACCGCGAGGTCAACGCCGACGCTCGCGAGCAGGCTCGGCGCCCAGGCCCCGGCGGCGACCACGACGCGCTCGGCCTCGATCAGCTCGCCGCCGACGCGCACGCCCATAACACCGCGACCACCGCGAACGAGTTCGGCCGAACCGTTGATTAGGCGCGTGCCATGCTTCACCGCGGCGCGCTGCAGCGCGCCGGCGAGCCGGCGGCCATCGACGCGGGCGCCGCCCGCGACCAGCAGGGCGGGCTGGTCCCGACGCAAGGGCGGAAACAGGGCTCGGGCATCCGTCGGCGACAGGCGTTCAATGCGGCCCGCTTCCGGTGCATCGACGGCGCGGGTGCGCGCCCGGCGCTCGAGCGCATCGAGGTCGTGCAGCTCCGCCGGAACGTAAAGGCCGCCCACCCGAGCGTAGCCCAGATCGGTTTCGCCATCCTCGGCTAACAGGGCCACGAGTTGGCTGTAGTAGCGCGCGCCGCCGGCGAGCAGCGCGTAGCTCGCCGCGTCCTCGATCGTCGACCCCCAGGGGCAGACGATACCGGCTCCCGCGGCCGTGGCGCGACCCTCATCGGCGCGATCGACCAGCGTGACCTCTAAACCCGCCCGAACCAGATGATAGGCCGCACTGGCCCCGAGGACACCTGCACCCACCACGACGACGCGCATTGGTTGATCCCTCGGTCACTTTTCGATCACGTTCAGGACCTCGCCGGGCGGCCACGTGCCTGTCGGCTGCAAGACTACACGCGCCAGCCCCGGCGGCAACAATCCAAGCTTATTGGCCCGGCTTTTCTTTAGAGCAGCCAAGCGCATTGGGCGGTTCTGTTGGTGGCGGCCGCTGCCGTCCCCGCCAAATGCTAACTGTCCCCGGCCAAATTGGGCCGAGGCCGCCTGTTGGGGGTGGACACGTTCTCTTATGTTTGGGGGCAGGCCATGGGCGTATTGCGGCGCAAGGGCGCCCTTCAGGCGGGCGAGGAAATGGCGGACGAGCGAGTGGTTGCACGGTCGCCACGTCGCCACGCTCTTTTCGGCGACGGCACTTGCGCTCTCCCTTCCAGCTCATGGGAGAGTTCGCTGCAGCCGGCCGACATCCACGTCTACATCCCACCCGTGATCCAATAGGCAGCGCCCTACCAGAATTCGAACTTCGAAAGGATTGCGATCCTCGTCACGGTTGCCAACGAGGGCGCGCAAACCGGCACGCTTCTATCCATGGAACTGGCCGTGACCGATCCGAGGAGTAACGAGACCAAGCGTTTCTACAGCGCCGACTTCGGACGCTGGACGATGGAGCGCACCCGTAGCGGGGCCTATCAGCCCTTTGCGCCGATCTCGCTCGCCGGCCACTCGAGCCGGACCGAGAGTGGCTGTTTGATACGCGTGGGGAGCAGGAGCGGCCGGAGCAGTTGTTCCGGAACTCGGGACCTACCGCTTTGCCTCGCGCGTGGAGGAGGCCATCGGCAACGACGAGTTGCTCGATCGTCTGTGGCTGCGGCGCCCACCGACGGTGATCTTCGAGCGCTTCCTTCGCAGCTATGACGCCAGAGCCTTCAACACCGCGACGCCGCCGAGTTACGCCAAGGAGTGGCGCTCAGCCATGACCCAAACGGCCAAATGAGCGGCGGAGCATCGGGCTGGCACGCTCCTCGGCCGGCAGCTCCATAACAAAAGGAGCTGGCGGCCGCGCGCGCGTAGCGCGCATATTTGCTGGGGTTTCTGCGTCCCATCCCCGAGCGAGATGGCTTGCTCGCTACGGCACGGCTCGACAGGGCCGGCGCGGCCAACGATGATGCACGCAGCGACAGAACCGCAAAGAAGGGGGCGGACAATGGCGGGCAATCTGAGCTTCGAAGAACTGACGGCGGCGGTCGGATCGGGCACAATCGACACTGTCCTCGTCGCAATGGTCGACATGCAGGGTCGCCTGATCGGCAAACGCTTTCAGGCCGAATACTTCCTCGACAGCGCGCACGAAGAAACGCACGGCTGCGACTATCTGCTGGCCAACGACATGGATATGGAGCCCGTGCCGGGCTATGCGGCGGCAAGCTGGGAGAAGGGATACGGCGATTTCGTTCTGAAACCGGACCTGACCACCTTGCGCAAACTGCCCTGGCTCGAGGGCACGGCGCTGGTGTTGGCCGATGTGCTCGACCATGGGCATGGCGATGTCGCCCATTCGCCGCGGGCGATGCTCAAGCGCCAGGTGGCGCGGCTTGCCGCCAAAAAGCTGCGCGCATTCTGCGCCTCCGAACTTGAGTTTTACCTTTTCGATGAGACCTACCGGTCGGCGGCGGCCAAGCGCTACTTAGACCTGCAGACCGCCGGCAGTTACATCGAGGACTACCATATCCTGCAGACGAGCAAGGAGGAGGGCGTCATGCGCGCCATCCGGCGTGGTCTGCAGGGCGCCGGCATTCCTGTTGAGAACTCGAAGGGCGAATGGGGGCCAGGCCAGGAAGAAATCAACGTCCGCTATGCCGACGCGCTGGAGATGGCCGATCGCCACGTCATCTTGAAGAATGCCATCAAGGAGATTGCGTACGCCCAGGGCAAGGCGGTCACCTTCATGGCGAAGTGGCGCTACGATTTGGCGGGCTCCTCCGCGCACATCCACCTCTCGCTGTGGGACGAGAAGGGAGCGAAATCCCTGTTTCATGCACCCGAGGCCGAGTACGGTATGTCGGATCTGATGCGCACCTTCGTGGCCGGACAGCTCAAGTATGCGCGCGAGTTCACGTATTTTCTGGCGCCCTATATCAACTCTTACAAGCGCTTCCAGGTAGGTACCTTTGCGCCGACCAGGGCGGTCTGGAGCCGCGACAACCGCACGGCGGGCTTCCGCCTGTGTGGGGAGGGCGGCAAGGCGATCCGTATCGAGTGCCGCATCGGCGGCGCCGACCTCAATCCCTATTTGGCGTTTGCCGCCCTGATCGCGGCGGGATTGCAGGGGATCGAGGAGAAACTGGCGCTCGCGGCGCCGTTCTCGGGCGATGCCTATGTCGGCACGGCGCTTCCCGAGATTCCCAAGACCTTGCGCGAGGCCACGGACTGCCTCGCCGGATCGGAGCTCCTGCGCCAAGCTTTTGGCGACGCCGTCGTCGAGCACTACGTGCACACCGGCAAGTGGGAGCAGTTCGAGTACGATCGACGAATCACCGACTGGGAGCTCATGCGCGGCTTCGAGCGCTCCTGAGGCCTCTATGCGGCATGATCACTCGTAAGCCAGCTCTATCTCACATGCCCGAACAACACGCGGGAGATACCGTGAACCTCATAGGCAACTGGAACTATCCTACCAACGTGCGCTTTGGCGCCGGTCGCATTCGCGAGCTCGGCGCCGCCGTCAAGGCGGCCGGCATGGCGCGGCCGCTGCTAGTGACGGATGCGAACCTGGCGCGGATGCCGATCCTGAAACGGGCGATGCAGGCGTTGGCCGACGAGGGCGTGGCGGCAACCTTGTTTTGCGACGTCCAACCCAATCCGGTCGCGGCCAATGTCGAGGCAGGTCTAAAGGTCGTGAGCGGCGGCCAGCATGACGGCGTCGTCGCCTTCGGCGGCGGCTCCTCGCTGGATGCCGGCAAAGTCATCGCCTTCATGGCGGGCCAGCGGCGACCGATATGGGACTTCGAGGATGTTGGCGACTGGTGGACCCGTGCCGAGGCCACGGGGATTTTGCCGATCGTCGCCGTGCCGACCACGGCGGGCACGGGATCCGAGGTCGGCCGGGCCGGGGTCATCACCGACGCGGCGACGCACCAAAAGAAGGTTATCTTCCATCCGCTGATGCTGCCAAAGACCAGCATTTGCGATCCGGAGCTGACCCTGGGCATGCCGCCCTCCACCACGGCGGGCACCGGCATGGACGCGCTGGCGCACTGTCTGGAGGCCTATTGCGGTGCCGCCTATCACCCCCTCGCGGACGGCATCGGGGTTGAGGGGATCCGGCTCGTCAAGGAGAACCTGATCCGCGCCTACCGGGACGGCAGCGATTTGGAGGCGCGTGCGTACATGATGTCGGCCGCGCTGATGGGAGCGACGGCCTTTCAGAAGGCGTTGGGAGCGATCCATGCCCTGTCGCACCCCGTTGGCGCGCTTTACGATACCCACCATGGCCTGACCAATGCAGTGTTCATGCCGTACGTGCTCAGCTTCAATCGGGTCGCGATCGAGGACAGAATTACGCGCCTTGCCGCCTACGTAGGATTGGAGGCCAGTTTCGATGCCTTCCTGTCCTGGGTGCTGGCGCTCAGGGCCGAGATCGGCATTCCGCACACCCTGGCAAGTCTCGGGGTTGATGATCGTCAGTTCGATCGCATGAGCGAGATGGCGCCCTTGGACCCGACGGCCGGAGGCAATCCCATCCCGATCGACGCCAGGGCGTGCCGACGCTTATATGAGAATGCCTATCTGGGAAGCCTCTGACCGATCCTTTGGGGCGCGCGATAAACCCGCTCGAGCCGATAGATCCACCCGTGCACGCCTTCGTCGCAAGCCTGCGCCTCCATTCGACCTGACGTGGTTAGACGGCGGCTGGCGGCACGCAGTGGGTCCGCCCCTTGAAGCGCGAAGGGCGGTGGCTTGCGACAACCCTAGTCACATTGGGGCCAACCAAAGCCCCAGCGCCACCCCAGCCCGGTGCAGGGACCGCCGCCAAAGCGGACGGCGCGGTACATCACGTCGGCGATGGTGCGATAAATCCTCGCAACCTCGTCGCGGCTGAGCTTATAGTCCGCGCTCAGCGCATCGAGCCTATCCTCGCCCGTCCTCACCACGCACTGGCGCAGCTGCTCGTCCGCCGCTCGGCGCGCCGCGAAGCTCCCTCTCGCATCCAGATTGGCGGCACCGCCTTCGTGGTAGAGCCGATCGTGCGCAACGCAGCAGCCCTCCCAGGGCGGACGATCGCCGTGATGTTTGGCCACCACCGGCAGGGTTTTGGAGACAAGCTCCCATCCCGTCGACAGATTGCCGCTGCATCCGTCACTTGCAAACGCGGCAAGCGTGGTGCCGTCTTTCGTTCGGCGTTTGATCAGGCGTTCATGCTGGCCAATTTCGATCCGGAATTCCAAGTCCTCGACAAGGGCGAGCGACTGGGCGGCGTCCTGCGCCGCGGCCATAGAAAGCGATAGCGGAACCAGGCCGATCGCAAAGGCTCCTGCTTTGATTGACCGCATTGGCACGTTCGAGCCCCCCGAGAGATGTCGGACCAAGATACCAACCCATCGAGCGGACTTTATGGCTGGTCGCGCCGCGCTTCAAGAACGCCTCGTCATCGTCAACGCTCTCAAAGCGCGTCGTTGCCAAAAAGCATTTCCGGCTCAAGCAACGCCAGTGCGGCTTTTGGTCTGTGATGTTGGGCGCCCCCAAGCGGAGTAAGTCTCTACTCGCAGCAGTCCCATACGTTCACATCTTCTCCTTGCTCGTTGGGGAGATTGGGCGCTGGACGTCAACTACGGCGTCGAACCTCACGCGCGCGGCTCCATCCGTTGCCACCCAGCTTGGACGATTTTACCGATCGCGTGCATCAACTTCGCTTGACGGCCGCGTTGGCAAGGAAGGCGAGTTCGCCGATCTTTAGCGTTGCCGGGCGAGCGTCGCCGGGCAACGTTCGGGTCGTCTTTCGTGAAATCCTCCCCCAGATTTTTATAGGGTCACTGTCATCGTCAGTGGCGCCTAGCGCAACCATCCCGTTGACGCCGCTGAGCCACGGCGGCCACGTTTCACCGAGACTTCGTCACGCGCGGACGAATCGCATCGGCAAACAATCCGGGTCGCGTTGAACCCAATTCCGCGTATAGGATCAGACCGCTTTGCCCGCGAGGTACATCATGATGAAGCCGAAAGTGGCCATTGCCTCGGCGCTGCCGACGGCCGCTCTGTTGATGCTGAGTACGATCGGCGGCCTCACCCGTGCCGACGCGCACTCGTGGTATCCTCCGCTCTGCTGCAACGACAAGGATTGCTTGATGGTCGACAAAGTCGACTCGCTACCCGATGGCGGCGAACTGTTTCATGCGGGATCGATCACGGTGATCGTGCCCAAACATTTCAAGCGCATGCCCTCCCAGGATAGCCACGTGCACTTGTGCTACTATCGTGTCTTCACTGGGGAATACCGACCGCGCTGCGTCTTTGTGCCGGGCGATTCGTGAGCCGCGGGGCATCGACCCCAATCGTCTCCTTGCTTCAATTAGCAATAATAGGCGACGTTGCGCTGCCAACTTAGGCTAGCAGGCCGCGCTTTCCAACACCGCCCCGGCAAATGAGCCTCGGTGGCGCGCCGACGCAAGGTCATCGCTTGATCGTTCCCACGTGCAAGTCCAGCAACTTGCCTTTTTTATAATGGCCGCAGCAGGTTTCCGTCCATTGTCGTTCGCTCCAATCAATCTTGCTCAAATGTATAGGGTGACTTCGGATGCCGCTCCAGGCAGCTCCCGACACGAGCTCACCGATGATCATGGTCTCCGGGTCAATCAATGTCGACTTGACGTTTCGCCTGCCGCACTTGCCTGTAGTGGGCGAAACGGTGCTGACACCGACATTTACACAAGCTGTTGGTGGTAAGCAAACCAGGCGATCGCCGCGGCACGTGACGGCGCTCGCGTAGGCTTCATTGGTTGTGTTGGCGCGAGACCTACGGTGAGGCCGCGCGCGAGGCGCTGGGCGGCCTCGGCATCGACCTCAGCCGTCTCAAAACCGTGCAGGGGACCACCGGCCTTGCCGCGGTATGGATCGACAGCGAAGGCCGAAACCAAATCGCTGTTGCCTCTGGCGCTAACGAGGCCCTTCTTGCGGATGCACTCATTACGCAAACCATCGCGCCAAATGCCTTTGTCGTCCTGCAGATGCAGACCCCCGCCAGGGAGGTTGAGGCTGCGATCGGCTATGCCAAACAAGGCCAGGATCATTCTCAATCTCGCTCCCGCTCGACCTCTCTTGGGCGCTATGCTGGCACAAGCCGACGTGCTGGGAGCACGAGGCACGTTCTGAGCAAAGACCTTCACCTACCCCAGGCCCAGCCGGTGGATCAGGCCGCGGCCTTGGCGCAAGACTTACGCAATACGGTGATCATTACGCTTGACGATGATCATTACGCTTGGCGCAGAGGGGGCGATCGGCGCGCGAGGTGACAAGGTCCTGCCCGTCGAGGCACTGCCTGTGAGGGCTGCCGATACAACGGGTGCTGGCGACTGATTTGTCGGCGCGCTCACCTTTGCGTTAAGTCGGGGTGACACCATGGAAGCGGCGAATGCGCCGGGCCGCCGTGGCGGGGAGCCTCGCCTGCATGATTGTGGGGGCGTTGCCGAGTTTCCCAACGCGCGAGCAAACTGATGCGGCTCTTCCTGCAGGCGCACACGCATAAGTCAAGGACAGAGAACAACCAGGCTGCGCAAAAGGCGATCTCCGACTGGGTTCACCCCGACCGGATAGCACGCACGCGGGAGATTTGGCGGACAGCCTGAATAGGCTGCCCGCCAATCGATCAGAGATGCAGCAAGAAGTCCGCCGAGGTTATGGTGTTGTTGCCGACCCCGTTGACGCCGGTCAGCGTAATGACGCCGCCACCATTGACAGTGATCTGCATGTCGTTGCCGAGATCCAAGATGTGGACATTGGCAGCGAAGGTGGTCGCCGTGATGCCAAGCGCGGAGATGTCGAGCAGATCCTGATCGGCGAGCGTGCCGCCACCGTTGGCGTCGAAGTCGGTGATGACGTCGCTACCAAAGCCCGCGGCGAAGACGAAGGTGTCGCCGTTATTGCCGCCGGTCATGCGGTCGTTGTCGGCACCGCCAGTGATGACGTCGCTGCCGTTACCACCATTTAGGGTATCTGCACCGGTGCCACCGATCAGCTGGTCGTTGCCGTTGCCACCGTTGAGGACGTCGTTGCCGCTCGCTCCGGTCAAAACGTTGTCCAAGTTGTTGCCGGTTCCGTTGTAGCTGACCAAACCCGTGAAGATCAGGTTCTCGACGTTGGCGGCGAGCGTGAACGAAGCACTCGACGTAATCACGGTGTCGGTGCCACCACCTGCCGCCTCGTTGATGGTATCGCCCAAGACCGCATGGTAGGTGTCGTTGCCGGCCCCACCAATCAGCTGGTCATTGCCCGTGCCGGTCAGATCGTCGTTGCCGGCGCCGCCGTTGAGGGTGTTGGCGGAGGCGTTGCCCACCAGCGTGTCGTTACCTGAGCCACCGGTAACATTTTCGATATTGGTGATTGAGGTGAAGCCCGATGCCGATCCCGTCGCCAGGTTTACGCTGATGTTGGCGGTCGTGCCGGTGTAGTTGAGCGTGTCGTTGCCGCCACCGAGGTTGGCCGTGACGGATTCCACGCCGGTGAGCGAGCCACCCTCGAAATTGGTGAGAACGCCAGTGAGGCCGCTGACGACGTAGGTGACATCGAGTACGTCGGCGCCGCCGTTGCCGGTGATGTTGAGGGTGTCTGCATCTGCGTCGCCGGCCACCGTATCGGCACCATCGCCCATGACATAGGTGAAGGTGTCGTTCCCAACGCCTCCGTTGAGATTGTCGTTTCCGGTGCCTCCCGTAATGGCATCGTCGCCGACATCGCCTAAGATGTTATCGGCACCACCGCCGCCCAACAGGACGTCATTGCCGCCACCACCGTTCAGAACGTTGGCCGCGTTGCTGCCCGTAAGACGGTCGGCACCGGATCCACCCGTGACGTTTTCAACGCCGTTGAGCGTATCCTCGATGGCTGCCCCAGCCGAGCCGCGCCGGGCCGTGCCGGCGGCCAGGTCGACGAACATTGCGTCGATCTCGCCGGCATAGGAGGCCGTGTCGATGCCTGCCCCGCCGGCCAGCACGTCGTTACCTAGACCACCGTTTAGGACATCATCGCCGGTCCCACCATTGAGGTTGTCGTTGCCCAGGCCGCCGCTGAGAGAGTCATTACCAACACCCCCATTCAGCACATCGGTACCATCGCCGCCGTCTAGCGTATCGTTGCCTAAATTGCCGTTGAGGATGTCGTCACCGCCAAGGCCACTGAGCAGGTCGTCATCAGAGCCACCATTGATGGTGTTGCTGATGGCATTGCCGGTGCCCGTGAAACCGCCCACTCCCGTGAAGGTCAGGATCTCGACGTTGGCAGGCAGCGTGTAGGTATTGAGAATGGTTTGCACGGTGTCCGTGCCGGCGCCCGCGTCTTCGATCACCTGATCGCCGGCATCGTCGGCAAAATAGGTATCGTTGCCGATGCCACCACTCATCACGTCGTCGCCGGCCCCTCCGATGAGCTGGTCATTGCCGGCTTCGCCGTCCAGCGTGTCGTTACCGGCGCCGCCATTGAGGACATCATTGCCAGCTCCGCCGTTGATGATGTCATTGCCGGCGTCACCGTTGAGAGTATCGGCACCGCCATTGCCGAACAGCTCATCCTGCCCGGCATTTCCGGTGAAGCTGTTGGACGCGTTGTTGCCGATAAACAGGTTGCCCACAACCTCGGTCGCAGCCGAGGCCACCGTCTCGGTGGCGCCGCCGTCATCGACGTAGGTGACCACAACGCGCAGCTCGCGGTTGACCTGTAGGTCACCAGGCGTGAAGGACTGCGTGTTGGCGCCCGGAATATCCGAGAAGCCGGCCGCTCCGCCACCGACACCAGTAGCGTTCGCCTGTTGCCACTGGAAGGTGAACAGGCCACCGGCAACGGCGGTCGCCGTACCATCGGGGTCGACAATGGTCAGCGGATTGGCCAACAGTATGCGACCCTGGGTAGGGGTCGTGTCGCTGATGGTCGGCGCTGCCGTCGGGGCGTCGTTAACGTTGGCAACCACCTGCGGCGTCGAGTAAACCTCCTCCAACACGCCAAGAGCATCTTGGTACACGGCCCTCACCCGCAGTGCCAAGCCAACCTCGGCGTCCGTGGGCGTAAAGGTCGGGCCTTCCTGGCGCGCCACTTCACCGGCGGCAAAGCGGGTGATGTCCGTAAATGTACCATCGCCGCGCAAATCGACCTGCCAGAAATAGGCGACGGGCTTTGGGATGGTGCCTGTCAGATTGGTCGCCGTGACATTATCCGCATCGGTGACACCAAAGAGCGTCCCGTCGGCGTTGAGCCGCACGCTCACCGGCGTATCTTCGGTCGGGACTCCAGTGAGTGTCAGGGTGCCAACCGGCTCGTGGTCCAGACCGCCGAGCACCATCGCCTGATCAGCGAACAGCAGCCGCTCAACGTGCATGAGGTGGTCGGTACCGTCGCGGCCGGCCACACTGTCGACCACCGTTGTCACGCCGTTGACGGTCGTGATCGTGTAGTCAGCCAGATTGCCTTGGAACTTCGCCGTGTCGAAGTCGACAAAGGGGACTCCCGGAGTGGGAGATGCGCCATCGGTGGTGGTCGCATACAGGATCTCGCGGATGGCTTTGAGCTGACCGGGATTGTAGGTACCGTCGAGCATGAACGGCACCATGTCCTGCATGCGATCGAAACTGGCGATCGTTGGGCCGGTATGGTTCACGTCGTTTTTCGCATAGACGCCGATGCGCACGTTGAGCCAAGCGTCGCCGTCGATAATGTCCTCGCCGTCGCGACCCATCATGATGTCGCTACCATCACCGCCGAGGATGATGTTACCGGTCGTAAAGGCGGTCACATGCGTCCCAAACGCGGTGTCAAGCAAGCTTTGCAGTCCATTGATAAGGGCTATGTTGGTGAGCGCGCTCCCTCCCGGCGCCCCTCCGACCTCGCCGCCGACCAGGTCAACCGCATTGTCGCCAAACAGGTAGTCATCGTGCTTGGATCCCGAAATACCTTCCATGATGTCGAAGCGGGCGAGGGCTGAGGCGCCCGATCCGGGTACCGGCGGCTGGTCGAAGAACCGGCCGTCGATGTCGATCGTCACCCCGATCGCGGTATCCTTATAGTCGGCCCAGTCGAACCCGGAGCCGCCGAACATGCGATCAGTCAAGCCTGTAGTGCCGATCATGATGTCGTCACCACCTTCGCCGATAAACTTGTCGTTCTCGCCGTCGCCGATGAAGATATCGTTGCCCCGAACAGGATCGTTGCCAAGCGGGTCGAAATTGTCGCCCGGCGCGCCATCGGAGGTTCCCTTCTCGAGCCAGTCATCGCCTTCGTTGCCGATATCCTGCTCGTTGGACTTGTTGCCCAGGATGAAGTCGTCGCCCTGGCCACCAAAGGCCTCGTCGTTATCTTCGCCGGTGATGATGAAGTCCTGGCCGAAGCCGCCATAGATGAGGTCGGTGCCGCTGCCGGCCTGGATGACGTCGTTGCCGTCGCCACCCTGGATGTCGTCGGAACCACCTGCATCTGTGATGATGTCGTCCCCGGTGCCGCCCTTGATAAAGTCGTCGCCATAGCCGCCGTCGAGGTGGTCGTCGCCGGCGTCGCCATA
>Ga0134122_10003015_pt1 | contig 12430 bp, 8 predicted proteins | sample KB302_FD_96461 | JGI IMG/M metagenome (GOLD analysis project Ga0134122, IMG submission 96461) | Terrestrial soil microbial communities without Nitrogen fertilizer from Kellogg Biological Station, Michigan, USA - KB3-0-2 | ecosystem: Environmental > Terrestrial > Soil > Unclassified ...
AGCTCGACCAGCCGCCGCCAGGCCGCGTCCGAATCCCCCGTGAACCGCAACGGCTCGATCCGGTAATGCACCCGCGCCTCCAGGCTCGAGACGCAGTTGCGCCTGCGGCAAGGGGGTAGGGAGGGCGGCTCGGAGCGGGAATCGGGGCTCATCGGCGTGCGCTGCAACGCGGCATCGAGGCGCCATTATTTCGCGAGTCCAGGGCGCGGCGCGAACCGCCGCGGGCGGCGGGAATCGCCAGCGCTCTCCCGGATCGCCATCGCTCCTCGGTTCAAGACGTCAGGCGAGCTGAAAAAAGGGGCGGCCACCTGGCCGCCCCTGGGTTTCTCAGCGCATCGGGCTCGTCGCCCGGTCCGAGATCACTCGATCTCGAACGACATCAGCTGGACCGGCATGGCGCCCGGCTCGGCGAGCGTCCAGTCGGAGAACATCGTGATGCCGGTGACCATCGCCGTGTTGGCCGCGGTGTTGATCGTGCCGCCGAGGTTCGTGTAGCCGGCCGGGCCGGGCGCGTCGCGGCGGTAGACGACGAAGTTCGCCTCGGTCGCCGTGCCCGGGATGTCGGCCGGGTCTAGGTAGGTGAAGGTGAGATCGGCGGTGACGCCGGTCGCCGTCAGGGTCCAGTAGCGCGAGAGCGCCATCGCCACCGGCTGGATGTTCGGGGCGCTCGACTGCACGGGCTTGACCGAGAAGTCGACCGGGAAGCCGGCCGCCGCCGTCACGTTCACGGCGACCGGGGAGAACCCGTTCGCCGTGCCCACTTCGAAGTTCTTCGAAGCGGCGGCCCCGAAGGCCTTCTTGAACGTCCCGTCGACGTAGCCGTTGGTGCGGACCACCGTGCCCGTCGTGGTGTTCGAGAAGTAGAGCGTGTTGGCGCCCGTGATCACGCGGCCGTTGGTGAGCGTGATCGCTCCCGCGGTCGTCCCGGTCACGGTCAAGTCGCCGCCCGCGAGGGTCAGGTTGTTCGGGTTGTCGACCGAGACCGAGGTCAAGGTCCGGGTCGGGTTGATCTCGACGCCCGTCGTCCGCGGCGCGGTTTCGAAGGCGTAGAGGATGATCTCGCCGCCCGTCCCCTGCATGTGGATCGGGGAGACGTCGAACGAGCCGCCGGGACTGGTCAGGCCGGTCGAGCCGATCTGGACGACCGTGGTCGACGCGCCGCCGTTGCCGAGGGTGATCTGGCCGCTGTTGGTGAAGCCGCCCTGGAACAGGTTGACGCGGTTGCAGACGATCGGCGCGTTGAGGGTGGTGAGAGCGAGGCTGTTGGCGCTGATCCCGACGCCCGCGAACGGCGTCACCCCGGTGCCGAACGTGCCGGCTCCGCCATAGGTCATCGCCGAGGTGCCCGCGAAGTCGAAGCGGGCGCTCGCGCCGGTCGAGATGATCGCGCCGTTGTTGGTGATCGTCGTGCCGCGGAAGAAGATCGCGGCGTTGTTGATGTTGAACGTCATGGTCGGATTGACCGTGAAGTTCGGCACGAAGCCGCCGTTGTCGTTGTAGGTCGAGGCCGCCGGCGCGCCCGTGGCGCCGAGGGTGACCAGCCCGCCGGTCAGGCTGAAGGTGGTCGAGCGGATGTCGAAGTCCACCTTCGTGGCGCCGGTGCTCGGATTGATCACGTTGATCGCGCCGGCGCTCATGGTGAACGACGAGGCGGTGCTGAAGAGCTCGAAGGAGCCGAAGTTCGAGCGCGTGTTGCCGACCGTGGCGACGTTGACGGTGCCGCCCGACTGCGTGTAGCTGACGGCGTTCTGCGGGTCGATGCGGCCGGTGGTGTTGACCGTGCCGCCCTCGATGATGAAGACCGCGCCCGCGCCGCCGCCCATGCCGTCCGCCGCGCCGACGCCGATGTTGAACGTCCCCTGAGAAACCCGGAGCAGGCCGTTGTTGACCGTCGTCGTGCCGCCCGCCTGGCCGAGCACCGTGTAGTTCGGGTTGTTGAGCCAGAAGCCGGCGCTCACCGGGATGATGTAGGTGGGGGAGGCGAAGACGCGATGGCTGCCGGTGAAGGTGCCGGAGAGCTTGAGCGTGCCGTTGGTCATCACCAGCCAGCCGCCGACGATGTCGGTGGTGACGCCCTGGTGGGTGAAGTTGGTGGTCGTGACCTCGAGCACCGAGGCCGGCGTCGTCCCCTTGTTCATCGTGATCTGGCGGATGTCGGTGGTCGCGCCACCGCCCGAGAAGGTCGCGTTCGCGGCTCCGGTGAAGGTGATGATGGCGCCCGCCGTGTTGGTGTTGGTCGAGAAGTCGAGGGTGCCGTTGTTGGTCAGGTTGCCGCCCACGCTCAGGTTGTGGGTCGTCACCGTCCCGGCGAGATTGGACCGCAAGGTGCCGCCCGAGGCGACGGTGACGTTCGATCCGACGGTGAGCGTCTGCGGCCCCGCCATCGCGAACTCGAGGATGCCCGAGGCGCCCTGTCCGACCGTCACGGTGAAGGCCAGGGCCGCCGTGTCGATGGTCACCGTGGAGCCGTCGACGATGGTGACGTTGTCACCCCCGGACGGGATCATGCCGCCCGCCCAGGTGGCGGGCGAGCTCCAGAGGCCGCCGGCCGCGAGGGAGGAGATGTTCCCGGCCGCGTTGGTGGTGACGTTGTTGCTGGCCGGACCGCCGAGAGCGCCCTCGGAGACGGCGTAGACGCGATAGAAATAGTTGGTGCTCGGCGCGAGACCGCTGTCGGAGAACGTCACCGCGTTGGCGGCGGTCTGGGTGAGGAAGCTGTAGGTCGTGCCGCCGTCGGTCGAGCGGTAGATGGCGAAACCCAGCTCACCGGCCGAGTTGTCGGTCCAGTTGAGGGTGGTCGCGATCGCCGTCGTGCCCGTGAAATTGAGGCCGCTCGGAGCGGTCAGGACGACCGGCGTGAAGGTCTCGGCCGTGGTGGCGGCGACGGCGGTCGCCTGGGCGTTGTTGGCCGTCACGTAGGAGACCGTGGCGCCCGTGGTGGTGACGCTGGCGAAGTTCGTCGCCGCGCCGGACTGGAGACCCACCGTGTAGCCGCCGTCGGCGACCGCCCCGGCCGGCAGGGCTCCATAGACGAATTCGATGACGCCGGTCGTCTCGGAAAGCCAAGCCTGGAACGTCCCGGTGCCAGCGCCGGCGCAGCCTGCGCCGCGCGTGATCTGCATGTTCTGCCACTCGATCACGAGCTTGCGGCTGGGTGCGCTGCCGAGGACCTTGAAATGGACCTTGCCGTTCGTGCCGGTGCACAGGTCGTCCCAATAGGGCGCGAGCTTCGGCGCGTTGGTCGTGGTCGCGAGCGAGTTGGTGAAGTTGGTCCCCGAGATGACCGTCGCGCCGAGGCGCATGAGCCCGTTGGCGTTGACCGAGAACTGGGTCGCGCGGGTGCCGTCGAACCAGAGATCGAAACCGATCGGGGCGAGCACCGAGTTGCCGTCGTCCGAGCTGGCCGGGATGAGCAGAGTCGTGCCCGAGGACATGTCTTCGAGAGCGACGCCCGTCGAGCCTGCGTACGGGTAGGTCGTGGCGGTGATCAGGGCGTTGGCTGTTTGGGCGGTGAGGAGCAAGGCCATCAACGCCGCCGCAATCGCGAGCTTCCTTCTCATAGGTGTCCTCTCTTGGGACGAAAACAAGGGTTGGGCGCGCCGGGAGGCTGGTGCACGGAGGTAGGTTGTTGGGAGGAACGGTCAGTGCAAGAGGTTGGAGGGCCCGAAGAGAGTCCACCCGACGCCAGCACGACCTTCCAGAGCTTGCCGTGAACGGTTCACGAGATGTGCCCAGAGCATAACGCCTGCGGCCGGAGGAGTCCAGCCCGCTCTTCGCCTAAGATCCGCCCGTCGGCGGAGGCGCGATGCTGGAGCTCGAGCGGGACGAGCGACAAGGGTTGTGGCGGCGGGTGATCGAGGAGATCGAGCGCTATCGGGACGGCGTCGCGGCGGGGCGCGTCACGCCCGATCTCGACCTCGAATCTCTCCGTTCCCGGCTCGCGGCGTTCGACTTCGCGACGCCGCTCGCCGCTTCGACCGCCGTCGACGTCGCCGTCGAGGGCTTGACCCACCAACAGGTCCATGCGGCGCATCCCCGATACTTCGGCCTGTTCAATCCGACGCCGGCGACCATGGGGATCGCCGCCGACGCCTTGGTCGCCGCATTCAACCCGCAGCTCGCCGCCTGGAGCCACAGCCCGTTCGCTGTCGAGGTCGAGCGCCACCTGGTCCGCTCCTTCGGCGCCCAGTTCGGCTGGGATCGGGCCGAGGTCGAAGGGACGTTCACCTCCGGCGGCATGGAGGCGAACCATACCGCCGTGCTCGCCGCTCTCTTCCGCGCGTTTCCCGAAGCCGGCCGGCGCGGGCTCCTCGCGCTCCGCAGCCAGCCGGTCCTCTACGTCTCGGCCGAGGCCCACGACTCGTTCGCCAAGGCGGCGCGCCTCTCGGGCTTGGGCACCGACGCCGTGCGAGAGGTGAGGGTCGACGGCGACCTGCGGATGAGCCCCGCCGACCTCGCCGAGCGGCTGGCCGCCGACCGGCGCCTCGGGCTCTCGCCGTTCCTGGTCGTCGCGACGGCCGGTACCACCACCTCGGGAGCTGTCGATCCGATCGCCGCGCTGGCCGAAGTGGCCGAGGCGGAAGGGATCTGGCTGCACGTCGACGCGGCCTGGGGCGGCGCCGCCGCGCTCGTCCCGGAGCTCGCGCCGGTGCTCGCAGGGCTCGAACGGGCGCGCTCGATCACCTTCGACGCCCACAAATGGCTCTCGGTGCCGATGGGCGCCGGGCTCTTCCTCTGCCGCCATCCCGGCATCCTCGAACGGACGTTCCGGGTCGCCGAGGGGTACATGCCGCGCGATGCGAGCGGCCTGCCGGTCGCCGACCCGTTCGCGCATTCGATGCAGTGGTCGCGCCGCTTCATCGGCCTCAAGGTGTTCCTCTCGCTCTTGGTCGCCGGCTGGGAGGGCTACGCGGCGGCGATCCGGCACCAGGCCGAGATGGGCGAGCTCCTGCGGAGCCATCTGGCCGCCGAGGGGTGGGAGATCGTCAACCGGACGCCGCTGCCGGTCGTCTGCTTCGTCGACGGCGGGCCGGGCGGCCGCGAGCCGGCGTTCGTCGAGGGGGTGGCGGCGCGCGTGGTGGCCTCCGGCGCCGCCTGGATCAACGCCGTCCGGCTCACGGGTGTCGGGCCGGCGCTCCGGGCTTGCGTCACGAGCTACCGGACCGGACCCGCGGACGTCGAGGCCCTCGTGCGCGCGGTGGGCGCCGAGCGGACCGGCCTCCGAGCCGCGCTTCGAGCCGCTCGGCCGGCCCGCCGCGAGGTGCGATAGTCTACGCCGAAGCCTGTCACGCCCCGGGGAAACGCGACACTCTTATAGAGGTGCCGGACGACCCCCGGCAGCCGCAACGGAATTCGGGAAGACTCGGAGGAGCGAACATGAGCTGGGAAGAGCGCGAAGACACCACGATCTACAAGGTCGTCGTCAACCACGAGGAGCAGTACTCCATCTGGCCGGCGCACCGCGAGCTTCCGCTCGGCTGGAACGACGTCGGCAAGCAGGGCCTGAAGCAGGAGTGCCTCGACTACATCAAGGAAGTCTGGACCGACATGCGGCCGCTCTCGCTGCGCAAGAAGATGGAAGAGATGGAAAGGGAGCGCCAGGCCAGCTCCAATTCCGGCTCCAATTGAGGCTGTTTCGTCTCTCCTCGCGCCCCGTCCGGAGCCCTCTTTGAGCGTCTCGGCACCCGTCTCCGACCGTTGGATCGCCTATCGGGAAGCCAACCCGCGGGCGCGGCAGCGCCTGTTCTGCTTCCCGTATGCCGGCGGGGGAGCCTCGGCCTATCGCGGCTGGGGAAGCTCGCTGCCGGCCGACGTCGAGGTCTGCCCGGTCCAGCTGCCGGGGCGGGAGAGCCGGCTGCGCGATCAGCCGTTCGACCATCTCGAGCCGCTGATCACGGCGCTCGCCGGCGCGCTCCGGCCCTGGCTCGACCTGCCGTTCGCCTTTTTCGGCCACAGCATGGGCGGCTTGATCTCCTTCGAGCTCGCCCGCGAGCTGCGGCGCCTGCGGGCGCCCGAGCCGTTCCACCTCTTCGTCTCGGCGCGCCGCGGGCCGCAGGTGCCGAACCGCGAAGAGCCGATCCACGGCCTGCCGGAGCCGGAGTTCCTGGAACGGCTGCGGGAGCTGAACGGCACGCCGGAGGAGGTGCTCCAGCACGCCGAGCTGATGCGCCTGCTGATTCCCATCCTGCGCGCCGACTTCGCGGTCAACGAGAACTACGAGTACGTCCCCGGCGAGCCGCTGTCGGTGGGCATCTCGGCGTTCGGCGGCCTGGGCGACGTCGAGGTGACGAAAGAGGATCTCGCCGCTTGGAAGGACCAGACGCGGGGGCGCTTCCGGCTGCGCATGCTGCCCGGGGACCATTTCTTCGTCCACAGCGGGCGGGAGATGATCGCCGACGCTCTCGCGCGCGACCTCGCCGAGCATGCCGGATCCCTCGCCGTCCGCTGACGGCGCGGGCTCGGCTGGCTCGGCTGCCCCGGCCGGCTCAGCGGATTCGGCCTTCGAGCGCCCGTTCCATCCCGCCGATTTTCCCTTGACCCGAGCCGGCGAGGAGCCTCGCCTGGCTCCGGGCGAGCTGCGGCTCTGGGTCGTGCCGCTCGATCCTCCGGCCGCGACCGTCGCGGCCTTGTCGCGGCTCCTCTCGGCCGATGAGGAGGCGCGGGCCGCCCGCTTCCGTTTCGATCAGCATCGCAGGCGCTACGCGGTCGGCCGCGGGGCTCTGCGGCGCTTGCTCGGCCGCGAGCTTCAGATCGCTCCCGAGGCGGTCCGCTTCCGCTACGGGCCGCGCGGCAAGCCGTTCCTCGCTCCGCCGCTCGACGCCTCGGGCCTCGAGTTCAACCTGTCGAATTCGGAAGAGCTGGCGCTCGTCGGCTTCCTCTACGGCCGAGAGCTCGGCGTCGACGTCGAGTACTTGAAATCGATGCCGGATGCGCTCCAGATCTCCGAGCGGTTCTTCTCGATCGGCGAGCGCGAGGTCCTGCGGGGTGTCGAAGAGGCGGCGCGGGAGATCGCCTTCTTCAACTGCTGGACGCGCAAGGAGGCCTACCTGAAAGCTGTCGGCGAGGGGCTCGCGGCGCCGCTCGACTCTTTCGACGTCACCCTGGCGCCGGGGGAGCCGCCCCGCATGCTCCGCCTGCGCGGCGATGCCGCGGCGGCCTCCGCCTGGCGCTACCTTCACCTCGAGCCGGCGGAACGCTATCTGGGAGCCGTCGCGATCGAGGGCGGGGATGCTCGGAGCGCGCGGATCGAGCGGATCAGCGCCTATCGCCTGGCGTCGTGACGACCGCCGTGACGGCCGGCTCGAGCCGACCGGCCGGCGCGCCCTCGAGCCAGCCCGCGAGGCGAACCCGCTGCTCGGGCGTCGCCGCGGGATCGATCTCCAGGCGCCCGCGCGTCCGCGGCTTCGCTCCGAAAACGATCGGCAGCCGCCGGAGCCGCTCCCGCCGGGAGACGAGGAGCGTCGCCGCCTCGCCCGGCCGGTGGCCGCGCAGGCGCTCGGCGAGCCCGTCGGAAGGCACCCGATCGTCGTCGATCGCCAGGATCTCGTCGCCCGCGGCGACCCCCCCGGAGACGGCCGGACCGCCGCGGACGACGTGGCTGACGAGCAGCCGCCCGCCCTGCGGCTCGGCGTCGAGGCCCAGCCAGGCGGCGGGCTCCGCGCCCTCCTTCGGCTCGTCGGCGAAGCGCAGGCCGAAGGCTTCGAGGGCGGGTGTGTAGTCGAGCTGGCCGGGCGCGAGAGCGCGCTCGATCCAGGCCGCGAGCGGACGCCCGGCCACCTCTTCGAGCGTCGCGATCATCTCCTCCTGGCGATAGCCGCGGGCGCCCGAAAAGCGGTCGTAGGCGAGGCGCATGGCGTCGTCGAGCGAGCGCTCGCCGCGAGTCGCGGTGCGGATCTGGGCGTCGAGCAGGAGGGCGACCACGGCGCCCTTGGTGTAGTAGCTGACGCCGCTGTTGGGAAAGTTCTCGTCCTTCCGGTAGTACTTGATCCAGGCGTCGAAGGAGGCGGCGTCGAGGCCCTGGACCAGACGGCCGGGGCCGGCCTCGACGCTCTCGATCGTCTTCGACAGGCGCTCGAGGAGCCCCGCCGGGCCGACGAACCCCGCCCGGTGGAGCATCAGGTCCTCGTAATAGGTGGTGAAGCCCTCGGCGATCCAGAGGCTCGGCGTATAGACCTCGGCCTCGTAGTCGAAGCGGTCGAATTCGATCGGGCGCAGGCGCTTGACGTTCCAGGCGTGGAACAGCTCGTGGACGACCAGCCCCAGCCAATCGAGGTAGCCGTCCGCGCGCCGCGTCTTCAGGCGGCTCGCCATCAGGACGCAGGAGTCGCGGTGCTCGAGACCGCCTCCCCCCTCGGTCAGGAGGTTGAAGATCACGTAGCGCTCGTACGGCAGCGCGCCCCAGAACGCCGCCGCGGTCGCGACGATTCTCGAGAGGTCCGAGAGCGCGCGCGGGGCGTTCCAGCGCTCGTCCTCCCCCTCGTTGACCAGGAGGTGCTCCCGGTCTTCGACGACGAAGCGATGGACGGGAGCGTTGCCGGCGTAGATCGGAGCGTCGACCAGCTCGTCGTAGCTCGCGGCGACGAAGAGGCCCTCCGCAGGAGAGACGAGCGGCGAGACGACGGTCCGCCACGGCGGCGGAAGCTCGAGGTGGAGCTCGGCGGCGAGGTGATGGCCGCCGACCGGGACAAGGAACGAGGCGGCCCCGGACAGGAGGGCGAAGTCGGCGTCGACGAAATTGGTCCGGACCGAGAGCTCGCGGGCGTACAGCCGGTAGCGGATCACCGCCCGCTCGGCGCTCCCGGTTTCGACCCGCCAGCGGTTCTTGCAGGTCTTGGCGATCCGCAGCGGCGAGCCGTCGTCCGCCCGCGCCGAGATCCCCTCGACGTGGCGGGCGTACTCGCGGATCAGGTAGGAGCCCGGTGTCCAAACCGCCATCGCGAGGTCGAGACCGCTGCCTTCGGCGCACGGAAAGCTCGACGCGACCTCGACGTAATGGCTCTCCGGAGCTCTGAACCGGACCTCGTGGCGGATCGGCACGACCATGTGCCGGCGACCTTACCCGAAGTGCTCGCCGCGCGCCAAGGCGGTCCGGCCGAGGGGGGCGAACTATACTCGGGCTCCATGACCGGCAGCCCGCTCGCGGCCTCTCTCGACCGGCTCCTCGCAGGCCTTCCCGAGCCGTCCCGCGCTCTCGCCCTCTCCCGCTCTCCCGCCGGCGGATTGCCGGAAGCGCGGGAGCTCTGGCGCGCCCGGCAGCGGCGCGCGGTGCCGGGGGAGGTCGCTTCGAGCCTGCCGTTCGCCGTCTCCGGCCTCTCCCACGGGCTCTCGCTCGCGGCCGACCTGTTCGTCCGCGCCCGGACCCCGGTCGTCGTGCCGCAGCCGTTCTGGGGCAACTACGCGCAGGCCTTCGGCGTCCGCCGCGGCGCCCGCATGGTCCCCGCGCCGAGCTTCGTGGAGGGGCGGTTCGATCCCGAATCGCTCGGCCGGGCCCTCGCCGCGCTTCCCGAGGGCGAGCCGGCGCTCGCGATCCTCAATTTTCCCTCGAATCCGGGCGGCTACTCACCCTCCGTCGAGGAGCGGGAGGTCCTGATCGGATCCCTCCTCGCCGCCGCCGAGGAGCGCCCGCTGGTCGTCCTCTGCGACGACGCCTACGCCGGCCTGGTCTTCGAGCCGGAGATCCCCGCGGGGTCGCTCTACTGGGATCTCGCCGGCAGGCATCCGAACCTGACGGCGGTCAAGATCGACGGGGCGACCAAGGAATTCTCGTTCTTCGGCGGCCGGATCGGTTTCCTGACCTTCGCCTGCGAGCCCGGCTCGCCCGCGGCGAAGGCGCTCGAGGCGAGGCTCGCCCGCTGGGCGCTCTCCGGGGTCGGCCCGACGAGCGCGGCGAGCCAGGCGGTGTTGCTCGAAGCGCTCCGGTCTCCCGGCGTCGAAGATCGGATCGCGGCGATCCGCGGCACGCTCGCCGGGCGCTACCGGGCGCTCTCGGGAGCGCTCGCCGCGGCCGATCCGGCAGTGCTCACGGCGTTTCCCTTCAACTCGGGCTGCTTCGCGCTCGTCGAGGTGCCGGAGGGCCTGGGGCTCTCGTCCGATCAGGTGCGCCGCCGCTTGCTCGCGGAGGAGAGCGTCGGCCTGATCTCGATCGAGCCGCGGAGCCTGCGGATCGCCCACTGCTCGGTCGCGGCCGGCGACCTCCCCGAATTGGTTCGGCGGCTGGAACGGGGGATCGCCGGGGCGGCTGCCTAAGGCGAGGCCTCCCGCGCGCGCTCGCAATAGAAGCGCAGCACGTGCATGAAGTCCTGGGCGTTGGTGACCACGCCGTAGGCCTGGTGGGTGCCGCGGTCCTTGAGCTTGTTGACCACGAACTCGGTCTGGTCGACGCAGATCGTCATCAGGTCGGTCGGCACGCCGCCTGAATGGGTGTGGTAGGCCGGCAGCATGTTGCCGACGGCGATCGCGTGAAGCGCCGTGGCGACGAAGATCGCGCCGGTCGCCCGGACCGTGTGCTCGCGCATCGCGTCCTGCGCTTCGAGCGAGTGCGAGTAGACGCCCGGCAGCGGCCCATCGTCCCGGATCGAGCCGGCGAGCACGTAGGGGACGCCGCTCTTGACCAGGGCGTGGATGATGCCGCTCGGGATCAGCCCGCTCTCGATCGCGGTCTCGATCGATCCCGCCGCCCGCACGGCGTTGATCGCCCGCATGTGGAGGCCGTGGCCGCCCACCGCCGGATTGCCTTCGTTGTCCATGCCGAGCGTGGTGCCGAACATGGCCGCCTCGATGTCGTGGACCGCGACGGCGTTGCCGGCCAAGAAGGCGCTGACGTAGCCGTTCCGGATGAACCACTCGAAGTCCTTGCGGGCGCGCGAATGGACGAACGCCGGTCCCGCGACCCAGACCAGGTAGCCGCCGCGGCGGCGCTCCTCGTCGAGGCGGGCGGCGAGCTCCTCGTAGTTGACCGGGCGCTCGCGGCTCACCTCGGTCGACATGAAACGGAATTCGTTCGCGCCGTGGGCCCCCGCCAGGAAGCCCTCGGAGTGGACGAACAGCCCGCCGCTGCCGTCCTCGGCGAACCCCATCGCGATCGCCTCGCCTTTCGACAGCCGGCGCGGCTCGATCACCTCGACGTCGTCGCCCCGGCGGACGATGACGCAGTCCATGCGCGGGCGGGCCGGCAGCTTCCAGGCGCCGCCGATGTGGACGTAGGTGGGGAGGTTCGAGGTCGAGAAGAAGCCGTCGGGCAGGATGCCGTCGGCGGGCACCGGCTCGAAGCGGGCTTCCGGGGCGGTCGAAAACGGGGGCTTGGTGAAATCGGGAAACTTGTAGGTCGACATGAGCAGGCCGGAGTCTAGGTGCTCGGTCCCGGCCGCGGCAAGGGGCGCGAGACGCGCGCCAGCCGATCGCGCACCGACTCCTCGAGCGTGCGGTAGCTTTCGGGGCCGCTCCGCCACTCGTCGATCCGCCGGTCGAGCCGGTCCAGGCGCGCCGGGCCGATGCGGGTGAAGAACTCCTGCTCGAAGGCGTTTTCCTCGCGCGTCGCCTGGTCGATCCAGCGCCGCTCGCGGTCGACCAGGTACTCCTTTTCGCGCTCCGCCTCCGCGACCTCCCGCTCGGCGATCAAGTCGAGGCGGGCGTCGTACGGCCCGCGCGGAGCGAGCAGCTTGACGAGCACCGGCGCGCACTCGAAGAAGGCGAGCAGCAGGGTCAGGAACAGGCTCGCGCGCGCCACGGGAGGCTTCGCCGCTTCGAGGTTCGCGAGGGCGTCGAGGCGGGCGAGAAGGCCGGTCGCGACGGCGCTCTCGAACGTCTGGCGGCCCTGGTCGAGCCGCGTGCGGGCCGCGGCGAGGCGAGCCCGCCGATCCGCGATCTGGGGCTCGATCTCGGCGCGCAGCCGGGAGAGCTCGGCCCGAGCGGCGTCGCGCGCCTGGCGCTTGACCTCGGCGACCTCCGCGACGCCCACGCGCCCGGTGCCTCCCGTGCCGTCCGTTTCGCGGACGAAATCGTCCTCCCGCGCAGCGGCGGAGCGGCCAGCCTCCTGGAGCTTCGCTTCGAGACGGCCGATCTCAGTCTCGACGCGTCGGACGTCGGGCGCTTCGATCGCCTCCGAGGCGCGGAGCTTCTGGGCCACCGCCCGGTCGCGGTCGAGCTGCATCTGCTCGGCGATCTCGCCCGAGAAGAGCCGCAGCTCGAGAGGCTTCGCGAGGCAGATGCCGATGCCCGCGGCGAGCAGGAAGCGCGGCAGCGCGGGGGTCAGCTCGACGAGGAAGGCCTTGATGCCCGGCCGGCCGCGCTTCTTCATCGTAGCGACCAGGAAGCGATCGAGATTGAAGAGCGCGAGCCCCCAGACGATGCCGAAGAGCGCTCCCCACAGAGGGGCCCAGGGGTCGCCGGAAAAGGCGAAGGAGAGCGCGTAGCCTCCCGAGAGAGCGGCGAG
>Ga0134122_10003018_pt1 | contig 12424 bp, 10 predicted proteins | sample KB302_FD_96461 | JGI IMG/M metagenome (GOLD analysis project Ga0134122, IMG submission 96461) | Terrestrial soil microbial communities without Nitrogen fertilizer from Kellogg Biological Station, Michigan, USA - KB3-0-2 | ecosystem: Environmental > Terrestrial > Soil > Unclassified ...
GCCCGCGCTTCCGAGCGCCGAGTTCCCCCTTCAGCCGCTTCCGTTCCGCTTTAAGTCGCGCCCGCTCTTCCGGACTGATCTTCCCATTCGCCTTTGCGGCTTTCACTTCGGCTCGAAAGGCCTTCAGCTCAGCCTTTGCTTGCTTCGATTCCGGACGCCGTTTGCCATTCTTTGCAGCCAGGACGCTGGCCGGCGCCATCGCTCCAAGCAGAGCGGCGACGCACGAGATAATCACGATTGAACGCTTCATTTTCTACCCTCCACGTCGATAGACAACGCCGCCGCGGAATCGATTAATGCCAGATTGAGTATGTTATTCTCGCCTGATGATTGTGATGAAATTTGGCGGCACATCGGTGGAAGACGCGACCGCCATTGATCGATCGTGCGGAATTGTCGCCCAGCGGATTTCCCGCAGGCCCATGGTCGTCGTATCGGCTCTCGCGGGAACAACCAACGGCCTGCTCGAAGCCGGCCGGCTGGCCGGCGAACGCAAGCTGGACCAGGCCCTTGCTATTATTGCGCCGCTTGAAAATCGTCACGTCGAACTGATGCCGTCGACCGCGGCGGATTTCACTGCACTGCGAGAGTTGCTGCGGGCCTTGAGCGCCATCGGAGAAATATCGGACAGAACCCGGGATCTGATCGCCTCCTATGGCGAAGCTATTTCTTCGCGGATTTTCACCGACCGGATGCGCAAGCTGGGCCACGACGCCGTGCATATTGACGCCCGTGAGTGCATCATCACGGACGACTCGTTCGGTTCGGCGGCTCCGCGGCTTGCCATTATTCGCGAAAATCTTCAAAAGATCGCGCGCCCGCTTCTCGATGCCGGACGCATCGTCGTGATGGGAGGATTCATCGGATCCACCGAAAACGGCGTGACGACGACTCTCGGACGCGGTGCATCCGACTATAGCGCCGCCATTGCCGGAGCGGCGCTCGACGCCGAGGAAATCCAGATCTGGACCGACGTGGACGGACTGATGACCACGGACCCTCGAATCGTTCCCAGCGCATGGAAAGTCCGGGAGACTTCCTTCGCGGAGGCATCCGAGCTGGCATACTTCGGCGCTAAGGTCTTGCATCCCGCAACAGTACTTCCTGCAGTCGACAACAACATCCCCGTCTATATTTTGAATTCGCGCAAACCCGCCGGCACGGGGACGCGCATTACACGCGACGCGGTTCCCTGCAGGAATCTGATCAAAGCCATTGCGGTGAAACGGGGGATCACCGTTGTTACCGTTTCGTCCTCACGCATGCTCATGGCCCATGGCTTCCTTCGGGCGCTCTTCGAAGTGTTCGACCGGCATCGTGCTTCAGTCGACATGATCGCAACATCGGAGGTCTCGGTTTCCCTGACTCTCGATACTTCAACAAAGCTTCCTGGCATGCTGGCCGATCTGAGGGCTCTTGGCGAAGTGAAGGTCGATGAGAACCTGACGCTGCTCTGTCTGGTCGGCGGCAATCTTCGATACACACCCGGCGTGGCCGCTGAAGTTTTCGGGAGTATTCGCGATATCAATGTCCTGATGGTTTCCCACGGCGCCTCGAATATCAATTTGAGTTTTCTGGTGGATCAAAAGGATGCGGATGTGACCGTCCAGAAGCTGCACGCATATTTTTTCCGCGAGTTTGATTCCACCGTTTTCGAACCTGCCGTCTAGCCGGGCGGACTCTTTAGACATACCCCACAACCATCATTCGCTTTCCGCTGGCATGCTGCTCGTATGCATCGGGCGGCGGGGCTACGACTTCCACTCTGTAGAATCCCAGTTGATTCATGATCCAGAGAAGTCCCTTCGGACTCGGGATGAGGACAATGTCCGTGGCGGCGCCGTCCGGCCCTTTAGCATCGGAACAGATCCCAAAGATGCCGTGCATTTCAGTACTCCACAGGTACGAGCCTGTATCGACTTTTCCGGTGAGATCGAGAATCGTTGTTTGTGTTTCAACAACCAACGCCCTCTTTGTCCATCTTCTGGCCTTGCGCAATCCGCCGATCGGATCCTCCAGGTGATACAGCAACCCGAACATCGTGACGACATCTGCGGGTTCGATTTCATCTCCTCCGAGCGTGGCGACGTTGGCTTCTCGAAATTCACAATTCGCAAGACCATAAACACTCCGAATCAAGTTGGCGGACTCAATATGCTCCGGTTGAAAATCCAGCCCAAGCACATGCCGGCATTTCTGAGCCAGGTGGTACGCGAAAAATCCCTGGTGGCTGGACAGATCGATGCAGGTGGTCTCCGGCCAGCTGGAACCCAGAAAGGGATCCAGTACCGAGAACATCATCTCCAACCGGGTATCATGAATTTTCAGGATGTCGTCGGAAACGTAAGTGCGCGTTGTTGCACCGCTGGGCAAGGTGAATTTGTAGAACCATTCTTTGGAAAGGATTTCCTGCTCCAGATCCTGCAATCGTTTTGTGGACAATTCGGACATGAGGCTCTGGAAAGGATTTACAAAATGACATACAGCCAGTGCGCTGCAAGCACGAGCATCGTCAACCCGCCGTAAATCGATCCTCCGAGGATGATCCTTTGCTGGACCGGCTCTGGAATGGGATCGGGATGCGCCCGCTGCCAGACCGCCAGATAGAACATTGCCGCGCTCAGAACGAGCGTTCCCAAAACGAGCATGGGGCCCCCGGGGTTCAATGCCAGTGCATGCCTCCAATCGCCGTGCAGGGTGAGTAGAATGCTCCGTGTCATGCCGCAGCCCGGACAGGGAATGCCAAAAGCAGTCTTAAAAGCGCATCCCCAATCCAACTGGCTTCCCAGGACCGATACCGATGTGGGTGTGGCCGAAGCAACGGAGCGCGTAATGAAAAGAACTGCAAGCGACGCCGCCGCGACGATGCCTGTCGCGACCCAACCTCTGCCGGTAACTGCTGGTTGCATATTCATCAGGTAGTCTTGATAACAAAAGTCCCGACGGCCTTGTCATGCAATGCCTGACGCTGCGGATCCCATAAGGGCCAGAGGATGCTCAGAAGCGACAGGGGCGCAACGAATCCGAAACCAACCTGAACTAAAAGCCGAAGTAAGAGTGTCTGGAATGGAACCAGAGTTCCAGCCGCGGTCACGACTTTAAGATGCATGACCCCTTGCCCGATCGAGTAGCCGCGCTGGCTTACCAGATGCACTTTGTTATAGAGGCCGACGCCAAACGTGACCAGTGGAAAAAGAACTAACGCGATACAGCAGAAGCCGCCGCCGAGCATACTCCCCGCAGCCTGTCCGTCGTCGCCGCCTGTGAGCTGGCCGATTCCGGCGCCGGCGCCTGCCATGCCAATTCCAAGGATCGAGATTGCAATGTAGACGACAAGCACTCCTCCCCCGACGATAAGCATGTCCAGAAGAGCGGCCAGAACTCGGTCCACCCACATCGCATAATTCATTGACTCCGGCGGACTGTTACTGCCGCGGGAAACCGGGGCCGCCGGAAGCGCAACGCCACAGTGAACGCAAAGGCCTGCGATGTCCGGACTCTCCTTGCCACATGCTGTACATCGAATCATTGGTGTCCTTTCTTCAACCCCGCAAAAAAGACACCCTGTATCCCACACATCTGCAATCAAGTAAAGAAAGTTTCATTCTTGCCGTTTGAATACAGTCGCGGTTCCTGAAGCTGTGAATGAATTGGGGACGCGTTCCTCTCCCGAAGGGAGAGGGTGGCCCGAAGGGCCGGGTGAGGGGTACAGAAACGGCACCGTCTATTACCCCTCACCCGGCCCGCCAGCCTGCTGGCTGCGGGCCACCCTCTCCCTTCGGGAGAGGAACGCGTCCCCAATTCATTCACACCTTCAGACGATGGAGCCCTGCACGCTGGAGTGACATTGACGGCCTGAGCCTGTGTCGGGTACAGTAGCGCGGCTCCCGATTCATTCTCTCAAGATCCCGGAGGCGACGAGTGGCTGCTACGGAACACAATTTCGAGCCGATGACCGCCGGCATGGTGCTGGATAAATCCTTCCGGCTCTATATGGATAATTTCCCGCTGATGGTCGGGCTCTCGGCGATTTTGAACATTCCACTTCTGATCCTGCCGCTTTTGTTTGGCCCGGGAAGGCTGGACCCAAGGAACATCAGCATCACGAGGGTTTTGACAGTCCTGATCGGCGCGCTCGTGTTCCTCCTCGCAGCGCTTATTGTCACTCCGCTCATCACAGGCGCAACGACGAAGGCGGTGAGCGATATCTACCTGGGCAACGTCGTGACCGCGGGATCTTCCATTTCCGCTGCCTGGCGAAAGGCATGGACGCTACTGAAAACCCAGTTTGTCGTCGGGCTCATTGTCGGCCTGGGAATGCTTCTCCTGGTGGTTCCGGGAATGCTATGGATGCTCTCCTATGCTCTTATTGCGCCCGTCGTCATGATCGAGGGATCGAACAATGGCCGTGAGATCCGCCAGCGAAGCTGGAGTCTTGTCAAAGGAAACCGCGGCAAGGTTTTTCTGATATTTTTCATCATCGTCGTGATCCAGATTCTTGCCCAGGCCGGTATCGGCATCATGGCGGTCTTCGGACTCGGTACAAGTAATGTCTCCCTTATCAGCCAGATCCTCAATGGCATTGTCTCCATTTTGATGTATCCGATGTCTGCGATCGCAGTGACGCTTCTCTACTATGATTTCCGCATTCGCAAGGAAGGATTCGATCTGGAAATGCTGAGTCATGCACTCGGCGAACCAGCGCGAGGGGCATGATTCAGCCGGTTTCTCCGGAACATGTTCGGGAAATCACACAGACTGTATTGAAACGGCCTGAGTTTCGGGAAGACGTGACGGGCGCGTGGATCGCACAAACGTTACAAGCATTCTTCAAGTGGCTTTCGAAGCTGTCGGATTGGGCAGGAAAGCATCCCAGTTCGGCAAGAATCCTCATCTACGTCCTTGGGATCGTCCTCATTGTGCTGCTTGCCCACATCGCATACACGGTGATCGGGGAATTTCTTTCTCTCCGTAAACGAAACGCTGAAACGGATGTACGCTACCGCACCTTGCCTGCCCTGGAAGGCGTGGCGGAAAACTGGAGCGATGCGTTTGTGCTTGCAAAAGCGGCGCTGCAATCCGGCGATCTGTACCGTGCCATGTGGATCACACATCGGATCCTCCTCTCCGTGCTCGACCTCCGCGAGATGGTGAAATTTACCCGGTGGAAAACCAACAGCGATTACATCCGTGAATGCCGGGCCGGCGATCCCGCGGCGGCAACGCTTCGGGAAATAACCGCGGCTTATGAACGCGTCGTCTACGCGCATGGCGACTTCGACCGGGAGCAGGCGGCCCGCCTTGTCGAGCAGGTCGAAGCGTTTGCCGGCAAGGAGGTCCGTTGAACGCGGCGCGAAAGAATTTCTGGACGGCGATCGTCGCGGCCGGCATTTGCGTCGTCCTTCTCATCGTTATTGCGGGACTTTCCATTAACAGAGCGACGGATTTCCTACACCAGCGTCCGTCGACTTTTTTCACGGATCCCACCGGCGCCCGGGCCTTGCTTCTCGTGCTGCAGCGCGTGCTGCCAAACGCCGGCCAATGGCGGAGGCCATTCATGGACCTTCCCTCAGAGGCAGGCTCCACCCGTTCCACGTTGATTGTCATGGGCCCGCAGGAACCGCTCAGCGAGTCCGATGCGACCGCGCTCGACCGGTGGATCACGTCCGGCGGGCAGCTGATCCTCGCAACCAACATGGAATGGCAAATCCGCAAACCGAACAAGGCGGGAGAAAAGGAGGAATTCATTCCCCTGGGATATCTTGCAAGGCACAGCCTGAAAGTGAAACCCGATGCTACAGGCAATGATGCCATTGCAGCCGTCACCACAAAGGCGCTGGGCACAGGCCGGATCGTATTCATACCGGACTCGTATGCCTTCTCCAACGAGTCGCTGGGCTCCACGGATGACGCGGTTTGGATCGTCTCGCAAGTATCCGAATGGGGAGGCGCTGCGCTAATTGACGAGTACCATCAGGGCTTCGGGGAGAAGCGTGAACTTCACACGCTGGTGGCGATGTTTGCCGCATCGCCCTGGGGATTCGCCTGCATGCAGCTGGCGCTTGCCGGAGTCGTCTATATCCTGGGCTGCAGACGCCGATTCGGACGCCCTGTCGATGAGCTTCCCGTTGAACGCACCAGTCCGATCGAAGCTGTCGAGGCGCTTGGAGGTCTGTTCGAAACCGCACGGGCAGGCGCCTTATCGGTGAGAACAGTTCATCAGTATCTCAATCTGCAACTCACGGCAATGTTCGGCTACTCCGTCGATCTTTCAAACCCGGCCGTACGGGATCGGATTGCCAGCCGAAGTTCGGTGAGCAAGGCGGAGCTGGAATCCTATGCGGAAGCGGTGAAGCGAGCGATCGACGGAGAAACGACATCCGATGCGGACCTCATTCGAATCGCCCGTGATGCAACAACGATCTCAAGGAGTTTTAGTCATGGAAATGCCCGGCAACATCCAGGGCGGCCAGCCGCTGCTGGCTAGTCTGAAAACGGAACTCGCGCGCGTTATTGAAGGCCAGGAGGCCGTCATTGAAAGCCTGATGGTGGCGTTGGTCGCCGGCGGACATGTACTGATCGAGGGCGTCCCGGGCGTCGCGAAAACCCTGATGGCGCGCAGCCTGGCTTCCGCCCTGTCGGCAACGTTTTCTCGCATTCAATTCACGCCGGACCTGATGCCGGCCGACATCACCGGCGTGAACATATTCGAACCCGGAACCGGTTCGTTTCGATTTCGTCCAGGCCCGCTGTTTGCAGATATCGTACTCGCCGACGAAATCAATCGCGCCCCTGCCAAGACCCAGTCTGCTTTGCTTGAGGCGATGCAGGAAAACCAGGTGAGCATTGACGGTGTCACACACAACCTTTCCGGCATGCTGACAGTTCTTGCAACCCAGAATCCCATTGAATACGAGGGAACGTATCCACTTCCGGAAGCCCAGCTCGACCGCTTCATGATCAAAGTGGTTGTCGATTATCCTGCTCTCGAAGCCGAACGTTTGATGATTGCCCGCATGCATCGGCTTGGAGAAAACGTGACGCATCCGGAATCCGTGATACGGCCTGTGATCAGTCCCGCGGAACTGCTAGACATTCGCGCCGCTTCCCATCGCGTGGACGTGGACGATTCGATCGTGAATTACATCGTCGAAATCACCCGCAATTCCCGTTCGCTCGCCAACCTGAGCCTGGGCGCAAGTCCGCGTGCGGGGGTCATGCTGCTGCGTGCCGCTAAAGCCCTCGCCGTGCTTCATGGAAAGTCGTACGTCACGCCGGATGAGGTTCGTGAAATGGCGCTGCCCGTTCTCCGTCACCGGGTTCGTTTGACTCCTGAAGCGGAAATTGAAGGTCTTACCGCCGATGGATGCATTGACACTCTGATGCGGCAGGCCACGGTGCCCCGGTAATGGTTCCCACTCGACGGCTCGTTCGCTGGATCGCACTGGGATCGCCACTTTGGTTGATCGCGCTCGCCACGCCGGCCGGATGGGGCGTGGCAGCGGCATACTTGCTGGTGCTGGCTTCCATCTGTGTCATGGACTATTTCGCCGTGCCCAACGCATCAGCATTTCAAGTGCAGCGTGAATTGGGCCGATTTTCACTTGGAGCCGTCACGGACGTTCGGATTCAGATCGCGTGCCGTTCGAAGCGCCTGTTGCGTTTGTCCATGCGCGACGAACTGCCGCCAGCCCTGCGTCAGCTGACACCGATTCAGAACGTCAATCTCCCCATACATGGCGAATGCGAATGGATTTACCAGGTACGTTCGGAGCGGCGCGGCAAATACCATCTCGATACCATCGCCTTGCGGGCTGGCCGCACCGGCGCACTGGTCAAGCGCCAACTACGAATCGCCGTGCCCGACGATCTGCGTGTCTATCCCCGATTCGCGACTGCCGATGAGTATCGATTGCTCGCCCGCCTTCATCATCAGGACGAAGCCATGCGGCGTCCCCGCCGCGTCTACGGACAGGGCACGGATTTCGAAAGCCTGCTGACCTATTCACCGGGTGAAGATCTTCGGAATGTCGACTGGAAAGTCAGCGCCAAGCGCGGCTTTCTGGTGTCACGCAATCTGCAGACTGAACGCGGCCAGCAGATCTCCGTCATGATCGATGGCGGGCGGCGCATGGCCGAGCAGATTGGCGAGTATTCCCGATTCGAGTACGCTCTCAACGCCGCGGTTATGCTCAGTCACGTGGCGCAGCGCCGAGGTGATACTGTCGCCGTATCGACATTCTCAGACCGCGTGGAGTCTTTCATGCCGCCCACACGCGGCACGGCCGTCATGCGGACTGTTTTGGAATCGCTGTCCACTGTTGAAGTGCGGCAGGTGGAAACCGACTACTGGCAAGTTGTCGGACAGGTCATGGACCGGCTGAAGCGCCGCAGCCTTCTCGTCATGATGACGGATGTTTTGGATGCCGCCGGCAGTTCGGGACTCCTCATCAATCTTGCTCGCGCGGCCTCGCGTCACCTGGTGTTATGTGTGGTGCTGACGGAGCCGCGCATCGCAGAGATGGCCGCATCGGAAGCAGAGACGCTGCAGGATGCCTATGTCAAGGCCGCCGCATCTCATATGCAACTGCAGCGGCACCTGGCGCTGGAAAAGATGCGAAGCCGGGGCATCATGGTTCTGGAAACTTCACCGGAGCATCTGACGATTCAATTGATACGCCGGTACCTCGAAGTCCGGAGGGCGAATCTTCAATAATGGACGAACGCATTTCCATCATCACTCCCGATCACGTGGAGCTCGATTTCGAGCCGGCAGGCATTGGATCACGCCTGCTCGCATTCATCATCGATCAGATCATCCTGTATCTCAGCATCCTCGCAATCGTCCTCCTATTGCTGTTTTCGGGCGCAATGGGCATCGTGTCGGGCATCTCTCAGGAATGGTCCAGTACCATCACACTAACAGTGCTGGCATTCGTCATTTTCTTTCTGAATTGGGGATACTTCCTCCTGTTCGAAGCGCTTAACAAGGGACAGACGCCGGGCAAGAGATCGACCGGAATTCGCGTGGTCCGCGACAGCGGCCTGCCCGTCGGCTGGCGCGAGTCCGCACTGCGCAATTTTGTCCGCATTGCAGACATCATGCCGCCACCGGCCTGTTTTGTCGCGGGACTGATGATTCTGCTTTCAAAGCAGGGGAAGCGGCTTGGAGATCTTCTGGCCGGAACCATGGTCGTGCGAGAGGATTTCGGATGGAGCGGACGCGGCAGCACGGCCCGGTGGGAAGCCGCATGGATTGCGCGCGCGGAAAAGGGGCGGTTCGGAAAGAGCATCGTACTTGCGGATATGAAGATCGAGGCGAGTCAGATGCAAATCATAAAGCGCTATCTCGAACGCCGCGATTCCCTGCCTCTCGTCCAGCGGCAGAATCTTGCGTGGAAAATTGCGTCTCCGTTTTTGAAGGCAATGGGAGAGGACGCCAACGACCTGCAAACCCGTACGGACCGGTATATCGTGTGCGAACGTGTCCTTAGCGACATCTTGAATCGGGCAAATACCACGCAACCGGCCGTTGGAGCTTCTGCCGGCGACTCCGCCGACTCAAAGCGCGAACAGTGGCTGGCGTTCGATCGCGAAATTTCCGGCATTGCAAAAGGCGGAGCGCGTGGATTGCGTTTGCTTCGACCCAATCATCTGGTTCGAATCATCGGAAGCTACCGCCAACTGGCAGGCGACGTGGCTCGAGCGCGGTCGCTGGGACGAAACTCCGTTCTGGTTCGCCGCCTGAATAACATCGCAATCCGCGCGCACAACGTATTATATGGAAACATCCGGTCGCGAAGCCGCTCTGGCGGCCCTTCGTGGATGGTTCGCTTCCCGATTGCCGTGCGGGGCCATGCGGCCGCAGTGATGTTTTCAGCGCTCATGCTCTTTGCTCCTTCCGCGATGACATACGTAGCGGTTCAACTCCACCCGGACCTGGGCTACGATCTGGTCCCATCGGGATTTCTCGATTTCGAGCCGGCACGCGATGTGTCGCTGCACAGCTTTCCAGGCCTTGCACGGCCTGTTGCGGCATCCACGATCATGACCAACAATATTCAGGTCACTCTGCTGGCGTTTGGGCTGGGGATGACTGCAGGGTTGGGCACGTGTCTGATACTCATCTCCAACGGTATGCAACTCGGCGCCGTCGCTGGATGGATGACCGCTCGAGGCAGCAGCCGTGCTCTCTGGGGCTGGATCATGCCCCACGGCGGAACCGAACTGCTTGCGATCGTATTGTCCGGCGCTGCGGGATTCATGCTGGCCGGCGCGCTGATTGCTCCGGGTAACGTTCGGCGCGCGGTTGCGCTGCGTCTGGTTGCAAAGGATGCACTGGCCATCATTCTGGGTGTGATGGGAATGCTCGTGGTTGCAGGCCTGATTGAAGGTTTCGTCTCACCGAGCAGCATCGGATATTCGGCACGGATTGCCGTTCTGGCCATCACGCTGACGGGGTGGTTTGCATACCTGGGTCTTGCCGGGAGGAAGTGATTGGGGGCGGCTGTAGGCGCGGTCTATGACCGCGCACAATCCTTCACCTCAATTTGTTTGTAGACGATAGAGTGTGCGCGGTCATAGACCGCGCTTACAGCTATTCGGATGCGCTTCGCGCACCATATTACCGCACCTACATTAACGTCGCCCGCCGCAAGCGAAGCGCGTTGGTTATGACGGAAACCGAGCTGAATGTCATGGCGGCGCTGGCTATCATGGGGCTGAGCAGGATTCCAAAAAACGGATACAACACGCCGGCCGCAATCGGAACGCCGAGCGTGTTGTACACAAATGCGAGAAAGAGATTCTGACGGATGTTCTTCATCGTTGCGCGGCTCAGCGCGCGCGCGCGGCAAATGCCTCGAAGATCTCCGCGAAGCAACGTGATTCCGGCGCTCTCCATGGCCACATCGGTGCCGCTCCCCATCGCAATGCCAACCTGAGCCTGCGCGAGCGCGGGTGCATCGTTGACGCCGTCGCCGGCCATGGCAACAATGTGACCTTTCTTTTGGAGCTCCTGAATCACCTTCCCTTTTTGATCCGGAAGGACTTCCGCGCGAACATCGTCGAGACCCAGCTGCCGCGCAACAGCTTCTGCCGTGGTGCGGCTGTCGCCAGTCAGCATGATGACCTGAATGCCCTCCCGCCGGAGCGCGCCGATGGCCTCACGGGCGGAAGCCTTGATGGGATCGGCGACGCCGATCAGTCCTGCAACCTTCCCATCCAATGCCACGAACATCACGCTCTGGCCTTCTCGCCGCAGTTGCTCGGCTCGCCCGGACGCACCATCGAAAGCGCTGTTGGAACCTAGTCCGAGTTCATCCATGAATCTCTGATTGCCCAATACCACCACGCGCCCATCGATCGACGCGCTGACGCCGCGTCCGGTTTTGGATTGAAAGCCAGTCACTTTCGCGAACGCCAAGCCTCGCGCTGACGCCGCCTGTACGATCGCGGCGGCAAGCGGATGCTCGCTGCCTCGTTCCACGCTGGCCGCCAGTCGAAGAACTTCCGCTTCCGGAAACTCCGCAAGGGCTACAATCGCTGCGAGAGCGGGTTTGCCTTCGGTCAGCGTGCCGGTCTTGTCGACAACTATCGTGTCGACCTTCTCCAGAATTTCCAGAGACTCCGCATTCTTTATCAGCACGCCGGAGGTCGCGCCGCGGCCGATACCCACCATGATGGACATCGGCGTCGCCAGGCCGAGCGCGCAGGGGCAGGCGATGATCAACACAGCCACGGCATTCAGGAGTGCGGTCGTGAACCTGGGCTGAGGACCTGCAACGGCCCATATCGCAAATGTAATTGCCGCAGCTCCAATCACGGCCGGAACAAACCATCCGGAAACGACATCGGCCAGCCGCTGAATTGGCGCACGGCTGCGCTGGGCCTGCCCAACCATGTGAACGATCTGTGCCAGGATCGTGTCGCGGCCCACGCGCTCGGCCCGCATGGTGAAAGTCCCGTTGCCATTGATCGTGCCGCCAACTACTGCTGCGCCTGGATACTTTTCGACCGGAATGGGTTCGCCGGAAATCATGGATTCATCGACCGTGCTGGATCCACTCGAGACGATGCCGTCGACTGGAATCTTCTCCCCGGATCGAACGCGCAACTCGTCTCCAACCTTTACCAATTCCAGCGGCTCATCCATTTCCCCGCCGCCCGCGGTAACGTGGTGCGCGGTTTTGGGCGCGAGTCCAAGCAGACTCTTAATGGCGGATCCAGTTCGCGAGCGTGCGCGCAGCTCCAGTACCTGACCGAGCAGCACCAGTGCGGTAATCACCGAAGCCGCTTCAAAGTACACCGGCAGTTGCGACGCGGTTGCGAAAACCGCAACTGCGCTGTAAACGTAGGCGGTTCCAATGCCAATGCCGATCAAGGTAAACATGTTCGGGCTTCGATGCTTGACTGAAGCGGCGCC
>Ga0134122_10003019_pt1 | contig 12423 bp, 10 predicted proteins | sample KB302_FD_96461 | JGI IMG/M metagenome (GOLD analysis project Ga0134122, IMG submission 96461) | Terrestrial soil microbial communities without Nitrogen fertilizer from Kellogg Biological Station, Michigan, USA - KB3-0-2 | ecosystem: Environmental > Terrestrial > Soil > Unclassified ...
AGCGACGACGAGCGCCGCGACCACGATCCCGCGGGTGGCGCCGGCCCGATCCAGGGCCGTGCGATAGGAGAGGCGCACGATCCACAACAGCACGCCGAGGTTCAAGATCGTCCAACCGAGCGTCACGGCGCGCCAGTGGAACCATGCGATGGGAGCGACGATCGCGGCCCACACCGGTGGATACGTGTACGGAAGCGGGTGCGCCAACGGCGCGCCCCAGTTCTGTCCGTACAGGCCACCGCCCGTCGCGAACATCCTGCCCGCTCGGAGGTAGACGTCGAGGTCGACCGGCGGTGTGCGCCGAACGCCCATGAGGGCCAGCATGGGGACCAGGAACAGGCCGAGGATCGCGAGCGCGATCACATCGTTGCGCCGTGCGTGCATGGGTCTACGAGGATACGGCGCCCTCGAAGGACGCCCACCGTAGACTCCCCGCCCGATGCCGGAGGTCCATAAGTACGTCGGGTTCCTCGTGGAGGCCGTCTTCACGGTGGGCTGGGTGTGGGGGCTGGTCGCGCTGATCCGGAGGCGCGAGCCCGGGCAGGGCTTCTGGACCTGGCTGGTCGTCGCGCAGGCGATCGCGGGCATCCAGGCCGCGATCGGCCTCATCCTGTTGCTCCTCGGATACCGGCCGGACACGTGGCTCCACTACGTCTACGGGTTCGGCCCGGTCGTCGTCTTCCTGATCGCGCACCAGATGGCGCGCGAGGTCCACGCCGGCGAGCCCGGCGGGAGGCTGTCGCAGCCGTGGGTCGTGTTCGCGGCAGCCGCATTCATCTGCTTCGGGCTCGCCGGGCGTGCGCTGATGACGGGCCTCGGCTTCGGATGAACCGCCGTACCCTGGATGGGTGGCTCGCTTCCGCTACTCCCGCTGGGACGGTTCGCAGGATCCGTTCGCGGATGACATGCCGGCGTCCGACGTCCTGGAGGAGCTCTCGGACGACATCTTGATGGGCGACTCGCCCGACGCCGCGCTCCGCCGCCTGATGCGGCGCGGCATGCAGGGCCGCTTCAGCGGCCTCGATTCGCTCCGGAACCGGCTCCAGCAGCTGCGCGACGAGGAGCAGACGAGGTTGAACCTCGCAGGTCCCTTGGAGGAGCTGCGTCGGCGCCTCGACGAGATCCTGGATCGCGAGCGTTCACGCTTGTCGTTCGAGCCCGGAGACGATGCGCGGATGCGTGAGGCTTCGCTGGACGCCCTCCCGCCCGACGTCCCCGGTCAGATCCGCGAGCTCCAGGACTACGGGTTCGTGGATCCCGACGCGAAGCGCTTGTTCGACGAGCTCATGGAGCATCTGAAGGAGCAGGTGCTCGGCTCGTACTTCCGGCAGCTCGCGCAAGGCATGCAGAACATCGATCCCGAGCAACTCGCTCGATTCAAGGACATGATCGCCGAGCTGAACGAGATGCTCGAGCGACGCCAGCGCGGTGAGGACGTCCAGCCTGCATTCGAGGACTTCATGCAACGGTACGGCGACCTGTTCCCCGAGCGGCCACGCACCCTCGACGAATTGCTCGAGCAGATGGCCCGACGGATGGCGGCGATGTCGCGGCTCCTGGCGTCCCTCTCCGACGAGCAGCGCGCGGAGTTGCAGCAGCTCGTCGACCAGGTGATGCAGGACATGGACCTGGCGTTCGAGCTGGACCGGCTCGGTTCGAACCTGTCGGGCGCCTTCCCCGATGCCGGGTGGGACGAGCCGGGCTGGGGGATCGGCGAGGACGCGATGCCGATGTCGGCCACCGTGGACGCGCTCGAGCGGATGCACGACTACGAGGAGCTCGATCGGACGCTCGAGGGATCCTATCCGGGAGCCTCGCTCGAGGACGTCGACGAGGAGGCGCTCCGGCGCACGATGGGGGAACCCGCCGTCCGCGATCTCCGCCGGCTGGAGCAGATCGAGAAGATGCTGGAGGACGCGGGGCTCGTGCAGCGGCGGCACGGCCGCTTGGAGCTGACCCCGCGTGGTGCGCGGAAGATGGGCGAACGCGCGCTCACGCGCGTCTTCGAGCGTCTGACGCGCGACCGCGAGGGCACGCACGAGGCGCGGGACCCAGGGGGGCTCGCCGAGCCCACCGGGCAGACGAGACCGTGGCGCTTCGGCGACCACGGGCAGATCGACGTGCAGCGGACGGTGTTCAACGCCGTGACGCGGGGCGCGGCATCCGAGGGCGTCGTCCGGCTCCATCCCGACGACTTCGAGCTGGTGGAAGCCGAGGAGCGGACCGAGACCGCGACCGCGTTGCTGCTGGACCTTTCGTTCTCGATGCCCTTGCGCGGGCATCTCGTGCACGCGAAGAAGATGGCGCTCGCGCTGCACGCGTTGATCGAAGGCCGCTACCCCCACGACACGCTCTACCTGATCGGGTTCAGCGACTTCGCCCGCCGGCTCCAACCGGAGGAGCTCGCGACCCCGGGCTTCGAGCGCACGTACGGCACCAACATGCAACACGCGTTCCTGATGGCCGGGAGGCTGCTGGCGCAGCATCCTCGAGCCGCCCGTCAGGTGATCATGGTGACGGACGGGGAACCGACGGCCCACCTCGAGGGCGAGCAGGCCTTCTTCGCCTGGCCACCGGAGCCCGAGACGATCCGGTTGACGCTCGCCGAAGCGGTGCGCCTGTCCCGGAGCGGGGTCACCCTCAACATCTTCATGCTCGAGGACTCCGATGGGCTCGCTCGGTTCATGGAGCGGCTCGCCGAGCGAACCGGCGGGCGTGTCTTCCTGATGGATGACCGCAACGTTGGCGAGTTCGTCTTGCGCGATTACGTGCGTCATCGCAGCCGCTAGGCTCCGGTCGTGCCTCGCTGGGTGAAGCTGACGATCTGGCTGGGCGTGTTCGGCGTCTGCGCCGGAGTCGGTGCATTCGTCGCGGCGCACACGAACCCCTTCCCGCCGGGCGTGGAAGATCCCGGGTCGCGACCGACGACCCCGACGCCGACGAGCGGCGCGTCGACGAGCCAGCGATGGTCGGTGACGATGAACAGCGCGACGCGTCACGATCTGCACGTCGGGGGTTCCTGCCGGAGCCGCTGGCATACTTCCGGAGAAGTCACGATCCGTCCGGACGGCTCCGCCGAGGGACAGGCTCGCGCCGCCCTCCGGGGGTGGGGCTGTGACTTCCCCGTGGCGCAGGTGCAAACCCGAACCGTGACGCTGGCCGTCACCGGCGCGGTGTCTGGAGGTCGCCTCGTCCTTCGCTTCTCGGAGATCGCAGCGGTTCCCACCGGCTCGCAGGACCTGGGGGGGTTCAGGGCGACGATCCCGCTGCTGATCGCCAGGGTCCAGCTCGCGAGCGGCCATGGCGGGGCCCCCACGAAAGCCGCTCGACCCGACGGCGACCTCGGCCGATTCGCGAGCGTCGGGCCGATCTACCTGGATTGCGCAACTGATTGCTAGCCGGTTCGTCGCCGCACAACTGGTATTTGGGCTGTCCAATCGTGGATGATTGGCGCCTATGAATCAGGAGAGCCTCCAGCGGGCCAATGCGTTCCTTGCTGCAGTCGTTGAGCGTGTGGCAGTGGGCGAAGTGATGACCGACACGCCGGCCGAGATCGGGCGAGCGCTCGGGCTGCCCGACGCCCTCTCCACGGCCAGGGCCGTGCGTGCGCTGATCGCCCGCCGCCGGCTGGAGCCGGCCAACGGCTCCTACCGTCTGCTGGACGCCCGTCCGGTCGACGCCGGTGAGAAGGAATCGATCGGCCGGCGGCCGCGGCGCGCCCGCGGCGCGGCGAAGCCGCGCGGCGATCGCGCCGCGGGCGGCTCACCCGCGTACTCCGATCTGGGCCGGGCGGTTGCCGACAAGGTCGTCGAGCTCGGCCGGGAGAACGCGCAGCTCCGCGCCGAGGTGCGGCAGCTCCGCGAGGAGACCCGGGACGCTCGGGCGCGGATGGACGAGGCCGAGCGCCGCGCGCGTTCGGCGTCGGAGCGCGCCCGCGAGCTCGAAGGCCGGGCCGAGATGGCCGAGTCCAACCTTCGCTCGCTCCTCGCATCCGCGCGCGGCAGCAACGTCAGGTCTGACGCTCCCGTCGGCGATGCCGAGATGGCCGCGATCCTCGGTGTCCTCAAGGGCGAGGAGGCCGAGGAGGTCGAGGCGGGCGGTGTCTCACCCAGCGGGACGTCCGGAGATCACCAGGACGAGAGGACCGAGACCGGGGACGAGCTGCCCGAGCCGAGCGGAACGCCCGCGACCGGCTGAACGCGAGGCTACGGCTCTTCGCCGAGCTCCGTCAGGTAGCAGGCGACCTGGTGACCGGGCGCTTTCTGCTCCAGTCCCAGATCTTCGCCCGTGCAGCGGCCGAGGATGCCGAGCCGCTCCGCCCTGCCGCTCGCGACGACCGGGCACCGCGGGTGGAACCGACACCCCGCGGGGATCCGGGTTGGGTCGGGAGGCTCTCCCTTCAGGATCGGCCGTCCACCACCGCCGACCTCCGGCACCACGTCGAGCAACGCTTTCGTGTAGGGGTGTTTGGGATGCACCAGGACGTCCTCGGCCGGCCCGATCTCGACGACCCTGCCCAGATACATCACGGCGACCCGGTCGGCGACCATCCACGCGAGCCCGAGATCATGGGTCACGATCAAGATCGTCAACCCGAGCCGGCGACGGAGATCCATCAAGAGCGCCAGGATCTCGCCGCGGACCGAGGCGTCCAGGTTCGAGACCGGTTCGTCGGCGACGATCATGTGCGGTTCCAGAACGAGCGCGCCGGCGATCACGACGCGCTGGCGTTGTCCGCCCGAGAGTTCGTGCGGGTAGTTCAGGAAGAAGCGTTCGGGGGGCCGCATGCCTGCGCTCGACAATGCCTTCGCGACCTGCGTTCGCTCATCGCCGGGAACCCGGTGGATCCGCAGTCCTTCCGCGACGGATTCGTAGACGGTCTCCCGCGGGTTGAGGGCACCCGTTGGATCCTGGAACACCATCTGCACCTTGCGACGGTAGGCCCGGAGATCCTTCCAGATGGGTTCGTCCTCGTAGAGGATCTCCCCCCGGTGGGGTCGCTCCAGTCCCATGATGGCTCGCGCGGCCGTCGTCTTGCCGCAACCGGACTCGCCGGCGAGCGCGAGAACCTCACCCTTCTGGAGACTCAGGCTCACGCCGTCGACGGCGCGCGCGACGGCCGCCTTCTTCCCGACGAGGCCGGCTCCAAGGCCGAGCCTTCCCGTGAAGGACACGTGGAGGTCCCGCACCTCCAAGAGAGGCCCCGCCTCCGAAGAAGGGGTCGGATCCTCGACGGGATCGTTCAACCTTGGCCTTCGGCAGGCAGGTCGTCGTCGGCGTGGTCGTCGGTCCGTGCGGCCGCCCGGAGAGACGCCCGCCCGGCGTCGAGGAGGAGGCAGGCGGCTCGACGTCCGGGAGACACGTCGAAGAGTGGCGGATCGACCGTCGAGCACGGTCCGAACGCGTCGGGGCATCGTGGATGGAACGTGCAGCCGCTGGGGAGATCGGCGGGATAGGGCGGATCGCCCGGGAGACCGGCCGGGTGCATCCGGAAGCGAGCGTCCCCGATCTCCGGGAACGCCGCGGACAGCGCTCGCGTGTACGGGTGGGCGGGTTGCCGGAAGACGGTATCCGCGGCGCCTTCCTCGATGATCCTCCCGGCATACATAACGGCCAGGCGATCACAGGTCTCAACCAGGACCGAGAGGTCGTGCGTGATGAAGATCATGGCCAGCCCGAGCTCGCGCTGAAGCTCCTTGAGCAGGCGTAAGACCTGCGCCTGGACCATGACGTCGAGCGCAGTCGTGGGTTCGTCGGCGATGATCAGACGAGGACTGCACGCCAACGCCATCGCGATCATCACACGCTGGCGCTGGCCGCCCGAAAGCTCATGCGGATAGTCCCGCAACCGCCTCGCTGGCAGACCCACCTGTTCGAGGAGCGATCCGGCCCGAACCAGTGCCTCCCGCTCGCCGGCCTGACCGTGCAAGATGATCGGTTCTGCGATCTGGTCCCCGATCCTCTGCACGGGGTTCAAGGCATGCATCGCCCCCTGGAACACGATCGAAGCTTCCGTCCACCGTACGGCGCGGAGCTTCCCCGGCTTCAGCTCGAGGACGTTCTGGTCGTCCAGCAGCACCCGACCGGAGACATCGGTGCCCTTCGGCAGGAGCCGAAGGATCGCGCCCGCGATCGTTGATTTGCCGCAGCCGGATTCACCGGCGAGCCCCAACACCTCTCCGCGCGCCAATTCGAAGGCGACCCCTCGGACCGCGGGTACGGGTCCCCCTTGCGTCTGGTACGTGACCTGAAGTTCATCGACCGAGAGCAGGCTCATCGAGCCCTCAGCTTGGGGTTCAGGATCTCGTCGAGCGCGTATCCGATCATCGTGAACGCCAGCACCACGAGGACGACCGCGAGACCGGGGGGAACGATCCACCACCAATCGTTCGAGAACGCGGCGCCGCCCCCGAAGGCGAATTCGAGGATCGTGCCCCAGGAGATGTTCGTGGCGGGGTCGGGACCCAGGTTGAGGAAGGAGAGCGTCGTTTCCGACAGGATGGCCACCGCAACGATCAGGACCGTGTTCGCGAAGATGAGGGGTCCGACGTTGGGCAAGATGTGCCGGGACATCAGGTGCCAGTGGCTCGCGCCGAGTGCCCGCGAGCGCTCCACGTACGTGCGCGTCTTGAGTGAGAGGACCTGCGCGCGAACCACTCGGGCGGTGCTCGCCCACGACGTGATCCCGATCACCAGGATCACGGTCGTCAGGGACGGGGTCAGGATCACGGAGAGCACGATCGCCAGCGGCAGGAACGGGATCACCAGGAACCAATCGGTGACCCTCATGAGGGCTGACTCACGCCAGCCCCCGTAGTAGCCGGCGGCCAAACCGAACGACGTACCGATGACGACGGTGATGAGCGTCGCCGCTAATCCGACGGCGATCGAGATGCGCGACCCCCAGATCACGAGGGCGAGTACGGAACGACCCAGGTCGTCGGTCCCCAACGGATATTGCCAGGACGGCGGCGACAGGATCGGCCCCGACGCGCACGTCGGAGACAGCTCGCACCTGCTCGCCAGCACGGGGGCGAAGATGGCCACCAGGACGAAGAAGATCAAGATCCCCAGCCCGGCCATGCCCATCTTGCTCTTCCGATATTGCCGCCACGTGCGAAGGGCCGCTTCCTTCCGTCGCGTCCGAGCGATCGCCTTCACGCTCTTCGGCAGCTTGACCTGGTCCCCGAGCGGCTCGGGCTCGGGCGCCGGCGCCGGTCGTTCGATGGTGGGCTTCACGTCACGCCGCTCTCACTCGTGGGTCGAGGTACGAGTAGAGGAGGTCCGCGACGAGGTTCGCGAAGATCACGGCGGCACTGAACAGCAGGAACAGCCCCTGCAGCATCGAGTAGTCCTTGTTCAGGATCGCGTTGTACGTCTCGAGGCCGAGACCCGGCCAGCTGAAGATGATCTCGATCGTGATCACCCCCGAGATCACGAATCCCAGCGAGAGGATCGTGACGGTCATCGTCGGCAACAGCGCGTTCGGCACGGCGTGCCGGTAGAGAACCCGCTTCTCCATCATGCCCTTGGAGCGAGCCGTCGTGATGAAGTCCTCTCCGAGCGTCTCCAGCAATGAGGAACGCATGATGATGGAGTATTCCGCGAGGTACGCAAGCGTCAACACGAAGAAGGGCAGGGCCATGTGATTCAAGACATCGGCAACGTGCTTGGCGCCCGTGTAATCGGCTCCGGGGGTCGTCATCCCCCCCGTGGGGAAGATCTGGAACGTCACCGCGAAGAGCATGATCATCAGCAACCCGAACCAGAACTCGGGCATCGAATACAGGACCAGCGTGACCCCGAGCATGCTTTGATCGAACCCGCTGCCGCGCTTCCATCCCTGCTTGATCCCGACCCAGATGCCGATCACGATCGATGCGATCGTCGAGAGGCCGATGAGCAGCAGCGTCGGCCACGTCTTCGACGCGATGACGGTCGAGACCGGGGTGCCGTCGTAGGAGTACCCGAGGTTCCCGTGCAGGGTCTCGTTGATGTAGTGGAGGAACTGTTGCGGGAGGGGAAGGTCCAGCCCGAGCTGCTGCTTGAGGTCTGCGATCGCGCTCGGGGTGAGCGATGCGTGTCCGTGGAGCAGCAACGACACGGGATCGCCGAGGCCGCGGAAGAGGAAGAAGTTGAACGCCAGGACGAAGGCGAGGGTGAGGAACGCTTGCGCGATCTTGGAGAAGAGGTACCTCCGCGTGCTCACCCTCGCCTGCCCCGCCTTCTCGTGACGTCCAGTCCTACGCTTGATCCTCGTCGCTGACGCCCCGTCGCCGCCCCACGACGAACGCGCCCACGATGAGCACGATCACGATCGCGATCCCGATCCACACCGCGGCAGAGAGACCTTTCGAACCCGAGCTCCCCGCAGTTTCGGCTCCTGCGATGGGACGCACGCTGACGAAGGACAGCGGCCCATACGTGGCGAGCAGATCGCCGGTATCTCCTGTCGGCTGCGGCTGGAACCCGGTCCACCGGTCACTGCGGTACGCCTCCAACAGCGCGCTGTTCCACTTGACCACGTACGGCGAATCCTTCCAGAGGATCGCTTGCATCTGGTGAACGATGTCAGCGCGCTTCGCGGGATCGATCTCGGTCTGTTGCTGCTTGTACAGCTTGTCGTACGCGGGGTTGCAGTAGTAGCTGTCGCTGTTCCGATAGGTGTCGGCATCCGGCGGCCGCTCTGCACAGGTGAAGATGCCGAGGATGTAGTTCGGGTCGGGGTTCGGATACCAACCCCAGTCGTAGAGGTCGTAGGTCCCGGCCACCTGGTAGGTCGACAGCTTGTCGCTCGTGATGGTCTGCACATCGACCTTGATGCCGATCTGCGAAAGCCAGTCCTTGACGTACGGTGCCGTCTTGATCGTCGTCTCGTCCGACTCGCGTGTGTAGTAGCGGAACTCGAGCGGTTTGCCGGACTTCGGGTCGATCCGGACGTTGTCCGGCCCCATCGTGTACCCGGCCTGATCCAAGAGAGCGTTGGCGTTGGCGATGCTGAACGAGAGATCCGGGTCGTTCGGCCCGGGTTGCCAGTTACCGGTCGTTGCGGTGGGTTGGACCGGAGATATCCCAGGTGAACCGTATCCGAGAAGCACCTTGTCCACGAGGCTTTGGCTATCGATCGCCATCCGCATCGCTTCCCGCACGCGGTAGTCGGTCAGCGCGAGTGCTCCATCTCCGTGTGGGGTGAACCCGCCCGTCTTGTCCGTCTGATACGCCGAACCCGTGTTGAATCCGATCTCGTCGAAGCTCGGGATGACGGCACCTCGAACGGAGATCCCCGGCTTCGTCTTGAGGGTGTTCAGGATGTTCGCCGAGTCGATGTAGGCGAAGTCGATCTCACCGTTGGTCAGCCCCGCGGCTTCGGCGTCTTCGTTGTTGTAGATGCGGTAGATGATCCTGTCCACCTGAGGCGTGAGCCCAACGGCGTTGCCCCAATAGTTCGGGTTGCGGTCAAGCTCGACGTACTGGCCCTTCACGTACTTCGTGAAGTTGAACGGGCCCGTACCGACGCCCAGCGTCTCCATATCGGTGACGTGGCGAGCACCGTTGTAGTCCTTCTCGTACTTGCTCCAGATGTGTTTCGGGAGGATGTACTCGTACAGGAACACCGACGCGCCGGAATAGAAGGATGTCGGCTGCGAGGACGTGATGACGAACGTGTTCGGGTCGGTCGCCGTCACCTTGTCGACCAGGGCGAGGTCCGACGAGTAGTTGGGAACATTGTTGTCGAGGTAGTAGTTGAGCGTCCACGCGACGTCCTCCGAAGAGAATGGCTGGCCGTCGGACCAGAGCACTCCCGGGCGAAGGTGATACGTGGCGGTCAGGCCGTCGGGGCTCGCGTCCACGCTCGTCACCAACGAGTGGTCGAAGTCCGGGCTGAAGTCCTGGGTGCTCCAGTTGATCGGGAGGTCGTAGTTGATAGCCCACAGGGTGTAATCGGTCCCCAGGAAACCGACGAGGGGATTGAGTGAGTCCGGTGTGCTCGTGTCGGCGAAGGTGAAGGTGACCGGCGCTCCGCTGGCGGACGTCGCGCTGCCCGAGGGTGTCGTGGACTGTGCGAACGCAGGTCCCACCAAGGTGGCCATCACGATGCACGTGGCCACGATGGTCGAACCGAGACGCGGCGTTCTCACTGCCCTCTTGCGGTCCAACATGCCGACTCCTCTCTCTCCCCGGGCTCCTGGATCATGGCTTCTACGGTTCTTACGTTGCAACGCAGACATCCGGCTGAGCTATCGCCAGTCGACCTGTCGACAGCACGGCACCCGACCGGCGTCCTCACGCCGACAGCTCCGCGATGTCGATGCTCTCGTACTCGTGCTCGCAGGGGTTTCCCAAGGCGACCCACATCCGTCTCGCTCCCAGGTCGGCCACCATCGAGAACATGACCGCCGAGGCCTCGTCGCCCTCGTTCGGGTCCGGATGCAGGCAGATCGACTGCGGCGCCGAGCTGTGGTCGCGCATGATCGTCATCAGGTCCTCGGGGGAGGTCGGCGCCTCCTCCTCAACGAGCTCCAGGAGCCGCCGCAACCGTGCGACCGAGCCCTCCGATGGCTCGGGGGCCAACTCGGCCAGGTCGCTCCGGTAGTGGTTCGTGTGCGGGGCGGCTCCATCGACCAGCCGGTGCTCGCGCCCGGAGGTTTCGAGGGTGAAGCAGTCGCCGTCCGCGAACGCGAAGACATGACCGTAGCCGCCTGCCCGCCCCGGCATCGCGCCGCGAGCCACCGCGTCCCGACGGTCCCTCGCCTCGAGGGAGCTCCGCGAGACCAGGACCCGAGGCACGCCGACCCCGTCGTCCGAGGCGGTGAGGGAGCCGATCCCCTGCGCGGCCCCATGCCCGTTGACGCCGACCGCCGGCAGGCAGCAGACGACCGTGGGGCTCGCCACCGAGACACGTCCGTCCGCGGGGTGGTCCACGACCACGGCGACGTTTCCGGCATCGCCGGCGAGCCAGTGCTCGTTGTGCGCCAGCAGGGTTTTCCCGTCCGGCGTCCGGACCGAGATGCTCGAGCATCGATCGGGAGCCGCGGGACGCTGGGTGTACCCCTCCTTCTTCTGGAGGAAGAGGAGCTGGCCTTCCGGAGACTCCAGGAGGGGCTCGAGCTCTTCGAAGGCGTTGATCGCGAACAGCTCGAGGACGGGAACGAGCGCCGCGACCGACATCCCTTTGAGGACGTTCATCATGTCCGGGTAGGCGGTTTCCGCAGCCAGCAGGTAGGGCGTGAGGAGATCCTGGAGCTGCTCCGACGACACGCCACGTCGGTCGAGGTACCGGTGGTAGAAGGAGATCGAGTCCTGGATCAGGTCCTGGAGCTCCGCGCCCACCTGCATCCCGCGGGAGAAACCGTCTCCGCGGGCGTGGACGACCCGGATCTCGCTCACCGTTCCCGAGCCTCGTCGCGCACGCCGAGGGTGAGCCTATCCTCCGGCCAGGTCATCGGCTCGCTGTCGCCCCGCATCGGTGCCACGACTGGTGACCCGGTCTACGCCGGAGATCATCCGCCAACGAGCGCGCTCGACCGTGGATACGTGCCCTCCCGTGCCGAGGAGCCGTGATCCGTCCGGACCACCGCCCCGTGCGATGGCGGGGATTATCCCGGTATCGGGCCGAACTGACTAGTCCTCTCTCCGACCACTCAGACCGCTCCGGAGGCGGCGGCGAGCGCCTGCGCTTCGATCGATCGGATGAACCCGGTCTTCGCCTCGGTGTAGGTATGAACGTCGTTCGGATGCGTCGCCGCGAGCTCTCGCTTGAGCTCGCCGTAGGCGGCGGCGTCCTCCGGATGCGTTCGGAGCCAGTCCCGGAAGGCGAGGTGCCTGCGTTCGAACCGGCTCCCGGCGAGGCAGAGATGCACGTGGAAGCGCCGCTCGCCGTCCAGATCGAGACTGGCGAACTCGTGGTCGGGGTCGCAGGGATCCAGAACCGTTCGGTACCCCAGATCGTTCAACGCCGGCACGTACGCACCTCGGGGCTCCATCGAGGCGAGCCCGACGGAGATGTCGATGATGGGCTTGGCCGGAAGCCCCCGGACCGAGGTCGAGCCGATGTGCTCGATCCGGACCACCTGAGCTCCGAGGGCAACCCGGACGCGAGCGGCTTCCTGCCCGAAACGCTCCGGCCAGGCCGCGTCCGGCTGCACGATCGAATACGCGCGCGTCCGGCCCACGCCGTGATGCTCGGCCTTCGAGCCGCGCACCCTCGCGAGGAGGGCGAGACCGTCGAACAGTGCCTGTTGCGCCGGGTCGTCGTTGGCCGTGTCCTCGGGGTGCCACTGGACTCCCACCATCCACCGTTCCCAGTCGGTGTCCAGGTCGTGGTCGCGTTCGATCGCCTCCACGAGGCCGTCGGACGTCCGACCGGACACGAGCAGTCCGCCCCCGACACGGTCGACCCCCTGATGGTGGTGCGAGGACGCC
>Ga0134122_10003021_pt1 | contig 12421 bp, 9 predicted proteins | sample KB302_FD_96461 | JGI IMG/M metagenome (GOLD analysis project Ga0134122, IMG submission 96461) | Terrestrial soil microbial communities without Nitrogen fertilizer from Kellogg Biological Station, Michigan, USA - KB3-0-2 | ecosystem: Environmental > Terrestrial > Soil > Unclassified ...
GGCGGCGGTGGTGGAGGCGGCGGCGGTGGTGGCGGCGGTGGAGGAGGCGGCGGCGGTGGTGGCGGTGGCGGTGGCGGCAGGAGCCGTGGGAAGTAGGTCAGGCCGACCAGGCCGCCGATCGGGCAGTGCTCGTCGATCGAGTCGAGCTGAGCGAGATCGGTGCGCAGCGCGAAGTTGAAAGCCCAGTTGCCGCCGCCGAGCCAGACGCGGCCGCCGGAGGTCAGGTCGTAATAGTCCTCGAAGTACGAGTCGTTCCCGTTATGGAAGGCACCGTTGAGCTCGGTGATCCAGTCGAAGTTGTCGGTGACCCGGCCGACGTAACCAATGCCGGCGGTGAACGCCTTGTCGGAGAAGACGACGTCGTTGAGCAGCCGGCACAGGGGCTGCGGCGTGCAAGTGGTGTCGTCCGGCCCGGGCAGCGTACGGTCGCCGAGGTCCTGGTAGCCGATATCGAGGACCCACTTGTTGAGGCGCCAGTCGAGGCCGACCCCATAGCCGGTATCCCCGGAGGCTACGTCCTCGTCTCCTGTTGCAAGCTCTACAAAAGCGTTGAGGGCGAGCGTTCGGGCGTCGCCTACGGCGCCCACCAGGCGCCATTTGGTGCCGAGGCGGACGTTGCCGGTGCCGTCGGTGTCGTCAACGCCGACCAGCAGGTCGTTCTGGTCGAAGTTGATGTCCTCGTAGGGCGCCATGACGCTGAACTCCCAGCGGTCGGTGAGACCGTAACCGAAGCTGGCGCTCAGCCGGTTCCAGTCGAGGCTCAACTGGCCCTTGTCGTTGGCGCTGAACTGGCCTGGGAGATCTATGATCCGGTCCCAGTTGTTGTAATAAAGTCCAAACGACCACCCGCCCCGAGGCAATGTATCGCCGGTCAGCAGGGTGAACAGCCCCGTCTCTCCCGTGACGCTGGCGGCGTTTGCCTGTTCCGCCGCCGACGCCAGGGTGGGCGCGAGGCTCACCAGCGCGATGAAGCACAACGTTTTGAGTTTCATGCATTCTCCTCCGGCTGTAAGCCAATCCTGCGAAGGAAACGGAGCATCCTTCGCGACTTTCTTGACTGCAGCTAAGTTACCCCCGGTTGATCTCTTCCCCGTCTGACAGCTCGCCGAGGGCACGGCTCAGCGATACGACTTGACTGAGATACGCGCCTCTACCCCCCCGTCCCCATTCAAAGCCTGTGCCACAATCCCGGAGAGAAAGAACCGGTACTTCCGGAGCCGGAAGGAGGACTCGAAGCCGATGCCGGCGTCGGGTACATAAGTGCCGAAGTCCGTATAGACCTCACGGTCGAAGCCGATCGTACCGAACCCCGTGTACAAGATCCAGTACCAATTCTGAAAATCGAGCCGCAGGAAGTTGCGGTGGCTCTCGAGGAACCAGGGGAAGAAGTATTCCCAGGTGCTCAGGAGCTGCTCGATGCCGCGCCGCCGGTCGCCGAGACCCTTCAGGTTCTCGCGGCCGTCCAGGCGCAGCGCCTCGGAGCGCGGCACGGCGTAGAAGTCGATGTCCTCGGGCCGCGGCGGCAGCTCGCCGGGATCCGTCCGGCCGACGTGGGGAAAGGTGCCGCCGCGCAGGCGGCCGACCAGAAAGGTCCGCGCGCTGACGTCGAACCGCTTCAGGGCCTCGAACTCCAGCTTGAGATAGTCGAAGTCGCCGATGCCGAAATCGAAGCCGTAGGTGGCCGCGACGGTCAGGGTCGACTCGCCGGGCCCGAACTCGCGGAAGGCGGAGAACAGGCGCTCGGTGCGCGCCCGCGTCTCCCCGGCGATGGCGCTGGAGCGTCCCTCGTCGGGCGTGCCGAGCTGATAGCCCAGCCGCACGAAGGTGTTGGTACGGTCCCGGCGGATGAAGAACTGGCTGCCGCTCTCCCGCCGGTTGGAGCTGATGCCGTCGATCTCGACCAGCGCGAAGCTGCGATGGTTGTAGCTGTGCGGCCATTGCAGCAGCGCCAGAGTGCCGCGCACGCGGTCGAAGTCCTCGGTCAGGTTCTGGTCGATCTCGTCGAACTCGATGGCGTCGAACGCCGTGAACTGGGTCGTCCGGTTGTATCCGTAGTAGCGGTAGCGCAGGAAGGCCGTGATGTCGCCGCTGATGAAGTTGTACTTGACCTGGCCCTCGAAGAAGGTCTTGTTGATCAGGCGGCTGACCCGCAGGTCGAGGTCGCCTTCGGGGAAGTAGACGTCGAGGCGCGGCAGGATTCCCGCTTCGGGCCGGGCGGGCACCTCCACGCCCGGAGTGCCTTCGCCGCCGGCGTCCGGCTCCGGCGCGGCGGGCGCCGTGGGCGCGGGAGGCTCGGCAGGGGGAGCGGTTTGAGGCTCAGAAGGCGGCGTGGCCGGAGGAGGCGTGTCCTGCTGCGCGCCGGCGGGGAGGGCGAGCAGAGACACGACGAGCAGGAGGAGGGAAACTCGACCACCGCGGAATGCCATGGCGGCATTGTATCTCCGACTCTCCTTCGCTCCGCTGGAGCGATGAGGCGGGATGGTGTTGCTAGTGGTTGAGGATCTGCGCGATGCGGTCGAGGAAAGCCCGGCTGTGGTTGGGGCCGAGGACGGCGGAGACCACCTTCTCCTCGGCGCGCACGAGGTCCAGCACGGCTTCCACGCCGCGGCCGGAGTCCATCTCGGCCCGGCTCATGCGGAAGGGGACGTCGAGCTCGGCCTGGCGGGAGTGGCCGCTCAGCAGCGTGCGGGCCTGCTGGTGGATGGCCTCGGCGACGCCGGCCAGCTCCTCGGGCGCCATGGCGTGGAGCTGATCGGTGCGCAGGCGGCTCAGATCCTCGTTCAGCGCCACCAGTCCCGAGGTGATGAGGCCGTAGAGGAGCTTGCAGGTCTCGAAGGGGCTCATGTCGAGCCCGATGGCGACCTCCTCGATGGTGCGGCGCTCGTCGATCTTGCAGATCAGGGCCCACTCCTGCGGCGTGAGCGAGACCGACGTGGTGGTGGCGTGCTGGGTGAAGACGGGCACCAGACGAGTAGAAGGGATGCGCTTGGAGAGGATCTGCCACTCGTCGATCCGCCGCGCCGCCTCCATCAGCAGGTTGGTGTTCGACTTCTGAATGGTGGTGAGGTCGGTCTCCTTGCCGGGCGTGAAGACGAACTCGCCCTCGGGCCAGATCGCCAGCTCGTACATCGCTTCCTCGCCCTGGAGATCGCCGACGTGCGCGTGGACGATCTGCCCGCCACGCAGATAGATCTCACCGGTGTTTTCGCCGTCGCGCCGCAGAGAGAAGACACCCGTCTTCCCCGAGACGGAGACCAACTGGATGATGTCGGGCAGCGGCAGCTCTTTGAGCGAGCCCTGGAAGGCCATAGTCGGGTTGACGATGTCAGAGGTCCACGGTCGGTGATCGAGCACCATTTACCGAGCGGAGGCAGATGCTAACACAGGCGACTTCCCTCCGCGATGCGGTCCAGCCGCAGCCGCTGCGCGCAGCAGATGGCGAGCGCCAGGGCGTCGGTGGCGTCGCTCGGCCAGCCGTCGTCGCGCGCCGCGAGCAGCAGGCGCACCATGCGGGCGACCTGGTCCTTGCCGGCGCGGCCGTTGCCGGTGACCGCCGACTTGACCTCCGCGGGGCTGTACTCCCGCACCTCGATGCCGCGGCCGGCGAGGACCGCCAGCAGCGCGCCGCGGGCCTGGGCGAGCACGATGAGCGAGCGCACGTTCATACCGTGAAAAGGGGTCTCCAGCACCGCGAGATCCGGGCGCCGGCCGGCGATCAGCTCCTCCAGGCGGCCGGCGAGATAGGCCAGCCGCCGCGGCAGGTCGAGGTCGCGGGGGCAGGAGAAGCGGCCGGCGCCGGCGGAAAGCAGCGTGGAGCCGTGCTTTTCGACCATGCCGTAGCCGGTGTGGAGGCTGCCCGGATCGAGTCCCAGGATGAGCACGGCGGCCCCAGGGACCTAGCGGGACTGGGCCTCGAGGACCTTCTCGTCGACGTTGACGTTGGACCAGACGTGCTGGACGTCGTCGTGTTCTTCCAGCGCCTCGATCAGGCGCAGGACCTGGCCGACCTTGTCGGCGGGGATGTCGATCGTGGTCTGAGGGACCATCGCGAGCTGCTTGGCGACGGTGGGAACGCCGCGGCGCTCGAGATCCTCCTGGGTGCCGATGTAGCCCTCCATCGGCGTGTAGATCTCGTAGACGTCCTCTTCGATGGCGACGTCGTCCGCGCCCAGCTCGAGGGCGAGCTCCATGAATCGCTCCTCGTCCATGACGCTCTTGTCGATGACGAAATAGCCGCGGCGGTGGAAGATCCAGGCGACGCAGCCGGCCTCCCCCAGGTTGCCGCCGTTGCGGGCGAAGGTATGCCGGATCTCGCCGGTCGTGCGGTTGCGGTTGTCGGTGGCCGCCTCGACCAGGATGGCGACACCGGCCGGGGCGTAGCCTTCATAGATGACCTCTTCATAGACCTCGGAGGCGATCTCGCCGGTGCCTTTCTTGATGGCCCGCTCGATGTTGTCGTTGGGAACGCTGTTGGACCTCGCCTCCAGAATGGCGGCGCGCAGGCGTGGATTCCCCTTGGCATCGCCGCCGCCGCCGACGCGGGCGGCGACGGTGATCTCCTTGAGGATCTTGCTGAACAACTTGCCGCGCCGGGCGTCGGTCGTCGCCTTCTTGTGCTTGATCGTGGCCCACTTGCTATGACCTGACATTGGAAAGCTCCTGGCGAAAGAATACCGGAAGGGTAATGATTCTACAGGACTTCCTGCCGCCGCGCCTAATCGCAGGGCGGCTCCGGCCCTGCAGGCGGCGCGCGGGAAACAGCGTTAAATCTCACAAAAATCAGCATCTTGGGGCGCCGCCGCGATTGACTGGCGCGGTAGGGAGTGCTACAAAAGCCTGGAATTACTCTGGAGATCGGTATGCCCTCGATCCTCGTCGTCGAGCAAGAAGAACGCTACGTGGAGCGGATCAACGGGGCTCTGAGTGCCGAGGGTTGGCGAGTGCGAGTCGTGCCGCGGGCCGATCAGGCGATCCAGGCGGCGGCTTCGGAGGCTCCGGACCTGGTGCTGGTCAGCGCCGAGATTCCGGGAGCCGAATCCCTCGCCAGCTCCTTCTCCCGCAGCGCCGGCGGGCCGGGCGTCGTCGGGCTGCTCTCCGAGACGGGAACGGGCGCGATGGAGGCGGACGATCTCCTGGCCAAGCCGTTCACCGACGAGCAACTGCGCTCGGCGGCCCGCCGGGCCCTCGGCGCTCGCCGGGCCTCCCCGCCCGTCGTCGCCTCGGGAACGGAGCACAAGTTCACCTCGCAGGACATCTTCGGCGACGTGCTGGCCGAGGTGGAGAGCGATCTGTCGCGCTCGGCCGGCACGCAGGCCGCCCCAGCGGCCGCTGCGCGGCCCGCGGCGGCGGCGAAGCCCGCACCTCCCGCCGCGGACGACGAGATGCAACGCCGGCTGGAGCAGACCCTCTCCGGCATGCTGCGCACCGAGCCGAAGCCGCGGCCGGCCGCTGCGCCCGCGCCGCCGCCTCCTCCGCCGCCGCGGCGCGCCGAGCCGGCCACCGACAACATCGACGCCCTGCTCAGCAAGACGCTGTCGACCCTGGACCTCGGCCGCACCAAGACCGGCGTGCGCCCTCCAGCGCCTGTGCCGCCGGCGGCGCCGCCGCCGCGTCCGGCGCCTCCGGCTGCCGCGCCGCCGCCATCTCCATCGCCGGCGCCGGCGAAGGAGGCCACCGGTGTGCGGAAGCGGGTGGGAGACTTCGACTTCTCGGAGCTGGAGGAGCTGGCCCGTGCCCCACGGCCGGCTTCGCCACCGCCGCCGCGCCCCGCGGCTCCGGCGCCTGCCGCCGCCGCGGCTCCGCCGCGTCCGGCGCCTCCTCCGCCGGCCGCCGCGCCTGCGCCTCTCGCCTTCACGCCGCCCGCCACGCCTCCGCCGCCGGTGAGCGTCGCCCCGGAGTTCGACCCCGGTGCCACGCAGCGCATCCCGGTCTTCCTGGAGGAGGCCGGCGATCAGCCCGGCGAGCGCTTCGGCCAGTACACGCTGCTCGAGCGCATCGCCGCCGGCGGCATGGCGGAGGTGTGGAAAGCCCGCATGCGGGGCGTCGAGGGATTCCAGAAGACGGTGGCCATCAAGCGCATCCACTCGCACATGACGGACAACGCCGAGTTCGTCAGCATGTTCATCGACGAGGCGAAGCTCGCCGCCCAGCTCACCCATCCCAACATCGTCCACATCTACGACCTGGGGAAGATCGGGCGCGATTACTACATCGCCATGGAGTACGTCGACGGCAAGGACCTGCGGTCGCTGCTCAACGCCGGACGCCGCAAGGGAATGCCGCTGCCGCTCGAGCTCGGCCTGATGATCGCGGCGCGCCTCGCGAGCGCCCTCGACTACGCCCACCGCAAGCGGGACTTCGAAGACCGCGAGATGGGGCTGGTGCACCGGGACGTCTCGCCGCAGAACGTCCTCCTGACCTACGAGGGGGACGTCAAGCTCTGCGACTTCGGCATCGCCAAGGCCGTCTCCAAGGCCAGCCAGACGCAGATGGGCGCCCTCAAGGGGAAGCTGCAGTACATGTCGCCCGAGCAGGCCTGGGGCCGGCCGGTGGACGCCCGCTCCGACCTCTTCTCGCTCGGCTCCGTGCTCTTCGAGATGGTCACCGGCGAACGCCTGTTCCCCGGCGACAGCGAGATGTCCGTGCTGGAGGCCGTGCGGCAGGGCAAGACCCGCTCGCCGCGGCAGGTGAACCCGGCGGTCCCCCGCGAGGTGGATGAGATCGTGGCCAAGGCCCTGGCGGTCGATCCCCAAGCGCGCTTCCAGAGCGCCGATGAGATGAAGCGCCGCCTGGGAATGGCGATCTCCACGCTCGCGCCGTCCGTCGGGCCCACAGACCTCGCCGCCTACATCCTCCGGGTCCTGGAGCCCGAGCCTGAGGGGCTCGCGGAAGCCGCCGCGCCGCCGCAGGTTGCCGTCTCCTGGGCGGCGGAGCCGGCCCCCGCCGAGCTGGCCACGCCGGTCCCCGCCGAGCTCGACCAGCCCGTCGAGGCGGTGGCCCCGCTGGTGGCGGTGGCGGTCGAGGAGGAGGGCGGACGCAAGAGCCGCACCCTGCTCTACGCCGCCATCGCGGCCCTGATCGTGATCGCCGTCGTGACCTTCTTCCTCCTCAACCGCCGCCGGGGGGAGACCGCGCCGCCGGCGGCCGAAGCGCCTACCGGAGCTCCGGCCGCGCCGCTGCCGGCCGCCACCCCCGCGCCGGGCCAGGTGGCGCCGCAGGGCGCCCCAGCACAGGCCGCGGCGCAGATGCCGGCCGACGTCAAGGCGATCGTGGACCAGCAGCTAGCCGCGAAGGAAAACGAGCTGCGGCGCCAGAACGAGGCGAAGCTGCAGCAGCTCGAGAAGCAGTTGGCCGACGCCAAGAGCACCGGCCAGCCGGTGCCCGCGGCGCCGCCGCCGGCCGCCGCGGACACGACGCCGGCACAGGCTCCCGCAACGGCGCCGCCCGCCGCGGCTCCGGAGCCCGAGCCGCAGCGCCAGACCGAGCAGACCCAGGCGCCGGCGCCGGCCGCCGAAGCGCCGCCCCGCGCGCCGGAAACCCCGCGCGTCAACGTCGGAGACCTGGCGGCGCCGGGAGCCGGCGTGGTGCCGCCGCAGCTTGTCAGCTTTCCGAAACCAGCGTATCCTCCGATGGCCCGAACCCTGCGCGCCGAGGGGGTCGTGGTCGTCTCCGTGTTGGTGGACGAAAACGGCCAGGTGCAGGAAGTCAAAATGGCGGAGCCGATCGCGAAGAAGGTCGGCCTCAACGAGGCCGCGCTGGAGGCGGCGCGCTCCGCCCGCTACAAGCCGGCAACGAAGGACGGGATCCGGGTCAAGATGTGGACCCGTCTGAAGATTCCTTTCAAGCTGTGAACCGGCCCCCCGAGCGGTTCCGATCGATCGACCGCCGGCCCTGCGATTCGGAGGAAAGAGGAGACGATGAGCCTCAACGACCAGCAAAGAAAGTTCTACGAGAATACGCTCGCCGTGACCCGGCAGGAGATGGAAGAGCTCGACCGCGCGATCGAGGAGGAGCTGGCGAAGGTCAAGGACCGCCTCGCCGAGCTGCAGAACGCCAAGAAGGCGTCCCGTCAGATGTATGACGCCGCCTGCATGCGGCTCGGCATTCCCAACGATCTCGAGGCCGAAGAGGGCCGCTCCGAGGTCTGACCAGAGGAGAAGGCGGCGCGCCGGCCCTCTCGGGACCGGGACTTCATCTCACGATCTTCAGCGCCTGGTAGATCTCGGCGCTGGGGCGCGTCGCCGCACCCAATCCCTTCATGGCCTGGTTCCGCAAGACCAAGAAGCCCAAGCCGGTCCGCGTGGACCGGCCGCGCAGCACCGTACCCGAGGGACTCTGGGTCAAGTGCGAGGGCTGCAAGGAGATCGTCTACTCCCGGGATCTCGACCGCAACCTCAAGGTCTGCCCGAAGTGCAGCTACCACTTCCGCATCGACGCCCGCACCCGCATCTCGCTGCTGCTCGACGATCCCTCGCCGCGCGAGCTGTTCGCCGGCATCAGTCCCACCGATCCGCTCAACTTCCGCGACTCGAAGCGCTACCGCGACCGCTTGAAATCCTACCAGCAGGCAGTGGAGGAGCGGGACGCGGTGATCGTGGTCCAGGGAACGATCGAGGAGGTTCCGGTGGTGCTCGCCGCCATGGAGTACCGCTTCATGGGCGGCTCGATGGGGTCGGTCGTCGGCGAGAAGATCACCCGCGCCGCCGAGCGGGCCTGCGAGCGGAAATGGCCGCTCATCGTGGTCTCCGCCTCCGGTGGCGCCCGCATGCAGGAAGGCGTGCTGTCGCTGATGCAGATGGCCAAGATCTCGGCCGCTCTCGCCCGTCTGCGCACGGCGCGGCTGCCCTATCTCTCTGTCCTCACCGATCCGACGACCGGCGGCGTCACCGCCTCTTTCGCCATGCTGGGCGACCTCAACATCGCCGAGCCGGGCGCCCTGATCGGCTTCGCCGGACCGCGGGTGATCGAGCAGACCATCCGCCAGAGCCTGCCCGAGGGCTTCCAGCGCAGCGAGTTCCTCCTCGAGCACGGCTTCCTCGACATGGTGGTGCAACGCGCGGAAATGAAGGAGACGCTCGCCCGGTGCCTGCGGCACCTGACGTAACCCCCGATTCCATCCTCTCCCGCCTCGAAGCCCTGGGCATCAAGCTAGGCCTGGAGAGGTCCCGCGCCATCCTCGCCGCGATGGGCGAGCCGCAGCACCGGTTCCCCTCCGTCCTCATCGCCGGCACCAACGGCAAGGGCTCGACCGCGGCGCTCACCGCGGCCATGGCCGAAGCCGCCGGTTATCGGACCGGCCTCTACACCTCGCCTCATTTGGAGAAGATCGAGGAACGTCTACGGATCGACGGGCGCATGATCGCGTCCGATCGCTTCGCCGGCATTCTCGCGGACCTCGTCGCCCTCGCCGAGCGCGAGACCGGCTCTCCGCCCACCTACTTCGAAGCGGTCACTCTGGCCGCCTTCCGCTGGTTCGCCGAGGAGCAGGTCGATCTCGCCATTCTGGAAGTCGGCATGGGCGGCCGGCTCGATGCCACCAACCTCTGCGATCCAATCCTTTCGCTCATCACCTCCATCGGCTTCGACCACCGCGAATACCTGGGCGACACGCTCGCCGCCATCGCCCGCGAGAAGGCGGGCATCCTGCGACCGGGTAAGCCGGCTCTCGCCTGGATCGAGGAGCCCGAGGCCGCCGAGTCGGTGCGGACGGTCGCCGCTGAGCTGGGTGCAGACCTCCGCTTCGCCTCCGAAGTGGTCGAGATCGAAGGGATTCAATTCGAAGGCTGGATAGGACAGCGCGTCCAACTCGCGACGCCGGCCCGGCGCTACGACCTTCATCTCGCGTTGCTGGGAGATCATCAGGCAAAGAACCTGGGCCTCGCCGTGCGCGCGGCCGAGACCCTCGCCGGGATCGGCTTCGAGAAGATCGATTCGCAAGCGATTGCGGAAGGCGCCGCAGCCTGCCGTTGGCCGGGCCGCCTGGAGCCCATCGAGCTGCCGGACGGCCGCCGCGTCCTCCTCGACGCCGCGCACAACGCCGCCGGAGCCGCCGTGCTGGCGGAGTTCCTCGACCGCCTCGGCCGTCCGATCGATCTCCTGTTCGGCGTCCTGGCGGACAAGGACTACGGGGAGATGTTGTCGCTGCTCTCGCCGCGCGCCCGCCGCATCGTCCTCACCGCGCCGCCGAACCCGCGGGCCAAGGACCCGGCGAAGCTGGCGGCGCTCCTCGAGAGCCGCGAAGGCGTCTTCGTCGAGCCTGAACCGGCAAAGGCCTTGGACAGGGCTCTGGCGCTCGGCGGCGAGATCCTCGTTGTATGCGGGTCGATCTATCTCGTTGGTGAGATCCGGGGGAAGCTCCCATGGGGTGTTTAAGGCTCCCAGCAGAGGTGGCTTGACAGGCCGATGGCGGAAGCTGCCTCGATATGGCAGAAATTTTCCGCTTAATCCCGAGGAGGGAGGATCGGCTCCCGGGGTAGAACTGGCGAAGAAAGAACTGTCGTGCCGGCCCTTTCCCCCGAGGCGCCAGTAACAACTAGAGTTCAGGTGATTTGGCCGACAACTTTGTTGCGGCCCCGCCTTCGCATTGATGTACGCTGTACACATGAAGCGCGTAACAGCAACCGAGGCTAGAAAGAACTGGTTCCGCCTGCTCGACGAAGTCGCGGAAGGAGAAGTCGTCCTCATCGAGAGAGAAGGGGCCCGGTTGCTCCTCAAGCTGGCCGAAGGGGGAGAGCCTGCCGTCAAGGTCCCTGACTACCGAGGACTCATCAGCGCATCGGACATCGATGACGCGGACAAGTGGGGATGGGAGTGGGACGGCTCCTCTGAGAGATTGTGGCCTCGTCGGATCGGATCCTAGCCTTGAAAGCTATCCTCGACACCCAGCACTCCCGAGGAGCCGCGGGTCGTTCCCTAATGTTGCGGGAGCGCTCCCGAAGCGTTGCTGAGCATGGGAAACGTTGCGGGGATGTTGCCTTGAAGGCTAGCCGGCCTCCTGCGCGAGCCGCAGGCCGCTCCAGCCGGCCAGCTCCGCCGCGCCCTGCCCGTCGAGCAGTACCTTCAGGCTGCCGCCCCCGGCTGTGGCCGACCCGATCTCGACCTCCCGCTCCTCCCAGCGGCCGGCCTTGCGCACGACCGCCCCGTCGACGCCGGAACGGTAAGAGGTCATGCGCGCCGGGTCGAGCCCCATGCGGATCGCCGCCCCGCGAGCGACCTGCTGGGCGGTGGTGACGAAGCGTCCGAAAACCCGGTAAGACTTTCCGGGCCGCAGTCCGGACACGGTGATGGTCAGCAGGTCGAGAGCGGCTTGCCCCGCCGGGCGCAGAAAAGTGAAATCGGTAGGTCCGGTGGCCGGAGCACCCACAGTCCACTCGCCCTTCACCTTGTCCGCCGCCGCGTCCGTGCGCACCAGGGAGCGCGCCGCCGCGCACTCTACGCAGCCCTGGCCCTCTATCACGGCGAGGAAGAAGGGGCTCGAATCCCGCACACGGACGATCACGTCCTTTTTTGCGGCGGGGTCGTCCTCGACGGTGAACCGCCACACGGTGCCGCTCGTAACTCCGCCGTCCCCGACTTCGTCCACCCGCCAGAGGTAAGTCCGGCCATGCTCCCGCGGAACGGCGGAAGCGGGAAAAGTGAGATCGGGCTGCTCGCGCTGGAAGGCCGGCGATTCAGTCCCCATGCTGAGCCGATGCGAACGGGCGCCGCGGCCGGCGCGCCAGGTCAGGGGAGCCGTGAGTGGGACTTGTGTAGCGCCGTCCGCCGGCTCCGGCGAGGTCGCTACGCCCGCCCGGCCGAGCTGCCGGAGCGCCAGGTCCTGGACGGCCCAGAACGACTTCTTGCGCTGGAGGCCCTCGATCGCATTCCTTACCAGGCCCCAGCCCCTCTGACCTTCGGCGGGCCAGTAGCCGTCCCGCCATTCGAAGACGAACAGGCGCTTGAGATAGACGCGCTCCGGCTTGAGCAGGCCCTCATACGCCGCGGTCAGCTCCTTGGCCTGAGCCTCGTCGCCCGTCTGCCAGGAGTCGATGCCGAACTCCGTCACCCACAGCGGCTTGTTGCACTTCTCCTTGAGGAAAGGCTGATAGTTCTCGTCCGCGTCCTTGAAGAGGGCGCGAGTGTTATTCCTGTACAGATGACAGCTCAGGAAGTCGAGTTGGTTGCAGGCCTTGACCGCCGCGCGCTTGAACTTCTCCAGATTGCGGTCGGTGGCGGGCCCCATGGTCTTGGCGTCCGGATCGGCCGCCTTCACCGCCTGGGATCCGGAAATGAGGATCTCGTTGATGAATCGATCGTAATCTCCGTTCCAGAACGTCTTGTAGTTGGGCTCGTTCCAGACCTCGTAATGGCGGACCCGTCCGCGGTAGCGTTGGACGGCCTTGGTGACGAAGTCCCGGAAAAATTGCGGATTGGTAGGCGGCAA
>Ga0134122_10003022_pt1 | contig 12420 bp, 11 predicted proteins | sample KB302_FD_96461 | JGI IMG/M metagenome (GOLD analysis project Ga0134122, IMG submission 96461) | Terrestrial soil microbial communities without Nitrogen fertilizer from Kellogg Biological Station, Michigan, USA - KB3-0-2 | ecosystem: Environmental > Terrestrial > Soil > Unclassified ...
CCACCTATCGCGATCCGGCGGTGATCTTCGTCGACCAGCTCAACAAGGTGCATTTCGATGCCGAGCTCGAGGTGATCGAATCCTCGATCTGGCACAATCGTCTCACCAAAAAGGACTACACCGTCGCCCTCAACACCTCCGGCGTCGGCATCGATGATCCCGACGCGGTGCTGAAGGGCGCTTATGCCTGCAACTCGGAGGCCAACTACACGCAGTACTGCACAGGAGAGGTCGACAAGCTTCTCGATCAGCAGTCGCAGGAAGTCGATATCGAAAAGCGCAAGGCGCTGGTGTGGCAGATCGAGCGCATTCTCGCCGAGGACGTGGCGCGGCCCATCGTCTACCACAACCGCGCCTCGACCTGCTGGCACGCCCACCTCAAGGGTTACGTGCACCAGGAAAACAGCATCTATAATAATTGGCGTTTTGAGCATATCTGGCTCGACAAGTAGGGCCGCTCCGCCACGCTGTCGGCGAGGCTTCATCACATTTTCTTGGTCGAGCGCGGGCTTGCCCGTGGATCGGCGCCGTGGGCTTGGAACCCAAGACCTCAAGGCGCGTTTCGCGATGGGTTGGGAGGACTTGGCGCGCCATGTCGGCAGGCTCCAACGAGGCCGAAGAAGATGCCGCGCGCTGGCGCACGCTGGAAGAAGAAGCGCGCGCCCTCGCCAGTCGGATGAGCGATCCCGAGCCCAAGCGCATCATGTTGTTCATCGCCGAGGGCTACAAACTCCTGCGCGAGCGCGCCGAGTTCCGTGGCAGGCAGAAAAAATGAGTGGTGTGGCATCGCCACCGCGACATTGTCGAAGGGAACTTGGCCGTGGCGTGGGATGTTTGCCCAGTCATGAAGACGACAACGTCGAGTATGGATGGACCTGCTTATTGGCTGCGGCGCGCTGAGGAAGCGCGGCGCAGCGCCGATGAGATGGCCGATCCTGTGTCGAAAAGGACCTTGCTCGATATCGCCAAGGCCTATGAAGAGCTAGCGACGTTTGCGGCTGCCAAGCGCGATACCGAACAGGGTGGATCGCAGGACCCGGATCAGCTCTAGCGCGCGGCCGTTGCTGGCCTCGTGTGCTCGAGTGTGACCACCGCGTCTTCGTAGCGGCCGGCGCCCATGTTGCCGTCGCTGAAGATTTCGCGCGCGGCGATCCAGGCAAAGGCTTGATCAAAGGTCTCTTTGCTGTAGGTCTCAAACACGATGCGCTCACCGGGGCCCCAGCGGCGCGTGTCCATGCTGGCATGGAAGCGCTCGGGAAATTCGTTTCTGTAGTAGTGCGTGTAGCGCTCCGGCCGCACGTCGATGTCGCGCTGGGCACGGCGTAGCGCCCGGTAATAGCGCCGCACATCTTCCGGATCGGGATCGCCGTTGAGCATGGCGCCGATCATGAAGGTGGCATCGATGATTTTGCGAAAGCCCAGCTGCTCGGCCAAGTAGTAAGGACCGCTAAAGAGCGTGCAGGCCGGCGCGCCGCCCTCGAGAAAGGCCTGCATGCGGCCGAACAGCATGCCCTCGCCAAAGGAGAGCTCGATTTGCTCTTTGGGTAAGTACTGCTCCATGGCTTGCAGCGTGGCGTAGTGACTGCCGGATTGGTAGCCCACCGAAATCGGCACGCCGGCCAACTGTTCCGGTGCGCTAATCCCAGAGTTGGCCGGCACGAAGATGCCGCAGGGCGCCACCGAATAGGCGTCGGCGAAGAGCTTGGTGTGTCCGCGCGAGGCAGCGACGTTCACGGTCCAGTGGCAGGCGCAGGTGACGTTGGCTTCGCGGCCCTTTTCGATCGACTGGAAGGCCCCGACCTTGCCGGGCGCGGCGTGGTGGGCGCCGCCACTGGCGCGGATGAACTCGCGAAACTCGTAACTTAACCCCTCGGCGCCAAAGTAGCCCTTTTCGTGCGCCACCCACTCCTGCAGGCGGAAGTGCGGCTCGATGATGAATTTGGGCATGGGGCCGTGTCCTTTCGCTGAGGCGCCGACGCTCGCAATCGGCATGCTAGCACCGCCGCCGCGCACCGTGGACGCGGTTTTGCCGATACCCGCTACCAAGAGCTGAGGCGGCCCGAGCGGTCAACGGTGGCGACGACCGTCGCTGCCACAGCTGGCGGCCCAAAGTTCGCCGGCCGACCGTTCCCGATTTGCCTATCCCCCAACCGGACCATATTCTCACCCCAAGCCCCGCGATCGACACCAACGCATCGCCCGAAACGGCGCGGGGTGCCAAGCAGCGGCGAGCGTTGTCGGCGGGGAAACCAGCAACGGAAACGATCAAGGAGGAGAACGCCGATGTCCGAAGCGTTCCGGTTTGGCGGCAGGCCCACGCGCACCCTCATTGGCACCATCGTTGGCAGCATCGTTGCCGTCCTGGCTGCGATCCTGCTGGCGGGCGGGGCGCAGGCGCAAAAGCGCGGCGGCAGCCTCAGCGTCGGGCTCGAGCTCGATATTGCCGGCTTCGATCCCTTAAAGGTCGGCGTGTTCGACACTTCGGCCAACATGGCCGCGGTGCTGATCTTCGACACCTTGACCGCTCTCGATGAGGCCGGCGAGGCCCAGCCGAGGCTGGCCTTGTCTTGGACGCACGCGGATGACTACAAGACCTGGACCTTCAAGCTTCGACCCGGGGTCAAATTTCATGACGGCACGCCGTTCGATGCCCAGGCGCTCAAATTCAACTTCGACCGGCAGAAGGATCCGAAGAACAAATGCCGCTGCGCCTTCTACATCGCCAACATCAAGGAGGTGCAGGCACCCGATCCACTGACCGCCGTCTTTGTCCTGACCGACCCGGCCGTGAATTTTCCCAAGATCATCACCATTCCCAACCAAAACAATGTGGTGCAGTCGCCGGCCGCCATCCAGGCCAAAGGCGATGATTACAATCGCAATCCCGTGGGCACCGGCCCCTTCATCCTCAAATCCTGGAGCGCGGGCGATCGCTTGGTGTTGGAGCGCAACCCCGCCTATTGGCAGGAGGGGCAGCCCTACCTCGATCGCGTCGTGCTGCGGCCGCTGCCCGACGCGCAGGCCCGCTTCGCCAGCCTGGAAGCGGGGGAGAGCGACGTTGTTTGGGACGATGAATACGATGCCGACAATATTCTGAAGGCCAAGAACACGCCGGCGCTTACCGTGCACCAGCACCGGGGCTCCGGCGCCGCCGTCTACGCCTTCAACACCAAGGCGCCGCCCTTCGATGACGTGCGCGTGCGCCGTGCCCTGGTGATGGCGATCGATCGGGCCAAGATGAGTCAAGCGCTGACCAATGGTTTGAGCCGGCCCGCCAGCAATCCTTACGGCGATGGCTCCTGGGTGAAATGCAAGGACGATGGCGCGCTCCCCTCCGACCTTAACAAGGCGCAGGCGCTGCTCAAGGAGTACGGCAAGCCCGTCAAATTCAAGATGCTGGTCACGGCGACACCGCGTGGACGCGCCGTCGGCCAGGTGTTGCAGCAGTTCTGGAAGCTGGCCGGGGCCGAGATGGAGATCGAGCAGGTCGACCAGACCGCGATCGTCACGCGCGCCTTCGCGCGCCAGTTCGAACTCACCCCCTGGCGCATCGTCGATCTCGCCGATCCCGATCCGCAAATGTATGCCAACTTCCGCAGCGGCAGCCCGGTCGCGCTCGCCAACTACGCCAACGGCGAGCTCGACCGCCTGCTCGAGCAGGCTCGGGTCACCGCCGATCCGGAAAAGCGCAGCGAGGACTACTGCGCGATCAGTCGGCTGATCAACAGCGAGGCGATCTGGTTCTGGACCTTCCAGAACACCTACTACGCAATCGCCAAGGCGAAGGTGAAGGGGTTGCCGAAGCTCTATAACGGGGTGATCGACGTGTCGCGGACCTGGCTCGAGTAGTCACTCCCATGCTGGGCTTCATCGCCTACCGGCTTGCCTATTTGCTGCCCGTCCTCTTGGCCGTCACGCTGTTGACCTTTTTGATCGCCTCGCTGCTGCCGGGCGATCTGGCCCACGCCATGCTGGGCGATCAGGCAACCCCCGATGCAGTGGCGGCCCTGCGCCGGGACATGGGGCTCGATCAACCGCTGTGGTGGCGCTACCTCCACTGGCTCGGCGGCATCCTGCAGGGCGACTTCGGCCGCTCGTTTCGCACGGGCGAACCGGTGCTGGGCGCCATTCTGGCGCGGCTGCCGGTGTCGCTCGAATTAATGCTGCTCGCCGAGCTCACGGCGCTGGCCATCAGCATCCCGCTCGCCATTCAGTGCGCGGCCAACAGCGGCGGCGCCTTCGATCGCCTGGTGACGGGCGTTGCCTTCGCCAAACTGTCGATCCCGAACTTCATGGCGGCGATCCTCTTGATTTACGTGTTCGCCGTGGCGCTGCGCCTGCTGCCGGCGACCGGCTACACGCCGCTGGCGGAGGACTGGCTCGGCAACCTCAGGAGCATGCTGTTGCCGGCCTTGACCCTGGCGCTGGCGGAATGGCCGGTTTTGATGCGCGTGCTGCGCTCCGACATGATCGCAACCTTGCAGGAAGACTACATCACCATGGCCAAGGCCAAGGGCCTCAAGCAGCGCCGCATCCTGTTCGTGCACGCGCTCAAACCCTCCTCGCTCACGCTGATCACCGTGGCCGGCATCAACATCGGCCGCCTGATCGGCGGCGCCGTGATCGTGGAATCCGTCTTTGCCCTGCCGGGCATCGGCCGGCTGTTGCTCGGGGCCATCTATACGCGGGATTTCATGATCCTGCAGGGCGTCGTGCTGTTCGTGGCGGCCGGGTTCGTGATCGTCAATTTCCTGGTCGACATGCTCTACGCCGTGCTCGACCCCAGGGTGCGTCATGCGCACGAGTAAGGCGGCGATTGTCGGTGCCGCGGACGCCGCCGCCGAGCTGTGGGCGGGCTTTGCCAAATTCGGCTGGCTGTTCTGGTTGGCGCTGGCCTGGATCGGGTGGATCGTGCTGGCGGCGGGCCTTGCCGATCTGCTGCCGCTGCCGAGCCCGACCGACATGGACATGCTCGAGCGGCGCGCCCCGCCCAGCGCGGCGCATTGGCTGGGCACCGATCGGCTCGGCCGCGACATGCTGGCGCGACTGATCCATGGCGGGCGCATCTCCTTGACGGTCGCCATCCTGGCGCCGCTGATCGGCCTCCTGATCGGCGGAGCCTTGGGCATCCTGGCCGGCTATTTTCGCGGGCTGCTCGAGACCGTGGTGGTCGGCGGCGTCGACGTGCTGTTGGCGTTTCCGCCGCTGGTGCTGGCGCTGGCGATTACCGCCTATCTCGGCCAGACCGTGGCCAACCTCACCTACATCATCGGCATCCTCAGCATCCCCGCCTTTACCCGGGTGGCGCGGGCGGCGACGCTGAGCCTCGCCAAACGCGAATTCATCCTGGCGGCGCGGGCGATGGGGGCGACGGAGCTGCGCATTTTGCTGCGCGAGCTGTTACCCAACGTCATCCTGCCGCTGATGGCCTTTTTTCTGCTGGCGGTCGCCGTCACCATCGTCGTCGAGGGGGCGCTCAGCTTTTTGGGCTTGGGCGTGCCACCGCCGGCGCCGAGCTGGGGTGGCATGATCGGGGAGGGGCGCGAAAGCCTGGAGACCGCGCCGCGCATCGCCTTTCTGCCGGCGCTGTTCATGTTCTTGACGGTCCTCTCCTTCAACGTGGTGGGGGACACGCTGCGCGTTCTCACCGATCCGCGCCAGGCCGCATTGTGATGGGCGCCGCCACCCAAGCAAGGCCTGCGCGGCCGCTGTTGGCGATCGAGGGCGTGTCGGTGGAGCTGCCGACCCCGCGCGGGGCTCTGCGCGCCGTCGCCGGCGTGAGCCTGGAGCTGGCGGCGGGGCGTACGCTGGGGATCGTCGGGGAATCGGGGTCGGGCAAAACCATGCTGTCCCGCGCCGTCGCCCGGCTCTTGCCGCGCCGGGCGAAGCTTACCGGCGCCGTGCATTTCGACGGCCACAACCTCGCCGAGCTCGATGCGGAAGCGCTGCGGCGCCTGCGCGGCCGCTCCCTCGCCTTCGTCTTTCAAGACCCGATGACGTCGCTCAACCCGGTATTGACGATCGGCGCGCAAATCATCGAGACGCTGCGCGAACATCTGGGCCTCGACCGGTCGGCGGCCGTGCGCCGCGCCATCGAGCTGTTGGGGCAGGTTGGCATCCCGAGCCCGGACCAGCGCTTGAGGCAGTATCCGCACCAATTCTCCGGCGGCATGCGCCAGCGCGTGGCCATCGCCATCGCCTTGTCCTGCGAACCCAAACTGCTGATCGCCGATGAGCCCACCACCGCACTCGACGTCACCGTGCAGGCTCAGATCCTGGACTTGCTGGCCCGCGAGCAGCGCCGCCGAGGCATGGCGATGATCCTGATCACCCATGACTTGGGCGTGGTGGCGGGACGCACGGACGAGGTCGCCGTCATGTATGCGGGCCGCGTGGTGGAACGGGCCCCCACGCACATCCTCTTCAAGGCCATGCGCATGCCATACACGCAGGCCTTGATTGCGGCCATTCCAAAGCTCGATGCGCCGCCGCACACGCCGCTGAAGGCGATTTCGGGACTGCCGCCCGATCTGACGCGCCCGAGCGAGGGGTGCGCCTTCGCGCCGCGCTGCCCCTACGCCAGCGGGCGCTGCCGCCAGAGCCCGCCGCCGCTCACCGGCAGCGGCGCGCAGCAATTCGCCTGTTGGCATCCGCTCGAGCCGGCGGTGGCGACGGCGCCATGATGGAGCCTGCAAAGGACAGCACCGAAACCGGCGGCGAGCCCTTGCTGCGCGTAGAGGACTTGGTGGTGGAGTATCGGCTGGCGGGCAAGGTCGTGCACGCCGTGTCGGGGGTCAGTTTCGTCCTGGCGCGTGGCGAGACGCTCGGCCTCGTCGGCGAGAGCGGCTGCGGCAAGTCGACCCTCGCCCGCGCGCTGCTGCAGCTCACCCCGGCGCGCTCGGGTCGCGTCCTCTTCGACGGCATCGACCTCACCACGGTTGCCGGCGCGGCGCTGCGCGCGCTGCGACGCCGCCTGCAGATCATCTTTCAGGATCCCATCGCCTCCCTCAACCCGCGCCGCCGCGTGGCCGACCTGATTGCCGAACCATTACGGATTGCCGGCGTGCGGGACGAGGCCGAACACGAGCGTCGCATGATCGAGGTCCTGGAGGCCGTGGGTCTCGACCCGAGCCAGGTGCGGGGGCGCTTTGCGCATGAGTTTTCCGGTGGACAATGCCAGCGCATTTGTATCGCCCGCGCCCTGATCCTGGAGCCCGAGCTCATTGTTTGCGACGAGCCGGTCTCGGCGCTCGACGTGTCGATCCGCGCCCAGATCCTCAATTTGCTCGAGGCCATGAAGGCGCGTTACGGCCTGACTTTGTTGTTCATCGCCCACGATCTGGCGGTGGTAAAGGCGGTGAGCGATCGGGTGGCGGTGATGTATTTGGGCAAGCTCTGCGAGGTTGCTCCGACCGAGCACTTGTTCCGCAACCCGGGCCACCCCTATACGGCGCTGCTGCTGCAGGCAATCCCGCGGCCCGATCCGGCGGCGCCGATCCCGGAGCGCGTCGCCTTGGGCGAGCCGCCCTCGCCCATGGCGCCACCGAGCGGCTGCCGCTTTCGCACGCGCTGTCAGCGCGCGGCGGCGCGCTGCAGCGAGGAAGAACCGCAGCTGACGGAGATCGCGCCCAAGCAGTTGGTCGCCTGTCACTTTCCCTTGCGGGGGGGTGTCGAGGCAAGCCTGGCTGAGCGCTGACTGGGGTCGTTCGATCGGGACCGTTGAGGTGGATCGATCCCGTGTGGGGGAGGACCGCGGCGGCTGCAGCGACGCCGCCGCTTGCCCCGCGAGCGGGGTTGCCAGGGGTGCGCTGATCGAGGGGGCGGCCGGTCGGCAAGGCGTCGCGCTGGCCTAGCGGAAGTTTGCCACGCGTTCGGCCAACTCGAGAATGACCCGCGCGCTGTCGGCGGCGGCGGTGCCGGTGGGCTCGCCCTTGTACATGACCCGAGGATTGGAAAAATGGGCTATGCGAGGGCAGCCGCCACAACCTCCGTTGTAGCTCATCACATCTCGCCACTTCTCGCCGTTGACATGACCATGCCCATAGGCAAAGGGGGTGTTGGTTGCGTCAGCATGGCGGTCGTGCCGGATCCCGAGGATGTGGCCAATCTCATGTGCGATCGACATCGAGACCGTCGCACAGGCGTGATGCACAACGAAAAACGCCTCATCTGAGTCCGGACCGATACGGGTCGCGAGGCCGCAGCCATTCGGATTGTCAATGACCAGACCAACGATGTCCGCGCGCTTTTCGTCTCGCAACCTCCTGACGTCGCTAAACGCTCCTGAGCCATCGACCATGGCATAAAGATGGGTAAACTGATCATCCTTGCTGCCGTCGTAGTCAATGATTTGACTGTGCACGAGCCTTATAGTGATGTTGCCGAGGCCGCTGTTAGCTAAGATTTCGTTGGTTTGCTCGACCGCGAGCGCCAGCAAATCGTCAGGATCCCGCACATATCGTTTGGCGACGTTGCCGGTGTAGAGCATCATCAGGTCGATCGTGATTTTCTTCACCTCCAGCGCCTGCCGGTCGGCAGCCGGGAAGGCTGCAACCTTGGGGAGGGTTGGGACTGGACGTCGGCTTGCTGAGGGGCCGGAGCTCGGCAGATTGTCGCGTGAACTGGCTGGCGAGGGATGGTCGGCGGGCAGTTTGCGCGGATCCATCTCCGCGAAGATATTGACGCCGCCCCCCGCGTTCTCGATGGTGAAAATGGTGCCATCGTAGGCGAAATAGCCTGTCAGCGGCGCGTTGTTCCACACCATGAGGGCTGCTGGCTCACCTGTCTCGGCCACCTCACCGCGCCAGGAAATACTGCCGTCGCTCCGCGGTGTAGATGCCTTTCGTAGGAGGGTGATGGTCCCGCCGCGGAACGGCAGCTTGACTTCGGCGCCGATCGGTTCTGCCGGCGCGACCGAGACGTGCACATTCTGTCCAGCCGGGGACTTTGCGAGGCTATCGACAATCGATTGTTGATCGGGCGTCAGGCCGGCCTGAGCATGTGCCGGGACTGCGGCATAAGGGCCCAAAAGCGAAGCGGCGGCGGCCGCCAGCCAACAGCCCACCCATCGAACCGCAAGGAAATGCATAGCGCTACCCCCTCATAGCCGTGCTCACATCAGCATCGATCGACCGGCGATGGACATAAATCGGGGGAAACCCTGAAAAGCCCGCGGGCCTTCCGGCGGCGGATTTTCCGCCGCAGCCTCGCGCCTCGAGTACGAGACCCGGCTGGCTGTGGCGGCACGTCCCGCTGACGTGAGCGGAGCCGACTGTTGGGTGAGGGAAAGGAGCCGATCGTCGGGTGTGGGGGCAAACGCCGCACGCCTATGGCGAGCTACTGCACCCACAAATGGGGCCCACAAATCAGGGCGGTGCAGGTAAATATCGCGCGGCCAATATGAGACGGCGCCGCAGACAGGGCCGCGGCGCACGGTGCGTCTTTGCATGGACTGACTGCTTAGGCCAGTTCGATCTGACCCGCCTGCTTGCCGCGGCCCTTGCGATCGTCTTCTAGAACGAACGTAACCTTGTCACCCTCGTTGAGCGACCGGATGCCCGCGCGTTCGAGTGCCGTGGCATGCACGAAGACGTCCTTGGAACCATCGGCGGGCGAGATGAAACCAAAACCCTTTGCGCCGTTAAAGAACTTGACCGTGCCGCTAATTCTCATGCTGAGAACCTTTCCGTCGCGTGGATAAAAGCCGGTCAATTGGGCTCACGCTAGCCCTGGCGACTCAGGTTCGGGTAAGGGCACAGGCCGGTGATGGCGAGGTGATCTAACCAAAATCGAGAGGCGCGGCCCACCATGGATCGCACCGGCCCAGGAGATATGGCCCGCCGTGCCGCTGCTTGCAAGTCGCTCCGCGGCTAGGGACTTCCCATTTGCCATAAAAATGCCCAGCCGGGAGACCACAAAAATGCCCAGCCGGGAGAATTGTCGTGACACTTCGCTCGCGCCCGCCTATCGTCACGCGGGTGTCCATGGGATTCCGGACGCAACGGCGCATCGCTTTGGCATAGCGATCACCCGGGGCGCAGGGTTGTTCCTGGCCGCGTCCCTCGCAACGCATGACCAACAGACGGGGCAAACGCCTCTGGGCGTTCAGAGGTGTGAGCCGCGCCCAAGTGTCCAATACTCAAGATGCAAGACGGTCGAGGACTGCTGGCGGGGCGACAGATCCTATGCGCATTTAAGCTGGGCGGCGGCCCGGAGGAGACCTGTCAAAGCATCACTTGGGGTCGCGGTGGCGTCGAGACTTCTGTGAGGAACGTAAAGGGGAGCAGTGCGATGCTTGGGGCCCCTGGCCTCATGTTGCAATTGTGTTCGATCGACGCCGCGGCCGCTCCTGGGCGGGCAGCGCCGTTGGTTCGGCGAGACAGTTCGCTCATGCTGGAGACCATGGGCGCAGACCGTGTTGCGCAGAGCCGCACGGACCTGAAGCCTCTTGCCAGTGTCATAAAGCATTTTGGTTGGTTTGAGATTGTGATCCACGCCAATTGAGAGTTATCCGTGACTATGGTTCGCCTCTACTTCGACGCAGCGATTGCCGTCGCGACCATGCTGACGCTGAGCGCTATTTCGGGATTTTTGGCCTTTGCCGTGACCGATAACGCAATGGCTATCATGGTCACGATGGGCGTGGTGTTCTTGGCAACGGGAGCCACACTTTTGCTGCGCGTCTGGCTGCTGCCGGCCGCGGCCGGCAAGTCTGGGTCCGATCGACATGCGACGGGGTCTTGAAAGCGAATGCGGGATAGCTTCCAGAGAAATTCGCGCCAGCGCCCATCGAATCGTCGTTTCGGTTCGGCCAGCGCGCCCGCTCGACGGGGCGGAGATGGCAACAACGGTGTGGCCGGCGCCAAAAGACAATACGAGCGTTATCTGGCGCTCGCACAGGCCGCGCTCTTGAGCGGCGACACGGTCGAAGCACAAAATTGGTTCCAGCATGCAGAGCACTTTTACAGGGTGATGACCGGGCAGCAGACCTAGATTGGTTTGCATCGCAGCGCGGGTCGATCGTTTCTCGGCCAATAGAGCCCCCCGGTCGCAGGTGGTTCATGGCGACGTATTTTTGCAATTGCCCATCGAAGGCATGGGGAGGCCAGTTGCTGCCCCACCGCTACGCATGCGGGCAAGAACCGGCAGGCCTAGGATCGGTCGTGGCCTGCCCTGACGCCCGGGCTGACGATGGGGCTAGCGACGAAACCAGTAGGATTGCGCGGATCGGCCGGCCGAGCTTACCGGCTCGCTGCCCGTCACAACGACCGTGCTGCGTTGCCCCCGGGCTGTAAGCGCGGCACGACGTTTCTTCACCTCGTCAAGCGCTTGCCGCTGGGTCACGAACAGGCCCATACGGTGGGACCCAGTTCCGACGGACCAGCCATATTGCGTGTGTTCGACGACGAACGTCGTTGTTGTTGCTCGCTTAGCCACAACACAGCGTAGCACACCCGGTAGGCAATTAACGAGGGTGAAGACAGCTCTGACGTTAGTATCCAACGTTCACGGCCAACACGCTCAACAGACAATGGACCTGCACGGCGCCGGTGCGGCGCCGCAGTCCAGTCATTCCTGGGCTTGGCCTGCTCCCTTGGCCTGGCGCGGCGTGGATTGTCTTCAAGTTGGCGCCGGCGCGATGTCGCTGAAGCCCAGACCGCCCCAGTGCGAGCAAAGCCAATGACGTCGCTTTGGGACCCGAGGTGACGGCGATCGCTGCGAAGGCGAGCGGCGTTCCCCCTAAACGTCGGTTAGGAGACAGCGCGGCAGTTAGCCGCGACGGCGCCGGGCGCAAAGCTCAACCGTTGAGCATACCGCCGGCGGCGAGAGGCCGACCCGACTGAGAGGTAGCGCCTGCTTTGGCCACCTGTCGGGTTCGACTGCCACTCTCAGGCCTGGCGCGAGGGTCGACGACCACTCAGGGGCCCCCAAAGGCCCAGGCGGAAGCCCATTGCCAACGCGCCAGCCCGGAAGTGCTTCGGAGCGTCTCTCATGACCGGCTGCTCAACCTTGCGGTGGCGACAGCTAGGGCGGCACGACGGGACGAACCAGGGGCTCTTGGTCACGAGCTGGTGGCAGCTACGAACTTCGTTAGCGTTGCAACGAGTGCTGAATAAAACCAGGTTACCTTTTCAAAATCCACCAAAATTTAAATAAATTCAGGCCAAGTTCTATTCAGGTCGTCGCTCGTAAGGAGTCACTAATGATGGGTATTTCGTTAGCTGCTGGGGCAACCATTGCCTGGCTCGTGTCCCTGCCAGTAGATCAGCTACTGCACCACCCCCAAATGAATTCAACTGGAGCAATAGCCGCGGAGGCGCAAGGCGCCCAGGCAAGGTTCGAACAAGAGCGCAACGCCGAGATCGACGCCTCGATCGCCGCGGTTGCAATCCAGCGCGCCCAGGCGAGGTTCGAACAAGA
>Ga0134122_10003024_pt1 | contig 12410 bp, 14 predicted proteins | sample KB302_FD_96461 | JGI IMG/M metagenome (GOLD analysis project Ga0134122, IMG submission 96461) | Terrestrial soil microbial communities without Nitrogen fertilizer from Kellogg Biological Station, Michigan, USA - KB3-0-2 | ecosystem: Environmental > Terrestrial > Soil > Unclassified ...
AGCACGGTTGGCTTGACGCACCGGTGGATCATCAAGGGCATTTATGCCCTGGGCCTTTGGTTGGTGGTGCTCGGCATCCTGAGTGTCCTGCTGCGGGTGATCGTCTTCCTGTTCGGCAACAAATCAGAAGCCGAAGTCAATCTGCAAATCGGTCATGTGGTGGCGGACGTTTAGTCCCAACGGGGGAAAGCTATCGTGCTCGACTGGCTGGCCGATCATCTCGCGATAATCATGTTCGTGGCGATGTTCTTTTTTATTTTTCTCGGCTACCCCGTGGCTTTCATCATGGGCGGATTGGCCCTGCTCTTTGCACTCGCGGGTGCATGGCTCGGTGTGTTCAAGCTGATTGGCTTGTCCGATGTGGTCTTGCGCATGTGGGCCGGTGTCGCCGCCGATCCGGTGCTGGCGTCGATCCCGATGTTCATTTTCATGGGCGCGATCCTGGAGCGCTCCGGATCAGCCAAGGATATGCTGAGCGCGACCGAGATGCTCTTGAAGTGGTGCCCGGGTGCGCTGGCGGTCGCCGTCATGGTCATGGGCACGATCCTCGCAGCACCGATCGGTGTTGTTGGCGCCGCTGTGATTACGTTGTCGGTGATCGCCCTGCCGCAGATGCTGGAGGCCGGCTACGATAGGCGTCTTGCAATTGGCACCATCGCCTCGGCGGGGACCCTCGGTATCCTCATCCCGCCGGCCATCATGCTGGTGGTGATGGCGGAGATGCTCTCCACTTCCGCAGGCAACCTATTCCTCTCCGCCATCATGCCAGGCTTCCTGCTATCTGGCCTATACTTGGTCTACATTATTGTGGTGGCGGTCTTTAAACCTGGCGCGGCACCTAAGCTGCCACCCGATTACGGGCCGCAGACCGTAGGCGAGTTTTGGACGGCGCTCTGGCGTGGCCTGTTTCCGATGACCGCGTTGTTGGTCGTCGTTCTCGGATCGATCTTTGCCGGCTGGGCCACGCCGACCGAAAGTGGTGCCGTCGGCGTGCTGGGTTCGATGTTCATTGCCGCGCTGAACAAGCGCCTGACCATCAAAATGTTGAATGGCGCGATCTACAATTCTTGTCGCGCCAACGGTCTGGTGTTCATGATTTTCCTGGGGGCGACGGGATTCTCCTACGTGTTTCGGGTACTGGGCGGCGACGATGCCATGCTTTCTACGCTTACCTATTTCGGCATCGACACCAAATGGGAAATGCTGACCTTCGTCATGGTTCTGATTTTCCTGTTGGGCTTCCCCTTCGAGTGGATCGAGATCTGCCTGATCGTGCTACCGGTGTTCGGTCCGATTCTCGCCAAGTATGACTTCTCAGACCATCTGGGCAACAACGACGCTTTGCTGACCTGGTTTGGTACCCTGGTGGCGGTCAACCTGCAGACGGCATTCATGACGCCTCCGTTCGGAGCGACGTTGTTCTACATGAAGGGAACCGCGCCGCCGGGCGTGAGCATGAGCGATGTATTCAAGGCAATGTATCCCTTCGTTGCCCTGCAGGTGCTCGGCCTGCTGCTGTGCATCTACTATCCAGGCATAAGCTTGTGGCTGCCGCGGCTGGCGGGCTTTTTAGAATAGCGCCGACTTTTGCGCCGCGGGTGCGTGCGCGCCGCTTCCGCGGCGGGCGAACTCTTCGTCTTGGCGATGGCAAGCCCCCGGTTCCGTGGACCCGTCGTCTATTGGCTTGGCAATAAATCGCCCTTTGCCCCTCTGCTGGCAGCCCGCCCCGCAAAGCCAAACCGGTCCTTCGCGCCCGGCTTGACCTCGCCCGACAGGGAGTGCCGCCGCCCTGGCGAGCCGCGCCGCCGGGCAGGCGACCACGCGGGGTGCAGGGACCGGCCGTGCGCGGGGCCGACGCCGGGGCGCGGTCCAACGGCCAAAAAGGCTGAAGCGCCCTCGACCATGGTGAGCCGATACGGCCATTTTACGGGGCAGGCCAGCCCTGCCTTAGAGTGGACAACCCCGGTCCCGCCTTTCGCACCGCAGCAGCGGCCGCGCGCGGCCAAGCTCGAGGCGAGAAAAGCCTAAAAACTGGGGTCCTTTCACGTTTCGCTCACGCGCGGATATCAATTGATCACTGTTCATCACGCGTCCGTGAGCCACCCTTTTGCACTGCAAAACCGGCGCCATATGGCCATCACACAAGCAGCCGTGCGGCTGCATAAAACTGGAAAGAACTGGAGAACACCCATGAAGGCCATCGTGTCCGCTCTCGTCGCGCTATCGGTTATCGCCGGTGTCGCTGGCTCTGCCAGCGCGCTCGATGCCAAGACCTTCTACGAGCAGGTCGACAGCAACCACTTCTAATAACGGCTCAGATACCAAGAAACGGAGAATGATCATGAAGACCATCTTGTCCGCGCTGATCGTGCTTTCAGTCATCGCTTCTGTTGCTGGCTCTGCCAGCGCGCTCGATGCCAAGACCTTCTACGAGCAGGTCGACAGCAACCACTTCTAATAATGGCTCAGATACCAAGAAACGGAGAATGATCATGAAGACCATCTTGTCCGCGCTGATCGCGCTTTCAGTCATCGCCTCTGTCGCTGGCTCTGCCAGCGCGCTCGATGCCAAGACCTTCTACGAGCAGGTCGACAGCAACCACTTCTAATAATGGCTCAGATACCAAGAAACGGAGAATGATCATGAAGACCATCCTATCCGCGTTGATCGCGCTTTCAGTCATCGCCTCTGTCGCTGGCTCTGCCAGCGCCTTCGATGCCAAGACTTTCTACGAGCAGGTCGACCGCGACCACAACTAAAGAGCAAAACATGAGTATCGAGCGACCGGCGACCGGCCGCGCAAGCGGCCGCCAGGCTCGAAGTTTGAGGAGAATCGGGATGAAAACGGTGATATCTGCGCTTGTGGCGCTCTCGGTGGTGTCTGGCTATGCAGCCTCGGCCTTCGCCGACAAGGTCCCGCAGTCGATTTGGGAACAGCTCGACCGCGACGGGCGCGGCGGCCACCCAACATAAGGGCGGCCCCGGCTTACAGCCAAAAGAGGCCCGCAGTCGCTGCGGGCCTCTTTGCGTCTCAGGGCGGTCCCGGGCCCCTAATCGAGGTCGAGCTTGGCCTCGATTACGTGATTGAGCGAAGTTCCCGCGGCCGTTAGCACCATTTTGACCGCCAGTTTGCCGGCGCCGGGGTTCTCCTCGCGCACGATGCGTTCGATCTCGCGCTGCGAGGTGACGCCGACCTGTTTCAAGAATTTTCGTAAGGACATGTTGAATTTATCTTCGTTCATCAGCCACCTCCGGCTTGTTCGCAAGGGCTACGTTCTGAAGCAATGTGCCCTGCCCGCGCGGCCCAGGGCCACCCCGGGGCAGGATCCTGCGCTCCGCTGTAGAGAAATCCTGCTCGAGACTATATATGTGTTAAACGCCGCGGATTGGCACCGGCCTACTTGAGCCTAAGCTGGATGAAAGACTGCACGGACCGCTTCGAGCCCCCTTTGATCGATCCCTTCGGTCGACACGTGACCTATCTGCGCGTGTCCGTCACCGACCGCTGCGACTTTCGCTGTACTTACTGTATGGCGGAGCACATGACGTTTTTGCCAAAGAGAGACCTCCTCAGTTTGGAGGAGCTCGATCGGCTGTGCTCGGCGTTTGTTCGCAAAGGGGTGCGCAAACTCAGGATCACCGGTGGCGAACCGCTAGTGCGCAAGAACATCATGTGGTTGTTCCGTGCCCTTGCGCGCCACCGCCAGAGCGGTCAACTGGACGAGTTGACCCTGACGACCAACGGCAGCCAATTGCCGAAGTTTGCCGCCGAACTCAAGGATGCCGGTGTTCAACGCATCAATGTTTCCCTCGATACCCTTGATGCTGGGCGTTTCAAAGCGATCACGCGCTGGGGAGATTTAGCGCAGGTCATGGTTGGCTTGGACGCCGCGGCGCGCGCCGGTCTCGGCATCAAGCTCAATGCGGTTGCCCTCAAGGGCGTAAACGAGGGCGAGATCGACGACCTCATCCGCTTCGCCCATGCGCGCGGTTTTGATCTGACGCTGATCGAAACCATGCCGATGGGCGAGATCGACGGCGACCGCACCGAGCAGTATCTGCCCCTTTCAATCGTGCGCGCTCGTCTGATGCAACACTGGACGCTCGAGGACATTCCGTTCCGCACCGGTGGTCCCGCGCGCTACGTGCGCGTCAAAGAGACCGGGGGCCGCCTCGGTTTCATCACGCCGATGACGCACAACTTTTGCGAGAGTTGCAATCGCGTGCGGCTTACCTGCACCGGTACGCTTTACATGTGCCTCGGCCAGAATGATGCGGCAGACCTGCGTACGCCCTTGCGCGCCAGCGCCGATGAGGCGCTGCTCGGTCGCGCCATTGACGAGGCCATCTCGCGCAAGCCCAAGGGCCACGATTTCGTCATCGACCGGCGCACGCGCCAGCCGGCCGTAGCGCGACACATGAGCGTGACGGGCGGCTGAGGTCGGCTGCCGGCCGCATTCGCCGTTTTCCGGCACCAGCTAGTCCGGCAAAGCCGGCAATGTCGCGGCGCGATGGCTGCAACTTGCCTGCCTTGCAGATAACGGCTCTCCTCGACCGATCGCGGCGCGAGACGGGATGCCCCGCCCGGCGATGTTCCTCACCCTCCTAGCTTCAGCGCGCACGGAAAGCATCCGGGGCATCATGGCGGCAATCTTGTCGTCAACGACACGCAGGTGAAGATTGCAACGGGCGCCCTACCAAAGGGCGAAACGTCAGTGCCGGTCAGTATTGGCTCGTCATCGCAAGGCCACGGGCGAGATCGCCGTCGTGGCGCCGACCCGCTGCGGGCCTTATACCTTTATGCGCGAACATCAACTCGCCAAGGCAGCGCAATCGTGAACGACAATGCGCGCGGCATTCTTTCGGTCCTTACCGCCTCCACCGCCTTCGTCATCAACGACGCAATGGTGAAACTCGCCAGCGCCGAATTGCCGTCGAGGGAAATCATTTTCATCCGCGGTGCGCTCGCGACAGTTATGATGAGCATCGGCGTGCTATTGGTCGGTGCCAGCCGCCCTTTGTCCCTTCTCACTGCGCCAATGATGCTCGTCCGCCTCGGACGCTCGGCCGCCGCCAACGTGTTCATCGTGATCTGTCTGCGCCACCTGCCGTTGGCGACGGTCAACACCGTCTTGCAGGTTACGCCCCTCGCCGTAACGGCCGGCGCCGCCCTCGTCTTTCGCGAACGCGTGTCGCTTCAGCGCTGGGCGGCGGCGCTCACGGGAAGGAGTTGCGCTGATTGCGCGCCCCGACGCGGCAAGCTTCGGGGCTGGCGCCTCCTTCGTGCTGATCGCATTGCTGTTTACGACTATTCGGGGATCTGACCGCGCGCGGGCTTGCCAGCGACATTCCCTCGATCTTCGTAGCCGCCGCCATCAGCGCGGCTGGCTTTGCCGTCGCGCCCTTCGATGACCCCTGGCGCTGGCCATCGGAACGCGCCTGGGTCTGGCTGACGCCGGCTGCCTGTTCATCGCCTTACGCACGGGAGAGGTTTCGGTGGTGGTCCCCTTCCGCTACGTGCCGGTGCCCCTGTCCATTTCCTGGGCTGGTGGTGGTGGAACGAGGTGCCGGATAGGATTGCCGGCCTGGGGATTGTCCTCGTGCTCGAGGCGGGCCTTTACCCGCTCAATCGCGAGCGGCTCAGCTTGACCAGTGCAAAAACCACGACTGCCGATAGGAGCCCGTGAATGAAGCCGAATCGCATGAAGGAGAAGATGCTGCGCGGGGAGCCGGCATTCGGCTGTTCGGTCATGTTTCCCTCCGCGCAGATCGTCGAGATGTTGGGTTACGCCGGGTTCGATTGGGTACTGATCGACTGCGAGCATGGCAGCATCGGCCCGGCGGACGTGGAGGTGATGGCGATGGCGTGCGATGCCGTCGGCATTACGTCTATCGCCCGGCCCAAGACCAACGCCGCGAGCGACATACAGGCCGTCATGGACCGCGGGGTCATGGGTGTGCAGGTGCCGCATATCAATACCGGCGAGGAGGCGCGCCGTGCCGTGGCTGCGGTCAAGTTCGGACCGGGAGCGCAGCGCGGACTGGCGGTCGGAACCCGCCCCGACCGTTGGGGCCTTGGCGGCCGCCTGCCGGACTTTGCCCAAGCCGCCAATGCCCAGTCGCTCGTTTGCGTGCAGCTGGAGCACGAGCTCGCCCTCAGCAACATCGCCGACCTGCTTGCCGTCGAGGGCATCGACGTTTTTTTCATCGGCCCGTCGGATTTGTCCCAATCGATGGGTTTTGCCGGCGATCCCAAGGCACCACCGGTGGCGCGCGCCATCGAGGGGGCGCTCGCAAAGATCGTGGCGGCCGGCCGTACCGCCGGCATGCCCGCCACCGTAGAGACGCTGGACCAGGTCAAGGCCGGGGGCTGCAGATACATCTATACCCACCTGCCGCGCCTGGTTGGCGCGGGCGCCAGCGCCTTCCTTAGTCAAGGCAGGGACGGTCGCTGACAGGCCGGCAGCCCCCTCAGACTTTCGGATGAGATGACCGGCGTGGGCCAACCGTCCACTTGACAGGGAGCCCGGCTGACTTGTCAAATGGTCTGACCAACTGACCGCAGAGTCGGGAGACGACAATCTAAAGCTTAAGGAAACGCACCGAGGTATGGCTTGCCCCTCGAGGCCATAGAACCCCGCCGCCTCTATCGCCAGATTGCCGATCAGCTCCGTCATCTGATCGACCAAGGCGAATACGTTGTCGGCAGTCGATTGCCGGCCGAGCGCGTGCTGGCCGATCGTTTGGGCGTTTCCCGACCGACCGTGCGTGAGGCGCTGATTGCCTTGGAGGTCGAGGGCCGCCTCAAAATCAGAGTGGGATCCGGGATTTATGTGGTCGAGCAACAGCCGGCCGCCGTGGTGCCCGGCGGTGCCGCAATCGAAGGGCCGCTAGAGCTGTTGCGGGCGCGGGCTTTTGTCGAGAGCGCCGTGGCCGAGGAGGCGGCTGTCAGGGCCCGATCCGAAGACATCGCGCGGCTCGATGAAATTTTGCTCGAGGTCGACCAACAGCACTCCGGCGACGGGCTAATCGCGCTCGATCGGCGCTTTCATGCGGCAATCGCGGCCATTCTCGACAACGCCGTGTTGGTGCGCTTCGTCGGGCAGCTGTTCGATCTGCGGATCAATCCCTATTTCGAACAGCTTGCGCGCCACATCGAGAATGCCTCGACCTGGAAGGAAACGCATCTGGAGCACGTCGTGATTCGCGATGCCATCGCGGCGCGTGAGCCTTTGGCGGCGCGTACCGCAATGCGCAATCACTTGCAGCAGGCGCATGGCCGCTTCTCGCGCGATTTCGGTGAACCGCCGCTAGCCGCAACCGAGACCGATTTCCGGCCCGTGCGTGCACGGGTCGTAGCCTGAATGTGGAGGGTGCCGCTTAACTTTATGGCCGTCGTGATGAGCGGATTAAAAGACTACTCGAGGCGCATGAGAAGACCGGCGCCGGCGTCCTTGAAACTGAGTTCACATGGAGGAAAGCGAAATGAGTAACTCGAAACTTAGCCGCCGCCGCTTCCTGGCGACGACCGCGGCGACGTCGGCGACGATGATCGCCGCGCCGTTCGTGCGTACCGCCGGGGCGGCCGGCAAGCTTTCGCTCGGCTTCTGGGACCACTGGGTGCCCGGCGCCAATGATGCAACCAAGAGCCTGGTTGAGGCCTGGGCCGAGAAGGAAAAGGTCGAGGTCCAGATCGATTTCATCACTTCCCAGAATAACAAGCTGGTGCTCACCGCCGCCGCGGAAGCCCAGGCTAGATCCGGCCATGACATTCTAGCGATGAATACCTGGCTGCCCGCCGAGTACGCCAAACTGCTCGAGCCCGTCGACGATCTGATGGGCGACCTCATCAAGCAGAACGGTGCGGTCAACGGCGCCGTCGAATACCTAGGCAAGATTGCTGGTAAGTGGGCGGCGGTGCCCGCCACCGTCGGCAGCCAGATGAAGGGGCCGGTGTCGCGCATCGATCTCATGAAGCAACACGCGGGGATCGACATTCAGGCCATGTACCCCGCCGGCAGCCCGCCGCAGGCGGATGCTTGGACGCTCGAGACCTTTCTGAAGGCCGCCGAGGCCTGCCAAAAAGCCGGATTTCCGTTCGGCATCGGTCTCGGTACGACGTCTGATTCCGTCGACACTGCAGGCGCGATCTTCAATTCGTTCGGCGCCGTGCTGGTCGACGAGAAGGAAAAGATCCTGGTCAAAACCGATCCCGTACGCCAGGCGCTCGAGTATTGCACCAAGCTGGCAAAGTTTTATCCGCAGGATGCGCCGGCCTGGGACGACGCCTCCAACAATAAGTGGCTGGTGTCGGGCAGGGGCGCCCTGATCATGAACCCGCCGAGCGCCTGGGCCGTGGCGGTGCGCGATGCGCCGCAAGTGGCCGAGCAATGCTGGCATCATGGTATGCCGGCCGGGCCAAAGGGCCGCTTTGGACCTTTCCTGCCCTTTTTCTGGGCCACCTGGTCGTTCGGCAAGAACAAGTCCGCGGCGGCGGCCCTGCTGCGGCACCTGTCGTCGCCGGAGGCCGCGCAGAAGATGGTTGAGGCCAGCAAGGGCTACGACATCCCAGCGTTTGCCAACCTGACGACCTTCAAGACCTGGGGTGAGCAAGGCCCGCCGAAGGGCACGCTCTATCACTACCCCAACCCGCACAACCATCAGATCCTGTCGATCGCGGCCGCGCCGACCCCGCATAAAATCGCGGTGCAGATCTTTACGCAGGGTCTAATGACCAAGATGATCGTGCGTCACATGCAAGGCGAGACGATGGAGAAGACGCTGGCCTGGACCGAGAGCGAAGTCGAGGGCTTCATGCGCGCATAGGTTCAGTCTACAGTTTCGCTGACCGGCACACGGGGCGCACGTGCTCCGTGTGCGATCGCAAGGGAGAAAGCCGAAGTGCCGAAGCGCAACAGAATTTCCCGCCGCAAGTTCGTCGCAACGACCGCGGCAGCCTCCGCCACCATGATCGCAGCGCCCTTCGTGCGCACAGCCGGCGCCGCAGGCAAGCTGGCGATCGGCTTCTGGGATCACTGGGTGCCAGGCGCCAACAACGCGACCAAGACGTTGGTGGAAGAGTGGGCCGCCAAAGAGAAGGTAGAAGTCCAGATGGACTTCATACCGTCGCAGGGCAACAAGCTTCTCCTCACCATTTCGGCGGAGGCACAAGCCAAGGCAGGCCACGATATCATCGCCATGTCGACGTGGCTGCCCGCGGAGCATGCCCGCAATCTCGAGCCCGTCGACGACATCATGACGGAGCTCATTAAGCAAAACGGCAACGTCAACGCCACCGTCGAGTACCTCGGCAAGATCAAGGGCAGCTGGGTCGCCGTACCGGCGACGGTTGGCAGCCAAATCAAGGGGCCGTGCTCGCGGATCGACCTCATGAAGCAGCACGCCGGTATTGACGTGCAGGCGATCTACCCGGCAGGCCAAAAGGCGAGTGCCGACGGCTGGACCTTGGATGTCTTCCTCAAGGCGGCGGAAGCTTGTCACAAGGCCGGCTACCCCTTTGGCATCGGACTTGGGACGACGGCGGACAACGTTGATACCGCGGGATCGATTTTCCACTCCTATGGCGCCGTGCTCGTCGATGCCAACGAGAAGATCTTGGTCAAGTCGGATCCCGTCCGCGAGGCGTTGGATTACTACAAAAGGCTGATGCAGTTCCTGCCACCGGACGTTCCCGCCTGGGACGATTCCTCCAACAACAAATGGCTCGTGGCGGGCAAGGGTGCGTTGATCATGAACCCCCCGAGCGCCTGGGCGGTCGCCAAGCGTGATGCGCCGCAGGTTGCCGAGCAGCTTTGGACCCACGGCATGCCGGCAGGGCCCAAGGGCCGTTTCGCCCCGTTCGTGAACTATTTCTGGGCGACCTGGAGTTTCGGCAAGAACAAGTCGGCGGCCAAGAGCCTGCTTGCCCACCTCTCCCAACGGTCCTCTGCAGAAAAAATGGTGGCAGCAAGCGGTGGGTACGACATTCCCTCGTTCGAGAAGTTCCAGGATTTCAAGACCTGGGAGGAGGAGGGGCCGCCAAAGGGGACGCTCTACCACTATCCCAATCGCCACGGCCACCAGATCCTGTCGGTCGCGGCAGCCCCCGCCCCGCACAAGATCGCCGTGCAGATCTACGTGCAGGGGCTAATGACCAAGATGGCCGTCCGTCACTTCCAGGGCGAGGCCATGGAAAAGACGCTGGCCTGGGCCGAAGGCGAGCTGGAAGGCTTTATGCGGTCCTAACCGAACGGCATTCCCTCCCGCAAGGGAGGGAATGCGACCCGGCGGTGCCGGATCTTGAAGGATTGAGAGGCTGACAATGGTCGACGCAGCAATATCTGCTCCCCACGAGGTCGCCGCTACCCGCTCGCGATCGAGCTTGCGTAAAGCTATGCAACGCAAATCGACGGTGGCCTTTTTCATGGCGCTGCCGCTGATCTTGCTGATCGCGTTGCTGGTGATTTACCCGGCCCTCTACTCGCTGCATCTGGCGACGCTGAACAAGTCGATGGAGCGCTTTGTCGGCCTCAGTAATTTCACCTTCCTGTTCAACCGCCAGACGTTCTGGCTGGTCGTTAAGCAATCATGCATCTTCGCCATCACCGCCGTGGTGTTCAAAGCCCTGATCGGCTTCATCGTGGCCCACTTCGTGCACAACATTCCCGCCAAGGGACAACGCAAGTGGCGCGGCATGCTGTTGGTGCCATGGGTCATTCCACCGGCCATGAGCACGCTCGCCTGGCTGTGGCTGTTCGACCCCTCCTACAGCGCCTTCAACTGGGTGCTGGCGATCTTTGGCATCGATCCCGTGCCGTGGACCGGCGATGCCTATTGGGCGCGCTTCTCGGTGATCCTGGTCAACATCTGGATTGGGGCGCCGTTCTTCATGATCATGTACCTGGCGGCGTTGAAGTCGGTGCCGGAACAGCTTTACGAGGCCGCCGAGATTGACGGCGCAAATTGGTGGCAGCGCATGTGGTACGTGACGCTGCCGATGATGCGCAACATCATCGCCATCACGGCACTGTTCTCGTTGATCGTGACGTTCGCCAATTTCGATATCGTTCGCATCCTCACGGCGGGCGGACCAATCGATATGACGCACGTGTTTGCGACCTGGTCGTTTCGCGTGGGCATCGAAGGGGGAGACATCCCCTTGGGTGCCAGCGTGTCGTTGTTCATGGTGCCAATTCTGGCAATTGCCGCCGTCTTCATCCTGCGTGATATCACCAAGCGGGGGAGTGAGGTCTAATGGCCAACGTTGCGATACCGGCCGCGGCGGCAGGTGCCGGCAGAAGGCCGCGATACGGCAGCATGAGCCGGGATCGCCAGTGGGCGCTGCGATGGTCGTATTTTTTCCTGGTGCTGTTCGCGGTCTTCTTCCTGTTGCCGCCGATCTACATGTTGATCACCTCGCTGAAAACCAGCGCGGAGATCTCGGCGGCCACCAATCCCTGGTGGGTCTACCATCCGACGCTTGATAACTACCGAGAACTTTTGACCTCGAACCAATATCTCATTTTCTTCCGCAACTCGGCGATCGTCTCGGTTTTTGTGGTTACGATCACCATGCTGATCAGCGTGCCGGCGGCCTTCGCGCTTGCACGCATGAAGTTCTGGGGCTCGGCGACCTTGGCCACCGGCGTCTTTCTCACCTATCTGATCCCCGAGACGCTGCTGTTTCTGCCGTTGTTCAAGATGTTTGCGGTGTTCAACGAATGGACCGGCATTCAGCTCATCAACCGCTGGTGGGTGCTGTTGATCGTCTATCCGACGCTTACGGTGCCGTTCGCGACCTGGATCATGATCGGCTATTTCGCCTCCATTCCCAAAGAACTCGACGAAGCAGCGCTGATCGACGGTGCGACCTGGACGCAGACGCTGACCAAGATCTTTATCCCCGTTGCTCTGCCCGGATTGATCGCTGCAACCATTTTCGCCTTTACGGTAAGCTGGGCCCAATTCCTCTATCCGTTGGCGTTTACCACATCCACCGACCAGCTGGTCTTGCCCGTCGGTATCATCACTACGCTCATCAAGGGTGATGTTTTCAACTGGGGCCAGATCATGACCGGCGCGCTGCTCGGTGCGGCACCGCCGCTGATCATCTACGCCTTCCTGATGGATTATTACATCTCTGGGCTCACTGCCGGTGCGACGAAGGGCTAGGAAACAATGGCGGAAGTCAGATTGCGTAAGATCGTCAAGCGCTACGAAGAAGTCGAAGCGGTGCGCGGCATCGATCTCGACATTGCCGATCACGAATTCGTGGTCCTAGTCGGACCATCGGGGTGCGGCAAGTCAACGACCCTGCGCATGATTGCGGGGCTTGAGGACATCACCGGCGGCGACATCATGATCGGCGGCGATGTCGTCAACGATGTCCCCCCGAAGGACAGGGACATCG
>Ga0134122_10003025_pt1 | contig 12407 bp, 13 predicted proteins | sample KB302_FD_96461 | JGI IMG/M metagenome (GOLD analysis project Ga0134122, IMG submission 96461) | Terrestrial soil microbial communities without Nitrogen fertilizer from Kellogg Biological Station, Michigan, USA - KB3-0-2 | ecosystem: Environmental > Terrestrial > Soil > Unclassified ...
GAATGACCGCCCAGCCTGCCGTCTTTACCACCTCGACGTTGATCTTATGCTTCGAATAAAACCCCATCGGATGCGCCATGATGATCGGTGTGGCGCAGGTGATCGGGATGAAGCCTACCTTGAGGTCCTGCTTCTCTGGCGCCGCCGTTTGGGCAAACACTTCCGTAGCGCTGCGCAGCGGGAAGAATTGGGAAAATGCTGCCAGCGCCGTGGCGGTGCCGACTTTGCGCAGGAACGCGCGTCGGCTCTGATCGTTGGGAAAAATCGCGCGCACGACCGCCGATTGGACGACGCGAGTGAGCCGCTGCTCGTCGGAGACCAGCGCTTCGTCATGAACGGGCTGCGAGGAATGCCGCCCGCAGCTGCAGGTGCTCGATGACAACGCAAGGTTGGCATTTAAGGGGTTTTGGAAACTCATGGGCGGCTTCCCTCCTGATCGCAACGGCACGTGCGCGAGGCGGCGCACACCTGACCGCAGCAACCAGCAACCCTTGTGCCAGCTTGGCGGGCGAAAAACGGCCGCAACGGTCGCCCCCTTTTGCCAGACCGGGGACGGCCAAGCCGGCGCCGATGCCAACATCATTGGCAACTCGCCCAGAACAGAGGCAGGGCGCCAGGAAAGTCGGCTGCGCGGTTTCGCACGACCAACCGGCCGGCAAGACCGCGCAAGCTGCAGGGCTGCAACCCGCAAGGTCGGGAGGCCATTGAACTTATGTGTCCGCGTGGCTTGGTGCCCTTGTGCGCCTGCCCGGCGCGGCGCAACCGCTTGTCCGCCCTCAGAGAGCCTCGGGCTAAGCCCGCTCCGGTGGAAACGGCACACCCCGGGCGGGCCTGCCTTATCTTTGCCTGGAATGTCTTCTTTGCCTTCCCTTGCGGCTAGCTCGAGGCCGACCTTGCCGCGGCGATGGCAACTCATCACCGAGCGATCGCTGGGCAAAGGGCCATCAGCTGGGGCAAAGCCATCGTCGGTGAGATTGGGGGCTGCTGGCCGGCCGGTCCGGTCGGTCGGCAACCTCAGATCGTGGAGCCGCGAACAATCAAGGGCTGGAGAGGCCACGACAGCTATGGCGCACCATCACGTGCCTGCAAACCCGAAGACGGTACATTGGGGCTACTGGGATGGCTCGCTCGCGCCGATCCTCACCATCCGTTCGGGCGATCGGATTACGCTCGATACCCTGTCCGGCGAACCTGCCGACCTGCCCGGGCCGACGAGCGGCTTTTCCGTTTTGCCTGACCATCGCGAGGTGCTGAGCGCGGGGCGGGGTGGACCGGGACCCCATTTGCTCACCGGCCCGATCGCGGTCGCTGATGCCCGCGCCGGCGATGTGCTCGAAGTGCGCATTCGCGAGGTCGTGCTGCGACAGGATTGGGGTTGGAATCTTCAGCTTCCATTGCATGGGACCTTGCCGGAAGACTTTCCCGATGCGCGTCTCATCCATGTGCCAATCGATGCCCACAACAAGCGCGCGCGCCTACCGTGGGGTCAGGAGCTCGAGCTGCAACCGTTCTTCGGCAACTTCGGGGTTGCGCCACCCCCGGCGTGGGGCCGGTTGTCATCCAAGGAACCCCGCGCCTTCGGCGGCAACATGGACAATAAGGAGCTTGGTCTCGGCGCCACCGTGTATTTTCCTGTGTTTGTCGACGGAGCCCTATTCTCCGCGGGCGATGGTCACGCCCTGCAGGGGGATGGGGAAGTGTGTCTCACCGCCATCGAGACGGCGCTGAGCGGTACGTTCGAGCTCATCGTCCGCAAGGACCTCAAGCTCTCCCTTCCCCGCGCCGAGACGGCCGAGATGTGGATCACCATGGGTTTTGACGAAGATCTCGATGATGCGGTGAAGATTGCTCTGCGGGATATGATCAGGCTGCTGGGTGAGATCAGCGGCTTGGGCCCGCAAGACGCCTATTCGCTTTGTTCGATCGCCGCCGATCTTCGCGTTACCCAGACCGTCGATGGCAACAAGGGCATTCATTGCATGTTGGCGAAGTCGAAACTGCCAAAACCGCGCCGAACGTAGGTCGCTCAAGGACGTGCCTTTGCCAGCATTGGCGCCGACCAAAGTTTCAGGTTGCCAACCGCGCGGCAATCGCGCGCAAATCTGGCGCGCCGACGCCGCGTTCCATGGCAATCAGATCCAGGGGCGGTGGCTGCCGGTCGCAAATCGAAAGGATCGTATGGGCCTGCCCACGATGATGGGTGTGGTGGTTGAAGAGGTGCACGAGGAGGTCGCTCCTTCGATCCTCAAACACCTTGCCCGAACTGTTTTGATACCGGTGCATTTCCTGCAACGCTGCTTCGTCAAGGCCGGCGACGTAGCCAATGATGCGATCGTCCTCGTCGGCGCGCGCCATCGCCAGATCGCGACGTTGTTCGTGAATGATAGCATCGAGACGGTTGGGGTGATCGCCCTCGCCGGTCAACCGCTTGAGCCAAAGGCGATCGGTCAGCAGTAGATGATTGAGGGTCCCGTGCATGCTTTTAAAGAACGCCCCCACATCGCGCCGATACTCGGCTTCACTGAGCGCAAGCGCCGCCTCATAAAGCCTGGCGTTGGCCCATCTGTTGTAGGCCGCAAACCGCTGCAAATGCGCTTTCATCATCTGTCTCCTGAGTGACTTGCCCAAGAACCGTCGAAAGCTTCGGCTGCCCGTCATGCTGCCGAATTGGCTTAACATGGGGAACGGTGCCATGGGCAAGAAAGAGGACGTGGACGGGCTTGCCCTGTGTCAGAAGGATTTTGGCCGCCACTGCCCAAACTCGACAGTTGCGGCATTGCCCGAATTGAGGTCGACCTCGACGCCAAAGCAATCGCCCCTTCTGCTGGGCAGATGCTGCTTCAGAACCCAGCGCTTCGTTGCCTCGAAGTCGACGTATCCCGGCCAGCTTGTTGCATTGGCGAGCCAACAAAAATCGACGAGCTTTGCGTCCTGCAGCATCGAGCACACGAGGCCGCTGCCGTAGACACCGATTTTATAACCTGAGCCCTGCAGGCTTTGCGCCACCTCCTCGAAATAGGTGCGCACGTATCGTCGCACGAATTTGCGCGCCTCTGGGTCGCCGGCCGGCATCGCCGTTCCCCGCAGTAGACTGAGGAATTGTGCGTCGACACCATCGACGCCAAAGTATATCGCGCTCCCGGCGGGCTGCGCGAATGTGCGCGCTAGTTCTAGCGCCCGCTTGGCGTCGCGGACGCCGCGCCCCTTCGTCATGAATGTGCACAGACAATCATTGAGATGTTGGAACACGACGGCCACGCTCATATCGAGTTTGGCGATCAATCTCAACTCACGCATCGTCAGCGTCTTGCCCGGCAGGGTCTCATTGCTCCAATCGTAGTAGCGGATGACGCTGTCGATGCCGATTGCTTTGATCTTCTTCAAGAAGGTCTCATCCAATTGTTCGGATGCATCGATGGCGAGGTAGCCTTTGCCCTTTTCGCACACCGGCGCTGCGTTCGCAGGCAAGGACCAGCCGTGGCCGAGCCCTGTGGTGACCGCCATGAATAGCATGACCTTGAGGACCAAGTGGCTTTGGGACATGTCGCGGCGTTCCTCCGAGTGCAGTTGTCGTGGCATTAGGACGTTACCGTTGCGCCAATCGCGAACGCAGCGGTGGGTCGCGCATCGCGCGGTCCACCTATTGGCCTTGGCAGCAACTGCTTGCGAGCCGCATTGCTGGCCGCGCAAGGATCGGTGTAGGCTTGGCGGGCCAACCTGAAATGGCCGCCAATTTGCCAGGCTCGACCCCTTCAGCAAAAGGCGGCCCGAGGCACTTGTCCGGCCGATCACCTCGCAAGCTACCCTCGTCAGCTTTTCTTGGCGCGTGAAGCGTAGTGCTCCTGGAACTTGCCCTTTAGCGTCTTGCCGGCGACGTTGCGTGGGAAGGCAGCGAGGATCATCACGTCGCCGACGCGCTGGAACTTGGCGCTGACGCGGGCATTGATCCAGCCGATGAGTTCATCGGGGTCCAACTGGACGCCCGGTCGCAACATGACGGCGGCTACAGGTGTCTCGCCCCACCGCGGATGCGGCGTGCCAAATACGGCGACCTCGGCGATGCCCGGATGTTGGCTGACAACCTCCTCGATATCTCGCGGGTAGACGTTCACGCCGCCCGAAATAATCATGTCCTTTTTGCGGTCCGCCAAATAGAGGAACCCTTCCTCATCGACATAGCCCATGTCGCCGGAACGGTACCAGCCGTTAACCTCGGCACTGGCTGAAAGGTCGGGCCTTTTGTAGTAACCTGCCATCATCAGCGGGCCACGCCCACAAATCTCACCGACCCGGCCAGGTGCAAGCTCCGCACCATTCTCAGCAAGGATGCGCATTTCGTAGAATGAAATGGCCGTGCCGACGGAACCTGCCTTGCGCACCGCATCGGGCCTATCAAGCACCGTCAAGACATAGCCTTCGGTCAGCCCGTAGAGCTCACAAAAGCGCCCCGGCAGCACCTCGTTCAGCCGATCCTTATACTCGCGATGCAGCGGTGCCCCCACGGATTGCAACATCTCGAGGGATCGCAGACGTGAGGGCGCGAAGCCATCGTCGTTCAGGAGCGCAACGATTTGCGAGGGCACCAGAATGATGTGCGTGACCGCCGAGCGCTCTATTTCTTCGATAACGCGCCGGGCTTCGAAGGCGCGGTGGGTGATATAGGTACACCCCAGATACATGGCTGGCATCAAGTCGAGAAAGGCGCCGTTGAACACCAGCGAACCGGGGTGCAGGCACACACTTTCGGGGGACATGCGAAAGGCAGACGCAAACATCGTGGCGTAGCCGGCGCGCACGCCGTGCGTGTGGACGATCCCCTTGGGCTCGCCGGTGGTGCCGCTCGAATAGATGATGTTATAGGGATCTGACGGGGAAATATCGGTGTGCGGAGGCTCGGCGCTGGACGCCTTCTCGACCAGTTCGCCGTAGCTGCGAAACCCCGCAAGGGATGTCGCCTCCGTCATGATCCAACGATCTGCTCCGATCGCTGTCACCGCTTCGCGAACTCTTGCAAGAACCGTCGCGAGGGTGCCCGTCGAGATCACCAGCCTCGCATCTGAATTGGTCAAGAGCGAGATGAGGCCGGCCTGTTGCAGGAGCGGGCTCATTGGGACGGCAACCAGTCCGGTCTTTGCCGCCGCCCAATAAACCTCAAGCTGCTCTAGGCAGTTGGGCAGGATGGTCGCAATCTTGTCACCCTTGCGCAGACCCAAGGCTCGCAAGGCGTTGGCCAACTTGTTGACCTTCAGGTTGAACTCTCGGAACGTGTAGCGCTGGTCTTCAAATTTGACCGCAACATGATCGCCCCGGCACCGGGCGTGCCTCGGGAGCAGGGTTCCCAAGTTCATCGTCTGTGGCCCCTGGAAGCCGCGGAATCCCGCGCAGTTTGCCACCGTCGAAGGCACCTGTGAATTACCTTCAATGTGGCCCCGGTCACAGGAGAAGGCCCTCGAGGCCCCCGTTCGGTGCCGCGGTGGCATCGCTGGCCGCAGCCACGAAAGTGTTCCCCGGGGATTGACCCAGGGGCTTGGCGGTGACCGCCACCATGCGAACTGACGCGCGAGAGCTGGGGCACTCGCACTCCCGCTGGCGAGGTGGGCGCGGCAACCAGGAGTAAGTGCCTATGAAAGGCATCCGTCACGTCGCCGCAATAGCAGGCAAACCGGCGCGAAATCTGGCGTTCTACACGCGCGCGCTGGGGCTACGCTTGCTCAAGAAGACGGTAAACTTTGACGATCCTGACACCTCTCACTTCTACTTCGGCGACGAGACCGGCAGCCCCGGCACGATCTCGACTTTCTTCCCGTGACAGCACGCGGCGCCTGGTCGGGACGGAGTTGGTGTGGCCAGACTACGGCATTCCGCGTGCCGGAAACAACCCTGGCTGCTTGGGCGCAGCGCTTGTCGGACGCAAGCGTGAAGCACGCAACGCCGAGCCGGTGCTTCGGGCAACCCGTTCTCGCATTCACCGATCCCGACGGCGTGCACCGTGCGTTGGTCGGCATCGCCGGCGCCGAGCGCGAGTCAATCTGGAGCGGCGGCGCCATCCCCAAAGACGAGGCGATCTGGGGCTTTCATGGCGTCACCCTCCTGCTCGAGGCTGCCGCCCCGACTGCTGCCGTGCTCGCGGGCGTGCCGGGATTTGCGGAAAGCCGCGCGTGAGGGGGACCGCGTGCGCTACCGGGCGCAAGCCGGGATGGGCGTTCGACATCCGCGAGGCGCCGAACCTTCCAGCCGCACGCATGGGCCGCGGGCAGTGACGACCTCTTCAATCGTGCTTGGCGCGCGCAGTCCTCATGCGCGCGCTGGCGTCGGTGCCGTCCTGACCCAGCACGTTACCGATCCGCGCCTCGGACCACTTGCGCTCGACCTCCTGGCAAGGGGCGCGGGCGCTCCGGCGGCCATGCAGGCTATCCTCTCCCGCACGCCCCAGCGCGATTGGCGCCAACTCGCGATCATCGATGCTGCTGGTCGCACAGCTTGCTTTTTCGGCCGCAAGGTCCTCGCTGCGAAAGCGGAGGTCGAAGGCTTGGACTGTGCCGCGATCGCCAATGGTCGTCCGCGCCGCCAAGGTTCCGCGCGCCATGACGGCCGCCTTAGCAGACCTACGACATGCCGATCGCGCCTCGCTTGAATTGGCGCGCTCCGGGCCGGGGAGGCGGCGGGCGGTGAAGTGAGACCGATCACGTCCGCGGCGTGATCGTGGTGCACACGGAGGCATTTGCTTACGTCGATCTGCGCGTCGACGATCACCGTGCGCCGGTCTCGGAGCTGTTGCCGCTGTGGTCGATGCATCAACCGCAGGCCGATGCCTACGTGGTGCACGCTCTTGCTCCCGAACGGGCCCCGCCTGCTGATGCAAGGTAGGCGAACGGCCAGGCCATTGCGCAAGAAGAGCGGACGTGCGCACCCATGCGGTAATCGACCCCCCTTATAGGACGATGCCGAGGCGCAGCTGCGATCGACGCGGCCATCACCATTCAAGGGCTGACAATGCGCAGGCGCGACCAACGCGCCAGCCAATTCTTCGCCCGCAGGCGGCGGGCAAACGCTTCCGGCCGCCGCGCAAAGGCGGGGGTGGGTCGAAGGGTCAGGCCGATCAGATCCTCTAGTCCATGCGGGGCAAGCAACTCCAGACGGCCTTGCAGCAAGCGCACCGCAACAGCGGTCGCAGTTTCGGGCCAGCGGGCGATCGCCGCTGCCGTGTTGTGGTAGGGCTCCTCACCGTTTCTGAGATGCATGCGCGCCTGGTTTTTCACGGACCAAGGGAGGTTTGGGGAACGCGCGGCCAATCGGTCTTCAATGGCCGCATCGGACGCCGGGCTGGCATTGGCGCAATCAAAAAAGACGACATCGACATCATTCAGCAACGCGCAATTTGGGGCGCGGCCGTGCAGCGCATCCCAAATGGTATTTCTGATGAAGCCGGCGCCGATCCAGCAATCTGGCAAACCAAGCTCTTCTACCGACCGCAGCAACCGCATCATGTCCGGCTGTCGGGCAACGAGTGCGCAAACGTCGTCGGCCGTCTCAATCTTTCTCTCCGTCATGGCTTTGAGCGCGGGCCTCGGTTGAGTATCGCCACTTGCGGTTTCTGCCGTGCTCTATGTCACAGCGCAACGATCTGCATCAGGCATGCTCTGGCTCCGGACGGCTTGGTAGGTGCGAAGCCGATGCGGAAAGGTTTCGGAAAACACCGAGGAACGGCGGCAAAGCTCGACAATGGGCGCGAAAGCAGCGGCTCGCTATGGTTTCCGCGCGGGGCTCAATCGTGAACCTCCTTGCCAGAAAGGATATCACATGAAAAACCTCCGCCTTGTTCTACTGCTCGCAAGCGTCAGTCTTTGCGTCGCCTTTGCCGCGGCCCTGCCGGCAGCGGCCGGTAGCGACGAGAACTGTCTCTTGCGCGACTGTTCCGCAGGCTGAGAGCATCAACGTTTGCTTGTCGTCACCGGTTTTTGGGCCAAACCTGTCCCGGCATATTTGCGCCCGGAGGCCAAGCCGCCGCCGCCGCCATCACATCGATGTCGGTGGCAGTCGATGCGTCGCGGCACGGTGATCAGGACGGATCGGCCATTTGGCGATCCGTCGGTCTGCTGCGAGCGGCCATTGCTCGCAGCGCATCGGCACAAAACCTAAGGCGCGTTCTCAGCGCCGGCCATTGAAGACGACCGTCCCCGCATTGGCAATGTCGTAGCCCCCCAGCGATGCCGCCCGTTCGGCAAACGGCTCGGTTCGCGCGAAGCCGAGCAGACGTTGCAACGGTGGATCGAAGTACTCGACGCGCCGCACGACGAGATCGAATCTCTCCCATTGCAGGGGTACGAAATCGAGACCCTGCTGACGAGCCACCGCCTCGATGGCCAGGCCAGTATCGGCCTTGTCCTCGCGCACAGCCACGGCGATATCGGTTTCGCTGCTGACGGGCGTTCCGGCAACTCGCAGGTCTTCAGGGGCGACGCCGGCATCGGCAATCAGTTTTGAAAGCAACAGCGCACTTCCCGACCCCGCCTGCCGCGTTGCCACACGCACATTAGTTTTTCTGAGGTCGCCGACGCTGCCAATTCGGGCCGGATTGCCATGGGCGACGACAAGGCCCTGTCGCCGCCGCGCCCATTCGATCACTACGAAATCCAAGCCGGGCAGGCTACGCGCCAGCCCGCTCGCATTGTAGTCACCCGTGACGGGATCGATCAGGTGCAGTCCGCAGGCAACGGCTTGGCCAGCCAACAGGCTGTGGATACCGCCAGTGCTGCCATCAACAAGGATCGCGAGCCCACACTTCGACTCGCGTGCCGCCCACTCGAGGAGCGGGTCATGGCTGCCGGCAATGACCGGTGGCGGCGCGGCAAGGTGCGTTTGAGCTTGCGGATAGTCTGCGGATTGAGCGACCCACAGTTCGATCAGGCGCTTAGGGAACAGGAGCTTGCCGGAAAGTTTGCAGCTGGGGATGCGCTGCGTGCGCACCAACTCATAAATCGTTCGTTCACGGACGCGAAGATAGTCCGCCACCTCCGTCACAGTCATCAGGTCGGGGTTGCTCGTCATCAGGACCGGCTTCATGCCTCCTCATAGCCATAGGCTATGGGGTGATCAATCCTACGGGAAGACGGGTTGCTTTTGTAAAATTTACATAATATTGCATAGAGAGCAGAGAGCAGAGGGCAGGGACAGGGCGCGCGTGGATCGGACACCGGCACGTCGGCGTCGATCGACCTTGGCGCGTGGCGGCGCCGAGGTGCCGGACAAGCACCTACCGTTCAGCCCCACGCGGATCCCGGGCGTTCGGATTGCCTATGTGAGTGGCCAATCCCAGGCCATTGCGCAGATGCAGGTCTATTGGCAGTCGAGAGGCGCGATTTTTATGCATTGTGCGCTCGACGCCAACGGGCAACCGGCGGCACTGAGTTGCGTTCTCGCGCGCGCCGACGTCGTGTTTCATTCGCATGAGGACATCAGCGCAGAGACGCGCCGTTACCTCATGGCGTTTTGCGAGCGCGCGGAAAAGCCCCTGATTCCCCTTGCTGAAAGCTCCTTGGCAGGCCTCAGGGACGCGCTTGGTTCTTGGTGCCCGCTGGCCTAGCCTTTGAGGGCCTCGGAGGCGTTGCCGCCGACCTCAAGGGGCTATTCGTACCCTGCTGGCGCCCGCCTCCGCCGCACCGATCAATCGGGCGGCGGGGTATCCCGCCTCCCTGATCGATTGGACAATCTCGGCCGCACGCTCGCGCGTGCACGCAATCAACAGGCCACCCGACGTCTGGGGATCCGTGAGGAGATGGCGCTGCCACTCGGGGCAGTCCGGCGGCAGGACCACATCGGCACCGTAGCTCGCCCAATTGCGCTGCGAGGCGCCGGTCACGTATCCCTCTTTCGCCAGCGTTGCAGCAAGTTCGAGCAAGGGCACGGCGGTGGCCTCGATGCTGAGAGTGAGCTTGGAACCGCGGGCCATTTCCATGGCGTGCCCGAGCAACCCGAAACCCGTTACGTCGGTGACGGCGTGCACATCTTCATCCTGCGCCAGATCAGCGCCGATGCTATTGAGCAGTGTCGTCGTCGCAATCAATTCTTTATAGCCCGCCGGCGCCAGGGCGCTCTTTTTGATTGCAGCAGAATAAACACCAACCCCGATCGGTTTGGTGAGGATGAGCGCATCGCCCGGGCGCACGTCGGCATTGCGACGCACGTGCTCGGGACGACAGGTGCCGATGACGGCGAGCCCATAGACCGGCTCCGGACAATCGATCGAATGTCCCCCGGCCACCGGAATCCCCGCCTGCGCGCAGATTGCCGCGCCCCCGTTCAGGATGGCGCGCACCATATCCGGCGGAATCTTGTCGACGGGCATGCCGAGGATGGCCAACGCCATGATCGGTCGCCCGCCCATGGCGTAGATATCCGAAATGGCGTTCGTTGCCGCAATGCGCCCGAAGTCAAAGGGATCATCCACCATCGGCATGAAAAAGTCGGTGGTGGCAATGATGCAAGTGTGGTCGTCGAGCTGCCAGACAGCGGCGTCATCGGCGGTTTCGGTTCCGACCAGCAGTTGCTTGTAGACCGCGGTCGCCGGCTGATCGGCTAGGAGTTTTTGCAGCACGGAGGGGGCAAGTTTGCAGCCGCAGCCACCGCCATGCGCCAGGCTGCTCAAGCGAATCTGCGGACCGTTCATGCTTTTGCTCCTCCGTGAGCTTATGGCGAAGGCGTCATGCTCTGACGCGGCGCCAGGCTGCCGACAACTGACACGCCGCCCGTTCGACCTCTGCTGCCGTGCTGGCGCGTCCGAGCGATAGGCGCACTGCGCCAAGGGCAAGCTCGCGCGAGATCCCAAGCGCGGTCAGAATGCTCGAGGGCTCTTCGCTCTCGGCGTGACAGGCGGAGCCGGTCGATGCCATCAAATTGGGACAGGCTTCGAGAACGGCGCGCCCAGAGGCACCAGGAAACAAGACGTTGAGCGTATTGGGAAGGCGCTGCAGGGCATCCCCGACGAGCCTGAGGCCCGGCACCTCGGCCTGCAAGCGTGCAAGCAGCAACAGGGAGAGCTTTCGCATTTGCCCTCCAAATTGCTCGAGTGATTGGCCCGCGAGGGCGCAGGCAGCGCCCAGGCCGACGATGTTGGCGACGTTTTCGGTGCCGGGCCTCAGACCATGCTCCTGGCCGGCCCCGACAACGAGCGGGCTTAGCTCAATCCCCTTGCGAACAAAGAGCGCGCCAACGCCCTTGGGGCCATAGAGCTTGTGTCCGGCAATGGTGAGCAGATCGACACAGAGCGCTTCGACATCGACGGGGATCTTGCCGACCGACTGGGCCGCATCCGTATGCACCAGCACCCCGTGCCTCTTGGCTAGGCGGGAGATGTCGCCGACGGGCTGAATGGTGCCGATCTCGTTCTGCGCATGAATGATCGTGACGAGTACGATGCTCGCATCGAGGACTTCCGCAACACGCCCTGGCGCGACGATGCCGTTGGCCCCGACCCTGACATGATGCACGGGATGTCCTGCGCGTTCGAGTAGGTTGCAGCAGGCTTCGGTGGCGGGATGCTCGATGCTGGTCGTCACCACCCCGATGCGTTGACGGTCGTTGCCGACAGCGCCACGAATTGCCAGGTTTGTTGCTTCCGTCGCACCGCCGGTGAAGGCGATCTCTTCCGGCCTAGCGCCAATCAAGCTGGCGACTTCGCCGCGCGCGCGCGCGATCGCCTCGCCAGCGCGGCGCCCCAGAGCGTAGGCCGAAGCTGGGTTGCCAAACTCGGCCCGCAGAAACGGCAGCATGGCCTCTAGAACCGCCGCATCAATCGGCGTGGTCGCGTTGTGGTCGAGATAGATGCTCTGCATGGACCGCGCCCGATGGGATCAGCGAATTGCAACGCCTGCAACGCCGCCCGATCGCACGGATCCTGGGGCCAGGATGCTGCGCCGCGCCCGGACGGCCGGCAGCGTCAGGTGCCCGTCAGCGTGTGGGACCTGGCGTCGATATAGGCGCCTGCGTTCCCCTCAGTAGACCAAGGTGCGAAGCCTGGCTAGGCGGCGACAGAGCGTGGGCATGGGAATCGAATGCGTCAAAGGGCGAACGGTCGCCTAACCTCCGGGGCGGGTCGCCGGGGGCGTGCTCGCGCCCGTACCCAAGGCCCCAAGTTGGCGTCGACCGCAGCAGCGGCCGTGGCGCCGCTATCACTGCCGGTCAAGCGCGCCGTGCAAACTCTGAGCCCCGAGCCCGGAAGCGCTACAACCAGGCAAAACGCTTGCGAAGCTAGCAAGAATTCGGGCTGTGTCACCCACCGCCGGGCACGAGTGCGCCTCACGCTGGCCGGCGCTCGCGTCAGGCCTGCGCGCGGCCGTTTGCGGGCCCGCGGTTGCAAAATTGCGCGCGCCGACCGCATCGGCATTGCGATTCGCAGGGGCTCCCAATCC
>Ga0134122_10003026_pt1 | contig 12404 bp, 5 predicted proteins | sample KB302_FD_96461 | JGI IMG/M metagenome (GOLD analysis project Ga0134122, IMG submission 96461) | Terrestrial soil microbial communities without Nitrogen fertilizer from Kellogg Biological Station, Michigan, USA - KB3-0-2 | ecosystem: Environmental > Terrestrial > Soil > Unclassified ...
GCAAACTACGGCGTCATCACTAATCTCTCGCTAGGCTCTGGCCGGTTTATCAGCGAGGCTGACGATCAGCATCGCCGTGAAGTGATGGTGATCGGTGATTCTGTGGTTCTGGCATTGTTTCCGCAAGGTGCTGATCCGATTGGTAAGCAGGTCACAATGCAGGGCAAGCTCTATGAAATCATCGGTGTTCTCGAGAAGAGGAAAGGAAGCATGCTGGGCGAGAACGAAAGCGACAACCAGGTTCTCGTGCCATTCCGAACTCTCAGAAAGCTCTCCCCTCGTAGCGAATGGATGATGCTGATCATCCGAGCGAAGAGCGGGGAAATGCGACAGGCTCTTGACCAGGTCGAAGATATACTAAGGCGCCAGCGGAGCGTCGCTTATGATCAGAAAAACAACTTCGACCTGACGACTGCCGATCGGTTTATCGCTGAGTTCGACAGCATAACAGCCCAGGTCGGCTTGGTCGCCATTGCCCTTTCGAGCGTCGGTTTACTCGTAGGCGGAATCGGCGTGATGAACATAATGCTCGTGAGCGTGACGGAACGGACCCACGAGATAGGCGTTAGGAAGGCAATCGGAGCGCGGCGCCGCGATATCACAAACCAGTTCTTGTTTGAAGCGATGACACTCACCCTACTTGGAGGGATACTTGGAGTCACGCTTGCAATTATCGTGAGTCAAATCATAGCTTGGATATTCCCTTCGCTACCGGCTTCGATCCCAATGTGGGCTGTGATCGCAGGGCTCGTCGTATCAGCGGGCGTCGGATTGGTCTTTGGAGTGTGGCCGGCACGAAAGGCCTCCAGACTCGATCCGATCGAAGCCTTGCGCTACGAGTAGAGACCAATGATTGTAAGCCTCTTCATGAAGCGTCTGGATTCCGTCAGTTCAAGTTATGTAGTAAGCCGGCTGTAGATTCCTGGCAGGCGCTCGGGCAGGCTCAGCACATCATCAATGATCGTATAGCCTACTTCACCATACATATCTCGAAGCTGATCTTCAGATTCCCGGTCAATCGTAATACAGAACGGCGTGATCGCTTCGATGCGTGCCTGTCTCAAAGCCATTCGCGTATCTTCTCGCGCGTAGCGGCTGTCCCCGTAATCGTGATCGTAAGGCCGGCCATCAGACAGCACGATTAGCAGTTTGGTACGCGCGTCCTGCCGCGACAGCCTCATAGTCGCGTGTCGAATCGCTGCACCCAGGCGCGTGTTGTTCTGATAGGTAATTCCACCTATGCGACGTTCTACCTCAGAGGAATAACTTTCGGAAAAATCTTTGATAACGTAAAACTTCACATTCCTTCTGCCTTCACTTGTGAACCCTTGCATCGAGTATGAATCCCCCACCGCTTCAAGAGCCTCGCTCATCAGTATCAGGCCTTCCTTTTCGATATCAATGATCCTTTGCCCGGGTTGAGTGTACGGGTTGTTCGGATACCGGCTTATCGCGCGGGCTGTTGAGCTCGACATGTCGAGCAGGAACGAGACGGCAACATCGCGTTCCCGCCGGAGCTTTCGGGTATACAGCCGATCGTCGATCATCCCGGTGCTCCGTTTGTCCAACGCATAATCAATCACGGATTGAAGGTCGTAGTCCTCTCCGTCGATCTCCCCGCGAATACGCCGCAGGTTCTCGGGGCGTAACAGTTGGAACTGATATCGAATCGACGAGATCACCCCGGCATAACGGCTTCGGACCATCTCGACAAAGCCACGCGAGCCTCGAGAGCCGGCCCGCTCGATAACCCGGCACCAACGGGTTCGATAGTCGCCAAGCTCCCGATCCCACTCGTCGTAATAAAACGCTCGATCACCCTTCTCAAGATCGTGCTCAGCCGTTTCTCCGCCCTTCAAGCGATTGAACAAGTCTTGATCATCGCCCACCTCGGTGCTTAGGTCGCTGTTCCACAAACTAAAGGGATCTTCCCGTGTTTCCGTTTGCTGAGCTTGTCTGTTTTGTTCGGTGTCATCATCGCCCGTTGCGGCGTCAGCACTCTCTCCTTCGCCGCCTTCCGGTTGATTAGTCGAATCGTCAGTAGATGCATCTGCCTCGGTTGGCGTTTGAACAAAGAGATCATAGACATGCCGAGTCGCCATAAGGGAATCAGCGACCGACGCGTCCTGGCGAAGAATGTAGCTTTCAAGAATCTGTTCGAGCTCCTTTACAACGGTCGGGTAAGCTCGTTCGGTCTGGGCAGTCGGACCGCCGCATATGGCGAGCTGAAATAGAATCTCGAACGGTACGAGATCGGCTGGGATGTTCTCAACGTTGGGGCGACGCTCGTTCAGCCGGGTCCTGACAAAATCCAAATCGCGCCGGATGCCTCTGTAAGCAAACCGAAGCAAATAGTCGATACGGCCATTCTCGATCGTCGTGAACAGGCGAAGAGCGAGCTCTCGGTTCGGATATTCGGAGAGGACCGCCAGGAAGTCGATCCCCGCCGAAGGTAGAGAAGAGGACCCGACGGCCTCGACTTCACTTTCACTGTCTGTAGTCCGACGGTTCAACTGCCAACTAAAGGCCGTGCGCGTTTCAAGCAAAGCCGCAAGCAAGTCCGGTGAGTCCTTGAGGTAAGTTCTAAATTCGATCTGACCCGCAGCATGAGCCGCGAGCACCTTAAACAGGCGAAAGTTCTCTTTTTCGTGTTCAAACTCGGCAACAACCGACGGCAAGTAGATCGTCTTCCCATCGGCGATCTTCGCCTCGTCTGGTATTGAAGCTAATGAACCGATATTAAGAGAGCGCCCGGTCAATCCTTCGACGTAAAGTCTTAATGTGTGTGCCACGGAATCGAGAGTAAGTCCTCCTTCGATCTTAAACAGGTCCTCCTGGCTGGCCTTCGACTCGAGGGAGTAGTAGGCCTGAGTCCGTCGAGCGCTGTCACCAGCCTTATCCAACCCCCGCCGAGCCCAGTCGCGAAACTGACCAAGAGATGCGGCGCGCAAAGCGAGCGGACTCGTTTTGAAGCACTCTACCGCCGCCAGCGTGTTTGTGTCGGCGATCTCCTCAACAACTTCAAGCACCGCTGTGACGACTTGACCTCGACGGTGCGGCCCGACGCGACTAGCTAGTTCGGCAACAATGTCGGGGCTTTGCTTCATGAAGTGATAGCTTGCGGCGTTGCCCTGAAGCGCCACTCGTTTTGCCAGCGCAGTCCATCGTTCAAAAGACTCGTTTCCCGCTACCATCAGGACTCGGCTCGCCGCCTTAAAATACTGGAGAGCGACTCCGCCGGAGCGATCAAGGTACGTCTCTGTAACCGCGAACAATCTTTCGACTGATGCAGGTTCGGCGGCGGCGACAACCGAGGGGAGTTCACCGAAGAACTCGGCTGCGGTGCCTCCGGATCTGAACGCAAAGGCTGAGGTAAGACTTAAAGCCTGGTTGACGAGTTTCGCCGATCCAACCGCGTCGAGTCTCGAAATCACCTGCGGCGCGATGAGCAACAAATCATTGCTGTGTTTGACGGAGTGCCGCGCGAGTTCAAGACAGATCGTAAGAATCTGAGCGGCGCTGTCGTGGTCGCGAATTGCGTTGACGATACCGGGCGAAGCATTAAAGCTTTCGGTCGCGGTGCTGGCCGAAAGCGCCGCTTGCTTATTAACCAGTCTCAAAACTGGCGAACGCATTTCCTCGGGAAGTGAACCGAGCGTGCCGGCACTTGCGAGAAAAAAACTCATCGCGCTCTCCGCGCTGGTGGCAGATAGGCGTTTCCCGGCCTCGCCCCACACTCGCATGTCGCCCGCATCGATCAGACGAGAGACCTCTGGAGCCGCCCTCAGCATTTCAACCGCCGCCCTGAGATTCGTGGATGCAAGCGAGACGCTTAAGTCAGTCGCCGCCAGGAGGCGATCGTAGGGCAACGATCCAAGTCGCTTTACAAGACCCTCAAGAGTTGAACTCGCGACACCTCTAAGATGGCGTTTGAGATGTTTCTTTACCTCCCGCTCTCGTTCTTCCATGATTTACGATCATAGCAAAAGCCCCGGAGCATTTGGAACGAGTGATTAAAAGGCCGTAAGGGTTCAGGCCTGAAGCTTTGATCATTTTGTGCTTGCGCGGAGCAGCCCAGTTGTCGTAAAAGGTGAATGAACCATCATTCATTTTTCGAAAGAGGACCAAGAATGGCTTCGGTTAGAAGGGCTGCGCAGCCTAAAGAAAAAGCAAACGGAAAATACGAAGCGATTCTTCGCGCCGCAATCAAGGTGTTTGCCCGAAGCGGGTTTTTCAACGCGAAGGTGGCGGATGTCGCCAGCGAAGCAGGAGTCGCCGACGGGACCGTATATCTCTACTTCAAAAACAAGGACGACATTCTCGTCTCGATTTTCAATGATCACATGAATGAAGCGCTCGCCGGCGGGCGAAAGACTCTTGCCGAAATCGATGATCCGGTCGAGAAGATAAGACGCATCGTCCTCGCTCACCTTGAAGGCTTGGGCCGCGATCGCGAACTGGCAGTTGTGTTTCAAGTAGAGCTGCGTTCCTCGACAAAGTTCATGGAGCAATTCTCGGCCACCAAGGTCACCGAATACCTTGAGCTTATTCGGGGCGTGATCGAGGAGGGCCAGGCGCGCGGTGTTTTTCGCCGACGGTTGAATGCGCAGGTCGTGGCCAAGGTTCTTTTTGGCGCTCTCGACGAAATGGCAACGAATTGGGTCTTGAGCCGCAAACGGTACAGCCTTGCTTCAACAGCCGATACGGTAATTGACGTCTTTCTGAACGGGATCGGCAAGGACTAAGCCGCGCGAAAACAATGAACGCAGAGCCACAGACACTGAATGAGCTGTTCAACGGGGCGGTCGACCGCTTCCGCGACTCAGAGTTTCTGCGGTTCAAGCGCGACGGCGAATGGAAGTCGCTGGCCTTCGGGGAAGTCGCGCGACGTGTCAGGGAGCTGGCATTGGGGCTCTACTCTGTAGGACTGATGGGCGGGGATCGAGTCGCAATCTGGTCTGAAAACCGCCCCGAGTGGAACATTGCCGATCTTGCCTCGCTTGCCATCGGCGCGGTCGATGTTCCGATCTACTCGACGCAGTCGCTCTCCCAAGTGGAATACATCCTCGGCGATTCGGGCGCTCGCGCCATCTTCGTGTCTTCGTCGTTTCTTAACGAAGCTGTCGCGATCAAGACCCGAGTTCCTTCTCTTGAGTTCGTCTTTGCCTTTGATGATATCGGTGAGCCAGGTCATAACGAGGGTGTCATAACCGGCGGCGAGCTCGTAAATAAGGGCCGCGCGCTTTTCGGTGAACAACCTTCGCTTTACGAGAGTCTTTGGCGTGGGGCCAAGCCCGACGATTTGGCGACTCTTCTGTACACTTCGGGTACGACCGGCGATCCAAAGGGCGTGATGCTCACGCACAAAAATCTGACGGCCAATGCGCTGAACACGTTTCACTGGATGGACCTGGAGGGGAAACGTGACTTGGCGCTCAGCTATCTGCCGTTCTCTCATGTTTTCGAGCGGGGCGCATTCTATCTTTACGCGCACGCCGGCACCGTCGTGGCCTACGCCGAGAGCATAGACACTGTTGCGAAGAACCTCCTCGAAGTGAGGCCAACGGTAATGACCAGCGTGCCGCGGATGTTTGAAAAGATCTACGCGAAGATAACCGAACGCGGCCTCGGGTCCGGGTTCCCGAAGAAGCAAATCTTCTTGTGGTCGCTCGATGTGGGCAGGGAATGGGCAGCGAAAAAGAATCGCGGCGAGCGCCTGGGAGCCAGGCTCAACCTAAAGCATAAGATTGCGGATGCGCTGGTGTTCAAGAAGTGGCGCGAGGTTATGGGAGGCAGGATTCGGGTTTTCATCTCGGGAGGAGCGGCATTGGCGCCGGAAATCGGCTATCTGTTTTCGGCGGCTGGTCTGGAGATTCTGCAGGGCTATGGGCTGACGGAAACTTCACCGTCGATTTCTTGCAACACCGAAGCCCGCAATCGAATTGGCTCGGTGGGGCCGGCGATGGACGGAGTCAGCGTCCGAATCGCAGAGGATGGCGAGATTCTCGTCAAGGGCGACACCGTAATGAAGGGCTACTATAACCGGCCCGCAGAGAATGTAGAAGCTTTCACCAGTGACGGATGGTTCCGAACCGGCGACATCGGGGAGATGGACGCGGATGGGTTTCTGACGATCACTGATCGGAAGAAGGACCTGATCAAGACGAGTGGGGGAAAGTACATTGCGCCTCAGCGAGTCGAAAACCTGATCAAGTCCAGCAGATTCATCTCGCAAGTCTTTGTGGTGGGGAACTCGCGCAAGTTCGCCTCGGCGCTGATCGTACCAAACTTGCAGATGCTTCACGACTATGCCGCGCTCAAGGGAATAAAATACGAAACCGACAGTGAGTTAATCGCGAACCCGCGGATCGTCGACCTGATTCAGCGGCAGATCGACAGGCATACCTCTGAGCTTGCACGGTACGAGACCGTCAAAAAGGTGGCGCTGCTCGAGCACGAGCTGACAGCGGAATCAGGTGACTTAACACTCACGCTTAAACCGCGGCGGAGTGTTATTGAAAAGAAATACGCGACTGTGATCGACCGGCTCTATCAGGAGGAGCCGAGTCTTGCCGTAGTCTGACTTGTACGGGGCGTCCCTTGTGTGGGCGCCCCCTCCTCGCAACGCCGAGGGTAACCGGAAGGAGGGGCGGCCACCGAGGGCCGCCCGTACAGAATGCGCAACGATAAATAGGGAGACGTTAGTGACTTACAAGATCAACAAAGCAGCGGTGCTCGGTTCAGGAACGATGGGTGCGCAGATCGCTGCCCATCTGGCCAACGCGGGGGTCGAAGTTCTCCTGCTCGACATCGCACCGAAGGAACTGATAAAGCAGGAGCAAGCTCGCGGGCTAACTCTTGAAAGCCCGCAGGTCCGAAACCGAATCGTAAACTCCGGGCTTGAAGCCGCTAAGAAGATAAAGCCCGCCGCGTTTTTTTCACCTTCAGTTGCGAGTTTGATCAAAACCGGGAACTTCGAGGACGATCTGGCAAAGATCGCGGAAGCCGATTGGATCATCGAAGCAATCGTTGAGAATCTCGAGATAAAACGCAGCTTGTTCTCAAAGGTCGATGGCTTGCGGCGAGCCGGGTCGATCGTCAGCTCAAACACTTCGGGCATTTCGATCACTGCTATGGCTGCGGGCATGTCGGCCGACTTTCGAAGTCACTTTCTCGGCACTCACTTCTTCAACCCGCCGCGCTATTTGAAGCTTCTGGAAACGATTCCAACTGTTGATACCGATCTTGAAGTTGTCAGTTTTGTAGCGGACTTTTGCGACCGGCGTCTTGGGAAGGGAATCGTTCACGCCAAGGACACGCCGAACTTCATTGCCAATCGAATTGCGACTTTCAGCGCGCTGAACGCGATGAAAGTGATGGTCGAGGGGGGCTACACGATCGAAGAGGTCGATGCGATGACCGGGCCCGTGGTCGGTCGGCCCAAATCCGCGTCCTTTCGAACGTCGGACATAGTTGGGCTCGACGTTTCCCTTAACGTGGCCGACAACCTCTATGCGGCCGTGCCGAATGACGAGCAGCGCGACACGCTTGCGCCGCCCGATCTTCTTCGCGAGATGGTCAAACGCGGTTGGACCGGCAACAAAGCGGGGCAAGGTTTCTACAAACGGACTCGCGGCGAAGGTGGAAAAACCGAGTACCTGGTTCTGGACTACAACACAATGGAGTACAAACCAGCGCAGAAAGTTCGCTTCCCATCGCTCGACGCAGCGAAGAGCATCGACGACACGGCAGAGCGAATTCGCACCTTGGTTTATGGCAAAGACCGCGTGGGCGAATTCCTCTGGAAGACGATAAGCGCAAACCTCATTTACACCGCGAATCGAGTTCCGGAGATCTCTGACGATATTGTCAACATCGACAATGCAGTTCGCTGGGGCTTCAACCATCAGTACGGAACTTTCGAGTTGTGGGATGTGATCGGCGTTGAGAAGTCGGTAGCGAAGATGCGTGAGGATGGCCGAGAGATTCCAGCACTCGTAACCAAGATGCTCGACGCGGGGAAGAAGAGTTTCTACGAAAGACGCGAGGGTCGATCGTTCTACTTTGACGTTGCGTCGGGCGTCTACAAGGAAATCGAACCGCGTCCTGGCGTGCTTGTACTGAAATCGCTGAAGGAGCGCTCGGGAGTCATAAAGAAGAATGCCGGAGCTTCGTTGATCGACATCGGAGACGGCGTGGCTTGTCTGGAGTTTCATTCGAAGATGAACGCGATCGGCGGCGACACAGTCTCGATGATGAACTACGCCGTCAAGGAAGTGGGGGAGAACTTTGAAGCTCTGGTGATCGGCAACGAAGCGGAGAACTTCTCGGTCGGCGCGAACATCATGATGCTTCTCCTGGGCATTCAGGAAGGCGAGTGGGACGAGATCGGTATGTCGATTCGCCAGTTTCAAAACGCCAACATGAATTTGCGCTATTCGGCGAAGCCGGTAGTTGTTGCAGTCAGCGGGATGGCGCTTGGCGGCGGCTGCGAGATCACGATGCACGGTGACAGGGCGCGCGCATCGGCCGAGAGCTATCTGGGTCTGGTCGAGGTCGGAGTCGGGTTGATACCGGCGGGCGGCGGCGTCAAGGAGATGGTCCTGCGCGCGGTGGAAGACGCGGTGCCCGGTGAAGACCTGTTCCCGCGAATCCGCAAAGTCTCCGAGACGATCGCGATGGCAAAGGTGGCTACTTCAGCGGTCGAGGCTCGCGAGATCGGCTTCCTGCGCGAGACCGATCCCATCACGATGAATCGGGACCGGTTGATTGAAGACGCAAAACAGACCGCGCTTGCGATGGTCCGCGAAGGCTACACCCCGCCGCATCCGAAGAATGACATACCGGTGCTTGGAGAGCCGGCGCTCGCGGCGATAAAGCTTGCGGTACACATGATGACTCGAGGCGGGTTTATCAGCGACTACGACGCGCACGTAGCTCGAAAACTTGCGCACATAATCACGGGCGGCGACTTATCGCGAACGACGCTTGTATCTGAGCAGTACTTGCTCGACCTGGAGCGCGAGGCTTTTGTTTCGTTGTGCGGGGAGAAGAAGACTCAGGAGCGCATTCAGCACATGTTGAAGACGGGCAAGCCGCTCAGGAACTAGTTCTTTCCCGAATAGCCGCTAGAGTTGGGTGGAATTACGCTGAAGCGCAATCCCAGCGGGATTGCGTCCGACAGCCCAAGGTTGCCGTACTCGGCTACCTTGGGGACACGGGAGGGGATGTCTCAACCCCAACGGGGTTGCGTCTCTGCGCGCAGAATGACGAAGAACGAAATGGTCGGCGACGTGTAACGGCTAGAGCAGGCGCAACCCTTTCAGGGTTGGGCGACAAACACTCGGCTTGGCGCGACACCGTCACCCAGGGTAGCCGAGTACGGCAACCCTGGGCTGAAGGACTTAACCCCTTCGGGGTTGCCGCAACGCTGGGAACGCAGGAGAACATCAACAATGAAAGACGCAGTGATAGTTTCAGCAGTACGAACCGCAGTTGGCAAAGCGCCGCGCGGTACTCTCAAAGACACGAGGCCCGACGACATGGCCGCAGCCGCGATGAAAGCCGCCATGGAACGCGCGCCGATTGATCCGGCGATAGTCGATGACGTGATTGTTGGTTGCGCAAACCCAGAAGCCGAATCGGGAATGAACGTAGCACGCCAGGCGGCGTGGCTTGCCGGTATTCCGAAGGAAGCTTCCGCGGTCACGATCAATCGCTTTTGCTCATCAGGTCTCCAGGCGATCGCTTTCGCGGCCGAACGAGTGATGTGCGGTTGGTCGGACTGCATCGTAGCGGGCGGAACCGAAACGATGAGCCTGATTCCGATGGGCGGACACACGATAAGACCGAATCCCACGCTGGTCGAACAGTGGCCGGACTTCTACTTGAATATGGGGCTCACGGCCGAGAACCTTGCAAAGAAGTATTCGATCTCGCGCGAAGAGGCTGACGCGTTCTCGCTTCGCAGTCATCAGAAAGCAGCAGAGGCGATCGCAGCCGGCAAGTTCAAAGACGAAGTCGTGCCGCTGCAAGTCAAAACCGTCGAGCTGGACTCGAAAGGGAAGCGCTTGGTCAGAGAATCGGTGTTCGATACGGATGAAGGTCCGCGGGCCGACACTTCGATGGAGGCGCTTGGTAAACTGCGGCCGGCATTTCACGCGCGAGGCTCGGTGACTGCGGGAAACTCATCGCAAATGTCGGATGGCGGAGCCGCCGCGGTTGTGATGTCTTCGGACCGCGCGAAGGAACTGGGCTTGAAGCCGCTCGCCCGGTTTGTGGCTTACGCGACTGCGGGTGTGTCGCCTGATGTGATGGGAATCGGGCCGGTCTTTGCGATTCCGAAGGCTCTCAAGATCGCGGGATTGAAGCTAGAAGACATAGATCTGATCGAGCTGAACGAAGCCTTCGCCGCTCAAGCTCTTTCGGTTATCAAAGAGCTTGGCATCGATCAGGACAAGGTGAACGTAAACGGCGGCGCAATCGCACTGGGGCACCCGCTCGGCTGCACCGGAGCGAAGCTCACGGCGACGATTCTCAGCGAGATGCGAAGGCGCAACGCGCGCTACGGCATGGTGACGATGTGCGTCGGCGGCGGGATGGGTGCTGCCGGTATTTTTGAATTGATGTAGAAGAAAGGCATCGCCACTAAGACTCAAAGGCACGAAGCCAGGAATGGGTTTAGTGCTCCTTAGAGTCTTCGAGCCTTAGTGGCGATGGTTCGATACACAGCAGACTGCAAGTTTGGGGTACCGCCTCAGGCGGAATGCTCCAATAGATCGAGGGCCGCCTGAAGGCGGTATTCCAAACTCAAGGAGACGACAATGGCAAGCGTTGTAGAAAAGCAGAAGATCGTAAAGGGCGGGAGCTTCATCCTCGAAGACCACCGACCCGAGGACGTGTTCACACCGGAAGACACAAACGACGAGCAGCGAATGATTGCACAAACGGCGGCTGAGTTCTCGCAAAAAGAAGTTATTCCGCTCGACGCCGAGATTGAAAAGAAGTCATACGAAGTACACCGAAGCCTGATGAGAAAAGCAGGCGAGCTTGGGCTATTGTCGATCGACATTCCCGAACAGTACGGCGGCGCGGGGCTGGATCTATTGAGCTCGCTGGTTGCGTCGGAGAACCTTTCGGGCCAGGCCTCGTTCTCGGGCACGGTCGGAGCCCATACAACGATAGGCACGCTGCCGATCGTCTACTTCGGCAATGATGACCAGAAGAAAAAGTACCTGCCAAAGCTTGCGACCGGGGAGTCGATCGGAGCTTATGCGTTAACCGAATCGGGCTCCGGCTCGGACGCGCTGGCCGCGAAGACTACTGCGAAGCTAAGCGAGGACGGCAAACATTACATACTCAACGGGCAGAAGATGTGGATCACAAACGCGGGCTTCGCGGATGTGTTTATCGTCTTTGCGAAAGTAGACGGAGACAAGTTCACGGGCTTTATCGTGGAGCGAACCTTCCCGGGCGTCTCGATCGCCCCCGAAGAGCACAAGATGGGTTTGAATGGTTCTTCAACTTGCGCGGTGAATTTGGAAGATGCGCGAGTTCCTGTCGAGAATGTTTTGGGTGAGATCGGCAAGGGGCACCACATCGCTTTCAACATTCTCAACATCGGCCGGTTGAAGCTCGGCGTGAGTTCGGTAGCCGGAGCCAAGCGGCTGACAGGCATTGCCACTGAGTACGCGAAGCAGCGTCATCAGTTTGGCGTGCCGATAGCCTCGTTCGGTTTGATCAAGCACAAGCTCGCTGAGATGGCGATTCGTGCTTACGCCGGCGAGTGCATGATTTACCGCACGGTCGGAATGATCGAAGAAGCGTTGTCGTCGGTCGACCGCAACGTGCCAAAGGAAGCTTTGAAGGCGATCGAGGACTACGCGGTAGAGTGCTCGATTATCAAGGTCATCGGAAGCGAGTACCTTTCCTACGCTTGCGACGAAGCGGTGCAGGTGTTTGGCGGGAACGGCTACTCGAGCGACTATCCGGTCGAGCGCGCGTATCGGGACTCGCGGATCTCGCGGATCTACGAGGGCACGAATGAGATCAACCGGCTGATCATCGCGGGTCAGTTTCTGCGGCGCGCCGCCAAAGGTGAGAATGCCTTGTTCGCGGCGGCTAAGAAGCTTCAAGACGAGCTGCTTTCGCCCTCAATTCCGGAAGAGCAGCCGGAGTCCTTGTTTGCTGCTGAACGAGCCGCGCTGACCAGTTGCAAAAAAGCAATCGTCGCGGTGCTGGGCTCGGCGGCTTTGAAGTACCGGGACAAGGCGAGTCAGGAACAAGAGGTACTGGCAGCGGCAAGCGACATGATCATGGACGTGTTCGCAATGGAAAGCACTATGTTGCGCACCGAGAAGCTTGCGGCGGCAAAGGGCGAAGCCAATTGCGCCTTGCAGATCGAC
>Ga0134122_10003028_pt1 | contig 12393 bp, 6 predicted proteins | sample KB302_FD_96461 | JGI IMG/M metagenome (GOLD analysis project Ga0134122, IMG submission 96461) | Terrestrial soil microbial communities without Nitrogen fertilizer from Kellogg Biological Station, Michigan, USA - KB3-0-2 | ecosystem: Environmental > Terrestrial > Soil > Unclassified ...
GCGGCATCCTCTTGTCCGGGCATCCGGAGTCCGCCTTCACGGCTTGTCTGGCTCTGGGCGGGCGGTGGCTCTTCGCCCTTCTCAGCGCACCGCGCGACGCGCAACGCCGCCGCACCGTCGCTCTCCTCCTGCTCCTGGCCGTCCTGTCGGCTCTGGGGACGTCCTTCTTTCTGCTGCCCGTCGCGGAGTCGGTGCTCGGCTCGGAGAAGCTCGACCGCGAAGGGGCAGGCCGCGATCTGGAGAAACCCATAACCGCTCAGGGCGGCTCCTTGGGAGGCCTCCTCAACCTCGGGGTTCCCGGCACCTTCGGAACTCCGCAGCGCGGCGGCGAAGCGGGGCCCGCACCTCTGCACTGGCTGGTCGAGGGTGCCGTGGGTCTCCCGGCGCTCGCCCTCGCGCTCGGCGGCATGCTCGCGCGGCGGAAGCGCGACGAGGCCCAGCGCTTCCTGCTGCTGCTCGCCGCCTTCGCCTTCCTCGTCCATCTGGATCCCGGCGGGCTGGCCCACCGCCTCTTCTCTCTCCCCCTGATTTCGGTCGTGGCGCAGCGTTTCTTTGGCTACCTGGGGGGCTTCGCCGTCGTCCTGCTGGCGGCTTGCTCGCTCGAGAGATGGACGGCGGAGGAAGGGGACCGGAGAACAGTCTGGAGCATGGCGGCCGGAGCTTTTCTGGCCGCGCTCCTCGCGATCGCGGCTCACCCCGTAGCCCTGGGGTGGTGGCGAGGTCATGGTGGAGTGACTCCCGCCATCGCGGCGGAGTCGGCGCGGCATGCCGTGATTGCAGGAGCGGCCATAGCCGGGGCCGGCTTGGTGCTCCTGCTGCGTCGCCGGCCGCTCACGGCGGGGCTCCTCGCAGCGTCTTTGACGGTGATCCAGCTATGGGAGGGTCTGGGTGGCTACTATCCGGTGCTGCCACGGGAATATGCCTATCCGCCGGTGCCTCTCCTGGAGCGTCTGGCGGCGGAGCCGGGGCCCTTCCGCTTCGTCGGCACGCGCGGCGTGCTGATGCCCAACTCCTCCACCTACTACCGATTGGCGGACGTCCGCGCTCACGATCCCACGCAGCCGGCCCGCTACATCGCCTGGCTCCATGAGACGCTGGACGTGGACATCACCAAGCACAAGCGGCAGTACGGGGTCCCCAAACGGCGGCACGTCCCCTTCTTGCGGCTGCTGGGCACGCGCTATCTGCTCTCCGGCGCCGATCTCCGGCTCGGCCCTCCGTGGATCGATCGCGGACTGTTTCGCAAGACGCGGCTGTGGGAGCTTTCGGGAGGAGTCCGCTGGGCGTTCTTTCCCGAGACCGTCGTTCCCGCCGGCTCGGCCCGCCGGGCGCGGGAGATCCTTCTCGCCGCCGAGCGCCCTCTCCGCATGGCTTCCCTGGAGATCGAGGGTCCGGAGTCGCCTCTCCCCAACGGCCGCGCCCAGGTCCTCGGCTGGCAGGTGGACGGCGACCGCCTCACCATCAGGACCCAGGTCGAAGAGGACGCGTGGTTGGTCGTCTCCCAGGCCTCTCTCCCCGGCTGGCGGGCGCGAGCCGGCGGCCGGACGGTTCGAACGGCGATCGCGGACGGCGCGCTCGTCGCCGTCCTCATCCCGGCGGGGACAAGGATGGTTACTCTCCGCTACTTGCCGGCGTCCTGGATCGCAGGAGTTGCTATATCCGTCTCGACCTGGATCGCAATGGCATTGCTTCTTCTGCGATTTTGCCCTCTACATTCCAGGACGGAATCTCCCTTTTGGGATTTGCGATGATCGAACCCCCTTCATATACTGCCGGAGCCAGCCTGAAAAACCAGAATCACCTTCACGAGACCTACCCATGACCACGATCTACTTCGACACCCACCTCGGCGATGAGGAGAAGCGCCGCCGTCTGTACGCCGGGGACATCTTCGTCTACTCGCCGCGTCCGAGCACGGCGGCGCTCACCGAGCATGCCCGCGAGCTGATCGCGGAGGCTTTCCGTCCCTTCGATCCCCAGTATGCCCAGGACGACATGCCGGTGGAGAAGTTCGTGGAGATCGTCGGGCCGCTGAAGCCCCGCTTCATCCATCATCCTCGCACCCTGGAGCTGCTCCTGGAGCTGCTGCGCGATCTCGGCGCCGACATGGAGAAGACCTACTTCGACGTGCCCCGTATGCGGGTGGCGACGAGCGGCGGTTATCTGACGGCCGGGGTGGCCTACGTGCTCCATCCGCACCGCGACATCTGGTACTCCTCGCCGCCTTGCCAGCTCAACTGGTGGCTGCCGGTCTATCCCTTCGAGTCGGAGAGCTCGTTCGCCTTCCATACGCGATACTGGGAGGAGCCGGTGCCCAACAGCTCCAACGAGTACAACCACTACGAGTGGAACAAGGTGGGCCGCGCGAGCGCCGCAACGCAGGTCAAGGCGGACACCCGCAGACAGCCCAAGCCTCTCGAGCCTCTGGAGCTGGAGCTGGAGCCGGAGCTCCGCGTCGTGTGCCCGCCGGGAGGCCTGATCCTGTTCTCGGGCGCTCACCTGCACTCGACGGTGCCGAACACCTCCGGCCGCTCCCGCTTCAGCATCGACTTCCGCACCGCCCATCTCGACGCGCTGACCACCCTGGGCGGCGCGCCGAGCATCGACCGGCGCTGTACCGGCACGACGCTCTTCGAGTTGCGGCGGGCCTCGGACCTGGCTCCGGTGCCGGAGGAGATCATCCGGCTCTACGATCCCAATCCGCCGGCAGACCGGGAGGGGTTGGTTTACAAGCCGCCTGCCGAGCTTGCCCCCTCGGCCGGGTCATAGCCGCGCTCTCCGATCTCCCTTGCCTACGGCCACTTCCGGACCTCCGCCCTGGCAGCGCTGGCTCTACCTGGGCGCCACACTCGTCCTTCTGCTGCCCCTGTGGACGGTGCCGCGGGTGGCGACCGTGGACGGCCCTTGCCATCTCTACAACGCCTGGGTGATGCGGCACCTGCACGATCCCGCTTATCCGCTCTTCGCCACCCACTTCTACATCGATCCCGAGCCGGTTCCCAATTGGCTCATCCAGGTGCTTCTCTACGTGCTCCTGGCGGTCGTGCCGGCAGCGGCAGCCGAGAAGCTCTTGTTGAGCTTCTACGTGCTGCTCTTTTCGGCGGCCGCCTGGTGGTTCGCCGGTTGTCAGGCGCGGGAGCGGCGCGCCAACGCCTTCCTCGCCCTTCCCTTTGTCTACAATCTGCTGTTCCATTTCGGCTTCTACAACTTTCTCTTCTCGCTGCCGCTGTTCCTCTTGGCCGTCGGGTGGTGGTGGCGCTGCCGCGAGCGGCCGACCTGGAGCTGGGCCCTTGCCCTCCACGGTCTTCTGCTCGCCTGCTATTTCGCACACATCGTGTCGCTGGTCATGGCGGGCTTCGTGATCGCCGTGCTCTGGGCGGCGACCTTCGAGCGGGCGGGCTGGCGGCGCTGGCTGCGCCAGCCGCTCGTGCTCCTGCCTCAGCTCGCCCTGCCGCTCTGGTTCGTCGCGAGCCGCGGCGCCTCGCCGGCGGCGAGCAATTGGACCCCTCAAGAGAAATGGCAGAACCTCAGCGAGCTGCGGCCTTTGTTTCTGTCCCACACCGGGCATGGGCCGGGAACCGCGCTGGCGCTGCTCTTCGTCGTCATGGTGGCGGCCACCGTGGCGGGAGCGAGACGTGAGCCGCGAGATGCCGCGGCGGCTCGGCCCCGGGCCCGCCATCCCTTTCTACTCACGGCGGCGGTGGCAGTCCTGGTCTACCTTGTCTGTCCGAGCGGCATGTCGGGCGGCGGCGTACTGGAGCCGCGCCTGGTGCTCTTTCCCTTTCTGGTGCTCCTCCCCGACCTCGCGCCGCGGTGGCGCCGGTTCCCCCGGGCGGGGCTCACCGTCGCGCTGTCGCTGCTCGTCGCCTGGGAGAGCTGGTCGCTTGCGGTCTGGTTGGGACGGGCGTCGCGCGGCGTCGATGAGCTGCTGGCTGGTCATTCTCAAGTGCGGCCCAACAGCCGTGTCCTCGACATCGTCTTCGATGTCTATGCCAGCCTCGACCGTCAGGCCGGTGGGCACGCCATCGGCTACCTCGCCGGCGAAAAGGGGCTGATCGATTGGAACGACTACCAGGCCGGGACCGGCTACTTCCCGGTGCGCTTTCGGCCGGGGATCAGGATTCCCCAGCACTCCGAGCTGCTGCCGGACGCCTATCAGGTCCGCCGTAACGGCCCACGGGTGGACTTCGTCTATACCCGAGCCATGCCCCCCGGCTCGCACCTGCGCCGGAAGCTCCGCAACCTCTACCGGCTGGTCGCCAGCGAGGGCGAGGGCGAGCTCTGGGAGCGCAGGAGACGCTGGCTGGCCCCGCTCAGGCGCCGAGGGCGGGCGGCGGCAGGATCTCCGCCTTCAGGCCGGCCCGCATCCCCCGGAGCTTGGCGACCGCTGCCGCTTGGTTCCCCCGGCTCAGCTCGCGCAGCCAGGCCACCGGAAACGCCGCCGCGTTGAAGGCGAGGTAGGTGAGCCACTGCCAGGGGTTGGCGTAGCGGCGGACGTAGATCGCGCCGCTCCTGCCGAACTGGAAGTTCCGGCTCGGGCTGTAGCCGCCGGTGGTGAAGGCCACCATGTGATACAGCACCGCCCGATGCGCATAGACGCAGCGGAAGCCGCGCCGCTTGACGCGGGTGCAGAAGTCGGCGTCGTCCACGCAGATATAGAAGACGTCGTCCCACATGCCGGCGGCCTCGGCGGCGGTGCGGCGGATGAGGATGGCGCAGCCGTTGACGTAGTCCACCTCCGCGTCGCGATCGTACTGGCCGCGGTCGATCTCGCCATAGCCGCGCTCGCGTGTGATGGATTCGCGGAAGCGGAGGATGCCTCCGGCCGACCACAGCCGCTGCCGGTCGCCGTGGAAGTAACACTTGGGGCCCACGCAGCCGATGCCGGGGTCCGACTCGGCTACTTTGACCAGCTCGGTCAGCATGGCCGGCTCGACCTCGATGTCGTTGTTGAGCAGCAGCACATAGTCGTAGCCGTTGTCGAAGGCCCAGCGGAAGCCGGCGGCGTAGCCCGAGGAGCTGCCGCGGTTGACCTCCACCCGGATCTGCCGCAGCTCCGGAAACGCTCGGGCGAGGGCCTCTGGCGAGCCGTCGGTCGAGGCGTTGTCGAGCACGACGAGATCGAAGTTGGGATAGTCCATCCGCTGCAGGCTTTCGACGGCCTGCACGGTGATCTCCCTGCCGTTGTAGTTGACGACGACGACGGCGACGCGAGGGGGGTTCTCCGGCATCGGGCGGGATTGAACCACACGACCGGCGGCGAGGCTACCACCGCCTGATACCATCCGCCCGGCCATGCCCCTCCCGCCCCTCCGACGAATCGCCGCGCGCCTGGTCCTGCTCGGCCTCAGCGCCGTCCTCGGCCTGCTCGCTGCCGAGCTCGCGATTGGCCTGGTCCGCCCGCAGCCGGTGATGCTCGTCTCGCGCGGGCTCTACGCGTCGGATCCACCGCGGCGCTACCGGCTCCAGCCCGGTTTCCAGGGCACCGTCACCAACCGCGTCGAGTTCGATACGCGGGTCTCCGTCAACCACGAAGGACTGCGGGGGCCGGAGATCGGTCCGAAGGCGCCAGGCACCTTCCGGGTCCTCGCCCTGGGCGATTCCTTCACCTTCGGCGTCGGCGCCCAGGAGGGGGAGACCTACCCCGCGCAGCTCCAGCGAGCCCTGCGCTCCCGCGGCGTTCGCGCCGAGGTGCTCAACGCCGGGGTCCCCGGCTTCGGCGTCCCCGACGAGGTCGCCTGGTTCCAGCGCTGGGGCTGGACGCTCGAGCCGGACGTGGTCGTGCTGGCGGTGTTCGTGGCCAATGACCTGCAGGACGCCGCGCCCGGCGGTCCCAAGGCGATGGCGGTGGATGGCGCCCTGATGATGCAGGGCGAGAAGAAGAACAGCCTCTCGCGCTGGCTCTACTACCATTCGCACCTCTACGTGCTGCTCAAGACTTCGGCGCTGGGTGGCGTGGTCCGCCGCGTCCTGGGGGCGCCCCAGCCGCTGGAGACCCGGGAGCTGCGCTCGGAGCTCGACCTATATTCGAAAGGGGCTCTGTCGAAGGAGGCCGAGGCTGGCGCGGCGGCAACCGGAGAGGCCGCCGCTGCGCTCGTGCGGAGCGCGGGCGGAGCCCGGCTCTTCGCTGTCATCATCCCGTCGCTGATTCAGGTGGACCCGAGCCGCTGGCGGGCCAGCTTGCAGCGCTTCGGCCTCCCTCCGGACCGCTACGATCCGAACCGGCCCAACGTCCTCTTCCGGAGGATCTTCGAACGGCAGGGCATCCCCGTCCTCGACCTCGCCGGGCCGTTCAGGAAAGCCATCCAACAGGGGAAGAGAATCTATTATCCGATCGATCAGCACCTGACGCCGGCGGGATACCGGCTGATGGCCGAGCATGTGGCGGAGGTGCTGGCGTCCGCGAGCCGCGACGAGGATGAACCATGAGACTGATCAAGATCGGTATCGGCAGCGTCGATCCCACCGTGGGAGCGGTCCGCTCCAACGTCGACCACATGCTGGCGCAGGCGCGAGCGATGGCGGCGGACGACGTGACCATCGGCTGCTTCTCGGAGCAGGTGGTGGGCGGATATCCGGCGGAGGACCTCGTGCAGTGGCGGTCCTTCCTTGCCGCTCAGCGGACCGAGCTGGCCAGGTTCGCGGCGGCAACGGCGGACACGCCGACCGTATACGTGGCCGGCGTGGCAGTGGCCGTGGGCGGGCAGATCTTCAACTGCGCGGCGGTGGTGCACGGCGGCGCCATCCTCGGCTTCGTGCCCAAGGAGAAGCTTCCCACCTACAACGTCTTCTACGAATCCCGCACGTTCTCGCGCGGCGCCGCCGGGCTGGCGCTGGATGCGGGCGGCGTGCCGCTCGGCGACTACCTTTTCCAATTCGACTTCGGCCTGCTGGCCGTGGAGGTGTGCGAGGACGTCTGGTCCCCGGACGGCCCGATGCGCCGGCGCTGCTACTCGGGGGCGGAGATGGTGGTCAACGTCACCTCCTCGCCCTTTCGGGTCGGCGTGGTTTCCACCCGCCGCGAGATGCTCGCCACCCGGTCCGCGGACAATGAGGTGACGCTCGCCTACGCCAACACGGTGGGCGCCCAGGACGGCCTGGTGTTCGACGGCGGCGGCTTCGTCTTCCAGAACGGCCGGCTGCTGCTGGAGGCGCTCCGGTTCCGCGAGGGCTGGGAGGTCTGCGTGGTGGACCTCGACCGTACGCTGCGCTCCCGGCGCGAGGCCTCGACCTGGCGCAGCGACTGCGAAGCCTTCCAGCGCCAGGAGCGGCCGGTGCCGGTATTGCGCAGCGGCCGGCCCACGGCGGACCGCTCGCGGCTCGCCTATCCGGCTCCGGCATGGACGGACCTGTTCCTGCCGGCCGCAGGGAGATCCTCCCGCACTTCGCGCGAGGAGACGCTGGACGATCTCATCGAGGCGCTGGCGCTCGGGGTGAAGGACTACTTCCGCAAGTCCGGCGCCTTCCGCTCGCTCGGTATCGCCCTCTCGGGCGGGCGGGACTCGATGCTGACGTTGCTGATCGCCTGGCGGGCGGCCCAGCTCCTCCGCGAGAAGAGCGGCACGGACGCGAACGCTGCGCCCCTATCCGGCGATACCGACCTCCTCCAGGCCTTCTACATGCCCACCCACTTCTCGGGCGACGCCACCCGCGACGCCGCCGCGACGCTCTGCCGCGAGCTTGGCGTCCCACTGCGCATCGTGCCGATCGAGGATGCGTTCGAGCGCGAGGTGGAGGCGACCCGGCGGATGCTCGGCGGCGGCGAGCCGACGGCGGTGACGCTCCAGAACGTCCAGGCCCGCCTGCGGGCGTCGCGGATGTGGAACTGGGCGAACAGCTCCGGGGCCCTCTTCCTGCAGACCGGCGACATGAGCGAGAAGGCGGTGGGCTATACGACGATCGGCGGCGATCTCGAGGGCGCCCTGTCGGTGATCGCCAACGTGCCGAAGACGCTGGTGATCGCCCTGCTCGAGCGATTCTTGCAGCGCTTCGGCTTCGAGGGCATCCGCCGCACCCTGGAGACGGAGCCGGGTCCGGAGCTGGCGGAATCGCAGACGGCCGAGGGCGAGCTGATGCCCTTTCCGGTGCTCGACGCCTGCCTCTGGCTCTACGCCGGGGAGAAGCTCTCGCCGGCCGAGGTGGCCTGCGCCCTGCGCACCCTCTTCCCGGAGACCGATCCCGCCCGGCTGGAGGCTTGGGCCGAGAGCTTCGCCGGCCTTTTCACCCGCTCGATCTACAAGTGGGTCCAGGCGCCCCTGGCGCTGCACGTGGGCTCCCTCGACCTCGACCGCGAGCGGGCGCTGCAGCTCCCGGTGGTCCAGCGCAGCGAGTGGCCGGAGTCGTAGGCCCGCCCCTACGACCCTTGTTTTGACGTTGTTCTACTCTCCGGTCCGGGCCGCAGGACGATCTCCTTGCGGCTCGTATTGCCGACGTTGTCGGTGACTTCCACCTTCAGCGTTTCCGTCATGGCGCGGCTCGTCCCATTGGGGGAGAGGCTCAAGGTCAGACGCTCGACGCCGGCCCCCGCGTCCTCCGCCGCAATCCATAGGAGCCGCTCGCCGAGGCTGGTGTCGGAGCCGTCCAAGGAGGCGACCGTCCCCGGCGCATAGAGGAAGGCCTGGGGGCGGTTGTTCGCCACGAGAACGTTGTATCGGTCTCTGGAGAGGAACGTCTGGTCCGGATTCTTCACCCAGGAAAGCGGCACCTGCCAGACGCCCGCCACCGAGATCCAGGAGCTCTCTGCCGGCTTGCCTTCCGTCCGGGCGTAGCGGATCCGCCGCCTCTCATGCTCGGAATCGGGGGCCAGCCGGTCCTCGAAAGACTGCCGATCGCCCGTTTGCCAGCGGATCGCCGGCGGCTCGGCGTCCACCGTGAAAGCGACCGGCGCGAGCGAGGCGCTGCGGCCGCAGGAGTCGACGACACTTGCGCCCGCCGTGTGCTCGCCGGCGGTCCAGGAAGTGGGCCAGGCGCTCGCCTCCCCGCCGTCGATCAGGGGGGTCCAGCTCGCCGGTGCGCCGGCGGCATCCGCGGCCGTGACCTCGATGTAGGCCCCCGGACCGGCGATCAGGCGCTCTCCGACGCGCACCTGCGGGCCCTTCAACTGGATGGAGCCGGCAGGCGGCTGTGGCTTCGAGCAATCGGGCTCGGCCGCCCATGCGGCGGCAGGCATGAGCAGGAAAGCGAGGAGCAATCCGAGAACAGGGATCTGTCGACGTTTCACGTGCCGTTCCTCCAGAGCGCGCCCGCGGCGCACGGTCCGGCCCTATGTCGTGGTCGGACCCTAGTTTAACCTTTGTTCGGCCAACTGGACAGCCGTCAGGTGACCGTCTGTGCCCGCAGCTCGGCCGTGGTCTTCCGCACGGCAGGCTCCTGGCTGGTGTCCAGGAGACGCGCGGCGTTTTGCAGGACTCCGCGAGCTGCGGCCTTCTTGCCCTGGGCGAGCAGGCAGCGGACGAGCAGGAGGGTGGCTGCAGCCTCGCCGGGCGGATTCGCCAGCTTGCGGAAGACCTCGAGCTCTTTTCGCACCCCGGCCTCCGCCTGTGCGCCATCCCCGGCGGTCAGCGTCAGCCCGGCTAGGGCGAGCCGGCTTTCGGCCGCCGCGAGCTTCTCGCCGATGTCGGTGCGGATGACCAGCGCCTCATCGTGCCGCTCGCGGGCTTGCGCCAGATTCCCCTGAGCGAGGGTCACTTCCCCAAGATCATAGAGAGCAGAAGCCACGCCGCTGCGCTCGCCGCGGCGGCGGAAGATCGCCAGGGCCTCCTCGAGGCTCCGCCGCGCCGCTCCAAGATCGCCCTGGACGCGTTGGGCCTGGCCGAGCCCCACCAGTGCCTCGGCCACGAGTGAGGGCTCGTCGAGGCCGCGGCCGAGCTCTAGCGACCGCCGGTGGGCGGCGAGGGCCGCTGCGATCCCCCCGAATCGCAATAGCGCCCGGCCCTGATGGGCGAGCATCGCCGCTTCGGCCCGGCGGTCGTTCTCCTGCCCGACGGTGGCCAGGGACTGCTGGAACCGTTTCAGCGCCTCCATCAGCTCGCCCTGGAGAGTGAGGGTCACGCCGATCTCGTCCTGGAGGGAGGCCTTCACCGGCAGCTCGAAGGTGGAGGAGGCGGCGAGCGTCTGCTCCAGGAGAGCCCGGGCTGCCGTCGGATCCCCCTGCTGCCGCGTCACGACGGCGATGCCGGCGACGGCAAGGGCGCCCTGGCCCTCCTGACCGGCGGCGTTCCGGGCGAGGTCCCTGGCCTGCTCGCGCTCCCGTTGGGCTTGAGGCAGCTCTCCCAGGGCGAAGCTGACTTCGGCCAGGTTGTTGAACAATTCGGGAAGGTTCATCTTCACGCCGGCCCGGTTGTAGATGGAGAGGGCCTGCTGGTAGATGCGCCTGGCCTCCAGGAGGTCGCCCTCCGCCACCGCGATCGTACCCAGGCCCTGGAGGCTCGCCCCTTGTCCCTCGGGGTTGTCCAACTCGTTATGGAGGGCCAGGGTCTGGCGGAAGAGCTCCTTGGCCTCGGCACGCCGGCCGCGCCGGAAGGTGACGGCGGCCAGATTGTGGAGGATGGAGGCCTCCCCTTTTCGGTGCCCGACCTTGTGGATGAGAGGCAGGGCCCGCCGGTAGAAGCTCTCGGCCCTCGCCAGGTCGCCGGCGTGATAGGAGAGGTTGCCGGCCCTGTTGAGCACCTGGGCCGCCTCGCCTTCGGCGCCGATCCTCAGGTAGAGGTCGACGGCCTCGCCGTACGCCGCGCGCATGCCCCCGGCGTCGCCCTGTTGGTTGCGGACGGCGGCGAGCCAACGGTCCGCTTCGGCGACTCCGCGGAGATCCCCCTCGGTTGAGAAGGTGTGTTTCGTCTCCTCGAAGACGCGCGTGGCGCCCGTGAGGTCCTTGAGACCCTGGAGAGCCAGTCCCTCCTGGAGCCGGGCTCTTGCCGCGAGGAGCCGGGCGCCGAGCTTCGAGGCTCTCCGGAACGCCCGATCCGCCGCCTCCTTTTGCCGCACGTAGTCCGGGCGCGCGGCCGCCGCGACGGCTTCGGCGAGGAAGATGCGCGGGTCGTGGCGCAGCGGCGGCGGCAGGAGCCGCAACCGCGCCAGCGTCTCCTCGGCCTCGACCGCATGCTTGGCCGCCGCTTGCGCCGCGGCCAGGCGCAGGCCTATCTCGAGATCGTCGGGAAAGGTCTTCGCGATCTTCTGGTAGCTCGCCGCGGCCTCGTCCCACTGGACCGCGGTTTCTTGATACTGTGCCTGGAGCACCAATCGATCCTCGGGGCGCAGGGTGGCAGCCAATTGAAAGGCTTGCTTGGCCTCCTTCACTGCCTCTTGCCGGTATCCCAGGTCCCACCAGGCGCGGAGGAAGGCAGAGCGGAGGAGCGGGTTGTCCGGATCGAGGGCGACGGCCTGCTTCATCGCGGCGAGGGCGGCGGGTGCGGCGGCACGGCGCAAGTCGCGGCGGGCTGCGGCATAGAGCGCCGCGGCTTCGGGCTTCGGGCGCAGGGCGCGCAGGGCTTCCGCTTCGCCGTGCGTCAGCTCTCCGGCTCCGAGCCGGGTCCGCAAGCGCGCTCCCAGGGCCTCCAGGGCACCTTCGTCTGACTCACTGAGGGTCTCGACGGTTTGCCGGGTCCGGCCATCGCGCACCTGCAGGTCATACCGGGCCCGGCCGCTCTGCCTGTCGCGCAGCACCCCTCCGGAAACGAAGAAGTCGGCTCCCAGGCGCTCCCGCAGCCCCGGCAATGCGTCTTCCGTCAGACGCGCAGGTCCGGAGGATCTCAGGTCCCGCAACGCTGAATCGATCTCATCCGGCGGGATGATCCGCAGCTTCCCGGTGGCCGCGAGCTCCACCGGCAGCAGCTCGAAAAAGACGAGATCCCGGGGGTCTTCCCGCGAGTCCGAGAGATTGTCGAAAGGCAGGACGGCCACGGAGGGCCGCGGCGTCACGGCAGAGGCCGCGGTTTCGGCGGGGGACGCTGCCTGGCCGGCAGGCTTGGCCGTCCGCTCGCTCGCGAACGGTCCGCTCCGAAGAATCCAGAGCCCACCGACCAGCGCCGTGGCCAGCAGCGCGGCCAGCCCGAGCCACGCCGTCCCTGGTCCTCCGCGCCGGCGGCGCCGAATCCCCACCAGCGTCAGGGGCGAGGTGGCGTCCTCCTCGGCCTTGGTCGCGCCGAGCGACCGCACCACGTGCCGCACGCTCTTGAAGCGGCCGGCCGGCTCGCGTTCGAGGCAGCGCAGGATGGTCTTCTCCCAGGCGGGGTCGAGGTCCGAGAGATGGACACGCGGCGAGGGCGCCGGCTCCTGCAGCCGCTTGAGAGCGGTGTAGAAGGCGCTCTTGCCCACGAACGGCAGCTCGCCGGTGATCATCTCGAACATCACCACGCCGAAGGCATAGATGTCCGTCGCCGGCGTGGCTTCCTCGCC
>Ga0134122_10003029_pt1 | contig 12392 bp, 14 predicted proteins | sample KB302_FD_96461 | JGI IMG/M metagenome (GOLD analysis project Ga0134122, IMG submission 96461) | Terrestrial soil microbial communities without Nitrogen fertilizer from Kellogg Biological Station, Michigan, USA - KB3-0-2 | ecosystem: Environmental > Terrestrial > Soil > Unclassified ...
CGATCCGGGCGGTCATGCGGCCACCGCCTTGGCGCAGGATGCGCAGTCGGGGGCCTTGCGGACGGTCAGGGCCCGGCTGACGAGGGAGCGCCCGTCGATGGCGTGGAGGACGGCGGTGCCGGCGGCCACGGCGGTCTCGCCCCGGAGCTCCTGGAGGGCGAGGAGCGCCTGCAGGCCGCCGATGACGCCGGCCATGGAGCCCAGCACGCCGGCCTGGGCGCAGCTGGGCGCGTCGTCCGGGTGGATGGATTCGAAGAGGCAGCGGAGACAGGGGCCGCCGCGGCGGATGGCCATGGCCTGGCCGTCGAGGCGGAGGACGCCGCCGTAGATGAGGGGGACGCCGGTGCGGACGGCGGCCTCGGAGAGGGAGAACTTGTCGCCGACGCCGTCGGTGCCGTCGATCACCAGGTCGTGCTGCTGGAAGAGCGCGGCGGCGGAGGTGGCGTCCACCTTCTCCGGGAGGGCGGTGACCTCGAGGGAGGGGAAGGCGTGTGCGAGGCGGCTCGCGGCGGCGTGGACCTTGAGCTGGCCGACGTCGGAGGCGCGGTACCAGAGCTGGCGGTGGAGGTTGGTGGCGTCCACCCGGTCCGGGTCGGCCAGGGTCAGGCGCTGGACTCCCGCGCTCGCCAGCGCGAGCGAGGCCGGGCACCCCAGCCCGCCGGCTCCCACCACCAGCACCCGGGCGTTCATCCGCGAGGCTCCATCGAGGCGCTGAAGTAGCGCTCTCCGCTGTCCAGCGCAAAGGCGAGGACCGCTTCGGAGGGGGCACGGGTCGCGGCGGCGCGGAACGCGGCGAGGACGCTGGCGCCGGTGGACGGGCCGACCAGGAGGCCCTCCTCGCGGGCCAGGCGGGAGGCCATCGCGGTCGCCTCGGCGGCGGGCACGTCAGGGGCGGCGAGCACCGGGACGCCGGCCTGGTCCAGGGCCGCGGCCAGCTCGGCGGGGGCGACGATGAGCGAGAGGCCCTCCGCCCACCCGGCCACCTCTTTCCCCAGGGTCTTGCGAAAGGCGTCGGTGGCATCGACCGTCGGGGCTTCCTGCACCACCTGGGCCCCGAGGAGGTTCAGCATCTCGCGCTGTTCGTGCGTGGGCTTGGCGGAGAGTGCGACGGCACAGGTCGTGCCTCGAACGCGCGCGGCCAGGGCGACAGCGATGGCGCGGTCAGGCGAAGCGCGGATTGGTCCCGCATCCACGAGCGAGGCGCCCGCGCGGTCCTCGACGGACCCCGAAGGGTTGAGGTGCTCCAGCTTGAGCCAGATCTGCGCCCCACCCTCCGGGCGGACGCGCTGGAGGCGGACGACGGGCGTGGGCCCGATGACGTCCAGCAGACAATCTCCCCGTCTCGCCGCCGCGTCCATGGCGGCGGGCAGCGTGCTACGAAGCCACCATGCTCCGCCACCTCGTTCCGCTCGCCCTCGCCCTGGCCTTCGGCTCCGGCACCACCTGCAACTCGGAGTCGGCCAACACTCCGCCCGACACCAAGCACGGCGAGGTGGTGACCGAAGCCCAGTGCATGGACAAGTGGCTGGAGGACAACCGCTACGACCAGTACGGCAACAAGGCCGGCACCATGTACGCCGGCGGCACGCCGCTCTTCGACGAGGCGACCGGGAAGACGACGGACCGGATGGAGTACATCTACCAGAACCACCCGGAGGCCAGGACGGCCTGCCACAAGTAGCTCGGACCCAGAGCGACGCCGCGCCCAGCACGGCCAGCACCCGCCCGAGCGACCTGGTTCGCAACGCGCAGACCGCCGCGGCGGAGGCGACGGCGAACGCCAGCAGGCTACACTTCGCGTCGATGGCCCAGGCAGCCCAGGTCCTACCGGCCGTCCCCACGGCGGCGAGCGGAGAGAAGCCGGCGCTGGACGCGCAGGCGCAGTGGGAGCACGAGCGCTTCGTGGCCCGCGCCCGCGCCCTCTTCTACGCGCGGATGATGTTCCTCTCCCTGGGCCTGTTGATCCTCGCCGTCCCCACCTGGGCCAACTACTTCGGCTTCCAGACGCCGATGGCGTTCGCCTGGTACTTCTTCATGCTGGGCTACAGCGTCGCCAACTTCGTGCTGATCGACCGGCCCCGGGTGGGCCGCTGGGTCACCTACGTCACCCTCTGCCTCGACCTCATCGTCACCGTCATCCTCATCGTCCGCCCGCGCGTGGGTGGCGGCCTGCAGAGCCCGCTCCTGGCCAGCCAGCTGGTCTTCACCACCCTCTTCGCCATCCTCTACCCGCGCCCGCTGGCCATCCTCCCGCCGCTGCTCGCCCTCCCCATCACCACCCGCCTCGACCTCCTCCTCAACCGCTCCGTCACCGCGATCGAGCTGCTCACCGTCCTCTGGTACTCCGGCCTCAACGTCATCGTCGTCTACGTGGTCGTCTACCTGAACGAGCGCGAGTCCACCGCTCACAAGGAGGTCATGCGCCTGCAGGCCGACCTCAAGGAGATGGCCGTGGTGGAGGAGCGCAACCGCCTGGCGCGCGAGATCCACGACGGCCTCGGCGCCTCCCTCTCCTCCCTCATCATCCAGTCCGAATACGTCCTCGGCCTCACCCGGGACGAGGCGGTGCGCAAGGAGATCGGCGAGCTCAAGGCCTCCGCCGAGGACTCCATCGAGGAGCTCCGCCGTTCCCTCCGCATGATGCGCGAGGACTTCGAGCTGGCCACCGTGGTCGAGGAGTACGTCCGCACCCTGCGCGACCGCACCCAGCTGCCGATCGCCTTCGAGAAGTCCGGCGTCGACCCGCGCCTCCCGCCGGCCGCCCAGCTCACCCTCTTCCGCGTCCTCCAGGAGTCGCTCTCCAACTGCGTTCGCCACTCGGGGGCCAAGCAGGTCCACGTCGCCGTCCACTTCGGCCTGGACCAGGTGGAGCTGACCGTGCGCGACGACGGCAAGGGCTTCGACCCGGAGGCGCCGCGCGCCGGCCACTACGGCCTGCTGAACATGCGCGAGCGCGCGCGCAAGAGCCGCGGTCAGGTCACCATCGAATCCGCGCCGGGCGCCGGGACCACCGTGCGCCTGGCGCTGCCGTGCCAGCGGAGCTGAGAGGAGGCGCGTCGCCGCGTGGATCCCATCCAGCCGATCCGGGTGTTCGTGGTGGAGGACCAGACGAAGATCCTCAAGGCCCAGCTGCGCCTTCTGGAGTCCCAGCCGGAGCTGCAGATCGTGGGCACCGCGCTCTCCGGCGAGGCGGCGCTGGAGCAGCTCCCGCAGGCGTCGCCGCACGTGGTGCTGCTGGACCTGGGCCTGCCGGGGATGAGCGGCATCGAGGTCACCCGGAAGATCAAGGCGGACCTCCCCCGCGTGGAGATCCTCATCTTCACCATCTTCGACGAGGAGGACAAAGTGCTGGAGGCGGTGCGCGCCGGCGCCTCCGGCTACCTCCTCAAGGGCGCCACCGCGGACAAGATCGTCGAGGCGATCAAGGAGGTGCAGGCCGGCGGGACGGTGATCCAGCCCAACCTCGCCCGCCGCCTCCTCCGCCACTTCCGCGTGGGGGAGACGTCACCGGAGCCCCCGCCCCCCGCGCCGGACCCGGAGCCGGAGAAGCGCCAGCACCCGCTCTCCCAGCGCGAGACGGAGATCCTCCAGCTCATCGCCAAGGGCGTCTCCAACACCGAGGCGGCCCAGGTGCTGGGGCTCTCCAAGGCGACCATCCGGACCCACCTGGAGCACATCTACGCGAAGCTGGAGGTGACCAACCGCGTGGAGGCGGTCACCGAAGGCATCCGCAAGGGCCTCATCTCCGTGTGAAGCGTGGAGACGACGAGGCGGGCCCCGGAGAAACGCTCCGGAGCCCGCCACCACCCGCCGCTCCCCACACCGGTCGGGAGAGCGTTCAGGCACCCACTAGAAGGTGCTGCCCAGGTTCAGCGTGCCCTGGTACGAGCCACCGCCCAGCCCCGCGTAGCTGGACGCGGTCGAAGGCGCGCCCAGTCGGTCAGCCATGTTCTGGCTGAACAGGATGTTGTAGTCGAGCCGCGCGTCGGCGGTGAAATGCCCGATGTGCGCCCGGACGCCGCCGCCCAGCGGGACCGCGCCGGCGGTGTCATCGCCCAACCCGGACCCCAGGGCTCGCACGTGGTACCAGTTCACGCCGATACCGCCCAGCAGGTACGGCTGCACCGGTGCCGCGCCCAGGCCCACCGTGGCCACCAGCTGTCCACCGTTGCGGACCAGGTCGGCGCCGCGGACATCGAACGCCGAGTCCCGCAGCTCGTTGGCCGCGCCGGTGTAGCCCAGCTCCAGGCCGATGATCTTCGTCGGCTTGATCGCCGCGGTGACGCCCCAGGCCACGCCCGGCGTCAGCTCGCTGCGGAGCCCCCCGGTATAGCCCTCGAAGCCGCCGCCCGCCGTCACCATCACCCCCCGCATCACCGACCGTTCCTCCGGTTTATACGCGGGATCATTCACGTCCTTCGCCACCGCCACCCCACCGAAGAGGCTCAGCGCCAGCGCCCCTGCGAACAGCTTGCCTTTCATCGAACCCTCCTTGTTGGCTCCGTTCCCCTCGAACGGAACGTTGGCGCGCGAACGGTTCGCGGCAAGCACCGGCGCCGCGCCGGGGCCGGTCACAGCAGGCGCGCGGCGGGACCGCCGGGGGGCGGGCGTGCACGGCGGCTCTCAGTCGGACCGGAGCCTCGGTCCCAGGGACCCAGGGGACGCCGATGTGACCGGCTTCGCCGGCCGCCGATCGAGGCTCAGTACTTCACGAACAGGCCCCAGCTGGCCGAGAGGTAGATCTCCTCGGCCGCGCCGCCCTGGGCCCATCGCAGGCCGGCCCCGCTGAAGCGGTCGCCGTAGGCGGAGAAGTGACCGCGGACCGAGTACCCCACCGGCCCCCAGAGATCGCCCCGCACCCCCAGCTCCGCGCCAACGCCCAGGGCCGTCACGGACGTGCCGTACGGCACCAGGTCCTCCTGGCCGGCGTGAGGGTCGAAGAGGTACCAGACGCTCGCCTCCACGGTCAGCTGCGGGAGGAACCGCATGCCGAAGTCCAGCCCGGCGTGGGCGTAGACGCGGTGCGACCCGGCCAGCGGCTCCACCGCCTGCGGATCCACGCTGAACAGCCGGCCCTGCACGCCCACGCGCGCGCCGGCGTAGCTCCACAGGCGCGGCCCACCCACGGCGAAGTGCACGCGGTACATGCCGTGCGCGGAGAAGGAGGTGTCGGTGGAGAGAACCTTCTTCTCGTCGGTGGTGCTGGTGGGCGTGCTGACCCGCACCGTGGTCATGGAGAAGCCGGCGCCGTAGTTGCCGCCGAAGCCGATGCCGCTCACCCACGGGTTCTGGACCGAGGCCAGGGGGAAGGCCTCCAGCTCCGCCAGCACCCCGGAGTAGGGGAAGTCGGAGATGAAGTCCTGCGTCTCGCCGACGGGGCGAGGATCCAACGTGGACCACTCGCGGCAGCTCGTCACCGCCGGCCGGGCGCAGTAGTTCCGCCACAACGTGTGGCCGGAGAGCGTGAAGCGGACCAGGTCCGGCCTCGGCAGCTCCTCGAATGCCGGGGGCAGGTTCTCGTCGGACGCGCGGCGCGGGGGCGGCCGGGTCTCCCGTGGCGGTGGAGGCGGAGGTGGCGGGCGGGTCGCGGTCGTCGTCCCGGTCCCCGTCGTCGTTCCCGTCCCGGTCCCGGTCGTCCCCGTGTCCGGCGGGAGCGTTCGCAGCGGCGGGGGCGGTGGTTCTGGAGGCGCGGGACGGGTGGCGGCGGCGACGGCGGCGGCTAGACGCAGCGCGGTCTCCTGATCGAGGCGGCCGCGCTGCAGGGGGATGTCCCGGGACCACAGCTCGGCGCCGGCGGCGTCGTAGATCACCACGTGGACCTCGCCGGCATGCACGGCCCCGTCCACCACCACGTCCAGCTGCAGCGGCTTGGCGACCGCCTTGATCATCTCCCGCGGGTCCTTGCGCGTGGGGCTGAACCCCTTGCGCAGCGCGGCCTGCCGGAAGTCGCGCGGCGGCACCAGCGCCACCTTGCCGGCGGAGGTCAGCGCCTCCACCACCTGCGTCCGGAGCTTGCCGCCCGCGTCGCCCTCGAAGTCCAGCACCACCGCCCGCTGCGCGAGCGCGGGCCCGGAGAGCGCCAGCAGGATCAGCGCGCACCGCTTCAGGATGGCCGCCGGGCGCCCCACGTCAGCCGCGCTGCACCGGCCAGCCGCGCCGCGCCGCCGCCTTCACCAGCCCGTTGTCCTGCCCGACCGGCGCGATCACCAGCGCGCGCTCCGCGTACGCCAGCATCGGCTCGTCCAGGTTGCCGTTGCCCACCGCGAGGACCGGCCGCACCCCGCGCGCCTTCAGCAGCTCCACCTTCCCCTCCCCCGCCGGCACCGGCCGCCTCGAGCGAGCGGTGAGGCGCCCATTCTCCACCTCCACCTGGACGGCGATCACCCGCTCGGGCGGCACGTCCAGCCAGGCGGCGCCGGGGACGACCGGCCACACCGCGCTCGCGGACACCACCCAGACCTCGTAGCCGGCCCCGGACAGCGCCCGCACCAGCGGCTGGGTGAACGGGAAGAGCTGCGGCGCCATCTGCCGCTGGAAGAAGTCGCGGCAGTGCGCCTGCAGCGCGGCCTCCTCCCAGTCCGCCATCACCTCCGCCGCGAAGGCGTACCCGGTGGCCGGGTCCTCCGCCACCTTCGCCTCGTACACCTCGTAGAGGTCGCGGCGGCCGCGCCAGCGCGGGAGGCGGCCCTGGGCGACCAGCTCGCGGAGCAGCTCCTCCCCCACGTCGCCGCGCCAGAGCGTGCCGTCGGCGTCGAACGCCACCGCCGCGCCGGGGCCCGCCGGCTTCTCCAGCAGCGGGGCCACCACCGCGAGCGCCTCGGGCGAGAGCGGGAGGGGTGCGTGCATGCGTTCGCCGTCTTACCAGAGGCGGTGGAAGGGCGCTCGCGCGCGGCGCTCCCGGAGCAGGATGCGGGCCCATGAGGCCCTCCATCGTCGCCCTCGCGGTCGTCCTGGGAGCGGGTACCGCCTGCTCCGCGTCCAACAGCGCCTGCTTCCGGACCTGCCCGGCCCTCGGCGGCCAGTGGCAGGTCACCTTCGAGGCGGCCACCGATCCCGCCGAGTGTCAGAAGGCCGGCGTCACCGTCTCCGACGGCCTGCTGGCCATCACGCAGCAGACCTCCGCGCTCACCGCCACCTTCGGCGCCGAGGAGCTGAGCGGGACCGCCTACGACACCGGGCAGTTCACGCTGGACGGCCTCACCACGCCGGACGCCGGCAACCCGGACGCGTTCAGCTTCCGAGGCACCTACCTCCCCGGCGCCGACGGCGGAGCGAGCGGCGATTCGCTCTCCGGCCTCTACGACGCGACGCTGGTGCGGCCCTCCGGGCAGGGCCCCGTCACCTGTCGGTTGGTCCGGAACTACACCGCTGCGCGGCGCTGAGAAGAGCGGCGTCGCCGCACGGATCCACCCGCCGCGCGGCGCCGAGAAGAATGGCGCCGCCGCACCGGATCCATCCGCCGCGCGGCGCCGAGGCCGCCCCTGTTACTTCTTCTTCTCCGCCGCCTTCGCCGCCGCCTTCTTGTTGCCGGCGCGCCGCTTCCAGTGCTGCCTGATCTTCATCCGCTTCCGCTGGTGCTTGCTCTTGCTGTTGGCCATGGAGGGCGCGTCTACCTTCAGCCGCGCTGGAGGTCCAGCCCTCACTGATCGCGGTCGGGGCCTGGTTTGGTGGGGAACGGGATGCCCTCGGCGCCGCGGACCTCGGTGGGGAGCACCTCGCCCACCTTCACGTCGCCCTCCTTGTCCACGTCGCGGGGGCGCTCGCGGGCGGCGGGGGCGGCCGGCTCCTGGGGCTTCTTCTTCACCGAGGCGAAGATGGGGCGGGTGGCGTCAACGAAGCGCCGCACCTCGTCCAGCGGGAGCGCGGGGACATGGTGGTCGTTGATCCCGGTCATCTCCCGCGCCATGCACATGGAGTTGAGGATCGCCTCCTCGGTGGCCTCCATCACCGCCTCGTAGAGGGGGTCCAGCCGCTGGTCCAGCAGGATCTTCATCCGGTACACCATCTTCTGGGTGCGCCGCGGGATGACGTTGGCGGTGGAGAACCCCACCACGATCTCCCCCGACCCGTGCGCCGCATAGGAGCCGACCCGGCCAATGCCCAGCGCCACGCGCTTGCAGAGGCGGTTGAGCTGCTGGGAGAGCACCGGCGCGTCGGTGGCGACCACCGCGATGATCGACCCGTAGCTCTGCCCGCGGCGCGGAAGGTCCCGGAACTTCTCCGCCAACAGCTCCCCCACCGGCATTCCCGCCACGCGGAGGTTGTGCATCTTCCCGAAGTTGGACATCACCAGCACGCCCAGGGTGTAGCCGCCGTGCATCTCCGGGAGCTTGCGGGACGCGGTGCCGATGCCGCCCTTGAAGTCGCAGGTGATCATCCCGGTGCCCGCGCCCACCGATCCCTCGGCCACCGGCCCGTCGGAGGCGGTGGCGATGGCCTCCAGCACGTTGGCCTGCTTCACGTGCCGGCCGGAGATGTCGTTGAGCCAGGAGTCGTCGCACTCGCCGACGACGGGGATGATGACGTCGTGCTCGTCGCCGATGCCGGGGTAGCGCTCCACCATGTAGCGCGCCACCGCGTCCGCCACCCTTCCGACGCTCATCGTGTTGGTGAGCATGATGGGCGTCTCCAAAAGGCCCCACTCCATCACCTGGGTGATGCCGGAGACCTCGCCCGCGCCGTTGAGCACGAAGCCGCCGCCGATCACCCGCTCCATGAAGACGTTGCCGGAGCCGGGGAGGATGGCGGTCACGCCGGTGCGCGCCGGCCCCTCGCCCACGCGCAGGGGACCGCGCCCGCGGATGATGGTGGAGTGGCCCACCAGCACGCCCTCCACGTCGGTGATCGCGTTGTACTTGCCGGGCTTGAAGCGGCCCAGCGGCAGCCCCAGCTCGCGGGCGCGGACGCGGGTCTCCGGCTGGTCAGAGGGCGTCGGCATGGCAGGCGCGCACCTTACCAGCGCGCGCCCGCCTCACCAGATCACCAGAGGGGCCGACCGTTGGATCGCGTCACCGGCTGGTCGAACCGCCAGGTCTGTCCGCTATTGCGGTCCAGGAACCACGCCTGGCCCGGGATGGCCTGGCCGGTGCGGTTGGCGAGCTGCCCCAGCTGGCCGACGGCCCCGCTCCGCGAGTCGGTGAAGGTGTTGAACAGCTTGCCCGGGTTGTCCGCCGCCGCCAGCCGGCCGATGAACGAGTTGCGGTCCTGCGAGTACGGGTGCGCGGCGGCCTGCACGCGGAGCCGGTCGACGTCGTCCTGGCTGAAGCGGAGCTGCACGTCCTGGGTGCCGCGGCGCTGGACGGCGTTCTCGAAGGCGGCGCTGTTGGAGGCGCCCATCGCGATCCGCCCCGCGGTGTTCGGGTCCGCGTTGGAGACGACCATGTCGTAGCGGCGCTTGCCCACGTCCTCGGCCCCGTCGGTGCCGAAGGTCCGCGTCATCGTCATCGCCTGGTTGTTGAAGGTGAACGAGTGCCCCAGGGTGGTGGTGCCGTCCGGGTTGGTGGTCACCCGCACCGTCCCGTCCGCGTTGCTGAGCGGCATGCTCGCCTTGGCGGAGAGGGGCCCCAGGCGCGCGTCGAGGGCGGCCCGGTTGTCCTGGGTGCTGCTGAAGGTGTCCGTGCGGCCGGCGCCGATCCCCTTCGCCGGGTCGGCGTCCGGGAGCCTGGACTGATCGGCGATGTACCGGTCGTAGGCGGCGCGGGCCTCCGGGTTGCGGAGGTCGAAGTCGCGGAAGTCGACGTGGGAGGCGCTGTTGCCCTTCTCGCCGGAGAGGGTGACGCCCACCTGCGCCACGGTGCCGGCCTTGAGGTTGGCGTTGAGCGCCAGCTCGTCCGCCATCGCGCGGGTGGAGCCGGTGGTGACGCGCATGGTGTTCTCGTCCAGCCGCTCCACCGAGGTGGTCCGCGCGTTGCTCAGGGTCTGCGTCCCGGTGACGCCGGCCCCGACGGCGACGGGCCCGCCCACGGGAACGGACGCGCTGAGGCCGTCGCTGGCGCCGGTGGACGCGGTGGTGGTGAACGTCACCTTGCCGCCCACCGCCATCTGCTCGGGGAACTTCGGGTCCACTCCGCCCTGGGCGTTCGCCGGGGCGGAGGCGGTGCGGTCCTGCGAGACGCCGGCGGAGACGGAGTGGCTCGCCGTGACGGTCCCGTCGCTCGCGCTGACCTCGCCGGTGGTGGTGTTGCCGACGGTGACCTGGTTCTGGCGGGTCACCACCGGCCCGTCGTCGCCCGCGCGCGCCCGCTCGGTGTTGCTGGCGGTGACCGCGGTGGCGTTGCTGAGCTTCGTCTTGACGCCGGTGCCCGCGTCCTCGGCCTCCGTCGACCGGGTCGCGGTGGCGGAGAAGGTGGCGCCCGTCGGCAGCGAGGTGACCGGCAGCGCGCCGGTGGGCATGCCGCCGGTGAGGTCCACCTTGGGACGATCCGCCGCGGCGGTGAAGTCGCTCCGGCCCTTGCTGGCCAGGACGTTCGGGTCGTCGACGGTGGATGCCGCCGATGCGTCCGGGGCCGCGGCCGCGGGGGCATCTGCGGCCCCAGCCGGAGCGCTGTCATCGACTGCGGGGGGAAGATCGGGAGGCGCTGCGGGAGAAACAGCCATGTCATCCATGTGGGGACTCCTTGAAACTCATTTTCTGAGAGTCGAGGGGGCTAGTTGCGTACATCAGCGCCTATTTCCCCTGATGCGACCACCTGTTACGTGCAGTGTCTGGACGCGGCGCCGGATTTTCTGGACATTGGGGGGTGACCGAAAGAGGCTCCGCGGGGTCATAGGGCGAACACTTCCACCAGGAGACGTATCCACATGAAACTTCAGATGATTGTTTCGGTTGCCGCGGTCCTCGCTCTCGCTGCCTGCGGGGGTCCGACCTACAAGGCAACCCTGAACGGGAACTCCGAGGTCCCGGCGGTCACCACGTCGGCCACCGGCTCCTTCACCGGGACGTTGGACGGGACGAAGCTGGACGTGACCGGCAACTACTCGGGGCTCTCGGGCGCCGCGTCGGCCGCGCACCTCCACGGGCCGGCGGACGCGACCGCCACGGCCTCTCCGGTCTGCACCCTGACCTTCACCGAGAGCGCCACCGCCGGCACCGGCACCCTGGGCGGCGAGTGCACGGGCCTCGTCATGGACGACCTCAACGCCGGCAAGCTCTACGTGAACGTCCACACCGCGGCGCACGGCGGCGGCGAGATCCGCGGCCAGGTCGCCAAGCAGTAGCGATTCGCTTCGCGGCTTTCGGGACCTCCGCTCGGCCTACCGGGCGGAGGTCTCGACGTCTCTACCCCCGCAGGCCCGCCTTGAACTTGAGGTTCGGGTCGAGCGGCGTGGTGAGGTACTTCTGGATGTGCTCGGCGGCCAGGGCCGCCTTCTTCGAATCCATCAGCCCCAGCGGGACGATCAGCGTCCGCTCCTGGCCGACGTTCTCGTGGGCGCGGTCGGTGAGCTTGGAGCGGCAGGTCTTCAGGTACTCCTGCAGGTACTCCTCCGAATACTTCTTCGGCCCGGAGCGCGCCTTCTTCACCTCGTCCTCCAGCGGCTGGAAGTCCAGCACCGCCACCGTGGGGTGCACGCCGTAGAGGAACCAGCTCACGCTGTACACGCCCAGCCGGTCGTGGCTCTGGACCACCTTGTCCAGCGCCGCCGAGTAGTGGGGCGCCATCGCCTCGTTCTCCCGGAACCCTTGCCCGTTCTCCAGGATGGCCTTCTGCGCCTCGGCGCTCTTGGAGATGGCGGTGGCGATCTCGTCGTTGTCGACGAAGAACAGCCCCGCCTGCTGGCAGGTCGCCTTCACCCACGGCGGGGGATCCGCCGGGGAGCAGTCGAACAGCGCCACGAACCGCGCCTTCTCCGCCGTCATACGCCGGACCGCCCTTCCGCGAGCGCCGGCTTCTCTTCCGGCAGCGCGCCGTTGGTTTTCTGGGCCGGGGCACCCGCGTCCGTCGCCGCCTTGCGCTGCTCCCGCTCCTTGTAGCGCCGGATCGCCCCGCTCATGATCTCACCGATGAGCGTACGGTAGTCCATTCCGGCGCCTTCGCAGATCAAGACCAGGTCGGACCAGGAGGGGGTCAGCCCCGGGAGCGGGTTGCACTCCAGGAAGTAGAAGCGCCCCTTGGCGTCCTCCCGGAAGTCCATCCGCGCCACGTCCCGGCACCCCAGGGCCATGAACGCGCCGCGCGCCGCCGCCTTCAGCCGCTCCAGCTGCGCGGGGTCCAGCTTGGCCGGCACGTCGTACTTGATGCGGTCGTTCCAGGCCAGCTTGTGCTCGAACGAGTACACCGGCGTGGGGTCGCCCTTGTCGAGGAAGACGATCTCCATCGGCGGCAGCACGCGCGGGCGGCGCTCGCCCAGCAGGCCCACCGTGAACTCGCGCCCGGAGATGTATTCCTCGACCA
>Ga0134122_10003030_pt1 | contig 12391 bp, 11 predicted proteins | sample KB302_FD_96461 | JGI IMG/M metagenome (GOLD analysis project Ga0134122, IMG submission 96461) | Terrestrial soil microbial communities without Nitrogen fertilizer from Kellogg Biological Station, Michigan, USA - KB3-0-2 | ecosystem: Environmental > Terrestrial > Soil > Unclassified ...
ATGTCGACGATCTGCCGCTCCGACATCCATTCCTATCTCGGCAACCGGCCGAATCCCTGCCCGGGCGTGCTCGGCCACGAAATCATCGGCAGCATCATCGCGCTCGGCGGCAACATCAGGCAGGACATGCGCGGCGACGCGCTCGCCGTCGGTGACCGCGTCACCTGGAGCGAATATTTCATCCCGGGCGAGAGCTACTACACCGAGGTTCTCGACCTGCCGCAGAAGGCGCCGGGCGTGGACAAGTACGGCCACATGGCCGTCACCACCGAGCCCTACCATCACGGCGGCTTCGGCGAGTACTGCTACATCCTGCCGCGCTCCTGGATCCTCAAGCTTCCGGCCGAACTGACCGATGAGGAGGCCACGCCGATCAACTGCGGCGTCGCGACCGTGGTTTGCGTGACGGAAAAGGCGCAAATCGAAATGGGCGACGCGGTCGTGGTGCAGGGCCTGGGGCTGCTCGGCCTCTACGCCGCCGCGATCTGCAAGTCGCGCGGTGCACGGATGGTGATTGGCGTGGACAAAGTGGCGGCGCGGCGCGACCTGGCGGCGAAATTCGGCGTCGACCATGTTTTCGATTCTGACGACATCAAGAGTATTAAGGCCCTCTGCAAACCGGAAGGCGCCGATGCAGTGATCGAACTTTGCGGCGACCCCGGGGTGATTCCCGCGGGAATCGAGATGCTGCGCACGGGCGGACGCTACGTGCTCGGCGGTCTCGTCAACCCGGACGCATTCGTGCAAATCGACGCGAACAAGATCCTGCGCAAGCTGATCACGCTCTCGGGCGTGCACAACTACCATCCGCGCCACCTGATCCAGGCGCTCGAATTTGTGGTCGCGAACCGCAAGCGCTTCCCCTTCCACGCACTGGTCGACGGCAAGTACAAGCTGGAGGAGGTCGGCCAGGCGATGCAGGACGCCGCGGAGCGCAAGGTGCTGCGCGCGGCGATCATTCCATGAGCGCACAGATGAAAATCGAAGAGCCGGATCTGGGCTACAAGCCGCGCGGCCTGTACTACGGCGGGCGCTGGGCCGAAGCGACCAGCGGGCGCAGCTTCGTCTCCATCAACCCCTCCACCGGCCGCAAGCTGGGGGATGTGCCCTATGCCGACGCCAACGACGTCGATCTTGCGGTCAAGGCGGCGGCGAAAGGTTTTCTCGAGTGGCGCAAGGTCGGCATCAAGGAGCGCGCGAAGTGCCTGGAGGCCTGGGCGAAGCGCGTGCGCGAGCAGGCGAAGCGCCTCGCGCTCATCGACGCCGTGGATTCGGGCAACGCGGTGAAAGGCATGGAAGGCGACATGCACTGGACGGCCGACAGCCTGGAATATTTCGCCGGCCTGGTGATGGAGGTGAAGGGCACCACCAGTTCGCTCGGGCCGCGCCACCTGAACTTCACGCGCCGCCAGCCCTACGGCGTGGTGGCGAAGCTGAATCCCTTCAATCACCCGTTCCGCTTCTGCGTCGAGAAGGCCGCAGCGCCGCTCGCCGCCGGCAACTGCGTGGTGATCAAGAGTTCCGAGCAGGCGCCGCTCTCCAGCTTCGAGGTCGCTGCGCTCGCCGACGGGATCTTCCCGCCGGGCGTGGTGAACGTGGTCGCAGGCGACGGCGCCACCGGCGCGGCGCTGGTGGCGCACCCGATGGTGCCGCGCGTGGGTTTCATCGGCTCGGTGGAGACCGGGCGCCTGGTGGCGAAAGGCGCAGCCGACCTGCTCAAGCGCGTCACGCTGGAACTGGGCGGCAAGAATCCGATCATCATTTTTGCCGACGCGGATCCCAAGCAGGCCGCCGCCGCCGCAATCAAGGGCATGAACATGAACCGGCAGGGCCAGTCCTGCAGCTCGACTTCACGCGTCTTCGTGCACGAGTCGCTGCACCGCCCGGTGGTCGATGAAATCGCGCGCCTTGCCGAGGCGCTGCCGGTCGGCTTTCCCTGGATCGAGTCGAACGAACTGGGGCCGATCGTATCCGAGCGCCAGCTCGCGCGCATCCAGGGGTACGTGGATGCCGCGAAAAAGGAGGGCGCAACGCTGGTCACCGGGGGAGACAAGCCCAGGGATCCGCAGCTCGCGAACGGTTTCTTCTTCCGCCCGACCGTATTTGACGGCGTGCGCCAGGACATGCGCATCGCGCGCGAGGAAATCTTCGGACCGGTGATGTCGGTGCTGCCCTGGTCCGACGGCGCGGACATGCTGGCGAAGGTGAACAGCCTGGAGTACGGCCTGACGGCAGCCATCGTCACCAACAGGCTCGACCTCGCGATGGAGGCGGCGGAGCAGGTCGACGCCGGCTACGTCTGGATCAATTCCAACGGCCGCTACATCGGCGAGCCCTACGGTGGCTGGAAGCAGAGCGGGCTGGGCGTCGAGGAATGTTTCGAGGAACTGGTCAGTTACACCCGTATGAAAAACGTCAACATGCGTTGGTAGGTCTTTTCAATCACTGGAGGAAACCATGAAACGAATACTGCAAGTCATATTGCTGCTCGCGGTTGCATTGCCCGCCTGGGCCCAGGGCACCGCGAAACCGGGCGTGCTTACGGTGGGCTTCATCCCCGCGGAAGACTCGCGCGCCATGGTGCGCCAGTCGCAGGCGATCCTCGACATCGTCGCCAAGCACACCGGCATGAAGGTCGACACCTTTGTCGGGTCCGATTACAACGCCACCATTGAAGCGCTGCGCGCCGGGCACATCGACGTCGCGCTGCTCGGGCCTTTCTCCTATGTGCTAGCAACCACGGTGGCGCCGGTCGAAGCGTTCGCCGTGACGGTGACGGCACGCTCGATGCAGCCGAGCTACCAGTCAATCATCATCGCGGGCAAGGACAGCAACATCAATACCATCGCCGACCTCAAGGGCCGCACCTTCGCGTTTGTCGATCCGGGCTCGACTTCCGGTTTCATGGTGCCCTCGGCAGCGATGATCAAGCTCGGCATCACTCCCGAAAAGGATTTCAAGCAGGTGATGTATTCCGGCGGGCACGACGCCACCATCGTCGCGGTGGGTTCCGGCAAGGTGGATGCCGGCAGCGTTGCCGACCGCATTTACGAGCGCGGCTGCGCCAAGGGCCTCGCCGATTGCAGCAAGCTCAAGGTGGTCTGGACCTCGCCGCCGATCCCCAACGACCCGTTGCTCTACCGCAAGACGCTCTCGGACGACATGAAAAAGAAGATCCGCGATGCGTTCTTCAGCGTGAAGAATCTCGCCTTCGGCGAAATGGGCACGGTGGCGCGCTTCGACCCGGCGAGCGACAAGGACTACGATCCGCTGCGCGAGATCGCCTCGGCGCTCAAGCTCGACCTGCGCAAGATGAAGTAGCGGCATGAGCACGGCAGCCACACGATCGGCGATCGATGGCGTGATGGAGGCGCTCGCGGCGCGCAAGCGCTGGCGCTTCCATCACATCGCGCTCGCCGGCGTGGCGGTCGCCTTCCTCGCCTGGTGCGCGGACGGCGTCGGCCTGCGGCCGAAGGAGCTCGGCAGCGCGCTGCCGGCGATCGGCGAGTACTTCTACCGCATGGCGCCGCCGAAGTGGGAGTTCGCAGAGGTGCTGTGGAAACCGGCCGCCGAGACGCTCTATATCGCGCTCTGGGGCAATGTCATCGCACTCCTGATCGGGCTGCCGCTGGGCGTGCTGGCGGCGTCAAACGTGACGCGCTCGCCAGTCTTGCGCAACTGCGCCAAGGCGATCCTGAACCTGCTGCGCAGCATTTCGGAACTGATCTGGGCGGTGTTCTTCGTCGCCGCGGTGGGCCTGGGACCCTTTCCGGGCGCGCTTGCGCTGGGCGTCAACTTCGGCGGCATCCTTGGCCGGCTCTACGCCGAGGCACTGGAAAACATCGACAACGGGCCGGTCGAAGCGCTCGCCGCGACCGGCGCGAGCCGCCTGCAGATCATCGTTTACGCGATGCTGCCGCAGGCGCTGCCGCAGTTCGTCACCTACAACCTGTACTGGTTCGAGGTCGGCGTGCGTTCGGCCACCGTGCTCGGCATGGTGGGCGCGGGCGGCATCGGCTTCGAGCTCGTGACCACCATCCGCCTCTTCGAATGGCGCGAAACCGGCGTGGTGCTGCTCCTGATCCTCGCCATGGTGACGCTCATCGATCTCGCCTCCACCTGGATACGCGCAAGGATCTATTGATGAATGCTCCAGACACGCGCCTGCAGCCCATGCTCTCGATCCGGGGCCTGTCGAAGACCTATCCCGGGGGCGTGCGCGCGCTCAACAACATCAGCATCGACGTCGCCGCCGGCGAATTCCTCGTCATCCTGGGCCCGAGCGGCGCGGGCAAGTCGACGCTGCTTCGCTGCATCAACCGGCTGGTCGATCCGAGCGAAGGGCAGGTGCTGCACAACGGCAGGGAGATCACCGGGCACCGCGGCGATTTGCGCGCCATCCGCCGGCAGTTCGGCATGGTGTTCCAGCAGTTCAACCTGGTGAAGCGCCTCTCGGTGCTCACCAACGTGCTCACCGGGCGGCTCGGCTACCGCGGCATGGGACGCAGCCTCGTCTACAGCTTTCCGGAAGCGGACAAGCGCATCGCCATAGAGTGTCTCGCGCGCGTCAACCTGGAGCAGAAGGCGTTCCAGCGCGCCGACACGCTTTCCGGCGGCGAGCAGCAGCGCGTGGCGATAGCCCGCGCCCTGGCGCAGCAGCCGACCGTGATACTCGCCGACGAGCCGGTGGCGAGCCTCGATCCGAAGATCGCGCGTCAGGTGCTCGGCTACCTGCGCGAGGTGGCGCGCGAACTGGGCATTACCGTGCTGTGCAACCTGCACCAGGTGGACTACGCGAAGGAGTTTTCCGAGCGCGTGGTGGGAATGAGCCGCGGGGCGGTGGTGTTCGAAGGGCCATCGGCCCAGCTTACCGAGGACATTTTGCACCGCATCTACTACCGCGAGCCCGGCGAGGAAGCGAAAGACGAGGCATGAGCGCCACGAACTTCGAGGCCGCAGTTTCCGGCGCACTCGCTGAAGAGTCGCAGCGGCGCGCGCGGCGGCTCGGCAGGGCGCTCATCTGGGCCGTCGCCGTGGTGGCGGTGCTGTGGTTTACCGGCGCCCAGATCGGCATGAATCCCTTGGCGCTGGTGAAGGGCATCCCGTTCATGGCGGATTTCTTTGGGCGCATGTTCCCGCCCGACCTCGGCCACCTGCCGCTGCTGGGCGACGCGACGCTGGAGACCGTGCAGATCGCGGTCTGGGGCACTCTGATCGCGGTACTGATGTCGATACCGCTCGCCCTGCTCGGCGCGCAGAACACGACGCCGCACCCGGTCGTCTTTCACGTCACACGCATGTTCCTCAACGCGCTGCGCTCGATCAACGAACTGGTGTTCGCGCTGATTTTCGTCAGTGCGGTAGGGCTGGGACCGTTTGCGGGCGTGCTCGCGATCGCGCTGCACGCCACCGGCATGCTCGCCAAGTTCTGCGCCGAGGAAATCGAGGGCGTGGACCGCGGCCCGATCGAAGCCATGCAGGCCACCGGCGCCGGCCGCATGCAGGTGATCCTGTTCGGCATCGTGCCGCAGGTGATCCCGGCCTTCATCAGTTACTCCATCTACCGCTTCGACGTCAGCATCCGCGCCGCCACCATCCTCGGCCTCGTGGGCGCGGGTGGGCTGGGCTTCTCGCTCATCAAGACCATGAAGCTCTTCAAGTACCACGAGACCGCCACCTGCATTCTGGTGATTTTCGTCATCGTCTTTGTTTCCGACTGGGTCTGCGCGCGGATCCGGGCGCGCATCATATGAGAATTTTCGTCTGGTTTTTGACCGCGATACTGCTTTCAGGTTGCAGCGGTGGGGCCGAAGACCTGCAGCGGCAGATTGCCAAGGGCAAGGCATTGCTCGCCGAGGGTAAGCATGACGCGGCGGCGGCGGAGTTCCTCAAGGCGACCGCCCTCGACAAGAACTCAATGGAAGCCTGGCTGCAGCTTGGCAATGCCTACGCTGCGCAGAAGAAATACGACGTCGCGCTCGCCGCCTTTGTCGCGGCAAAGAAAATCGACCGCCATTCGGTCGTGCCCCACGTCGCGCACGCCAAGGTGCAGATCGAGCTCGGCAACGTGGAGTCCGCGACCACCGAACTCAATTTCGTCGTCGAGATGGACCCGAAGAACCTCGAGGCGCTGCTCCTGCTCGGCAAGGTCTCGCAGATGCCCACCAAGCAGCCCGACGGGTCGATCGGCGTGTCGAAAGCGAGCATCGAGCGAGCCGAACTCAACCTGCAAGCGGCGGCGGCTCTTGCGCCGGAGAACGCGGAAGTAAAACGGGAACTGGAAAGACTCAAGAATCGCGGAGCGACCAAATGAATTTCAGTTACAGACGCAGTTATCGCGGACCGATCGAGGCGGTGCTGCTCGACTGGGCGGGCACCACCATGGATTTCGGCTGCATGGCGCCGGCGGTGGTATTCATGGAGGTTTTCAAGCGCAAGCAGGTGCCCATCAGCATCGCCGAGGCCCGCGCGCCGATGGGCGCGCACAAGCGCGTGCACATCCAGCGCATCAGCGAGCTCGATTCGGTGCGCAAGCGCTGGCAGGAGACCCACGGGCGGGCACCGAACGACGACGACGTGAGCGCCATGTTCGCGGAATTCGTCCCGCTTCAGCTCGAGTGCCTGTCCACCTACTCGGCGCTCATCCCGGGAACACTGGAGGCGATCGCGGCGATGCGCAAGCGCGGCATCAAGATCGGCTCGACCACGGGCTACCTCACGGAGATGATGCAAATCAACCAGGCGGATGCGAAGCGCCAGGGCTACGAGCCCGATGTCACGGTCTGCGCCTCCGACGTGCCGGCCGGCCGGCCGTACCCCCACATGTGCCTGCTGAACGCCATCAAGCTCGGCGTGAGCACGGTGCAGGCTTGCGTGAAGATCGACGATACCGTGCCGGGCGTCGAAGAAGGCCTGAACGCGGGCATGTGGACCATCGGCCTTGCGGTGAGCGGCAACGAGGTGGGATTGATGCTCGACGAATGGCAGGCGCTGCCCGCGGCCGAAAAAAAGGCGAAGCGCGAGCGCGCCTACCTGCGCATGCAGCAATGCGGTGCGCACTACACGGTCGATACCATCGCCGACATCATGCCTTGCATAGACGACATCCAGGCGCGGATCAGGCGCGGGGAAGCGGCTTGATCCCCGCGACGGCCAACTGATGCAGACGCTCATCAGCATCCTCGCCGGCGTCGCGCTCCTCGTCTGGGGTACGCACATCGTGCGTTCGGGCGTGCTGCGCGTGTTCGGCGGCGGCCTGCGCAAGGTGCTCGCCGACAGCGTGTCGAACCGCTTCCGCGCCTTCCTCGCGGGGCTCGGGGTGACGGCGCTGGTGCAGTCCTCCAGCGCCACGGCGCTGATCGTCAGTTCTTTCGCCGGCCAGAACCTGATGGCGCTCGCACCGGCGCTGGCGGTAATGCTGGGAGCCGACGTCGGCACCAGCCTCATGGTGCTGCTGTTCTCGCTCGACCTGTCCTGGCTCTCACCGCTCGCCATCGGCGGCGGCGTGATCCTGCACCTGTCGCGCAAGGCGACGCGCGCCGGCCAGATCGGGCGCATCGCGATCGGCGTCGGCCTCATCATCCTCGCGCTGCAGCTGATCCTGCAGGCGGCGCGGCCCTTCACGCAGGCAGCCGGCGTGAAGGTGATTTTCGGCACGCTCACGGGCGATCCGATGCTCGACCTCCTGATCGGCGCGCTCTTCACCATGCTCGCCTGGTCGAGCCTCGCGGTGGTGCTGCTCACCGCGGCTTTCGTCGGCAGCGGCCTGATCAGCCTCAAGGTTGCGCTGTTCCTGGTGCTCGGGGCGAATCTCGGCGGCGGTTTGCTCGCGCTCTTCGCCACCTCCGGGTCGAGCCCGGCGGGCAGGCGCGTCGCGCTCGGCAACCTTGTTTTCAGGCTGGCGGGCGTAGCCCTGATGGCGCCCCTGCTCGGCACCATCGAAAGCGGGCTCAGCTGGCTCGATCCCGACCCGCAGCGCCTGGTGGTCAATTTCCACATGGCGTTCAACGTCCTGCTCGCGATCACGTTCATCTTCCTCACCGAACCGGTGGCGCGCCTCGTGGTGCGCCTGATCCCGGAGGACTCCGCCAAGGCAGCTGCGGCGCGGCCGAAGAACCTCGATCCGGCGGCGCTGGAGTCGCCGCCGCTCGCGCTCGCGAACGCCGCGCGCGAGGCGTTGCGCATCGGCGACCTGGTGGAAAAAATGCTCGTCGGCATGCTCGAAGCGATCCGCGCCAACGACGGCAGGCTCGCGCGCGAGGTGAAGCGCATGGACGATGCGGTGGACGACCTCTACACCTCGATCAAGTTCTACCTGACGCAGGTCAGCCGCGAGGCGCTGGACGAGCGCGAGGCGCGCCGCTGGGCCGAGATCATGGCTTTCACCATCAACCTGGAGCACGTCGGCGACATCGTCGAGCACATCGTCGACGACCTGGAGGAGAAAAAGATCTCCAAGGGACGCTCGTTCTCCGCCGCCGGCATGAAGGAGATCGAGGAGCTGCACGCGCGGCTCATGTCCACCCTCGGTCTCGCGCTCAACGTGTTCATCAATGGCAACCTGAAAAACGCGCAGATGCTGATCGCGCAGAAAGTCGAGTTCAGGAACCTCGAGCGCGCCTACGCGAGCACGCACCTCGACCGGCTCGCCTGGCAGACGCCCGAATCCATCGAGACCAGTTCGCTGCACCTGGACATCATCAACGAGTTCAAGCGCATCAATTCGCATTTCTGCGCCATCGCCTATCCGATCCTCGAGGAGGCCGGCGTGCTCGCACCCACGCGGCTGCGCGAGGATGTCATCAATGGAGCGGAACGCGCCGCCAATGGCACGCAAGCGCGCAACGTCTAGCGCGGCGAATCTTTCCGCCGAAGGCGACGTCAACCTCTCGCCGCGCAGGCAACGCTGGGAAGCGCAGCACCTCGGCGCGGCGACGCGCAAGCTGCTCGCCGCGGACGCGAAGCACTTCCTGCACCAGTCGCTCTCCACGCCCTGCTTCAACGCGCTCAAATCGGCGCGCGGCATCTGGCTCGAAGACCTCGAAGGCCGCCGCATCATGGATTTCCACGGCAACAGCGTGCACCAGCTGGGCCACGGCCATCCGCGCGTGGTGGCGGCGGTCAAGCAGGCGCTCGACACGCTGCCGTTTTCGCCGCGGCGCTATACGAACGAATACGCGGTGAAGCTCGCCGCAAAGCTCGCCGCGCTCGCTCCCGGCGACCTCGGCAAGGTGCTGTTTGCCCCCGGCGGCACCGCGGCGATCGGCATGGCGCTCAAGCTCGCGCGCATCGCCACGGGAAGGCACAAGACGGTCTCGATGTGGGATTCGTTCCACGGCGCCTCGCTCGATGCGATCTCGCTCGGCGGCGAGGCGCTGTTTCGCCGCGGCATCGGTCCGCTCCTGCCGGGTACCGAGCACGTGCCGCCCTGCGATCCGCGCGCCTGCCGCTTCGGCTGCGGCGGCAAATGCCATGCCGGTTGCGCCGAGTACGTCGAGTACGTCCTCGCCAAGGAGGAGGACGTGGCGGCGGTGGTGGTTGAGACGGTGCGCTCGACCGACGTCCAGGTGCCGCCGCGCGCGTACTACGAGACCCTGCGCCGCGCCTGCGACCGGCACGGCGCGCTGCTGATCCTGGACGAGATCCCGGTGTGCCTCGGCCGCATCGGCAGCATGTTCGCCTTCGAGCGCTACGGCATCGTTCCCGACATGGTGGTGCTGGGCAAGGGGCTGGGCGGCGGCATCTTCCCGATGGCGGCGCTCCTCGCGCGCGAGGGCCTGGACGTGGCTGCCGAACGCGCGCTCGGCCACTACACCCACGAAAAAAGCTCCGTCGGGTGCGCCGCGGCGCTCGCGACCATCGCGGTGATCGAGAAGGAGCGGCTGCTTGCACGCTCCCGCACGCTGGGCGCGCGCGCGCTGGCGAAGCTGAAGGCGATGCAACGCCGGCTGCCGGCGATCGTGGAGGTGCGCGGCATTGGCCTGTTGATCGGCATCGAGCTCGCGAGTCCCGCGCTGGCGGAGGAGGTGATGTACCGCTGCCTTGCGCGGGGCCTGAGCTTCAAGGTCGGCCAGGGAAATGTCATCGTGCTCGCGCCGCCCCTCGTCATCGCGGCGGCCGAGCTCGATCGCGCGCTCGCAATCGTCCAGCAATCCATCGAAGAGGGTTTGCCATGAGCAAGAGGCTTGCACGCCGCATTGCCACCTGCGTGCTGGCCGCGCTTGGCTTCCTGTATGCGTTTTCGGCGCAGGCACAGCCCTGGCCAAACCGCGCGGTGCGGCTGATCGTGCCGTTCGCGCCCGGCGGCGCCACCGACATCATCGCGCGCAGCGTCGCGCAGCAGCTCGCCGCGCGCCTGGGACAGAGCGTCGTCATCGAGAACAAGCCGGGCGCCGGGACCATCGTCGGCAACTCCGAGGTCGCGAAGTCCAAGCCAGACGGCTACACGCTGCTCTTCGCGCCGACGCCGTTTGTGATCTCGCAGGTGGTCTATCCGTCGCTGCCCTATGACCCGCAGCGGGACTTCACGCCGGTATCGCTGCTTGCCACTTCGCCCTTCATCCTCGTCGTCAATGCGGCCCTCGCGCCCAGGTCGGCCGCTGAACTGGTGGCGCAGGCCAAGGCCAAACCGGGATCGATCACCTTCGCCTCGGCGGGCAACGGCACGGTGCCGCACCTTGCAGGCGAACTGTTCAAGCTGCGCGCCGGCATTGAGATCGTGCACGTGCCCTACAAGGGCGGCGGCCCGGCGATCGTCGACTTGGTGGCCGGACAGGTGGCGATGATGTTCGCCACGCCGATCGAAGTCGGATCCCATCTGCAGTCGGGCAGGCTGCGCGTGCTCGGCACCACGTCCATGCAGCGCCTGCCTTCCCTGCCGGAGGTGCCGACGCTGAGCGAAAGCGGCTATCCGGATTTCGAAGTGCTGTCCTTCTTCGGCGTGCTTGCGCCCGGCGGCACGCCCGCCGAGGTCGTGCAGCGCGTTGCCACCGACCTCGCGGCTGTCATGGAATCGGCCGACGTGCGCGAGCGCTTCACGCAGCAAAGCGCCACGGCGCGCGTGCTCGGCCCGGCGCCGTTCGCGGCGTTCCTCGCGCGCGAACGCGACAAATGGGCCGACATCGTCAAGCGCTCCGGCGCCAAAGTCGACTGAGCAGCGCTTGCGCGTGATTTCAGGGGGCCTGAGCCGTGCCTGAGATGAGCCTGGGCGTGACCCTCGCGGTGCTCGGCGCCGCGCTGCTGCATGCGTCCTGGAACGCGATGCTGAAGGGCGGCAGCGACATGACGCTCGACATGGCGAACGTGGTGGCGGGCAGCGCGCTGGTGGTGGTGCCCTTGCTGCCGTTCGTGCCGCTGCCCGAGCCGGCGAGCTGGCCATACATCGCGGCCTCGATCGTGATCCACATCGGCTACTACACCGCGCTGGTCGGCACCTACCGCGCCGGAGACCTTTCGCACGGCTATCCGCTGATGCGCGGCGTGGCGCCGCTGCTGGTGGCCGGTTTCGGCGCCGCGGTGCTGGGCGAGCTGCCCGGCGTCTGGATGTGGATCGGCATCCTCCTCATCTCCGGCGGCGTGATCGGCATCGCCTTCATCGGCGGTGCTTCGTTCCTGCACAACCGGCGGGCTACCGCGTGGGCGCTCGCCAATGCTGCGCTGATCGCGGCCTACACGCTGGTCGACGGCACCGGGGTGCGCCTCGCCGGCTCGCCCGAGCGCTACGCCGTGTGGATGTTCTTCTTCGACGGCTTTCCCTACGTCCTCATCGTCGCCTGGCTGCGCCGCGCCGACCTCCTGCCCTATGTGCGCGACCACTGGTGGCGCGGACTGGCGGGCGGCGCGTTCGCGGTCGTGGCCTACGCGATCGCGCTCTGGGCCATGACGCGCGCGCCGATCGCCGCGGTGGCGGCGCTGCGCGAGACGTCGGTAATCTTCGCCGCCGTGCTGGGTAGCTGGTTCCTGAAGGAGCCTTTTGGCCGCGCCCGCGTTGCTGGCGCAACTGCAGTCGTTCTTGGTGTGGTTTTTCTCAAATTTTGAATCAAACGATAAAAAGCGCGGAAATCGTCATCGTCGGCGGCGGCATCGCCGGCGTGAGCGTTGCCTATCACCTCGCCAAGCTGGGACGCAAGGACGTCGTGCTGTTGGAGCAGGGTTCGCTCACCTGCGGCACCACCTGGCATGCGGCGGGGCTGGTGGGACAGATGCGGCCCAACCGCTCGATGACGCGCATGAGCCAGTACGGCATCCAGCTCTACGCCACGCTCGAGGCCGAAACCGGGCTTGCCACCGGATGGAAGCAGTGCGGCAGCGTCAACGTGGCGAAGACGCCCGAGCGCTGGATCGTCTACCAGCGCCAGGCGGCGATGGCGCGCAGCTTCGGCATCGAGGTCGA
>Ga0134122_10003031_pt1 | contig 12390 bp, 12 predicted proteins | sample KB302_FD_96461 | JGI IMG/M metagenome (GOLD analysis project Ga0134122, IMG submission 96461) | Terrestrial soil microbial communities without Nitrogen fertilizer from Kellogg Biological Station, Michigan, USA - KB3-0-2 | ecosystem: Environmental > Terrestrial > Soil > Unclassified ...
CCAGCCGGGGCGCGTCGATGGCCCGCTGCACCGGCATGCCGTAGGCGGTGACGTTCAGGAACACCTGCAGCATGGCCTGCTGCTGCACGTCGCCGCCGGGGGTGCCGAACGGCATGAAGAGCTTGCCGTTCTTGAACGCCATGGCCGGCGCCGGCGTCAGGCGCGGGCGCTTGCCGGGCGCCACCTCGCTCGGATGCCCCGACGCGAGCCACCCCTGCGAGCCGCGCGGCGAGATCACGCAGCCCACGCCCGGCACCACCGGCGAGTCCACGCACGGATCGCTGGGCGTGGACGAGAAGCCATTGCCCTGCTCGTCCACCACGCAGACATAGGAGGTGTCCAGCAGGCCGCTGACCCCCTTGAGCCCGGGCGGAGTCCGGGGCGCGCCGTTCTTCACCGCGGCGAGCCCGTAGGGATCGCCCGCGGGCGGCATTCCCGGCCAGGCGCGATCCGGGTGGATGAGGGCGCGGCGGGCCTTCGCGTACACCTTGGAGAGGAGGCCGTCGGCGGGCACCTTCACGTGCCGGGGATCGCCGTAATAGGCCTCGCGATCGGCGAAGGCGAGCTTCATCGCTTCCACGATGAGATGGAGCGCCCGGGGCGAGTTGTGGCCGAGCCCGGCGAGGTCGTCCCCCTCGAGGAGATTCAGCATCTGGAGCAGCACCGGTCCCTGGCAGTAGAAGCTGGACGTGGCCACCTCGTATTCATGGAAGCTCGTCTTCAACGCGGGCGCCACCTCGACCGCGAACTCCGCGAGGTCCTCGTAGCGAAGGAGCCCACCCGCCTTCTCGTGGTAGGCCGCGATGCGCCGCGCGATCTCGCCCCGGTAGAAGACGTCGCGCGCGGCGGCAATGGCCTTCACGCGACCCTGGCGCCTTGCCTTGGCCTCCCCGTCCATCATGAGCTTGATGGTGGCCGCCAGCTCGCGCTCCACCAGGATCTGGCCGGCCCTGGGGGCCTTGCCGCCGGGCAGGTACACGGCGGCGGACGAAGGCCAGCGGGCCAGCTTGTCCGCGCTCCGCTCGAACATGGCTGCGCTGAAGGTCGAGACCGGATACCCGTTCTTCGCGCATTCGTAGGCGGGCGCGGCCACCTCGGCGAAGGTCTTGGTGCCCCAGCGCGCGAGCGCGGTGCACCAGGCGTCCGGAGTGGCCGGCACCACCGTTCGCAGGAGGCCGACCGGGATCTCGCCGCCACACTGCGTCCGGTAGTACTCGGCGGAAGCCAGGCGCGGATAGGGCCCGACGCCACTGACCTCATAGGTTTTCTTCGACTTCGCCACGTGCACCAGCAGCGGCCCGACGCCCGCGAAGCTGACCATGTCGGGATGCACCACGCCGAGCATCATGCCCGCCGCGGCGCCCGCATCGATCGCGTTCCCCCCGGCTTCGAGGATGCGCGCCGCCGCCTGCGCGGCGAGCGGATGCCCCGCCGCCACCATCCAGCGGCGTCCCATCACCTGGTTCATGACTCCCGAGGCGGCCTGCGGATTGTTCTTCTGGCTTTGCGCGGCGTCTAGGCTCATGACCGTATGGTAACATAGCGGTATGTCTACGTTCCCGCTCATCGGCGTGAGCATGTCCATCACGGTCAAGGCCTCGCCCGAGCGCGCGTACGTGAACTCCACCTATCTCAACGCGATCCAGCAGGCCGGTGGCGTGCCCGTCGCGCTGCCCGCTCAGCTCTCGCCGCGCTCGTGGGAGCGGCTGGCCGCCGGGCTCGACGGCCTCCTGCTGACGGGCGGCGGCGATATCGATCCCGCGCTCTTCGGCGAGACGCCGCATCCCACGCTCTACGACGTGGCGCCGATCCGGGACACCTTCGAGGCCACCGCCGCGCGCTGGGCGCTCGAGCGCCAGGTGCCGCTCCTCTGCGTCTGCCGCGGCCTGCAGGTGCTGAACGTGGCGCTGGGCGGCACCCTCTATCAGGACGTGGGCACCGAGCCCGGCACCCAGCTCGAGCACAGCCAGAAGGGGCCGCGCGACGAGCCCACCCACAAGGTGAAGGTGACGCCGGGCAGCCGGCTCGCCGAGGTGCTCGGCGCCGACGAGGTCGAGGTGAACAGCATGCATCACCAGGCGGTCAAGGCCCTGGGCCGCGGCCTCACCGCCTGCGCCTGGGCGCCCGATCAGATCGTGGAGGGCCTGGAGCTGCCGGGTCACGACGGTTTCCTGTTGGCAGTCCAGTGGCATCCCGAGGAGCTGATCGGGCACTCCGAGCCCGCGCGGCGCCTGTTCTCCGCTCTCGTCACGCACGCCGCCGCCGCGCGCACCCGCAAGTAACCCCCGCTCCCGGCCCCGGCCCCCGGGGCGCCCGGAGGATGTCATGCCCAAGACTCGCGGCACCGGCCTCCTGATGCTGTGGACCGACGTGGACGCCGCGCACGAGGCGGAGTTCAACCGGTGGTACAACGAGGAGCATCTCCAGCATCTGCTCAAGGTGCCCGGCTTCCTCTCCGCCGCGCGCTACGAGGCCATCTCCGGCGGGCCGAAATATCTGGCCATGTACGAGCTGGAGGACGCGAGCGTGCTCCGGACATCCGCCTTTCTCGACGAGGTGCGCTTTCGCCCCTCGCCCTGGCGGACCAAGGCCTCCGGGGGCCATGTCGGGCGCAACTACTTCGTGCAGGGCTACCGGCAGATTCACCCGGCGCGGACCAATCCCGTCGAGCTGACCATGGGGCCGTCGCCCTATCTGCAGATGGGGCGCATGGACATCCCCGCCGCCATGGAAGAGGAGTGGAACGCCTGGTACAACACGGTCTACGTTCCCGACTACCTCGGCGTGCCCGGCGTCATCCGCGCTCGGCGCTTCACCGTGGTGGACGGCCAGCCGAAGTACCTGACCGTCTACGAGTTCGAGCGGGCGGACGTGCCGAAGAGCGACGCCTGGAATCGCGTCCGCGACCTGAACCCGTGGACCCATCGCATCCGTCCCTTCATGAAGCTCGACGCGGGCTCACCTGCGGTGTTCAAGCGGATCTTTCCGGACCCGGTGTGAAGGGGGAATCGCCGATGCGTCGGGGCATGATCTGCGCGGCACAGCCGGAGTCCACCGAGGCGGGGGCGCTCGTCATGCGCGCGGGCGGCAATGCGGTGGACGGCGCCATCGCCTGCGCGCTCACCGCGGGGGTGGTGGACCCGATGATGACCGGCATCGCGGGCTTCGGAAGCTGCCAGGTCTACCTTCCCGAGCGGGGGGTCCACGAGTGCATCGACTTCCACGGCAAGACCCCGGCGGCGGCGCGGCCCGACATGTGGGCCCACCTCATCGAGGGCGAGACGCGCGACGGCTTCGGCTTCGTGCTGAAGGGACGCGTGAACGACCTCGGCTATCAGTCCATCACGGTGCCGGGCAGCCTCAAGGCCTTTCACGAGGCGCAAACGGCGTACGGCGCCCTGCCGTGGGCGCAGGTCGTCCAGCCCGCCATCGACTGGGCGGAGCGGGGCTGGCTGGTGAAGAACCACGTGGGCTACTGGTGGGCCATCGAGGAGCAGCTCGGGCGCGTGGCCAATCCCGAGCGGCTGCGCTTCAGCAAGAGCGGGCGCGCGCTCTACTGCCGCCCGGACGGCAGTCCCAAGCGCGTCGGCGATACCGTGCGCAATCCCGAGCTGGCGGAGACGCTGCGCAAGATCGCCAAGGGCGGCGCGGACGTCTTCTACCGGGGCGAGCTGGCGGAGCGGATCGCCGAGGACATGCGCCGCCACGGCGGGCTTCTCTCCGCCGGGGACCTCGCGAGCTATCGGACCATCCATCGCCCGCCGCTCTGGGGCACCTTCCGGGACTGGCGCCTCGCCACCAACCATCCTCCCGGCGGCGGCCTGATGCTGCTCCAGATGCTCAATATCCTGGAGCAGTTCGATCTGAAAGCGCTCGAGCACAACAGCGCCGCGTACATCCGGGTGGTCTCGGAGGCGATGAAGCAGGCGGTGGCGGACAAGGAAGCCCATGTCGGAGACCCGGCCTTCGTCGAGGTGCCGGTGGACCGGCTGCTGTCGAAAGAGTATGCGAGGTCGGTGGCGGAAGGGATTCGGGCCGGCCGGCGCGTCCGCATCGACCGGGTAGGGCTCGGCGAGTCGAAGGACACGACCCACGTGGCCGTCATCGACCGCGACGGCAACGCGGTGAGCATGACGCATACCCTCGGCATGCCCTCCGGCGTGATCACCGACGGGCTCGGCTTCATGTACAACGGTGCCATGAGCGTCTTCGACCCGCGGCCGGGGCGCGCGGGCTCGGTGGCGCCGGGCAAGAGCCGCTTCAGCGCCATCTGCCCCACGCTGGTCTACGAGGCCCAGGGGCTGCGCGCCGCCATCGGCGCGCCGGGCGGCGCCCAGATCGCCATCGGGGTGATGCAGGGGCTGGTCAATCTCCTCGAGTTCGGCATGTCCATGTCCGACGCGGTGGCGGCGCCCCGCTTCAGCGCCACCAGCCACATCATCGACGTGACCATGCGGATCCCCACCTACGTCACCGACGAGCTGGAGCGCGACGGCCACACGGTGGCGCGCAATCCCAACACGTTCGACGTGGCCGCGGTGCACGGCATCGAGGTGCGCCCGGACGGGACGCTCCACGGCGGCGCCGACCCCGGGCATGACGGGATGGCGCTGGCGGTCTAGCCCTCAGTCGCCCAGCCGGTACACGCGGCGGGCGGTGCCCGCGAACAGCGCGCGCTTCTCCTCCGATGACGCGCCGGCGGCGGTGCGCTTGAGCGCGTTCCACAGGGCGGCCCAGCCTATCCCCATCTTGTCGACGGGGAAATTGCTCTCGTAGAGACAGCGGTCCGCGCCGAACAGCTCGATGCAGGGCTCGATATAGGGCCCCCAGAGCGACGCCAGCTCGCTCGAGGACGGCGGCGCGGGCTGGCTCCGATAGTCGTAGGCGGCGAGCCGCATCATCATGCCGCCGAGCTTCATGACCACATTGGGGCAGCGCGCCAGCTCGGTCACGCCCTTCTTCCAGGCCGCGTAGACCTCGTCCCGCTTGCCCAGATAGGGGCCGTAGCCGAGCGGCCCGCCCACATGCCCCACGATGATGCGCGCGTCGGGGCAGGCCCGCGCCAGCTCCACGATGTCGCCGAGCTGCGGATGAAAGGCCCAGGCGTCGAGCGAGAGGCCGCGCGCGGAGAGCCGCGCCAGCCCCGCGCGCAAGGCCCCGTCCCGGTAGAGATGCGGCCCGCTCGCCGTCTGGCTATTGCCGATGACCGGGCTCGCGTCCCAGGCCGCCGAGTGCCGCACTCCGCGAAAACGACCGCCGCCGGCGCGGATCAGGGCCTCCAGCACCGGCTCCACGCGGTCGCCCAGGGTGAGGTCGGCGAATCCCACGATGCCGGCAGCCACCCGCGTGCCGCCGTAGTTGCCGCTGTCGCTCATCGCCGCAATGCCCGCCACGAACTCGGTCTCCCCGACCGGCCGCATCGCCTCCGGTCCCCCCGCCCGATACATGGCGTGGCATTCCATGAAGACGCTGGCCACCAGATTGTGGCCCCTGCGAACATCGTCGAGGAACTCGTGGAGGAGATACCGGTGGCCGTTCCGCTCCCACAGGTGATGGTGGGTGTCGATGATGGGGAGCTCGGGCTCGAGAATCGGCTCGGGCGGGGCCTTGGCCAGCCAGGCCTCGTCGGGAGGATGGATGCGGCCGAACTGCGTGGGTCGCGTCGGGACGCTCATGAGCGGAGTGTAGCTTGACTCGCTCCGCGCAGCATGGGCTGGGAAGGCTTGAGCGACGGCGCGCTCTGCCGTGCCCTCAAGGATCCGAAGCGGAACGGTGGGCGATCCATGCCCTCCCTCGTTCAGCACATGACCTCGGACGCCGCTCGTTCAGTGAGCATGGAATCCCGGCCCCCGCACCGTCCCCCCATTGAGCCAGAGCGACTTCCACGAGGCCGTGAGACGCTGGGCGGCCACCGGCGCCGCCTGCCCGTCCTAGGGTGAAGTTAAATCTAGGTAGGACGGGGTTGCGGGCCCACACTGAGAGCCAAGGGGGGCGAGCCATGGCCATACAAGTTCGCGAACCCGGGACCGGCTCGGTGATCTGTCCGGACTGTGGGCACCAGCTGCGGCGGACCGACATGATCCTCGAGCGGGATCAGTTCGTCCTGCAGCTCGAATGCCCGTCCTGCGGCTACAAGAGGAAGTGCGCGCTGCCCTAGCCGGCGAGGCGCTCCACGACGTGCCCGTCGGGGACGAGCCTGATGTACTCGAAGTAGTACGGGAGGCACTCGTCGGTGGCCGGGCGCCCGGGCCCCAGGTCAATGGCGGGCATGCGGCATCCCCTCCGTGGCCTGCCGGCTAGACAAGCGTCCACCGGGAGGCGGCCCCGCTCACCTTCTCCTCGCGCACCCGATTCTCCGCCGCCAGCTTCTTGAGGTGCGAGTGCACGGACTGGCCCGCCATGAGGTGCAGCGCCTCGGGCACGTCCTTGTAGATCACCTTGACCATCTCGGGAATGGTGCGCGTCCCCGCCCCCATCACCGCGAGAATCTGGCGCTCCCGCTCCAGCCGGTGATCGATGTACTCCTGGATCCTGGCCTTCGCGTTCTCGATCACGGGGCCGTGGGCCGGGTAGATGCGCTCCACGTTGAGCTTCTGGATGCGGCGCAGCGAGGCCATGTACTGGACGAGGTCGCCGTCCTCCTCGGGAATCACGGTGGTGGAGCCGCCCAGCACGACGTCGCCGGTGAAGAGCGCGCGGGTCTCCGGCACGTAGTAGCAGAGGTGGTCGGACGCATGACCCGGCGTGTGGATGGGCACGAGGGTGACGCCGTCGGCCTCCACCTTCTGGCCGTCGCGGAGATCGGTGATGCCGGCCGGAAGATCCGTATCCTTGTGGATCATCTTGGACACCGGCGTGCCGGGAAACTGCGTGAGGAGGTCCTTCACCCCGCCCAGATGGTCCTTGTGGCGGTGGGTGAGGAGCACGCGCGCCGGCTTGCGCCAGCCGCGCTCCGCCATGTAGGTCTCGAGCAGCGGCATCCACCCTGCCACGCCCACGCCGGTGTCGATCAGGATGGGCTCCCGGTCGCCGACGAGGTAGGTATTGGTGCCGGGCCCCGTCATCATGCCGGGATTGAGGCCGAGCACGCGGCCCACCCAGTCGGCGGGGGTGGCCGTCTTCGGAAACTCCGGATCGATCCAGGGCATGTGATTCCTTTCCGGGCTCAGGCCGCGGACTCGACCAGGCTAGGCCACACCGAGATAGCGGCGCTTCACGTCCTCGTTCGCCTCCAGGCCCGCCGGCGTCCCCTCGTAGACGATCTGCCCCTTGTTCACCACGTATACCCGGTCCGCCACCTGCAGCGCCAGATGATAGTTCTGCTCGACGAGGAGAATGGACAGGCGCTCGTCCTTGAGCCGCTTCACCACCTGGCCGATCTCGCGGACGATGAGGGGGGCCAGACCCTCGGAGGGCTCGTCCAGGAGAAGCAGGCGGCCATTGGTGAGGAGCGCGCGCCCGAGGGCCAGCATCTGCTGCTCGCCGCCGGACAGCGTGCCGCCCGCCTGTTCCGCCCGCTCGCGAAGCCGGGGGAAGAGGGCGAAGACGCGCTCGAGCGTCCACCCGGTGGAGCGGGCGCCCAGCGTCAGGTTCTCGCGCACGCTGAGAGGGTCGAAGATGCGGCGGCCCTGGGGCACCAGCGCGATGCCGCGGCGGGCGATGCGATGCGCCGGCCAGGCCTCGATGGCGTCGCCGTCGAAGACGATGCGGCCCGCGCGCGGCGGCGTGAAGCCCACGATGCTGCGGATCACCGTGGTCTTGCCCGCTCCGTTGCGGCCCAGCAGGGCCACCGCCTCCCCGGCCCCCACCCGAAGCGTCACGCCGTGGAGCACGTGGCTCTCGCCGTAGTAGGTCTGGATGCCCTCCACCTCCAGCAGGGCGCTCATGCCGAGCCCAGGTAGACTTCGTAGACGCGCGGGTCCGCCTTGACCTCGGCGAAGGAGCCCTCGGTGAGAACTTCGCCGTAGTGGAGCACGGTGACGCGATCGGCGAGAGACGCGACGACGTCCATGTCGTGCTCGATGATGAGCAGGGTCACCTCGCGGGGCAGGCGCTCCAGCATCCGCGTCATCCGCAGCGTCTCCTCCGGCGACATGCCCGCGGTGGGCTCGTCGAGGAGAAGCAGCCGTGGGCGGGTGGCCAGCGCCACGCCCACCTCGAGCTGGCGCTGCTCGCCGTAGGAGAGCTGGCCGGCGGCAGCGTCGAGGCGCTCGGCCAGGCCCACCGCCGCCGCCGTCTCGCGCGCACGCTCCAGCGGCGCGCGCAGCCGCGCCACCGAGCCGAGCAGGTTCCAGCTCCCCCGCCCGTCCCCGGCGGCGGCGAGCCGGAGATTCTCCACCACGGTGAGCCGCGGGAAGAGGTTATTGCGCTGAAAGGAGCGCGACAGGCCGCGGCGCGCGATCGCGTGGGGCGCCAGCCCCGCCATCGGCGCGCCCCCGAAGACGATGGCGCCCGCGCTGGGGACGAGCTGCCCGGTGATGAGATTGAACAGCGTGGTCTTGCCCGCGCCGTTGGGCCCGATGATGGCGCGCCGCTCGCGCGCGGCCACGCTCAGCGAGACGCCGTTGACCGCGCTCAGCGCGCCGAAGCGACGGGTGAGGCCCTCCAGGGCGAGAATGCTCTCCGTCACGCGCGCAGCCCCACGCGCCCGCGCAGCGCGCCCACGATGCCGCCGGGGGCGAAGAGCACGAGGAGCACGAAGGTCAGCCCGAGGATCAGCATCCAGCGCTCCGTGTAGGAGGAGACCAGGCTCTGGAGGAGGATGAACGCCCCCGCGCCCAGGATGCCGCCGAACAGCGTGCCGGTGCCGCCGATGATCACCATCAGGAGCGCTTCGCCGGAGGTGGTCCAGAGAAAGGCGCTGGGCGAGATCGAGCCCACGAACTGCGTGTAGAGCGAGCCCGCCACGCCCGCCAGCATGCCCGCGATGACGAAGGCGGCGAGCTTGTAGCGGTTCACCGGATAGCCCACCGCCTGCATCCGCGCCTCGTTCTCGTGGATGCCGCGCAGCACGTGCCCGAAGGGCGAGCGGACCACGCGCCAGAGAAAGAGCGCGCAGACGATCGCGATCACGAGGAGATAGGCGTGAAAGGCGCCGGTGCTCCCGATGCTCATCCCGAGCACGGCCGGGCGCGGGATGCCGACCAGGCCGTCCTCGGCGCCGAGAAACGCGTTCTGGAAGGCCACCGCGTAGAACATCTGGGAAAAGGCCAGCGTGAGCATGATGAAGTACACGCCGCTCACCCGGATGGAGAAGAAGCCGATCACCAGGGCCCCCAGCCCGGCCGCGACGGCGGGCGCCACCAGCGCCGCGAGCAGGCCGGGGAATTTCGGGAGCAGGAGCGCCGCGGTGTAGGCCCCGATGCCGAAGAACGCCGAGTGGCCGAAGGACACCATGCCCGCGAAGCCCATGAGGAGGTCCAGGCTCATGGCGAAGATGCCCCAGATGAGAATTTCCTGGAGGAGCTTGACGGGATAGGTCCCGGCGGCAAGCGGGAACAGCGCCACCGCCGCCGTCAGCACGATCAGAGCCGCCGCCCGCGCGAGGACGGGACCGGTCACTTGAGCGCCCGACCGAAGAGGCCCTGGGGCCGCATCAGGAGAACCAACGCCATCACCACGTAGATGATCAGCATGGAGGCGCCGGGGAGCCACGCCTTCCCGAATGTCTCCGCCTGGCCGATGAGGAGGCTGCCCGCCAGCGAGCCCTTGAGGCTCCCCAGCCCGCCCACCACCACCACGATGAGCGCGGGGATGAGGATGGAGGCGCCCATGGGCGGATAGGCGGACTGGATGGGCCCCGCGATCACGCCCGACAGACCCGCCAGCGCGGCCCCGAAGGCGAACACGAGGGTGAACACGCGGTGGATATTGATGCCCATTCCCGCCGTCATCTCCGAGTCGTAGACGCCGGCCCGGATGATGGCCCCCAGCCGCGTCTTCTCGATGACCAGCCAGAGCCCGATCGCCATCACGAGGCCGAACGCGATGACGAAGAGCCGATAGGAAGGAATGACGGCGCCCCACACATTCACCGAGCTCGCGAGGAGCTCCGGTGTCGGGATCGATCGGATGCGCCCGCCCCAGATCCACTTCACGAGGTCCTCGAACACGTAGATGAGCCCGAAGGTCAGGAGCACCTGATCCAGCGGCCCCCGGCGGTAGAGCGGTCTCAGGCAGGTTCGCTCCACGACGATGCCCACCACCCCCACCGCGAGCGGCGCCACCGCGAGGGCCAGCCAGAAATTCCCGGTGGCGGCGATGAGGGCCAGCCCCGCATAGGCGCCGAGCATGTAGTAGGAGCCGTGGGCCAGGTTCACCACGTCGAGCATCCCGAAGATCAGCGTGAGCCCGACCGAGAGCAGGAAGAGCAGCACCCCGTAAGACAGCCCGTTCAGCGCCTGCGCGAACAGATCGGAGCCTGCCATCGCGGGCTAGCGCAGCACGGGGGCCGAGCCCGAAGGCTCGACCCCCGCGGAGCCGATGATATCGATCAGGAGGGAAGTGTGCACCCGGTGCCGGGGTCGCGCACGTCAGCGACCTTGTCGAACGGGACATTGTTGAGCCCGCCCGCCACTTCCTTCACCTCGCGGATGTAGATGAAGGGCTGGATCACGTTGTGCGTCTTGGGGTCGAAGCGGAACGGGCCGCGGGGGCTCTCGAACGCGGTGGCCTCGATGGCCGCGACCAGCTTCTCCTTGTCCTGAGTGTTACCACCCACCGCCTTGAGGGCGCGCACGATGGTCTCGGCGGTGTCGTAGCCCTGGCAGGCGAAGCCGTCCGGCATCTTGCCGCCGAACTTCGCGCGGAAGTCGCGCACGAACGCCACGTTGGTAGGGTTCTCAAGCAGCGGCGTGTAGAAGTGGCCGGTGATCACCCCCAGCGCGGAGCGCCCCTGCGCGGGCAGCACGTCGGGCTCGGTGAGGAAGCCAGCGCCGGTGAGCTTGATGCTCTGCTTCAGCCCGAACTGGTCGTACTGCTTCACGAAATTCACCGCGTCGGTGCCGGAGAAGAAGGCGTAGACCGCCTTGGCCCCCGACTGGCGGATCTTGGTGAGGTACGGCGCGTAATCCGTCTCGCCGAGCTTGGGATAGTCCTCGCCCACCAGCTTGCCGCCCGCGGGAACGAAGGTCTCCTTGAAGGCGCCGAGCTGATCCTTCCCCGCCTGGTAGTTGGGCGCCATGATGAAGACGTCCTTGGTGAGGTTCTTCGCCACCCACCCGCCCATCGGCTGATTCGGCTGCCAGTTCGAGAAGGACGTGCGGAAGATCCACTTCGAGCAGCGCTCGCGGCTGATGGCATCCGCGCCCGCGTTGGAGACGATGAGGATGGTCTTGCTGTTGTGGACCTTGTCCCGCATGCCCATCAGGATGCCCGAGTGCACGGGCCCGGTGAGGATGTCCACCTTGTCGGACTCGATGAGCTTCTCCGTCTTCCGGATGCCCACCGGCGGCTGCATCTCGTCGTCTTCCTTGATCATCTCGATCTTGCGCCCCGCCACCGTCCAGTTCTCGCGGGCGAAGACCAGTTCCATGGCCTGGGTGATGCTCTCGCCGAGCACCGCGTACACGCCCGAGTAGGGCAGCACGAGGCCGATCTTGATGGGCGCGCCCTGGGCATGGGCCCGGAGCACCCAGGGACCGGCGGCCGCGCCCGCCGCGATCGCGGAGGCCCCGCCGAGGAATTTCCGTCGTGTCAGTTGCGCCATTGCTCCTGTCCTCCTGATTGCCGTGCCGTTTGAGCGGTGAACGGTCTGAAAAGCCACCCGATGGTACACCAAGACAAACGCGCGACCTAGGCGGCCGGTTCGGCGGCGGCCTCGACTCTCACGCCGCGGCCAGGAGGGAAATCACGTAGTTCCCCGACCCCGACGACGGGCCGTAGGCGTGCACCCGGGCGGCATACCGCTGGCCGGACTCCACCAGCGCGCCCAGCATCATGGCCAGGTGCCGCCCGCCCATCTCGGCCTCCACCGTGCGCACGTAGTCGGGCAGCCAGCGCCAGAGCGCCTCGTAGTCACCCGCCGTGAGCCGCTGGGCGAACTCGTGGTCGAGCGCCTGGTCGGCGGGCAAGGGCGCCCGCTCGGGACCCCGCACCAGCTTGTGCGAGACGCTGCCGCTGGCGACGAAGCCCACGCGCCGGTCACCTTCGCGGGCGATCTGGGCGAGGTAGCGGCCCCAGGCGAAGCACTCGTCGAGATCGCTGGAGAGGCACACCGAGATGGGCACCATGGGAAGCCGCTGGGCGCGGTCGAGATAGCACACCATCGGCATCACGGTGCCGTAGTCGAGCGGGTAATGCACGTCGTTGGCGAGGACCGCCAGATGGTCCTTGGACTTGCCGCGCGCCACGAGCGCGGACGCGAGGCCGTAGTCGCCCGGATAGTCATAG
>Ga0134122_10003033_pt1 | contig 12390 bp, 11 predicted proteins | sample KB302_FD_96461 | JGI IMG/M metagenome (GOLD analysis project Ga0134122, IMG submission 96461) | Terrestrial soil microbial communities without Nitrogen fertilizer from Kellogg Biological Station, Michigan, USA - KB3-0-2 | ecosystem: Environmental > Terrestrial > Soil > Unclassified ...
AGTAAGGCTTGTCCAGATCGTTGAGTTTCAGCTGCGCGATGGATCGATCGAGTTCATCTCCCATCGCCTTAATGACCGGATCCGACGTTGTCACCGGAGTTGTTCGAGAAGACTGAGCCGCTGCTCGAGCCTGGCCATTCTGAGCGCCCTGTCCGAAAGACACCAATCCCGCTGTGACCATGAACCACGCGGATAACCACGCCGCCCGCTTCGATTGTTGCAAAGAATGCTTTGGTTTCGTTCCGGATCTCATCCCTAATTGCCTCCCGTCGGCGGAGGTAGAATCGGCATCCGTTCCGAAGATTTCGCCTTCTTCTGAACCTCTATTTGAGTTGTCAATATGCTGGGTGCGACCGCAGAAACGGGAACATAACCGGACTCGGCGCCGCAGAATCCGTTAAAAACTTCCAATTTGTCCGAGGCCGCAACAATCTTGCTGAACGAAGTCAGCGGCGTGCCGATCAGATCGACGCCGCGAACCAGTTCGTCGGGTCTCCCATCGACATAGATTTTGTAAACCATGATGGGCGTGACTTGAAACGCCTGAGGACTGTCGCGAGTGGTCAGTGTGAACCCGCCGGAAATATCTTCGAAAAAGAGACCAAACTGTTTGCCCTGGGTCTTCGCTTCGGCGATGAGCATTTCCTTCAGCTTGGCGTTCGAGACAGTCTTCGATACCTTCACAATCAGATTCCCCTGCCGGCCGACGGCCTGTTTCCCAGGCGCCTTACGGCCATGTCCATTGGACTGTTCGAAGCCAGCGACCGGAGACCGCGAGAGAAGGAAGTTCCTGAGGATACCGTTTTCGACAACATTCACCGGCTGTGACTTCACACCTTCGTCATCGTAGAGGTAGTAGCCATTCAGATCTGTACCCGCGATTCTCTCTGTCGTTGGATCGTCGATGACCGAAATAAAATCCGGAAGAACCGGCTTGCCGACCTGCTTCGCAAACGTCTGGCCTTCGTTTTCATTCTTCTGACGCTGACCTTCAACGCGATGCCCGAAGATTTCGTGAAAGAAAACGCCGGCGGCCCGGCCGGAGAGAATTGCGGGCCCGGTGAAAGGTTCCACCATCGGAGCGTTTCGAAGGGCTTTGAGGTCCTTGGCCATTTTATCGACCATCGCGCGGACTTCGGAATCCTTGGGCATGCCGTCGATCGAATGGGCGTCGAAGGATTCAAAACGATACAGTTCCATGCCGTCGGTGGCTTTTGTGACGGCATACAGCGACAGACGATACTGGATTGTTCCGGAACGAACGGCCGTGCCTTCGCTGTTCACAACGTATTGATTGTTCGCATTCGAAGTGAACGTGGAGGAGCCCTCGATGACGTCCGGATACTTGTTGAACAGTGCGGAGTATTCCTTCGTCTTCTTCTCCCAGTCCGCAATGTTCACGTCGAAGCTCTTAAGCGGCAGTACGTTTTTCTGCGCCGTTTCGCGAGACAGGTCGGCCGACGTGTCCTCTTCAGCGACATTGACGGCTCGATTCGCTTTGACCGATGTCAGGCGCGCCGCGCCGGACTTGTACTGGCGGTCCGTGGCGAGCCAGATCACGCTTTTCAGGGCATCGATATCATCATCGATTGGCATGAGTACGGATGCGATCTGACCTCCTCCTCCGCCACCGTTGCCTCCGCGGATCTGATGCGTATTGTCGAAATCGTAGTCCCCGACGCGGACTTCGACGTCCAGGACGCGGACCTTGTCCCTGTCGCTGGCCTGCAGGGCGCCCTGCGCAGACTGGATCTCAACTGTGGCCGTTTCATTGACTTCATAGCCCATAAAGTAAGGACCGGGATTGCCTTGCTTTCCGAGCAACGTCATGGCCCGTTTCATTTCCTCTTCCAATGCCTGCAGCACCGGACTGGACGCGGGTTTCTGCGCAGTCGTCGTCTGCGGCATGAGACCAACTGAAGCCAGGATTACCAGCCAACCGATAGAGCGTTTCATGAGCCCTCCAGCGTAACCAAATGAACAATCAGGATTCCCGCATTCTACACTGGTCCCATTGCGTTCCGTGCACACTAATACGGCCCCCCTCGACTTTGGGTATTTGGAGTGATTCTGAGCCCATCCGCCTGCTTGGGGAGAGGGTGGTCCGAAGGACCCGGACGGTCCATCTTTCAAGCGGAAGCCTCCGGCAAGCGGGAGCCTCCGGCGGGTCTTACTGAAGGTTGCTCTGCTTGGCGGCCTTTCCCTTCTCTCCCCAGTAGCCGGTCCTTGTCCAGACTGTGAGTTTAGGAGTCCCGGCGGGCGGATTGACCTCGATCCGGATTTGCCGCCATTTCCCGTCAGTGTACTGATTTGTGGCTCGGTATCCGATCAGATACTGGGTTTCCAGTCCGCGGGCGATTTCCGAAGCCACTTTCTCCAGATCCGCGGCGAAGAACTGCGAGTGGTACGCTCTGCCCCCGGTAGCGCGCGATAGTGCGGGAATCATATACTCTGCGTAGAGAGGATCGGGCTGCTTCTTCTTATTCTTGTCTTCGTGCTCCAGAGTCTCGATCTCATCGAATCTGGAAGGCACGATCGAGTAGATTTGGACGTTTTCCTCGCGGACAGCGCGCCGGAGCGCCAGCTCCGCGCTGACACCGCCGCTGGACGGCAGTCGCATACCGGCTCCGATCATGAGAATGATCTTTCTGGGGTTTGCGGCTTCTTTAAGATAATCGAGGCCCACGTATAGGACACCCGCCGAATGCGTGCTTGGGGTGACTCGAGGGAGCTCGCCAATGTCCGTGGTGAAATTCTGGATAACCAGACCTCCACGCTGAGCCGACCGGTTTTCAACCACGACAAAATACTCCTCGGCCCAACTGGTGGTCTTCAGGAATGTCTCTGAAACCTGGGCGCATTCGATGCTGCCGCAGGGAATAAGGCCCACGCTGATCGGCTCGCTGTTCGGCGCAAAGAACTCAATCGTTTGTTCGGTATCGTCTTCCCAGATGTGGAAGCTGTTTCGTTTCAGCCCCGGCACCGAATTGCCGCTTGGATCCACGACGGAAACCCAGGCCAGGACCATTCCTTCATCCGGCTTCAACAACGGCGAAGGCTGGCGTTGAATTGGCACTTCGGAAAGGCCTGCGCCCGTGAGTAAGCACACCGCCGTCAAGATCAGCAATGCCAAGATTACATTCGCGGCAAAGGAACGTGACAACGTCATCGGCGTTTTCCTCTGGCGCACATTCTGTCGAAACTGCGCTCCTATTGGAAATCTTTTTTTGTTTTGCCGCGACTCTCGGCGGGGTGTTGAAGACGCTGAAACCGTGCTCTTGCGTCATGAACGCATCCTCTGACACCATCAGGAATCAGGATCTGACAGTCGAACCGTCAACAGACGTTTATTTCCGTTTGACTATCGGTTCGATGGCCGAGAGTCTGAAGGCGTATGAGGAAGGCCGCCTGACCTATCGCGAAGCACTGGAGCTTTCGAAGTAGCGGACGAAAACACCATGATTTGCCCAGAATGCAAAATTTAATTGCTGGGCTTTGGGGATTTTTCTTTGGGCGCGTAATAACCGGATTTGGTCCAGACCTTCAGCTTTGGCGACCCGTCCGGCGGATTCACTTTCACTTTCACGCTACGGCGTTTGCCGTCTGTTGCCGCGTTGGTGGGCTGATATCCGATCAGGAACTGTGTCTTCAATGCCCGTGCGATTTCGGTGGCGATGGCGTCGACACCGCCTTGCGAATTTGGGGCAAGGTAGGCGTGCCCTCCCGTATTGCCGGCAAGCAGGTCCAGATTGTTCTCGTCTCTGGCGATCTGATCGCACGGGACTCCCCCATTGGCAGTTCCCCAGTCGTCTGCGATCATCATGGAATAGATTCGCACCGGCTGTTTCATGGCAAACGAGAGCAGTTGTTCAATTTTCATGGTCTGTTTCGATCCGTCGCAGCCTTTGTCTCCACCGGCGGTAATGACGAGCAAAGCTTTTCGGGCATTCGCCGCTTCCTTAATGGCTTCGAGTCCCGTATAAATGGCGTCGTTAAGCGCGGTATCCGGCGTGGGCATATCGGCGTCATCGAGGGCGCGAAACAATGTCGGCGCCAGCTTGGCATCGGTGGTGTAGCTCACGGTCATGTGAGGAAAAGTGGAGAACTGGATCACGAAGTATTCGTCTTCGGGGTTCTTCGATTTCAAAAACGTGGGAAGGGCATCGCGCAGGCTGTCCAATTTCTGATGCGTTGTCATCCAATCGCTGTCGTCGACCAGAAGCCCCACACTGATCGGCCGGCTGTCCATCCAGAAATACGCGATCTTCTGTTCGACGCCATCCTCAAAAACCTGGAATCGATCGCGCGGAAGGAACGGCAGTGACTTGTTGTCCGATGCTGTAACCGACACCGTCAACAGCACCATGCTGGTTTCCAATGGGGGCGGCTCGGTCGAAGAAGTCGAAGCGCCGGCGGCCTGGCCGCCCGGTTGCGAACTGCGCGGATCCTGACCGCGTCCTCCCTGAAACTGAGCCGCAGATATGTGTGTCAGTGCGGCCAGTGACACCGAAAGGAGCCCAACCGCGAATGCGAATCGAACCGTCGTCATTTCCCGCTCACCACGGTGGTCTTGCCCTTTGGCTCCTTGGGCGCGTAATAACCGGACTTCACCCACACGGTGAGTTTAGGCGCGCCTTCCGATGAACGGACTTTCACCTTCACACCACGGCGATGGCCGTCTTTGGCGGTGTTGGTGGACTTGTATCCGATCAAGTATTGCGTCTTCAAGGCCTGTGCCAGTTCGGCGCAAATCGCATCGACGAGGATAGCGCTATCGGAAGTCACGCTCGCCCGGCCTCCGGTGAGGCTGGCAAGTAAATCCAGCGTGTTGGCCGGCTCGGCGGGGGCTCCCATCACAAGGGAATAGACCTGAACGGGTTGTTTGATGGCGTAATTGACGAGTTGGTCCTGATTCTGCCCTTTCCCGTTGTCAACGCCGGACGACATCACGAGCAACACTTTTCTCGGATTTGCTGCTTCCTTCATGGAATCGATTCCAGTGTAGATCGCATCGTAGAGAGGCGCTTCCCCGACCATCGGATAAGCACGAGGAATAAGTTTGGCATCGGTCGTATAAGCGACTGTCATCAACGGAGAATCGGAGAACACGATGACAAAGTATTCGTCCGCTGGAGCCTTGGTTTTCAGAAACGCGGCACCGGCGCCCCGAATCGCTTCATTCATAAAATCCGTCATGGAACTACTGCCATCTATGACGAACCCAACGCTGATCGGCCGGCTGTCCACCCAGAAGTACGCAATTTTCTGTTCGACGCCATCCTCGAGAATCTGAAACCGATCCTGCCCGAGACCTGTTACCGCGCCGTTTTTGTTGCTGACAGTCACGGTGAGAAGTTCCAGATCCGTCTCCAATGGTGGCGGATCCAATGGAGCCAGGCGGCCGAGGGGACCGCCACGGCCCTGGCCTGTCTGCGCCGCAGAGGAAGAGAGTGATAAGAATGCCCACGTGAGGATGGCCAGGAGCGCGGTTCCGCACATTGCACGACGCTGTCTCATTTTGCGCGGTCATTGTAACAGACTTGGCGCGGTTCGTTTGGAGGTGTATTATTCCGGAACATGTTCAAACGCAAGGTTGCCCTCACACTCGCGATGTCATGCCTTCTTGCAGCGGTTCTGGTGTTGCAATCGGCGCCGGCTCCGCTGGCTGCTCAATCCCGTCAGGCACCGACACAGGTGGTCGTTACGGTATTGGACGCCATGGGACATTATGTCCGCGACTTGAAGTCCGATGATTTCGTCGTGGAAGAAAATGGTGTTCGTCAGGAAGTCACCAGTTTTACTCCTGATTCCGAAGTCCCGGTGAGTATTGGAATCCTCATTGACAAGAGCGCCAGCATGCGGCTGCCGCTGGCGGTTTCCGGCAAGGAAAAGGTCTCGGCCGCATTGCTGGCCGCGGATGGTGCGGCGCGCGTGCTGGTGAAACTGATGAAGCCTCAGGACGAGTTTCTTCTCATGACGTTTGATGAAGATCTTCACGTCAAGCAGGGCTATACGGCTGACCATAAGAAAGTCACCGATATTCTGTATAAGAACAATCAGGTCGGAGGTTCCACGCATCTGTATCACGCCGTCGTGGAAGCTCTGAAACAGACGAAGAAGGCCAAGTACAGGAAACGCGCGCTTGTCGTAATCACCGATGTGCACGACACCAGCGGAGACAAACTGGACGAATTGAAAGCCAACCTTCAGACCCAGGAAGTTCCGGTCTATACGTTTGGAATGCGATGGGACGCATGGGGACTGCCCGGTGAAGATCCCGCGCAGCCAACATTTGAGGTTTCCGTGCTTCGGGAGATGGCCGTCGATAGCGGCGGGCGTTCGATCATCGTGGACATTCCGGACCTGACGACGGATTTTACCGTCATCCGAATGATTTCATTTGTTCAGGATATCGCCTCGGAACTTCGCGGGCAGTATACGCTCAGCTATCGTTCCAGCAATCCCGGTCCGGACGCAGAAAAGGCGATCCGTATCCGGGCGATTTCACCGGATTATCAGGTGCGATTCCGCCGCGATAATTCGCCGCCGGCACCTGCGAAACCGGTTGCACCTGCCAAACCGCCTGCAAAGAAGTAGCACTTTGTTTTGAAAAAACCGCGGGCGGTCCCATCTTGAGATGGGACCGCCCTGGAGCCAAGCGGACGCGCTTCGCGTGCGGAGTTACTTGGTTGGTTTCGATACGAAGTATTTCGACTTGACTGCGATATCCAGCTTTGGTCCCGAAGGAGCTTTCAGCGTCACCTTCAGCTTCCGCCACTTGTCATCCTGCTTGTCGTTGGTCGATTTGAAGCCAAGCACGTACTTGTTGCGAAGTTCTTCGGCGAGAAGTTTGAGTTGGGGTTCCAGTTGGGTCAACTGGTTGCCGGTGGTAAAGGCTCCTCCCGTTTGGTCGGCGACGGTGGTGAGGGCATCCTTATCTGCAAGATCTCTTGGTGTACCGGCGGCAGGTTGTCCGCTTCGACCGGATAACTCCAGGTTGGTGTGTGGAGCATCGATTCCGCCCGTGTCCGAGTACATGAAATAAATTGGAATACTCAATCTTTTGGTAAATTCGATGAGTTTGTTGGCAGCCTCGCCACCGGTCTTCTCGTTGGCGTCCCCGCTGAAACCGGGAGCAGCGGAGGTGAAGTGTCTGTCAAATCCATCGGTGATCACGATGAGCGCCTTGCGCGGATTCCTGGATTGCTGCAGATCCACGAGATTTCGATCGATTGCCGCGAAGAGACCGTCGGAGCCGAATTTTAGTTCGTCGACTTTGACCTTGGCCCCGGGATTGCTCGTTTTCTTAAACGTATCGACCGCTTCATGAACGGAGATGTAAGTTCGGTCCGCCGGGCCAGCAATCAATGTGCTGCTGGCAAGAATGATATTTATGTCCCAAAGGCCGTCGGCGGCCGAAAAAGACGTAATCTTCTGTTCCACACCGTCTTCAAAGAGTTGAAAATTCTCTGCCTTCAGTCCCGGTGCAGGTGCCTTCTTGGGACCGGTGACTGTTGCAAGGACATAGACAGTATCGGGCACGGTCGCCGGCGCCGGCGCCGGCGCCGGCGTCTGCGCTGCGGTTATGCCCACCAGAACCGTCATTAAAATGAATGCGAACATTCCTCGTTTTCGAATCATCATCGTTTCCCCTGGTGAAGTTATGGTTGAGTTGATGGGCCTGGAGCCGTATACCCCGGTTTGGCTCGTACCGTTGGTTTTAATGCGCTCGATGGCGGGGTTACTTTCACAGTTACGGTTCTGTAGCTGCCATCCTGCTTTGCGTTCTTCGGAGAGTAACCCAGCGTGTATTGGTTACGAAGGTCGCGCGCGATCTTCTTGCATATATCGGCGACCTCATCCACCGTTTTCGGAAAATACGCTTCACCCCCGGTCAGCTCGGCGATCTTTGTCAGGTCCTCTTTGGCCTTCTTAGACGGCGACTTTGCGAAAATCCCGCCCCTGTCGTCATTTTCTTCGAGTAGTCCGATGGCATAGATCGCGACGTCTTTGGATTCCTTAATGTGCGCCAACAGGGGGTTGATTCCGTACTTGCTATCCATGTCTTCGCCATCGGTGATGACGAGCAATGCCTTTTTGTCGCGCGTTCCGGTTTTGACGTGATCGAGAGAAAGGTAGATCGCGTCATACACGGCCGTTCCCACTCCTCCATGGTTGTCCCCCAGAGCGTCGACAAGATCGGCCATGCTTTGGGTGAACTGTTGCACCAGGAATGCCTCTTCGTCAAAATCCACAATGAACGTTTCGTCGTCCGGATTGCTCTCACGGACGAAAGTCAATGCCGCGACATTCACCCGCGGCCGCTTCGTGCGCATGCTGGCGCTGTTATCGATGACCAGGCCCAGGCTCAGTGGAATATCTTCGTGGGTAAACAGCTTGATGTCTTGTACTACATTGTCTTCCAAGACCTGGAAACTCGACTGGGGCAGATTATCGACGAGTTTCCCATCCTTGCTTGTAACCGATACGGGGATTTGTACAAGGCGAACGTTGAGGCTAAGTGTGATACCGCCATCATCCGGCGACGGCGGAGCCGCAGGTGCACCGGGCGTCTGTTGAAGTTTCGGAGCGCCATCCTGGGCGCCAAGCACCAGCGTCAACAGACACACAACACCGGCGGATATCAAGAATCGAATCATTTTATATAGTGGCTATTTCTTGCCGACAACATCGTCGCCAGAAGGAGCATAATACCCGGTCTTTGCCCGCACATCCAGCGTCGCAATGTCTTTGTCTTTCGGCTGGGCGATCTTCACCTTAATCTTGCGCCAGGCGCCATCTTTTGCGGTATTCGTGGATCGATATCCAATCACGTATTGATTTTTCAATTCCGCGGAGATCCTTTTGCAGATGTCCGGCATTTCATAGGACGCGGCGGGAAAAAAGGACCTTCCTCCGGTAATTTCTGTCAGTTGAACCAGCGCCTCGCGTCCCGCACCCGTAGCGGGATCCAGAATCCCGATCGCATAGAGCTGAACGTCCTGCTCCCGGATGAAATCCCGGACGTTGCCGTAGGAGTACCGGCTGCGATTGTCTTCACCGTCCGTAATCAGAAGCAGCGCCTTTTTCGTGTTGGTACTCTCCTTCAGCTTGTTCAGGCCGAGATATACCGCATCGTAGAGCGCCGTGCTTCCTTTCGTCGGTGTCACCAGAAGCTTGCTTTGCAGTTTTGTGATGTCGGTCGTGAATTCGGAGGCAATCTGCGGGCGATCGGCAAACTGGATTTCAAAATACTCGTCGTCCGGCGTTCCGCTCTTGAAGAACGTTGCGGCGGCGCGCTGCGCATTGCCAATCTTGTCCTTCATGCTGCCGCTGATATCGAAGATGATTCCGACGCTGACCGGGACGTCTTCGGATGAAAAGTACGAGATTCTCTGTTCGGTCTTGTCCTCAAACACCTGAAAATCTTTCTTATCCAGTCCCCGGACGGGCCGATTTCGAGAGGACTCCGTGACGGTCGCATTGACCAGCACCAGATCGACGTCGACTTTCAAGGTGGGAACTTTCAGAGTGGGTGTTTTGCGCGGCTCATCCTGTGCTGACGAGACACACGTCAGGGTAATGAGTAGCAGGGCGACTCCGGCAAGAATCCGTTTCTGAGCCATTGCGGTCTCCTCTGATTGCTCGAAACTTCCACCAACCCAATACTATTTCGCGGCGATGCCGCCATTATATTGGTGGAACTCCGAACCTGCACTACTTATTTCAAAGCAATCCAATTTCCATTGGTCCCCGATGTCTGCGTTGGCGTGTTATAGTCGGTCCTTAATTTTTACAACGATGTATCGAGCGTGAAGTCCGATAAGGCCATAGCGATTATCCCTGCAAGATTCGAATCCACTCGTTTCCCCGGAAAGCCCGTCGCTGAAATTCAAGGCAAAACGTTGATCGAACACGTTTACAGACGGGTTCAACGGGCCGAATCGATCGGACGCATTCTCGTGGCCACCGATGATGAACGCATTGCCCGCGCAGTCCGGCAATTCGGAGGAGAGGTTGCCATGACCCGACTGGACCATCAAAGTGGAACCGACCGTCTGGCGGAAGCGGCAGCGGGCCTTCCCAGCGATACCATTGTCGTGAATATCCAGGGCGACGAACCCCTCATCGAAGCGGACTCGATCGATCGTGCCGTTGCCGCCGCGAGGCAGCGGGATGCCCAAATCGTAACCGTGATGACCACTCTTGCCGATCCGGTTTCGATTGCGGATCCCAATCGCGTCAAGGTCGTTGTGGACCGCAGTGGTTTCGCGCTTTATTTTTCCCGCTCGCCGATTCCATCCAGTGGGACCACTTTTCTCCACCTCGGGTTGTATGTGTATCGGGTCGAGTTTCTGAAGGAATTTACGAAACTGGATCGAACCCCTTTGGAAATCGCCGAACGGCTCGAGCAGTTGCGTGCGCTCGAGCATGGGTTCCGTATCCGCGTGGTCGAAGTCGAGAGCGAGTCGTGGGGTATCGATACGCCCGCCGACCTTGAAAGATTCAAAGCATTACTGGGAAGAAACGAAAAGGGCCATAAAGGACCATGAAGGAAATGAACAATGAATAAGAAGTTTATATTCGTGACCGGAGGAGTTGTTTCGTCGCTTGGCAAGGGGCTGGCGGCCGCTTCCATTGGATGCCTCCTGGAAAGCCGCGGCTTTTCCGTGACGATGCTCAAGTTCGATCCATACTTGAACGTCGATCCCGGAACCATGAGTCCATTCCAGCACGGCGAAGTGTACGTCACCGATGACGGCGCGGAAACCGATCTCGATCTTGGCCACTACGAACGCTACACACATGCCGAACTCACCCGCCGCAACAACCTCACCACTGGACGCATTTACGAAACCATCATTCAGAAGGAACGGCGGGGCGACTATCTGGGAAAGACCGTCCAGGTGATCCCGCATGTCACCAACGAAATCAAGGCGGCGGTCCATCGGGTTTCGGAGAACGTCGACATTACAATCGTCGAGATCGGCGGCACCGTTGGCGACATCGAATCGTTGCCTTTCCTGGAAGCCATCCGGCAGATGCGCCAGGAAGTCGGGCGTGAAAACAGCCTGTTCATTCACCTCACACTGGTTCCCTGGATTCCAACCGCGGGTGAACTCAAGACCAAACCCACCCAGCACAGCGTCAAGGAACTGCTCGAGATCGGAATTCAGGCCGACATCCTGCTTTGCCGCGCGGATCGTTACCTGGCTCCCGACATGAAGGCCAAGATCGCTCTGTTTTGCAACGTCTCCGAAGCAGCCGTCATCACCGCAAAGGATGCCGAGAGCATTTACGAGGTTCCGCTGGGTCTCAGCGCCGAAGGACTCGACGATCAGATCGTCCGCATGCTGAATCTACCGCAGACCGAACGAAAAATGGATGCCTGGGAGGTCCTCGTTGAACGCGTGCACAATCCCATGGGCGAGGTTTCCATTGGGGTCGTCGGCAAGTATGTCGGCCTTGAGGACGCCTACAAAAGTCTGCGCGAGGCATTGGTTCACGGCGGCCTCGCTCATAATCTGAAAACCAAGATTCAGTGGATCGAGGCCGAGAGCCTGGAGTCCGATGAGGACCCGGCGGCCAGACTGTCCGTGTATGACGCGATCCTGGTTCCCGGCGGATTCGGCAAGCGCGGCATTCCGGGAATGATTCGAGCCATTCAATACGCGCGCGAGCACAAGGCGCCGTATTTTGGTATCTGTCTCGGCATGCAATGCGCCGTTCTGGAGTTCGCACGAAATGTCTGCGGATTGACTGACGCCAACAGTACGGAGTTCGAGGCGAATACGCCGCATCCGGTGATTTACAAATTGCGCGATCTTCTTGGCATCGACACCATCGGAGGAACCATGCGCCTGGGTGCGTATCCAGCCGAACTCACAACGGGATCGCTGGCGAACCGCATCTACCACGCGTCCTCGATATCGGAACGGCACCGTCACCGGTATGAATTCAATCGCGCGTTTGAAAAGACGCTGGTCGAGCACGGCCTCATCATTTCCGGCGTCTCGCCGGACAAGAATTTTGTGGAGATCGTCGAGCTAGTGGACCATCCCTGGTTTCTGGCATGCCAGTTCCATCCGGAGTTCAAGTCGAGGCCTCTGGAGGCACATCCGTTGTTCGCATCATTTATCGGTGCGGCGCACGCGCATCGTCTGGCGAGGCCGCGCAGCGGCCGTCTCGCTGCAAAATGAGTTACGCGATTCCGGATTTCAAGATCGACCTGAAGGATCGACTATTTCTGATTGCCGGGCCGTGCGTGATCGAGAGCCGGGATCACATTCTATTTATGGCGGCCGAGCTGAAGAAGATCGCATCCGGCTGCGGCATACCCCTTGTATTCAAGGCATCGTTCGACAAGGCGAATCGAACGTCCATCCATTC